>Ga0116175_1001326_pt1 | contig 16001 bp, 14 predicted proteins | sample AD_UKC125_MetaG_FD_89802 | JGI IMG/M metagenome (GOLD analysis project Ga0116175, IMG submission 89802) | Active sludge microbial communities of municipal wastewater-treating anaerobic digesters from USA - AD_UKC125_MetaG | ecosystem: Engineered > Bioreactor > Anaerobic > Digestate | place: USA... | reverse complement strand
CCGTGCGCCCGCACGAAGCGATCGCCTGGAACCGGCCCGAGGAGGTGCACCTGGGCCTGGCCGACCCCACCATCCCCACATTTCAAACCACCGAAAACCTGCCAACTACTTGACGCGGGACACCGAAGGTGCGCCGGAACTGCTCCAGGGTGAGATCCTCGGGCTTATCGACCGGGTTCTGAAACGCCGCGTTGTTCACCAGCACATCGATCCAGCCGAACTCCTCCACGGTCCGCGAGACAATCTCACTCCACTGAGCCTGCTCGCAAATGTTCCCCGGGAGCAGCAGCGCCCGCCGGCCAGCCCCCTGGACGAGGGCCGCCGTCTTGCGCGCATCGTCGTCCTCGTTCAGATAGGAGATCGCCACGTCGGCGCCCTCCTTCGCAAAGGCAACGCAGACTGCGCGCCCGATCCCAGAATCGCCACCGGTCACCAGGGCGACCTTGCCCTCGAGTAGTCCACCCCCGGCGTAGTCGCGCATCTCGTCGCGCGGCTGCTGCGCCATCTGCGACTCGGTGCCCGGGTAGGCGATCTCCTGCGCCGGGTGTTCACTCATGGCGGCATCTACCCGCCGGGCTGTCGATCCATACCGACCGGAATGACCGAGATCCCTCCTGAGTTCTCCAGTACCGCCCAGTCCACCTGATCGAAGGAGCGCAATCCGTGCTGTTCGCGAGCCGCCGTGAGGACGTCGTCGAGGGACAGGCGGGCAGCCACCCGATGCGCTCCACCCGCCACTCGCGGCGGCGGAACGTGCCGTTCTCATCACGCTGTAGCCCAGCCATGGCGGTGATCTACCCCGTTAGGAGGGACTCACTCAACCGATACTGGGTACATGCCGGGGTGACCCTCTCCATTCCGGCCCGACCCAGCACCTTCTGGGGGCCCGTCCTCGGCACTCCCGCCTCCACCGGCATTCGCGAAGACCATGACGTCCTCGTGATCGGCGCCGGCATCACCGGACTGACGACCGCGCTGCTGCTGGCGCGCCAAGGGGTGGACGTCGCCGTCGTGGACGCTCGCCGGCCAGGATCCGGCACCACCGCCAAGTCCACCGCAAAGGCGTCACTGCTGCAGTCGGTCCTCGGTTCACAGACCCTGCGCAAGCATGGTCCTGAGGCGCTACGGCACTATGCCGCCGCCAATCTGGCGGGCCAGCAGATCATCCGCAGCGTCGTCGAGGAGACGAAACTCGTGGACATGCAGGTCCGTGACGCGTGGACCTACGCGACAACAACCAAGGGCGCCAAGCAGGTGCGCGCCGAGTACGACGCCCTCAACGAGGCCGGCCTACCCGTCGAACTGACGATCCCCTCGGAACTGCCCTACTCCGTGACGGAGGCCGTGCGGCTGCCCGACCAGTTGCAGATCAACCCGTCGCAGTATCTCGCCGCCCTGCACGCTCAGCTCACGGCGTTGGACGTCCCGGTGGTGTGGCCCCAGCGGATCGCCCGGGTCGACTCCAAGGATGGCGTGCTGCGCGTGACGTCCACCCGCGGCTTGACCACGAAGGCGAAGTGGGTGGTACTGGCGACGCTGTTGCCGTTCCCGCTGCGCACCATGGCGTTCGCGACGACCACCCCCATGCGCTCCTACGCCATGGCGGCCCGCGTCAGCTCACCGATCCCGCAGGGTATGTACATCAGCGTCGACTCTCCGAACCACTCACTGCGCACCGGCAGGTCTGCGGCCGGCGAGGAGTACCTGCTGGTGGGGGGCTACGGCCACCAAGTCGGTCACAAGAACCCGACGAGTACCCACGTGGCGGAACTCGCACAGTGGACGCAGGACACCTTTGACGTCCGCGAGTTCACTCATCGCTGGTCCGCGCAGGACTACACCAGCTCCCATCTCCTCCCGCAGGTCGGACCCTCTCCCCTCGGCCCTTCTGGAGTGCTGATCGCCACCGGCTTCGGCAAGTGGGGCATCACCAACGGCAGCGCCGCCGCCCAGATGCTCACTGGACACATCACCGGCGACGAGCCCTCCTGGGCCGCCCTGTTCGCCCCTCGCGTGGCTGGTCTGCCGAAGATCGCCAAGCAGAATGCCGAGGTCGCCTTCACCCTGGCCAAGGGGTGGCTGGTGGAGCCCCACTCCAGCAAGGACGTGAAGGTCGGCCTGCCCGCCCCGCGGGCCGTCAGCAACGTCGGGGGGAAACGCCGCGAATGCAGCGCGGTCTGCACCCACCTCGGCGGCATCGTGCGGTTCAACGACGCCGAGGACAGTTGGGACTGCCCCCTCCACGGATCGCGGTTCGACGCCGATGGGTCGGTGCTGGAAGGACCCGCCGTTGAAGCGCTGGATGGGCACCACGACGAGACGCTATCGTCGCAATCAGGTCTCGCCTGAGCGACACCAGCACTGCCGGGAGGAGGGCGCACGTACGTGACCGACAGGGATAACCGCCACGCCGCCGTCGCGTTCCCCGTGGCGATCGGCGTCCTGCTCGTTCTGGGCGTCGGTGTGCTTCTCTTCGGGGGGTCGCTGATTCCGACACTGGGAATCACTGTGGTCGGGGCCGCGCTCTTCTTGCCACCCATACGCACCGCCGTGGTGGCTGTCATCGCGTTAGGTCTGGCGACATTGCTCATGCTCACGCAGGACCTGGAGCATCCCGGCTACCGCATCGGCAACGTCGCCCTCGCCTGCGGCCTGGCAATGCTGGCCAGCTGGACGATCAGCCAGCGGATGGACAACATCCGCGCGCTCAACCGCACGCAGGTGAGTGTCTTCGCCAGCGTTCCTGACGGCCTCGCGGTGCTCAGTTCCGACGGTGTCGTCCTGCAGTGCAACGAAGCGCTCACCAGGTTGGTGCCGCAGGTACGCGTAGGAGAACGCCTGCATCCCCTGCTCGGGCATGTGCTCAGCGACGGCACCCCTTGCGCCGGCGGCTGTCAGCTCGACAGCCACAGCGCCACCTCGCCCTCGCTCGTCGAAGGGGAGAGCATCACGGGCGTGGACGCCCAGATCGCGGTCGAGTACACCAGCGCCCCCATCGACCATGACAGTCACGTGGTCAGTCTGCGCGACGTGACAGCGGTCAAGGACGCTGAGCTGAACCGTCGCCTGATGCTGGAGGCAGCCGTGCGGCAGGGGGAGCAGGAGCAGCTGCTCAAGGCGCTCGGCGCACCGGAGTTCGCCGATCTGCAACCGATCCCCGGCGCGAGTGTCGATCTGTACAGCACACCGACCGTCGCCGGCGGCTCCGCCAGTGGGGACGTGGTCAACGTGGCTCCGCTGCCCGATGGGCGGCTGCTGATCATGATCGCGGACGCCCTCGGAGACGGGGTACTCTCCGTGCGCGACGCCTCGAAGGTGCTGCAGACCGCTCGGGCCTACGTGGAGGCCGGCATCCGCCTGGAGGAGGTCGTGGGACGGACGGCACGGACTCTCGGCGCTCAGGGTGAGCTACCGGATGTGTCCCTCATGATCGCGGTGCTGGATACCGACAGCGGGCGCCTCGAACTCGCGGGGGGCGGGCACCCGCCGGCGCTGCTGATCCACGAGAACGGCGCCACGGAATGGCTGGAGAGCACGGGTCCGGCCACCGTGCTGGAACAGGTCGAACTGGCCGTCCCGCTCACCCGGCAATTGGCCCCGGCAGACTCCCTCGTCTTCTACTCCGACGGCGTCGTCGACGGCGGGAATGACGTGATCGAGGGCCTATCGACCCTGCGGGCCTCAGCGACAGCACTTCGCAAACGCGAAACGCCAGGCTGGGCCAAGGCCCTCACCGATGCCGTGCTGGTGCCGGATCAGAACTCCGGCAACGCGACAGTGCTTCTCGTCCGCTTGGACGAGGAGCCGGACCGCCACACCACCGCCATCCGCTGACCCAGCCGCACTGCCCGGATCTCCGTCTCCTGCTCTCCCCACGGCGCGGCCGACTCCGTGGTCGTCATGGAACTCCACGACCCACCGGTCTGGGCCAGTGAGAGCAGCGCCCCGAGGACGGGGTCGCCGGCCAGGAACGGCCAGATCTCCAGCAGCCGATGCCCGATCCACCCCTGCGCCGGCACTCCCGCCGCCACCGCGACGTCTTGGATGACAAAGTCCCGCACCACACCGTCGGCACTGACGACGGCCTCCATGAGCAGCCAGGGATCCAAGTGCAGGCGCAGCAGGGTGTTGAGCCAGTCGAGCTCGGGATCGGCGAACACCACGTTGCGCAGCAACAGGGGCGTGATCCGCTGCACCGTGCGCTCCACACTCTTGCGGCGCACATCGTCGAAGGACTGCTCGTCGTGCCACACGAGCCCCACAACGCCGATGACCTCGCCCTCGTCGACGACCGGCACCGTGGCGGTGGCGGCGTATCCACCCCGGGCACGCGAACTCGCGGGGAACTCGGCGATGCGCTCCTCCCGGCTACCGAAGAACAATGAGCGGTTCTCGATCACCGACCGGGTGTAGGGGATATCAGTGCTCGGTGGGATGTGCCGCCAGGACGACACGAGGTCGCCGGGGATGCCGACCTGGCCGACGAGGCGTAACGACCCGTCCAGGCCACAGCGGTACACCAGCAGAGCGGCGACCTCATGCTGTGCCAGGACTTCCAGCAGCAACTGCGCCGCCTCATCGCCCTGACTGGTGGCTCCGGCCAAGGAGTCCATGATGGCCGTGACCACACCCGCCTTGATCTCCGGCTGTTCACGCAGCGCCCGCCACGTGCCGGAGATGGCCTTGGACGCCGGCAGCTCTTTGGACAGCACACTGTCCGCGTAGGTGGTCACCGGGTCCTCGACCTCAGGAATGGCAACCCCGACGACGGTGGCGGCGACTTCGACGAGGCGCACATTGTGTTTTTGAGACATGGTGCGCAGCCGGGCGAACGCCTCTTCCAGCGTGATGCTGTGACGTTCGACCAGCACCCCTTTGGCCTGTTCGATCACGGCTCGCATGCGCGCCGACGCGCGGAGATCCCTGACCTCTTTGCTCAGGGCAGCCACGGTTTCGGCCAGGGGCTGGTCGGCCGCTGCCGAGTCGGTACTGTAGCGGGCCATCACGCCTCCCCTGTATCGAGTCGGTTCACCTGCAACACGCCGCGCGTTCGTCCTGCCTGCTCAACCCTCATTGTGCGTCAGCCTCCAACCGACGTGTTGGGCTGGTGGTGTGCTTGTTCGAACAATTCCAGTGCGCTCCCGAGGACGTGCGCAACGGGAACGTCGGATACACACGTCACCGTATCGCAGCATCGGGCGGGGAACGGCTCGCCGACCATCGAGATGCCACATACCGGACAGTGGGTGGTCCAAGAGATGTGAGCCCGATGGTTGTGGCGCACCGTTGGCCCCGCGTTGACCATGTTGCCGCACCAGTAGACGGACACCGTCGGCGTACCCACGGCCTCCGCAAGGTGTCGGGGCCCGCTGTCATTGCCCACCAGCAGGGTGGCTCGGGCCAGCAGACCGACCAGTTGCGCGAAGCTCGTGTCCGTCAGGACCCGGACATCTCTGGCCCTGTCAGCGACGGGGTGCACCTCCTCCTCGTTGCCGATCACGCACACCAGGGCGCCTCGGTCCGTCAGCGCATCAGCGACCTGCGCGAAGTGCGACGCTGGCCAGCGCCGGCGTGGGTCGGTCGCGCCCGGATGGACCACGACCAGTGGCCTTTGCTGCTTTGGCACACATGCGAAGCTGACCTGCAGATCCTCAGGGAGGACCTCGAAGTGCGGCTGCACCCGCACCGGGGGCGCTCCGATGGCCGCGGCCACCTCCAGGTAGCGGAACACCTCGTGCTGCCAGAACTGGTAGTCCACGCTGCGGTCCAGGGCGGGGGCGTCGAAGGCTCGCAAGCCAGCCGTGTACGCCGCGCCGAGGGCGAGGACGACCGGGTTGCTGTTGCGCCCCCCGCCGTGCAACTGCAGCGCCAGATCGAATCGCCGGGTCCGCATCTGGTCGTAGAAATGGGCCACCTCCACGTCGTCCACACCGGTCCCTGACGGGGGCTGCCGCAGCCCATCGAGATAAGGAACCAGGACCACCTCATCCACTGGCCCGGGCCGATGGGGCAGTGCGGATGCAGCGAAGCTTCCGCCCAGCAGAGTGATCCGGGCTTGTGGAGCGGCGACGCGGATGGCGGCCAATGCCGGCTCACAGACCAGGTAGTCGCCCATCGCATTGGCCCGCAGCACCGCGATGGACGCCACCTCGGCCAGCGCCGGGGGCGGACTCACGCCGACGAGCGTTGGGCCAGAGCGCATGCTTCGATCACACCCGTCGTAGACCGGTCGGGCAACAGTGGCACGGTCACCACTCGTCCGCCGAGTCGCTCGGTGGCCCGGGCCTCGGGCAGTGCCACGACGTCGTGGTCGGCCCCTTTGATGTAGACGTCCGGGCGGATCGCCTCGATCAAGGCCGTCGGCGCGTTCCCGTCGAAACTCGCCAGATGGTCGATCCTGTCCATCGCGGCCAGAACCGCGGCCCGGTCAGCCACCCGGTTGACTGGCCGCCCAGGTCCCTTGATGGCACGCACTCCCGCGTCGCTGTTCAACGCCACCACGAGCACGTCCGCCTCAGAGGCAGCAGCCGCCAGAAAGGCGACGTGGCCCGCATGCAGCACGTCGAAGCAGCCATTCGTGAACGCGATCCGGCGACCCGCCACCCGGTGCTCCCGGCAGATGTCGACCAGGTGTTCCGCGGTCAGTAGCGGACTATTCGGTCCGACCACCAGATCCTGCACCGAGCAGGTCGCGGTGCCGGGTCGCTGTACAACGACGGTGGCTGCCGCCACGGCAATCTCCACGGCCGCCGCCAGTGGGGCCCCGACAGCCAGGCTCAAGGCGATGGCTGCGGTGAGAGTGTCACCGGCCCCAGTGCTGTGTGGGTCGTCGATCCGACGCGTGGGCAGGTGAGTCACGGCATCGGCGGTGACGACCGCGGCCCCGTCCCCGTCCAGGGTGGCCACGACGGCCGCCGCACCCGTTGCCTCCAGCAGGCGATGGCCGTCCATGCGCAGGCGATGCAGGCGCACGGGACCCGTCATCTGCGTGGAGGCCGAGAGCATTTCGGCAACCTCGGCCCAGTTGGGAGTCACTACCTCTGGGTGGATCTGCGCCCAGGCGCGCACATCGTGGGCGTCGATCACAACCGTGCGGGCATGAGACACCGCGGTCAGCGCCTCGCGCATCGCCGGGCCGGCGCAGGTGCCCAGACCGTAGTCAGCGAGCACCACCACGTCGGCTTCGGCGGCCAGGGCACCCAGCCGTTCGGCAAGGTCGGCATCCACCGAGGCACTGACGGGTTCGTTATCACCCTCATCGAAGCGGGCCACCACCTGCCGGCCGACCGTGATCCGTCGTTTGGCCATGGTCCGGCGCTGACCGATCCTGATCGCGCACACCTCGACACCACGCCGCTGAAGCTGGGTGGCGACGGCGTCGCCTTCCGGGTCGTCGCCGAGCGCGGTCAACAGCCTGACCCTGCCACCGAGCGCTGCCACGTTGACAGCGGTGTTGCCCGCTCCGCCGGGGACCAGATCGCGGTCGCGGACGTCAATGGTCGGCACCGGCGCTTCCCGAGCCACTTTGCCGCACGAGCCCGACAACCACTCGTCCACCAGGACGTCACCGACGACCAGCACCCTTCCCCAGGCAAACTGGTCAACGGTGCGGTTCAAGGAAGGTCGCAAGGTCATGCCTGCTCCAATTGCCACAGAACGGCCGCATACACCTCGTCGACGGGAACATCGCTGGCGACCGGTGCCGGACCGCCCGCCCGCAGAACGTGGCTCGGGATCCCGGGCGGTGGGCCCCACTGGCCCGGCGACGACGGCCCGAATACCACGACAGAGGGCGTGCCGAAGGCGTGAGCGAGGTGCGCTCCGCCGGTGTCACCGGACACGACCAGCCGGGCGTTGGCGATCACCGCCGCGAAATCGTCCAGGGTCAACCGGCCTGCCAGGACCTGCGCGGCGTCCAGTCCGGCCAACTTCGCCGTGCGGTTCGCAGTGACCAGATCTCCGGGCCCGCCGGTGATGACCAGGTTGTCGCTTCCAAGCAGCCGGGCCAGTGCCGCGAACGATTCCGCCGGCCAACGACGGTGGGCATCGGTACCCCCCACGTGCAGGACCACCGCCTGCCCCACCGCCGGTGGATTGGCGGGACGTTTGATGCCGACGTCGTCGGGATCGCAGGAGACGCCGACCCATTCCAGGAGCCGGGCGAAACGCTGGCGCTCAGGTTCCTCCACATCATGGGTGAACCACTGCGGCCCGAACTCCCACACTCCCGGGCACCGGAAGGCCACGAGATCGCGCGGCCCCTTCTCCAGCAGGGCCCGGTGGCTTTGCGGGCCGCGGCCGTGCAGGTTGAAGACCACCTTGCCCGAGAGGTCCGTCTGCGGATCCAGGCCCTGCACATCGACGACGTCACTGACGCCCGGCAGCAGCGGGGCCAGCGGATGCAGCCACCGCGGAGCGGCCAGCGTGACACCGTCCGGGCCCAGTCCGGCAACGGCCCGCAGCGCCGGAACGGCCGTCAGCAGGTCACCCACTCCGGCTGCCCGCAGGGCGAGCAGTTCTAGGGCCATGAGGTCTCGCCGCCCGGCGTGACCATGATCTCGGGCACCATGGCGGTGCGGCGCGCCCGCAGGACGTTGACGATGATGTCGGCGACGTCGGCCGGATCCATCAGCGGGGCGTCGTCTGCTGGCCTGTACTTGGCGGGACGGCCGTCGAAGAACGCCGTGCGCATCCCTCCAGGCAGCACACAGGTGACGGGCAGCCTGGCACCCAACTCGGCGTTCAGTGCGCGGCTCAGCCCCACCACGCCGAACTTCGAGGCGCAATAGGCCGTCGCGTCGGGCAGCGCCCGGCGACCCAGCGTTGAGGCGACCGTCACGACGCGTCCCTGACCGGCCATCAGCACGGGCATGGCGGCGCGGATGACCGCAGCGGTACCCATCAAATTGACCTGAATGACGCGCTCCCAGTCATCGGACTTCACCGCCTCCAGGGGTCCACAGGAGTCGACAGCGGCACAGGTCACCACGGCGTCCAGACCGGACTCGGCGATGTAGCCGACCATGGCCTCGGTCGCAGCCGTGTCAGCCAGGTCCACGCAGTAGGACGGATGCTCACCGGTGCCCTCGTTGAGGTCCATGATGATCGGCTGCCCGCCAGCCCGGGCGATCGCCTCGACGACAGCCGCTCCCAAACCGGATGCGCCGCCAGTGACCAGAACCCGTCCTAAGCTGGCTGAGTCCTGCATTGTTCCTCCTCATGATGCGCCGCGCGGGCGGCGTGGACCAGACGCGTGCTGCTGCGCCCCGCCAGGGTTGGCAGAACCACAACCTCGCCGCCATAGGCGCGCACCACGTCGGTCTCGGGGACTTGGGTGGCGTGGTAGTCGCCGCCCTTGGCGAAAATGTCGGGGCGCAGGCGGTCCAGCAGGGCTGCAGGGGTCTGTTCATCGAAGACGATGACAGCGTCCACACACTCCAACGCGCGCAGCACGCGCGCCCGGTCCTCCTGGCCGACCACGGGTCGACCGCTTCCCTTGAGAGTTCGCACACTGTCGTCGCTGTTCACCGCGACCACCAGGCAATCACCGAGAGCGCGAGCTGCCTCGAGGTACGCGACATGGCCGGCGTGCAGGAGGTCGAAGCAGCCACCGGCCATGACAACGCGGCCGCCTCGGGCTCGCACGGTCGCCACCAGGTCGCTGGGATCGGGGTCTGCCCGGTCCGCCGGGCTCGCATCGACCTGCAGAGCACCGACCCCGCCGTTGCTCAGGTACGCCGCAGCACTGACCACAGCCTGCTGGGCCGCGTCGGTCAGTCCCAGATCGTCGGCCAGCGCGTTGACCAGGGCGGCGGCGAAGGCATCGCCGGCACCACAGGTGTCGGTAGGTGCCACGACGGGGGCAGGCACGATCAACGGCGTGCCGTGCCTGGTGGCCAGCACGGCGCCGTCGGCTCCTCGCGTGATGGTGACCGACTGCGGGTCCCACTTCTGCAGCAGCGTGCGAGCTTGATCCAGCACGTCACCACGCCCAGCGAAATGCGCCGCCTCCGCCAGGTTGGGCGTGACCGTGGTGACGCCGGCGACGGGCATGGACCCGCGCGGATGCGGATCCCATACCGTGGGCGCTGCTCCTGCGAGTAGAGCTCGGATATCCTCACGAGCGGTCACCCCAAGTCCGTAGTCGCTCACGAGCACCGCGGCGGCGTAGCCGAAGAGTTCCGGGTCCACAGCCTCTGGCGCAGCGAAACCTTCATGGACCCGGTCCAACCGAGCCACGGTCCGATCCCCTACTCGGACACGCGTCTTCACCACTGTGTGGGAGGCCCCGACATCCACCAGCGTCACGTGCTCGGCGAGCATCTCCCGCAGGCGCTCTCCGGCCTCGTCGCCACCGAGGGCCGTGACAAGGACGGTGGGCCGCAGTCGTGCACACAGAAGGGCAGCCAGCCCAGCCCCGCCCGGCCGTGTCACCTCCGTGATGTCCTCGATCACCGGGACGGGTTCGTCGGGACACAGCCGAGTTGCCGTGCCCAGCAGGTCGATGTCCAGCAGGGAATCACCGACCACCACCAACGGGGGCCCGTCGGCCTCGTGCAGGCTCATCCGGCTCTCCCCACAGGCAGGGCTGCGTCGAAGGCCGCACACAGCACATGCGCGGCCACGAGATGCACTTCCTGGATGGCGCTGACCGTACGGCCTGGGATGGATGCCGTCTCCTGTGCCAAGCCACTGAGCGCGTTGGGTGCGGGGCCGGTCAAAGCCCAGGTCGACATCCCCAGGCCAGCGGCACGTTCCGCGGCCACCAGCAGGTTGGGGCTGCGCCCGCTGGTGGTCAGCATCAGCAGGACGTCGCCGGCCCGACCGTGCGCGGCCACCTGCCGAGCGAACATCTCGGTGGCGCCATAGTCGTTGACGATTGCGGTCAGGGACGACGTTTCAGCGTGTAGCGAGATGGCCGAGTACGCTGGCCGGTCCTCCTGGAACCGACCCACGATCTCTGCCGTCAGGTGCTGGGCCTCTGCCGCACTGCCACCATTGCCACACACCAACAGGCGCCCGCCAGCGGGCAGGATCTGCGCCAACCGCCGACCCCATTGCGCGCACCGTTCCAGGGCCCCGCTGGCGGCATTCAAGGCAGCGACCGTGGCCCGGCGGTGTTCAATCACCAACGGGTCGGCGGTGTCCAGAACGACCTCCGGCAGATCCGGGATCGTGGTGCGCGGTCCCATCAGGCCGAGGTCCGCACGGCCACCGTGGAGTGGGAGGTGAGCATGTCGCGGTAGACCGCCTCGGTGGCTTCACAGACGCGACGCCAGTCGTACTGCTCCTCGATCTTTCGCCGGGCCGCCTTACCCATGGAACGGCGCAGAGCCGCGTCGTCGAGCAGGGTGCGTACGGCCGTTGCCGCCCGCCTCGGATTGCGCGGGGGGACCAACAGTCCGGTCTCACCGTCGCTCACGGTGTCCAGCAGGCCACCAACGGCCGACCCGACCAGGGGTTTGCCACACGACATGATCTCCAACGGCACAATGCCGAAGGGTTCGTACCATGGCAGCACGACGGCCAGATCCATCTCGGCCAACAACTGCGGGATCCGGTCGCGGCCAACGGCACCAACGAAGGTCACCCGGTCGGCCACCCCGTGCTCATCCGCGAGACGCCGCAGCCGGGCAACTTCGGCATCGCTGTCCAGAGCCTGCGGCTCCGGTCCGCCAGCCACGGTCAGCTCGACATCATCGAGGTACGCGAGCATCTCGATCACCTCACCGACACCCTTGCGGGGCACCAGTCGGCTCAACGAAAGGATCCTGTGCCGCTCTTGCCGCTCGGTGGCCACCACATCGCTCTCGCCGACCTCGGCCGGGCAGAACGCCGTCGAGTCCACCCCGCACGGAACGATGTCCATCCGCTTCTCGTCGCCGCCCATCTCAACGAGTTCCCGTACCTCATCCGTGCACGTTGCGATAATCCGGGACATCCGGGTCAGCAGTTGACGTTCGGCCGGGATCCGGGTGTCCGGGCTGGTGTCGGCCTCGGCCTGATGACGCTTCTTGACCACTCCGAGGGCGTGGTAGGTCATCGCGGTGGGGATGTCCAGCAGTTCGGCGCCTTCGAGGCTGATCACACCGCTCATCCAGAAGTGAGCGTGGATCACGTCCGGGCGATCGATCTCCCACTGCTTCGTGAGCTCCTGGGCGAAGCGGGCCAGGAACGGGCCGAACTCATCCTTCGGGACGGGCTCGGCAGGTCCGGCATCGATGTGGTGCACCGCCATTCCGGGCACAATCTCCACCCGCTGCGCCAGGTCGGGGTTGTCCCGCCGGGTGTAGACCACGACCTCATGACCGCGGGCCGCCAAACCGCGAGCCAGCGCGTCGACGTGAACGTTCTGCCCCCCGGCATCAACTCCGCCGAGGACGGCGAGGGGACTGGCGTGTTCAGAAACCATTGCGATCTTCATTTAGAGGACCTCCTTGAGTAGGCGATCCCAATCCGCGTGGAATCGCTGTAGTGAGTAGCGAGTTTCGACATGGGCCCTGTTGCGGCGGCCGAGGTCGGCTGCTAGCTCAGGGTCGTGGATGACGTCACGGACGTGCTCCTGAAGGCGCAGCAGGTCGTTGCTGACCACGGCGGCGCTCCCGTTCAGGGCCTCTGGGGCCTCCGTCACCGACAAGGCGACCACGGGCATGCCCAGGAACATGGCCTCGAGTAGCGACAGGCCCAGGCTGGTCCAGCGACACAGGTGGGCATAGACCCGGCGGTCCGCGAGCATGGTGTGCATCGCATCGTGGGCGATATCGCCATGGCCGATGACCTCGTGCCGGTGGGCGCCGGTCGTCAGCGGCGCCGTGTCCATGCCGAACGCATCGACCGGCGCGATCCGAGCGATGTGCCCAACCAGATCGCTGCCGGTCACTCGCCCGCGGCGAACGGGCTCATTCACGACGTAGCCGACCCGCGGCAGCATGCCGGTGTAGCGGTAGCCCGGATCGGGAATACCGTGCTCCACCACGTGCGCAGGGGCCCGGCCGTTGGCCCACATCACAGCGTTGAAGTGCGTCACATGAACGATAGGGATGCGTGACTGTCCACCCAGTGGGTGTTGACTGCCCGTTGGGCTCTCCCGGGGCGTGTTGTGTTCGACGTACACCGCGGGCAGGTCAATGCCGGGCCGCCGCCCCAGCCACTGTTCGACGAGATCCAATTCAGCGGGCCGCTGCAGAATGACCACGTCGAAGTCCTGGTCGCGCAGCAGCTCCGGTGCCAGTTCTCGCGCAGTGTCCGGCCAGGAGTAGGTGGCGGGAAGGCCTCGGCCGTCCGGGCCCCGGTCGGGCGTCACCGGCACGACCACGTCGTGCAGTCCGTTGACGAACGCCGTCGCCCAGCTGCCGTGCACGTGCCACATCAGTACCTTCATGCGGGCATTCCCACTGCGAGCCCGGCGACGGCAGCCGCGATGTCGCTGCCGCGGACACCGGCCATGCACGGGTGCCCGGGAATCGGACACTCCCGGGCTCGGGTGTCGGCGCAGGCGGCCCGTTGGTCGCCGAGCACCGTCGTCGCGACGCCGTAGGGCTGCCACTTGTGGGCGGGGACCACAGGTGTGAACAGACTCACCACTGGGGTGCCTACGCTGGCCGCGAGATGCGCGGGGCCGGTGTTGCCAACGATCGCGGCCTGCGCACCCCGCAGCACGAAAGCCAGCTGTCCGAAGGTGGTGCGACCGCCGAGGTCGATGCCGGCCGGGCCGGCGACCCGCGCGGTCAAGCGCTTCTCGCTGAGGCTGCCGGTGACCAATACCTGGTAACCGGCAGCGCTGAGTTCGGTGACCGCTTCGGCGGCGATGCGCGGGTCGATGGCCCGGCTTTCGGCCTCGGCACCCGGGTGGACGACGACGTAGGGTTCGCTGGGGACCGGGTAGGCCGCGAGCTCGTCGATCAGCCGCAGGTCGTCGCTTCCCGGGTAGCCCGCCGCCCCGGTGACGGCGAGACTGCGCTGGACTTCGTGCAGGTCGTAATCCGGACGCACCCGGTTGTCGATGAGACTGCCGGGATAGTCGTCGCTGATCGCGGTAATGGGTCGTATGCCGGCCAAGCGCAGGAGCAGGGCCATGGGCAGCGACGACTGAAAGGAAGAGGTCAGGATGATGGCTTCATCGAAGCCGCGTAGCCGCCAAACGAGCCGCGCCAACTCCCGAGCGCGCACCGGTGGTGGGTTGCCGTGCACCCACGGGGCGTCGAAGATCATAGTGCGGGTATCGGGCAGCAGGCGGGCAGCGGGCAGACCGACCGAAGAGCAGAGCAGCGTGACATCGGCCTGTCGAGCCACGGCCCGGATCGCCGGTCCGGCGAGCAGTACATCCCCGGCACTGTCGAGGCGAGCGACCAGCACCCGGGGTCTCATGCGGCGTCCCCTTGGCGTTGCGCGAGCACCCAGCTCACCGCTTCCCCGATGTTCTGCGCCACCAATGGGCAGCGCCGCAGGTCGGAGTCGAGGGTGCGGTCGGTCACAACAAAGATCCCGATGGCTCCGGCAGCGTCGGCAGCGCCCACATCCATGACGGTGTCGCCAATGACCACGACCTCCGGGACAGGCACCCCAAGCGCATCGGCAGCGCGCAGGACCAGGCCCGGTGCGGGCTTTCGGCAGCTGCACTCATCCACGGGGGCGTGCGGGCAGTACTGCCAGGTGTCGAACGGGCCCAAGAGGGCGTCGACCCTGGCGTTGACAGCCTCGACCTGGTCGACGGTGAGCCTTCCCAGCCCGATCCCCGCCTGGTTTGTCACGACCCCCACAGGCAGTCCTGCTGCCTTGACGCGGGCCACCGCCTCCCTCGCACCTGGATACGGGCGCACCAGTTCCGGATCACCGTTGTACGGCGGATCGTCCACCGTCAGTGTGTGATCGCGGTCGAACAGGACCGCGGAAATGGGGCGCATGAGGTTAGGGCCTTTCGAGAGATCGTTCGGTGCTTCGTATGGTGAGAAGGTTTTGCCCGCAGCGGTCAAATCCATACCGGAAGTGGCCTTTTACCTGATCAAGATGCTCTTGCGCGACTGCGGACAGACGTGCGACAGCACACCACAACCCAGTGGCCGGCCTGCGCCGAAGCGACAGGCCGGCCACCGGCCGGGTGGTGGTGTCAGGCCGCGCGACGACCGGCCGCGACAGGCTGCCCGATGACTTCCTCAGCAGCCCAGGAGCGGGGAAGCGGCACATCGTTGGTCACGTGGTCGCGCAGGGCGGCCAGCGTTCGTGTGATCAGCCGTGAGACGTGGACCTGCGACAGGCCCAGCTGCTCAGCGATCTCCGACTGCGTGTGCTCACCGTAGAACCGCATCAGCAGGATCTCCCGCTCGCGTTCGGGTAGCGCCATCATGGCTTCCCGCACGGATTCCCGCAGCTCGACGTACTCCAGGTCGGGGTCGAGTTCGCCGACCAGATCTCCGTACGACTCGTCACCGTTCTCACCCATGGGGTGGTCCAGCGACTTCGAACTCATCGCCTCACCGCGGGCCTGCATCGCCTGCCGCACCTCTTCCTCGAGCAGACCGAGATGGGCCGCGACCTCAGCGGGGGTGACCTCCTCGCCCTTGCTGGCTCGCAATTCGTCGGAGGCGCGCTGAACCTTCAGCGTCACCTCCTGCAGGCTGCGCGGGACGCGCGCTGCCCATGCGTGATCGCGGAAGTGGCGGCGCAGTTCCCCAAGGATCGTGGGTACCGCGAACGAGTGGAACTCGGTCCCGTAGTCGGGGTTGAACCGCGAGGCCGCCCGGACCAGTCCCAGCGATGCGACCTGCACGAGATCCTCCAGACGCTGGCCGCGGCCGGAGTAGCGATGGGCCAGTTGGCGAGCCAGCGGCATGTAGTTCAGAGCCAGCTTGGTGGCCTCTGGGGTCAACGGCGCCGGGGCTGGCTTCGTCGATGCCGGCAGGATGCCGCACACCTGGCGATAGATCTCCAGCAGCCGCTCACCGAAACTCGCTTGGTCGTGCAGGCTCTCTGCCCGTACCAACGTGGCAGAGCCCATGCCGCGG
>Ga0116175_1001325_pt1 | contig 16001 bp, 16 predicted proteins | sample AD_UKC125_MetaG_FD_89802 | JGI IMG/M metagenome (GOLD analysis project Ga0116175, IMG submission 89802) | Active sludge microbial communities of municipal wastewater-treating anaerobic digesters from USA - AD_UKC125_MetaG | ecosystem: Engineered > Bioreactor > Anaerobic > Digestate | place: USA... | reverse complement strand
GGAACGCCGGGAAACCTTCCGACTCGCCGGTAAACCTGGGCCGGGCAGGGTAGGAACGCCGGGAAACCTTCCGACTCGCCGGTAAACCTGGGCCGGGCAGGGTAGGAACGCCGGGAAACCTTCCGACTCGCCGTGAAGTCCAGGTCGGGCCGGGGCGGATGTCCCGACGACACCTAGTCCAGGCGCGAGGTCTGACCACCGGCGGCCATCGTCAGGAACGGACTCAGACCGACCGTGGGCACGACATAGGCGCCGACGCAGTGATAGACGTCCGGTCGACCGGGCCAGACCGTCTCAGATGGTCGCAGGTGCGCGTCGAGTTCGTTGCGCCACTGTCCGTTCTCATCGATGAAGTAGTCGCGGGCGTGCTCCCACAACCGCGCGTACCACGAGCGCCAGTGCGCGTCGTCGGTCAGCCTGGCCAAGGCGGATGTCACCTGGATGCCCTCGCACACCGGCCAATGCATCCGTAACGCCGAGACCGGCCGCCGCTGCCAATCGACGGTGTAGACGATCCCCGGGTGGCCGTCGGCGGCCCACCCGCGATCGAGCGCCGACTCGGTCAGGGCGACGGCTGCCTCGACCAGCCATGGCTGCCCGCCCACAGCGGGCGACGCGTCGAGGTTGAGCAGGAAGCGCGCCCACTCGAGCAGATGGCCATAGGTGGCGCCGTAGGGCCGGAACGGGTGATCAGGGTCGTCCCGGTTGTATTCCGGATCGATCACCCAGTCGCGGTCGAAGTGCTCTGGGACGAGCCAATCCAGGCGGCGCGCACCCTGGTTGATGATCCGGTCGGCGATCCGCAGAGCCCGTTCGTGCCACATCGGGTCGCCGGTGACATCGCCGAGCGCCAGGAACGCCTCGGTGGCGTGCATGTTGGCGTTGGCGCCACGGTAGTCCTCCTCGTCGGACCAGTCGGCAGCGAACGACTCTCGTAGCGTCCCCGTTCCCTCGTCCCACAGATAGGTGTCGACGATGGCGATCACCTGGGCGATCAACGCCGGGGCATCCGGGTGCCCGGCCGCCGCTGCTGAGGACGCAGCCAAGCCCACGTGCACGTGGTCATAGGTCATCTTGCGTTGCGTCGGTCCAGCGCCGGGATCGCTCCACCATCCGCCGTGCTCCTGGTCGGCGAAATACTGTGCCAGAGAGGCCATTCCGTGGTCCAGGAGACGCTGAGAACCAGGTATGCCGCGCAGCACACCCACCGAGGCCGCATGCACCATCCGGGCCGTGATGAACAGCTGCGGCCGTCGATCCGGCATCGGTGTCCCGGACGCGTCGAGCATGGCAAAGCCACCGCTGTTGAGGATGCCGCCCTGGGCAAATGCCAGCATCGAGCGGAGTTGGCCGTCGAGCCAGGCGTGGTGCTCGGGAGTGTCGAGTGCAGGGTTCATCGTGGCTCCGATTCGATTCGGGACAAGGTGGCCATGATCGCGGCTGCGGCCGCCCGTGACGGTGTGCTCACGCCGAGGGTCACGGCGGGTATGCCGTCTGCCGGGGTGACGGGGGACGGCTGTGGGACTCGGTCGCGGTCCAAGTTCCGGCGGCTGCGCCGCTGCTGGAGGGTCGCCGCATCGACGGAGAGCCAGACCAGGACCGTCCGGCCGGGGCTGACCGAGGCGCACAGCTGGGCCCACTGCTCCACCGACGCGACCTCTGCGGAGAAGGGTGCGACCAGGATGGTGTCCACGCCGCATTGTGCGTTCAGCGCTGCCGAATCGGTGAGGCACTGATAGCGAGCGGTTCGAACCTGGCCGGTGAGCCAGGGGTCGGTGAAGTCCAGGCCGATCCCGCGAGCCCTGGCGACCTCCGCCATGAGCGGATTGGTCGCGACATCTTGGTCGATGAGGGCGGCGCGCAGCTGCCGCGCCAAGGCCCGGCCCACGGTTGATTTGCCGGTCGCGCCGGCACCACCGATACACACCACCCACGCAGGCCTGGTCACCAGCCGTGGCCGCCTACGCGCGGTCGTCACTCGCGCCGATGGGGCCTCGATGCCACGTCTGGGTGATGAGCTCGGTGACTCGGTCGCGCGTCACGAGGGGAGTCAAGGGCTGGCCGGTCGACATGACCTCCGCCAGCTGATCCAATCGTGCGCACACCAGATCCGCCTTGGCAGCCCGGGTCTGCGCGTCGAACCGGCCGACAGCGTCGCCCCAGATGGCGCGCCCGGCCATGAACCCGTTGCAGCCGTGGCGCACTGCCACGTTGAGCTGGTCGACGAAGCCGTCGAACGTCACTCCGGCCGACAGCAATACCCAGGGTCCGGCGCACGCTGCAGCCAGCGCTGCGACCGCTTCGTCGGCTCGGCTGCGGCCATGCTCGGTCGCCAGGCTGACCGGGAACTCCACCTTCATGACGTCGGCACCGACGGCCTTGAAGCTGGCCGCTGTCGCGAGCACACTCTCGGTCCGGCGATCGGCGACGACCGGGTCGGCCAGATCCTCGCCGGCGACCGGATACCACAGCGGCTCGACGATGAGGGGAAGGCCCAGCGCACTGCAATCGGCCGCGACACCAGCCACGACATCGTGCACCTGCTGGGCCTGCGCGGGCGAGGCATCGGACCGGTGGAAGACGACGAGTTTGGCGGCGTCGACGCCCAGGACGCTGAGCTTGGCTGGCGTCCATCCCGGCTTGAGTCGCAGCTGGACATCGAAGCCCACGGGGCTCGTCGTGGGCTGGTAGTAGAGGTCTTCCAGGCCGCTGATCAGGCCGCATCCACCCGGCAGGTCACCTGTCGCGATCGCCTGCCCACAGGACCACACCGGGTCGAGCAAGACCGCGGAGGCGTGCTGCGCCATGCGCGCGACGAGCTCCAGCTTGGACTCGACCACCTCCGGGAAGGTGACCTTCGACAGGTCGGGGTCGAAGAGGATCTGGTAGTTCTCCGGGTGGTCGATCGCTGCGGCCCGGATCACCCCGCGGTCGTCCGCGATGCGCGCGAGCCGACGCAGCTTGCCCAGCTCCGTTGCGTTCGTCGACGTCTGCCGGTTGTCCATGGACTCGCCCTTCAGGAGTGTGATGTAGCCGTCTCGATCGCCTGACAACGATGTCGTAAAGGTCATTGACATCGTTGTCATCTGCCACTTACGTTACCCCTGACGGCACTCGCTCACAAGGGAAGTGAGGTAGGCGCGATGCTTGTGGTCACTCCCAACACCTGCCTGGACATCACGACCTGGCTCACTTCCCTCACCCCGGGGAGTGTCGTCCGCGCCCGGCGCACCGTCACGTCCGCAGGCGGCAAGGGCGTCAACGTATGCCGTGTTCTGCGCCTGCTCGGGCACCGGCCCACCCTGGTCGGGCTGGCCTCCGCACACGACCCGCGGCTGCGCGATCTTCTTGCCGAGGAGGGCTGCGATTTCGCCCCCGTTCTGCACGACGAGGCGGCACGGATCGCTCAGATCGTGCTCGAAGACCACGGGCGGATCACCGTGCTCAACGGCCCCGGGCCGACCCTCGACGCCGCCGCGTGGGCCCGCTTCCTCGATGTCGTCCGGGCCGAGCTCAAGGACTCCGCGATCGTCGCGTGCTCGGGCTCCCTTCCCCCGGACGCGCCCCTCACGGCATACGCCGACGTAGTGGAGCTGGCCGCCCGGCACGGGGCACGGACCCTGGTCGACGCAGCCCCGGCGGTGCTGGCCGCGAGCCTTCCCGCGGCGCCCTACCTCGTGGCTCCCAACCTCGCCGAGGCCGAAGCGCTCCTCGACGGACGTGTCGACGAGCTTGTGGACGAGGACGGGGTGGACATCTCGGGGCGCGCGATCCGTGCGGCCGTGCGGCTGCGCGCCCGCGGCCCGAGGTATGCCGTGGTGACAGCCGGGCGCTTCGGCGCGGCGCTCGCCGGGCCCGAGCGGACCGAGTGGTTCGACGCCACACCGATCAATCCGGTCAACCCGATCGGCTCCGGCGACTCCTTCATCGGAGGGGTCGCTCACGCGCTCGACCGGGGGGCCAGGGTGCGCACCGCCGTGGCCTTTGGCATGCGGGTCGCTGCGGCGGCGTGCGAGACCGAGCGCGCAGGCATCTTCGCCCCTGGGCGCCTCACGGAGCTGGTGGCCGGCGAGGCCGACCTCACGAGGCTGTGGCGGGAACGCCGATGAGCGCCACCATCCACGACGTCGCGCGCTCGGCCGGAGTCTCGATCAAGACCGTGTCACGGGTCCTCAACGGTGAAAGCAACGTCGCAGCACCGACGGCAGCCCTCGTGCACGCCGCCATCGCCGCCCTCGACTATCACCCCAACCTCGCCGCACGGTCCTTGCGCACGGGGGCCTCGGACACGATCGGTGTCATCGTCGACTCGCTGAGCGACCCGTTCTTCGCCAAACTCATTTCCGTCTTCGAGGACCGCGCCACGGCGCATGGAATGGACATCCTGGTCGCCTCGACCGGGGCCGACGAAGAGCGGGCCCGCATGCAGGTCACCCGCATGGTCCGTCGCAATGTCAACGGACTGCTCATCGCGCCGTTCGGGCCGTCGCTGACGGCCCTGCCCGAGCCCGGTGTCGTGCCCACGGTCCTCATCGACCGGCATACCGAAGGCTCGGCCTACGACGAAGTGATCGTCGACGACGAGGCTGCGGCATACACGGCGGTGTCGCACTTGATCGCCCATGGGCACCAGCGGATCGGGTTCGTCGGAGAGTCGTTGCGGTTCTCGACGGTGCATCACCGCCTGCTGGGTTATCGCCGCGCCCTCGACGACAACGCCGTGACCCTCACGCCGGAGTACGTCCACACCGCGTGCTGGGACTCCGACACCGCCACCAAGCTCACCAAGGCGATGCTCAAGCTCGACGAGCCACCCACGGCGATCTTCGCGTCCACGCCGGTGACCGGCGTCGGCGTGTTGTCCGGGATGAGAGCGGTCGGGCGCGCCGATGTCGCGCTCGTGGTGTTCGGCGACTTTCCGCTGTCCACGGTCATCGAGCCGGCTGTGACGGTCGTGGACCAGGTACCCGTCGACCTGGCCAACACCGCCATGGACCGCCTGCTCGCGCGCCTGGGCGGAGACACCTCGCCGCCGACGTCGACGGTCGTCGCGACCCAGTTCCTCATCCGCGGGTCGGGCGAGCTCCCCCCGACCGATCGACCGATGAGCCCGCGATGACTCGGCCGAGCACCGTCATCGACATTGGCCTCGACCTCGGCACGACGGCGAGCAAGGCGGTCGCCCTCGACGGTGCTGGATGTGTGGTCGGCTCCGCCTCGCTGCCCACTCAGTGGCGAGCACCGCACCCCGAGTGGGCCGAGCGCGAGGCGGACGCAGTCGACACACTCGTGGGCCGTCTGCTGGGCGAGGTGCTCGTCGCCGCGGAGCGCTCGGTGGCGGTCACGGCCGTGCGCTCGATCGGCGTTACCGGGATGGCGGAGTCCGGGACCGTGCTGGACCGAGACGGTGTCGCGAGAGCGCCGATGATCGCGTGGTACGACCCGCGAGGCCGAGACGAAATCACCTCTCTTCCCGACGATTTCGGGGCGTTGTTTCCGGGCCGGACCGGCTTGCCGATGACCCCGCTGGCGACACTGTTCAAGCTGCGCTGGCTGCAGCAGCACGGCCTCGATCTCGCTGGGCTGCAATGGCTTTCGCTGCCCGAGTATGTCTGTCATCGGCTCGGTGGTCGTCGCGCTGCCGAGCGCTCGATGCTCGGCCGCACCGGCCTGCTCGACATCCACACCGGCGAGCTCCTTCCGGAGGCGCTGCACGTGCTGCGGGCCGACCCGGCTCTGGTGCCGTCGCAGGTGCCAGCAGGCACCTCCGTGGGCACCCTCGGCACCGGTGCGTTCGGGCTCGACGACCGGTATGCCGGTGCGGTCCTCACCGTTGCCGGTCACGACCACCTCGTGGCGGCGGCTGCCGCCGATGCTGCGCACGCAGGCACCGTCTTCGACTCCATGGGCACCGCCGAGGCGTTCGTGTGCGCCACACCGACCTTGCCCAGCCCTGAGAGTGTCGCGGCGCTGGTGGCCCTCGGCGTAGGCACCTACTCGCATGTGGTGAGCAACACCACCGCGCTCATCGCGGGGATGCGCACGGGGCTGGTCCTCAAGCGGGTTCTCGCGATCGCAGGGCTGGACAATGACGAGGGCCGCCGCAGCGTCGACACCGTCCGACTCGTGGGCCAGGCAGCTGGCGGCCCGGAAGGTATAGGCCCGGAAGGTATCGGCCCGGAAGGTGCCGGCCCGGCAGCGGGGATCAGGGTGCACGGCTACGAGATGGCTGGGGCACCGGTGTCCATCGTCATCGACGACGACGAGGTCACGCCACAGGATCTCTGGGCCGCCGCGCTCCACTCGGTCACCACGGGCGCGCGGGGGCTTGTCGACGGCATACGGAGTCAAGGCGTCGAGATCACCGACCTCGTGGTCGCCGGGGGCTGGACCCGGATGGCGTCGGTTCTGGCCACCCGGGGTGCGCTGGCCGCCACCGTCCGGCAAGCCCATGACCCCCAGCCCGGCCTGATCGGAGCTGCCTTGATGGGCCGGTGGGCCAGCGGCGTTGACTCCGCGGCCGGCATACCCCCCCATGACAGTCCACCCGCGGACTGGTTCGCGCAGTGGTCACCGGACCCCCACCAACAGGAGAAACCGTGAGCGACATCGAAGCCCTGAGGCGCATTGCCTCTGCCGACGACACCTTCTCGGTGGTCGCCCTCGACCAGCGCGGCACGATGCGGCGGATGTTCGCCGCGGTCGGACAGCCCGAGGTCGCAGACGGCGAACTCGTCGCGGTCAAGGAGGACATCATCGACGGGCTCGCAGGGGTGGCTTCGGCCTTCCTTGTCGACCCCGACTACGGAATGGCCGCTGCCCGGACGCATCCCAAGCGGGCGTCGTTCGGCGTGCTGCTGGCAGCCGAGCCGGCGTCGCGGGGCACCCACGAGGGCGCGCCGACGGTGGCGCTCGACCCCAACCAGCCGGCCGACTGGGTCCGCGACCAGGGAGCCGACGCGCTGAAGTTCCTGTGCCAGGTGCGTGCCGACCGCCCCGTCGGTGCCGATGGTCGTGACCTGACAGCCGAAGCCCTGACCGCCCTGCGTGAACTCATCGCCGACTGCGCTGCGACCGCGGTGCCGTCGGTGGTCGAAAACCTCATCTACCCGCTCCCCGGCGCCGACCCCCTCACGCCGGAGGCCCGCGCCGACGCGATCATCGAAGCCGCGGCGCTCATCGACGACCTCGGGCCGTCGCTGCTCAAGCTCGAATATCCCGGCAGCCCGGCGGCCTGTCGCCGCCTCGCCGCACGGCTCACCCGCCCCTGGGCGGTGCTGTCCGCGGGAGTGCCGATGGCGCAGTTCGCCGACGTCCTGCGGATCAGCTGCGACGACGGCGGCGCGAGCGGATTCATTGCCGGACGCGCGATCTGGGCCGATGCGGTCGGTATGCAGCGGCCCGCTCGCCAGGCCTTCCTCGGTGACGAAGGCCGCCGCCGCCTCGACGAATGCGTGTCGGTCATCTCCGGGCGGGCTCGCCCCTTCACGGAGGTCGTGCCATGAAACCGGTCCTGGAGGCGCGGGGGCTGAGCCGGAGTTTCGGTTCGGTCCGCGCTCTCGACGCCTGCGACTTCGATGTGTATGCCGGTGAGGTCGTCGCGCTCATCGGCGACAACGGTGCCGGGAAGTCGACGCTCGTCAAGGCGATGACCGGCAACCTCGACGTCGACGCGGGCAGCCTGCTGCTCGACGGAGAGCCGGTGGCCTTCAAGAGCCCACAGGACGCCTCCGCGGTCGGCATCGAAGTCGTGCACCAGGACTTGGCGCTCGCGCCACACCTCAACCCAGCCCAGAACATGTTCCTGGGGCGCGAAATCATGGCCAAGGGCCTCCTCGGCAAACTCGGCTTCATGGACCGGGCGGCGATGATGCGCCGTTCGGCGGAATCCTTCGCCGACCTCGGGTCTGCGGTGCGGTCTCTCGTGACCCCGGTCGGGTCGATGTCTGGTGGCCAGAAGCAGAGCGTGGCGATCGCCCGGTCGGTGGCCTGGGCCAACCGGGTGCTCTTCCTCGATGAGCCGACGGCCGCCCTCGGGGTGGTCCAGACCGCCAACGTGCTCGACATGATCCGTCGGGTGCGCAATTCCGGCGTGGCGGTCGTCTTGATCAGCCACTCGATGCCACACGTCCTCGAGGTCGCCGACCGCGTGCAGGTACTGCGCCTGGGCCGGCGAGTGGCGACTCTCCCAGCCGCCGGTGCCACGGTCGAGCAACTCGTCGGCGCCATGACCGGTGCGCTGGACACCAAGAGCGGAGCCTCCTCATGACCACGGCAACCAAGGCGACCGTCGAGGCGCTCGTCGACAGCGCGACCAGTGGCGATGACCAACCCTGGTTGAAGCGCCTCACTGCGCTGCAATCGGTGTGGATCCTCGGGGTGCTCATCGTCATCGTCGTGATCTTCGGGGCACTGTCGCCGACGCGGTTCCTCACCTACAGCAACCTCATGAACATCTCCCAGAACGTCTCGATCTGGGCGGTCCTCGCGGTGGGGATGACCTTCGTCATCATCACCTCGGGCATCGACCTGTCGATCGGGTCGGTCCTGGTCTTCTCCTCGGTCATCGCCGCCAAAGTCATGGAGGCGCTCGGCGGCGAAGGCTGGGGCACCGCGATCGTCGGCATCGTCCTGTCCTCGGCGTGCGGTGTCCTCTGGGGCGTCCTCAACGGGGTGTTGGTGTCGAAGGCCAAACTGCCCCCACTCATCGTCACCCTCGGCACTTTGTCCATTGCCCTCGGTGCTGCACAGATCATCACGTCCGGCCTCGACATCCGGGCCGTCCCGACGGTGCTCCAAGACGCGATCGGCTACGGCCGTGTCTTCGGGATTCCCGTCATCGCGCTCATCGCGCTGGCCATCGTCCTCATCGGCGGCACGATGTTGCACCGCACCAGGTTCGGTCTGTACACCTTCGCCATCGGCTCCAACGCGATGGCTCCGCTGCGGGTCGGCATCAACGTCGACCGCAATCTCATCAAGATCTACGCCTTGTGCGGTTTCCTGGCCGGGGTTGCCGGTGTGTTGTCCCTGTCGCAGTACGGCACGACCACCATCGCCGGTCAGTCCCTGACCAACCTCAACGTCATCGCGGCCGTCGTCATCGGTGGCACGTCGGTCTTCGGTGGTCAGGGGTCGATGTTCGGCTCGATGGTCGGGCTGTTCATCCCCGCGGTTTTGCAGAGCGGTTTCGTCATCACCGGCGTCTCACCGTTCTGGCAGACAGTGGCCGTCGGAGCGATCCTCGTCGCCGCCGTCTTCGTCGACCAGCAGCGCCGCGCGGCGTCGCTGCGTGGTGGCAAAGCACGCAAGTGAAATCCCACGAAATCCCCATCAGAAAGGCATGACAATGAGGTCCATCGCCAAGTTCACCACTGTGGCAGCCATCGCGGCCTTGGCCGTCGCCGGCTGCAGCAGCGCCAAGACCGACACGGCTGCGACGTCCGGCGCGAGCGGTGCCGCTGCGAACAAGAAGATCGCCTTCGTCCAGGGCGTCGCGGGAGACGAGTTCTACATCACGATGGAGTGCGGGATCAAGGCCAAGGCAGCCGAACTCGGCTACACGGTCGAAACCCAAGGTCCCCAGAAGTTCGACCCCACTCTCCAGAAGCCGATCGTCGACTCGGTCATCGCCGCGAAGCCGGCCGCTCTGCTCATCGCCCCGACGGACGTCAAGGCCATGCAGGCACCGCTCGAGCAGGCCGCCAAGGCCGGCATCAAGGTCGTTCTCGTCGACACCACGGTCGGCGACCCGGCCTTCGCCGTGTCGCAGATCAGCTCGGACAACGTCGGCGGCGGGAAGGCTGCCTTCGAGGCCATCAAGGCCAAGAAGCCCGAGGGCGGCAAGATTCTCGTGATCTCGACCGACCCCGGCGTTTCGACTGTCGACGCCCGGGTCAAGGGCTTCGAGGAGGCCGCCAAGGGCGACGCCAAGTTCACCTACCTCGGCGTGCAGTACAGCCACAACGACCCGGCCACGGCCGCTGGTCTGGTCTCTTCCGCTCTGCAGAAGGACCCCGACATCATCGGGATCTTCGCAACGAACCTGTTCTCCGCCGAAGGGTCTGCGACGGGCGTGAAGCAGGCCGGTAAGACCGGCATCACCATCGTCGGGTTCGACGCCGGCCCCAACCAGGTCAAGGCCCTCAAGGAGGGTGTCGTCCAGGCTCTCGTCGCCCAGCAGCCGGGCACCATCGGGTCCGACGGCATCACCCAGGCCGACGCGGCGCTGACCGGCAAGTCGGTCAAGGCCACGATCCAGACGGGTTTCACCATCATCACCGCGGACAACCTCGCCGGCGACGGCGGCAAGGCCGTCTACAAGTCGAGCTGCTGACCGCGCAGCCACGCATTGACAGGCAGGCCCGGCGCACCCGCGCCGGGCCTGCCTGCGTGTGCGCGTGCGGGTGAAGCGGGGAGGTCGGCGGCGAGGTCAGAGCCAGCCGACCCGGCCGTGCAACACGGCATACCCGAGGAAGGCCACCACGTCGATGAGGGTGTGCGCGAGGACCAGGGGACCCACCCGCCGGGTGCGCCGCCACACCAGGGCAAAGACGACCCCCATCACGACATTGCCGACGAAGCCGCCGAACCCCTGGTAGAGGTGATATGCACCGCGCAGCAGCGCGGACGCCGCCACAGCCCAGCGCCACGTCCATCCCGCCTGCTCGAGCCGGGCCAGCAGATAGCCGACCACGAGGACCTCTTCGAGCAGGCCGTTCTGCAGCGCAGACAGGATGAGCACCGGGACGGCCCACCAGGTCTGGCCGAGGTTGGCGGCCGCGACCTGAGTGTTGACCCCCAGGGCGCGAGCGGCGAGATACAACCCCAGGCCGGGGATGCCGATGGCGGCGGCGAGCAGGGTCCCTCGCCCGAGGTCTCGCCACGGGCTGCTGCTGTCCAGCCCGAGGCCCCGCAGCGCGGATCGTATGCCGGGTGGTCCAGGCGGCACGGACGTCGCCAGCAGGTGCAGGGCCAGGGCCACGGGCACCACGGCCAGCGCGATGCCGACAAGTTGATAGGTGAGGTCCAGCCACGGCCGGTCGGGCGTGACGCTCGTGTTGAGGGCCGAGGTCTGTGCCGAAAGGGGCACCTCGCGGGTGAGGCGCTCGACGATCCGCAGCAGCGACCAGATCGCCGACGCCCCGAGCGACAGGCCCATGACGATGACGACCTCGCGGTGCAGCACCCGGCGCTCGATCACGGCCACACCCTATGGGCGAGAATCGCCGACATGGCCCTGCACCGCGGAGAACCCCTCGTCACCGACTGGACGTCCGTCGACGACGCGGCCCTCGCCCAGGTGCTCGCCGCCACCGCGGGGCGCGAGCGTCCGGCCCTCGTCCTCGTCGACGGCGGCAGCGGCAGCGGCAAGTCGACCGCCGCGACCCGGTGTGCTGCGGTGCTCGATGCGCCGCTCGTGCACACCGACGACATCGCCTGGCACCTGGACCCGATCGCCTGGGATGACGTGCTCATCGAACAGGTCCTCACCCCGTGGGCGGCCAGGCGCCCGGTGGCCTACCGTCCCGACGCGTGGATCGAGCGGGGTCGCGACGGCGCCATCCAGGTGCCGGCCCAGGCGTCCTGGCTGGTCGTGGAAGGGGTCGGGGCGGCCCGCGCCTCGCTGACCGCCTTCGCTGCGCCCGCCCAGGTCGTCGTCTGGGTGCAGGCCGACCGTGGCCTGGCGCGCGATCGGGGTCTGGCTCGCGACGTCGTGCTGGGCCGGACGCGGGCCGAGGCCGAGGAGTTCTGGGCGGCGTGGGATGCTCATGAGCTCCCCTTCCTCGACATCGAGAAGCCCTGGGAGAGAGCGGATCTCATCGTTAACGGCATGCCTGAATCCGCGGCAGAAGGCAGGATGCTCATCCATGTGACGCGGGTGGCAGGCCGTTGAACCGGCCCCGCGAGGTGCACCGGTTCCACGGCCAGATCGCCGGTGTCGGATCTGCGAGCGGCGTTCGCATCGTCGTCGGCCGATGGCCGCACTCTCCGTTCGGGCCGTTCGCCGATGCCATGGTCGAACGCCCGGACGGGCGCCGTTTCCTCCTCGCCCCGTCCGATCAGGTCGCCGAGTTCGTCTCGCGCACCTATGAATTCGACGAGGTGCGGATCGAGCCGTTCGCCGTGGAGGTTACCGGCGCCGGCTCCGGCGCGACCTGGGAGATCGCGTCGCCGTCGCTGTCGGCCCGGCTGGAGGCGGGCCCCCGTATGCCGTTGGGTCACCTCCTGCGCTCGGTGCCCAGCCCGCTCGCGACCAGTCCGACCTGGGCGGGCCTGATCGATCCGGTTGCCCGAGTCGTCATGCGCGGAGTGCGCACCCGAGGCATCGCTGTCGACGGACGCCGCGAGAGCTACGGCGCAACGGACCTCCGTCGCGTCGTGGCGCTGGAAGGGACCTTCGACGGCATACCCCTCGGGGCGCTCGCGCTCGTCGACCCGCCGTGTCGCTTCGGGTTCTCTTCAACTCCCCGGACCCCGTCGCTGACCAGCGTCACCACCACCGTTGAGATCCTGTCCGCTTGACGCCCGGGGGCCGGTGGCGCTGGGGACGACCCTGCGACAATGACCGGCATGACCGCTGCCGGAGTGCTCGTGCTCGCGGCGACGCCCATCGGCGACTCCCGCGACGCCGCCCCCCGCCTGGCCGACGAGTTGCTCGCCGCAGACGTCATCGCGGCCGAGGACACCCGGCGGTTGCGCCGGCTCACCAGCGCGCTCGGCGTCGAGCCGGCCGCCCGGATCCGCAGCTACCACGAACACAACGAAGCGACCCAGACTGCTGAACTCCTCGGGCTGTTGCGCGACGGCGCGCGCGTCGTGCTCGTCACCGATGCCGGTATGCCGTCGGTGTCCGACCCGGGCTACCGCCTGGTCGCTGCGGCGGTAGCAGCCGACATCCGGGTGACGGCCGTCCCCGGACCGAGCGCGGTGCTCATGGCGCTGGCCGTCAGCGGCCTTCCGGTCGACCGGTTCTGTTTCGAGGGGTTCCTGCCCCGCAAGGCGGGGGACCGGGCTCGGGTGGCGGCCGGCCTGTCCACCGAACCGCGCACCATGGTCTTCTTCGAGGCGCCGCACCGCCTGGCCGAGTCCCTGGGGACGCTCGCCGAGGCCTTCGGGCCCTACCGCCCCGCCGCCGTATGCCGTGAACTCACCAAGACCTACGAAGAGGTCCGCCGCGGGGGGCTGGCGCAGTTGGCGCACTGGGCGGCCGGGGGAGTCAAGGGCGAGATCACCATCGTCGTCGCCGGGGCGCCAGCAGGTCAGCCCGTCGCGCTGGATGAGGTGGTCACCGGCATACGGGCGCGAGTTGCAGCCGGCGAGCGGCTCAAGGACGTGTGCGCGGCCGAAGCTGCGCGCACCGGCCTGTCCCGCAAGGCGTTATACGACGCCGTGGTGGCTCAGCGGCGCTGACCGAGCCGCTCGGCCGCATCGCCGGTCGGCGGCCGAACTGCCGACCTCGGCTCAGCGGTGGTGCTGGCCTTCGGCAGAACGCTTGAGCGCGGCGAGGGTCTGCCGGATGCCGCTGCGGTTGTGCGAGCGGCGGTCGCCGAGGATGCGCTCGGAGATGGCCCGCGAGGCCGCCCCTCGCCGGTCGGTCCACTCCTCGGCCACGGTGCATCCCGAGCCGTCGTCGTCGGGGACGATGAAGTATTCCCAATGCGAGATCGCTGCGGGCCCGATGAAGACGTCGAAGGCCAGGTGGCGACCCTTCTCGGCGGCCGTGATCGCGCCGAAGGTGATCCAGCGCAGCGTCCCGCGGCGGTTGTAGCCGATGAAGTGAGCGCCCTTCACGGCTTCGGTGGCACCACCGCGCCAGCTCACCCGCTCGCACTCGGGTGACCATTCGCCCATCCGGGTGAGATCCGAGATGAGGTCGTAGACCAGGGGTGCGGGCGCGTCGATGTGGGTCGTGTCGCGCAGATCGGCCATGCCCCCCATCCTGGCCCCTCGCTCCTGCCGATGGTGCCTTGGGGGTGGTTTGCTTGACCACGTGACCGAATCCGAGCCCGTTGCGCACCGATTGCGGCCGCCGACGCATCGAGTGTCCCCGCGTGCCCGGTGGCTGTGGCTCGTCGAGGGGGTGGGCTCGCTGCTGCCCCTCATCGCCGCTCAGGCGATCTGGTGGTGGCGCGATCCGGCTTCGCCTCGGCCGGTGCAGTGGTGGCTGGTGGCGGCCACGGTGGTGCTCGGCACGGCATACCTGGCTGTCATGCCGCAGTGGCGCTACCGGGTGCATCGCTGGGAGGTGACCCCGGAGGCGGTCTACACCCAGACCGGATGGTTCAACCAGGAGCGGCGGATCGCGCCGATCGTGCGAATCCAGACCGTCGACCTCACCCGCGGGCCGGTGTCCCAGCTGCTGAGCCTGGCGTCGGTGCGGGTGACGACCGCGTCCTCGGCGGGACCGTTGGGGATCCACGGCCTCGACCACGACCTGGCCGTGAGCCTCGTCGAGCAGCTCACCGAGCTCACCGTGTCCGACTCCGGGGATGCCACGTGAGTCTCCTCGGGCGACAGGGCGGGCGGCGACGGTGAGCGATCCCGGATTCCGCCGACTGGATGCCCGGATGCTGCTCGTGCACCCGGTGCAGGAGGCGGTGCGCTTCCTGCCGGCTCTGCTGGCGGTCTTCGTGACCGGCCGCTCCTCCGACCGCAGTCCATGGTGGGACGTCGCCGCTCTGATCGCCGTCGTGGCCCTCGGTGTTTCGCGATGGTTCACGACCCGGTATCGGATCACCGGCGGCCAGATCGAGTTGCGCCACGGCCTGCTCAACCGCAAGCTGCTGGCGACTCCGGCCGACCGATTGCGGACGGTCGACGTGACGGCGCCGATCTGGCACCGACTGCTCGGGCTGGCGCGCGTCGAGATCGGCACCGCCTCGGGCACGCTGAGCGAGCGCATCGTGCTCGACGCACTGGCGGCACCGGTCGCCCACGCGTTGCGGGCGGAGTTGCTGCACGACAAGGAGATCCGGGCAGGCGACGCCGGACCTGGCGATCCCGAAATGGCGTCAGTCGGGCCAGTGTCGGAAACCGTTCTCCTGCAATTCGATCCACGCTGGGTGCGCTACGCCCCGCTCACCACGAGCGGCCTGCTCACCGCACTCGCCGTCTGGGGTTTCGGAACGCAGTTCATCGGCGCCGTCACTGGGCCGATCGAGGCCGCGTTCGACCAATTCCGGGCGTGGGGAGTGTGGGTCACTGCGATCGTCCTGGTCGTCGCCGGCACCGTGTGGGTCGCGCTGTTGGCGGTCACGGCATACGTGCTCGCGTATTGGGACTTCCGGCTGACCCGGCACCCGGGCGGCACCCTGCACACCTCGCGGGGCCTGCTCACCACCCGGTCCACGAGCATCGAGGAGGGGCGAATCCGTGGTGTCGAGCTCGCCCGGCCGCTCCTGCTGCGCTGGGCCCGGGCCGCCCACTTGTCGGCGATCACGACAGGACTTCGTCGCGCCGAGCCTGGTGGGGGAGCCGGCGTCGCCCCGCTGGTGCCTCCGGCGCCAGAGCAGGTGTCGATCGAGGTCGGGGTCGCAGTGCTCGGCGACCCCGAGCCGCTGCGGGTTGCCCTGGTGGGGCACGGCCCGGCAGCGCGTCGCCGTCGCTTCGTGCGGGCGATCCTTCCCGCGATCGCGCTGGCCGGGCTCGCGGGAGTCCTCGAGTGGCGCTTCGACCTGCCTGTGGCGCTCACCGCCGCGGGCTTCCTCCCGCTGCTCACGGCACCCTTGCTGGCCGCCGATAGGTATGCCGGCCTCGGCCACACCCTGCTCTCGCGCTATCTCATCACCCAGGAAGGCAGCGTCTATCGGCGGCGGGTCGCGCTCCAGCGCGACGGGATCATCGGGGTCGTCGTGCGGGAGTCTTACTTCCAGCGCCGGGCCGGGGTGGCGACCGTGGTCGCCGCGACCGCGGCCGGCCGGCAAGGGTATGCCGTGCTCGACGCCCCCGCGCACCACGCGGACCGTCTCGTGGTGGACCTCATCCCGCAGGCGTCGGAG
>Ga0116175_1001323_pt1 | contig 16015 bp, 15 predicted proteins | sample AD_UKC125_MetaG_FD_89802 | JGI IMG/M metagenome (GOLD analysis project Ga0116175, IMG submission 89802) | Active sludge microbial communities of municipal wastewater-treating anaerobic digesters from USA - AD_UKC125_MetaG | ecosystem: Engineered > Bioreactor > Anaerobic > Digestate | place: USA... | reverse complement strand
GCTACGAAAACCGGGTCAAGGCCAACCTCGAGACCCGCATCGTCAGCCTCAACATGGAGGACTACATCTTCGAGATCGAAGTCCCCATGGAGGAGGTCCGCGAGATCAAGGGCGGTCAGCCCAAGATCGTGCGCCGGGTGCGGATGCCCGGATACGTGCTGGTCCGGATGGACCTCACCGACGAGTCCTGGGGTGCCGTCCGGCATACCCCTGGTGTCACGGGCTTTGTCGGCAACGCGCACCAGCCCATTCCGCTGACCCTCGACGAGGTCTACGGCATGCTCGCCCCCGACCTGGCCCCGGCGGCCGGTGCGGCAGCGGCCGGTGGCGCCGGCTCGGGCAGCAAGCCCAAAGAGGTGCGGCTGGTCGACTTCGAGATCGGCGAGTCGGTCACGGTCATGGAGGGCCCCTTCGAGACCATGCCGGCGACGATCTCCGAGATCAACCCCGACACCCAGAAGCTCAAGGTCCTCGTGTCGATCTTCGGCCGCGAGACGCCTGTCGAACTCTCCTTCAGCCAGGTCGCCAAGCTCTGACGCTGCCCACCTGACCGGAGGAACCCGCCGGACGTGAACCCACGTCGGGCACTGCAACCGGGTCATCGCCCACGGCGTCGGCCCACAACGAAGGAAGAGGCTCATGCCCCCCAAGAAGAAGAAGATCACCGGCTTCATCAAGCTGCAGATCAACGCCGGCGCAGCGACTCCGGCCCCGCCGGTCGGCCCCGCGCTCGGTCAGCACGGTGTCAACATCATGGAGTTCGTCAAGGCCTACAACGCGGCCACCGAACACCAGCGCGGCAACGTCATCCCGGTGGAGATCACCGTCTACGAAGACCGCTCGTTCACGTTCGTCACCAAGACCCCGCCGGCAGCCGAGCTCATCAAGAAGGCCGCGGGCGTCGCCAAGGGCTCGTCGGAGCCGCACAAGACCAAGGTCGCCAAGCTCTCCGCTGACCAGATCCGCGAGATCGCCCAGCAGAAGATGGAAGACCTCAACGCCAACGACATCGAGATGGCCGCCCGCATCATCGCCGGCACCGCCCGGTCGATGGGCATCACCACCGAGGGCTACTGATCAGCGAGCACTGATCAGCTAGCACCCCGGCATACCGGAACAAACACGGCATACCACCTGGTATGCCGTGCGTGGGAGGGCCTCGCGCGGGCCCGTCAACCACACTCCACCCCGCAGTAAGGAGCAGCAATGAAGCGCAGCAAGTCCTACAAGGCCGCCGCCGAGAAGATCACCCCGGGCAAGCTCTATGCCCCGCTCGAGGCGGTGCGGCTGGCCAAGGAGACCTCCTCCACCAAGTACGACGCCACCGTCGAGGTCGCGCTGCGGCTCGGGGTCGACCCCCGCAAGGCCGACCAGATGGTCCGCGGCACGGTCAACCTCCCGCACGGCACGGGCAAGACCGCGCGCGTGCTGGTCTTCGCCAACGCCGACAAGGCCGAGGCGGCCCGTGAAGCCGGCGCCGACTACGTCGGGTCCGACGACCTGCTGGCCAAGATCCAGGGCGGGTGGCTCGACTTCGACGCCGTCGTCGCGACCCCCGACATGATGGGCAAGGTCGGTCGGCTCGGTAAGGTGCTCGGCCCGCGTGGCCTCATGCCCAACCCGAAGACCGGCACCGTCACGATGGACGTGGCCAAGGCCGTCACCGAGATCAAGGGCGGCAAGATCGAGTTCCGCGTCGACAAGCACGCCAACCTGCACTTCATCATCGGCAAGGTGAGCTTCGACGAGAAGGCGCTGGTGGAGAACTACGCGGCCGCCTACGAGGAGGTGCTGCGGCTCAAGCCGTCGGCCTCCAAGGGCCGTTACGTCGAGAAGGCCACCATGGCCACGACGATGGGGCCGGGCATCCCGCTCGACCCGGCGCGCACCCGCAACCTGCTCTCCGACGACGAGTCCTGATTCGCCGGTCGACGACACATCTCGCGCCCGGTCCCGTCACCACGGGGCCGGGCGCGAGGCACTTTCGCACTTTTCGGGGTGAATGTCCGGGATCTCAGCGGCGGGGTGGGTGCGAGGCACTAGCGTGGGAGGTCGTCCTGACCACCACCTCGGGAGTATGCCGTGAAGCTCACCTCGCTCAGCCCCCTCGCCCTCGCCGCAGTCCTTGCCCTCACCGGTTGCGGAGGTGGCAGCAGCACCGCGACTGCCCCGGCTACGGGTGCCAGTGCCGCGGCGCCGACGACTGCTGCGGTGGCCGCCATCACCGACGGCAAGGTGCTGGCCCAGCGGCTCAACGATGGGCTCACCAAGGCGGGCAGCGGCAAGGCCGTCATGACGATGTCGGGGATGAGCAGCGCGGCGGCCTCTGGTGCCATGGAGGGCACGACCGAGTTCGTCGTCAAGGGCGACCACATGGACACCAAAGCGACCATGTCGATCATGGGCAAGACGGTCGAGGTCCGCAGCATCGGCGGGATCATGTATATGAAGGGGCTGATGCCGGCCGCGGCGATCGGCGGCAAGACCTGGGTGAAGATCGACCCCAACGGCACGGACGCATTCAGCAAGCAGATGGCGCCGACCCTCAAGCAGTCCGGTGACCTGCGCGCTCAGATCGACATGTATGCCGGGGCCCAGGTCGCCGTCGTCGACACCACCAATGGCGTCACCCACTACAAGCTGACCGGTCTGACCGGGGCCCCGGCGACCACGGGCACGGCCGGTGCCGCCCCGCAGAGCGTCGACATCTGGATGGACAGCCAGGATCGGCCCACCAAGATGACGGTGACGACCCCGGAGGGCAGTGTCCAGGTGACCTACTCGGACTTCGGCGCCCCGATCACCGTCGAGGCGCCCCCGGCTGCGGAGGTCGGCACCTTCTCGATGCCGTCCTGAGGCCAGACCTGGTCAGGCGGGCCGCTGCGGCGTAGCGTCCGCTCATGATGCGAATCTCCCGCGCCGCACTCGGCGCCGCATGCGCTCTCACCGCCGGCCTCACGGCATACACCGGTATGCCGGCCACCGCGGCTCCGGCCGCGCCCTCCACCTCGCTCACCGCGCAGGGCGCGCCGGCCGCGAGCCTGGCCTGGCAGGACCTCCCCACGGGATCGACTGCGCGCCTGCGTGGCCTCGCGGTCGTCTCCCGAGAGGTCGTCTGGGCAGCCGGCTACGACGGCACCGTCCTGCGCACGGTCGACGGCGGCGCGACCTGGGCTTCGGTGGGTCCGGCCGCGGCGGCTGCTCTGCAGTTCCGCGACATCGAGGCGACCTCGGCGGCGCACGCCGTGGCAATGACGGTCGGCTCCGGCGAGGAATCGCGGATCTACGTCACCGACGACGGCGGCGCGACCTGGGTCGAGGCCGACCGGATGACCGATCCGCTGGGGTTCTACGACTGCATGGCCTTCACCGACCGCTCGCGCGGAGTCGTCGTCAGCGACCCGGTCGGGGGAGTCCTCACCCTCAAGGCCACGACGGATGGCGGGCACACCTGGACGCCGGTCGACACGTCGGCCGCACCGGCACCGTTGGCCACCGAGTACTACTTCGCCGGGTCCGGCACCTGCCTGTCGGCAGGGGTCGGTGGGCGACTGGCGATCGGCACCGGAGGAGCCGACCGGGCGCGAGTGTTCCTCTCCGACGACCGTGGGGCGTCGTGGTCGGTCGTCGACACCCCAGTCGCCGCCTCCGGATCGGCGGGCATCTTCTCGGTGCGCTTCCTCGATGCGCGCCGCGGGGTGGTCGTCGGCGGTGACTACCTGGCACCGGAATCGCGCGACGCGATCGCGGCGTGGACCGCCGACGGCGGTCGGACCTGGTCGCTGCCCGAGACCGCCCCGGGCGGCTATCGATCCGGCGCTGCCTTCGCCGCGGTCGGCGGGCCGAAGGCCGGGGTCGCGGCCATCGCCGTGGGTCCGACGGGATCGGACGTGTCGTGGGATGGCGGGCGCACCTGGGCGCCCATCGACGGCCCCTCGCTCGACACGGTCCAGTGCGTCGCCGGGCGGTGCTATGCCTCGGGTGCCTCGGGTCGCGTGGCAGTGCTGCAGGTGGGCTCGCGCTGACGGTCGATCCGGCCGTGTCGACCGGCTGAGGAAGGCTTGGTGAGACCTGCATCCCATTGAGCGATTCGATGGGCGGCATACAGGGAAACGATTGATGTCAGCGTGCATAGTCGCGGGTTTTGATATAGACTAACTATCGGAGGCCCTGGTCTGGATCGTTGATCCGCGCCGCACTTCCGACCCCATACCTGACACGACACAGCGAGGTGTACCCGCACATGGCACTCATCGGGACCGAGATCAAGCCCTTCGAAGCGACCGCGTTCAAGAGCGGCGAGTTCGTCGAGGTCAGCGACGCCGACCTCAAGGGCAAGTGGTCCGTGGTGTTCTTCTACCCGGCCGACTTCACCTTCGTCTGCCCCACGGAACTCGGCGACATGGCCGACCACTACGCCGATCTCAAGGCCATGGGCGTCGAGGTGTTCTCGGTCTCCACCGACACCCACTTCACGCACAAGGCCTGGCACGACTCGTCGGAGACCATCGGCAAGATCGACTATTACATGGTCGGCGACCCGACTGGCACCATCACGACCAACTTCAAGGTCATGCGTGAGGGCCAGGGCCTGGCCGACCGCGGCACCTTCGTCGTCGACCCCGACGGCATCATCCAGGTCATGGAGGTCACCTGCGAGGGTGTCGGCCGCAACGCCGCCGAGCTGGTCCGCAAGGTCAAGGCTGCTCAGTACGTCCGCAACCACCCGGGCGAGGTCTGCCCGGCCAAGTGGGAAGAGGGCGCCTCGACGCTCGCGCCGTCGCTGGACCTGGTCGGCAAGATCTGACGTCTGCGCACCTCGCGCACACCGCATGAGGTATGCCGGGTGCGGACGTCCGCACCCGGCATACCTATCTAGCGTTTCTGTCTCGTTCTCTCCCAAGCCGATTCGTTCTGCCACTCTGCTTCGCCGGTCCTGACCGGCACCCCCAGGAGCCACGCCATGCTCGACGCCACCCTGACCGCCACCCTCAAGACGTACCTCGAACGCGTCACCGAGCCGATCGAGCTCATCGCGAGCCTCGACGACAGCCCGGCCGCGGGCCAGACCCGCGAGCTGCTCGACGAGATCGCCGCGCTCTCGGACAAGATCAACGTGACGACGCAGGCCGACGAGCGCACGCCGTCCTTCGCGATCGCTCGACCCGGCACCGACATCGCGGTGCGCTTCGCCGGAGTGCCGCTCGGGCACGAGTTCACCTCGCTGGTGCTCGCGCTGCTGCAGGTCGGCGGGGTGCCGCCGAAGATCTCGGACGAGTTGGCCCAGCAGGTGCGAGACCTGCCCGGTGAGCACCACTTCGAGACCTACATGTCGCTCACCTGCCAGAACTGCCCCGACGTTGTGCAGGCGCTCAACGCCATGAGCGTGCTCAACCCACGGATCACCCACGTGGCGATCGAGGGAGGGGCCTTCCAGGACGAGGTGGCCGAGCGCAAGATCCTCGCGGTGCCGACGGTCTACCGCAACGGCGAGCTCTTCGGCCAGGGCCGGATGACCCTCGAGGAGATCGTCCGCAAGCTCGACACCGGAGCCGAGGCCCGCGACGCCGAGCGCCTCGCGGCGATGAAGCCCTTCGACGTGCTCGTCGTCGGTGGTGGCCCCGCGGGTGCGACGGCCGCGATCTACGCCAGCCGCAAGGGAATTCGCACCGGCATCCTCGTCGAGCGCTTCGGCGGCCAGGTCATGGACACCATGTCGATCGAGAACTTCGTCTCCGTGCAGCACACCGAGGGACCGAAACTCTCGGCCGCCCTCGAGGAGCACGTGCGTTCCTACGAGGTCGAGGTCATGGAGTTGCAGACCGCGAAGTCGCTGCGACCGGCTGCCGAGGCCGGCGGCCTGGCCTCCGTCGAGTTGACCAACGGCGCGGTGCTGCAAGCCCGGTCGGTTGTCGTCGCGACGGGAGCTCGGTGGCGGCACATGGGCGTGCCGGGTGAAGAGGAATACCGCAACAAGGGCGTCACCTTCTGCCCGCACTGCGACGGGCCACTCTTCAAGGGCAAGCGGGTCGCGGTCATCGGCGGCGGCAACTCTGGCATCGAGGCGGCGATCGACCTGGCCGGCGTCGTCGGACATGTGACCGTCATCGAGTTCCTCGACGAGATGCGGGCCGACGCGGTGTTGCAGCGCAAGCTGCACAGCCTGCCGAATGTCGAGGTCATCCTCGGCGCCCGCACCACCGAGGTGCTCGGCAACGGCGAGCACGTCACCGGCCTCACCTACGAGGACCGCGCCACCGGCGAACTCAAGCATCTCGACCTCGAGGGCATCTTCGTCCAGATCGGTCTGCTGCCCAACACCGAATGGCTGGGTGAGGCGCTGGCGCTCACCCCGCGCAAGGAGATCGTCATCGACGACCGCGGAAGCACCTCTGCTGCAGGCATTTTCGCGGCGGGCGACTGCACGACGGTGCCCTACAAGCAGATCGTCATCAGCATGGGCGCCGGAGCGACGTCGGCGTTGAGCGCTTTCGACTACCTCATCCGCACCTCCGCCCCCGCCGAGGAGCCGGTCGAGGCGCCCGTCAAGGAGTCGGTCAAGGAGTCCGTCGCGGTGTCATGAACCTGCGCGATCTGCAGTACCTCGTCGCCCTGGCCGATCAACGCCACTTCGGCCGGGCCGCCGAGGCCTGCTTCGTCAGCCAGCCGACCCTCTCGACCCAGATCAAGAAGCTGGAGGCTGAGCTCGGTGCCGAGCTGCTCGAGCGCAGCCCCCGGCAGGTCATGCTCACCGCGGTGGGCGAGCAGGTCGTCGCTCATGCCCGCACCGTCCTGGCCGAGGCCGAGGCGATCCGTGGGATCGCCCGGCACGCCCAGGATCCCCGAGCAGGCACGTTGCGGGTGGGCGCGTTCCCGACCATCGCGCCCTACCTGCTGCCGCATGTCATCCCGGCCCTGCGGCATACGCTGCCCGACCTCGAGTTGCTCCTCGTCGAGGAGAAGTCGGCCGTGCTGCTGGACCAGGTGCGCACCGGCAGGCTGGACGCCGCCGTGTTGGCCCTGCCGGTCGACGACGACAGCCTGCACGTGCAGCCGCTCTTCCGAGAGGACTTCGTGCTCGCCGTGCCGGCCGGGCACCGGCTGGCTGCGCCGACCGGTGCAGAGTCGGCGGTGGCAGGGCCAGACCGGGAGCCGATCGGCCTGGAGTCGCTCGCCGCCGAGCGCATCCTGCTGCTCACCGACGGTCACTGCCTGCGGGACCAAGCACTCGCGGTCTGCCAGCTCGCCGGAGTCGCCGAGAAGGAAGGGTTCCGGGCGACCAGTCTGGAGACACTGCGTCACATGGTCGCGGCCGGCGTGGGCGTGACCCTCCTGCCGACCCTTGCGGTGAGCGCTCCGGTGCCCTCGTCGCCGGCGATCGCGTTGCGCCGGTTCGGTCCCCCCGCCCCGCATCGCGACGTCGCCCTGGTCTGGCGGCGCACGAGTGTCTTCCGCGAGGTGCTCCCTGAGGTCGCGCACGTGCTCGCGACGTTGCCGCAAGGCCTGGTCACTCCGCTCTCGGGCTGACTGAGCCACGCCAGCCAGCGGTCGACAGGGGAGTGTTGCGCGGTTACCGTGGGTCATGCGACCCACCCGAGTACGTGTGACCCGGATGACAGCACGGTCCGGAATCGGCCTGGCCAGCGCCCTGGCGCTGACCCTCTCCCTTGCGGCGCCGCAGGCGACCGCCACGCCCACGCCTACGCACGCTCCGACGGACGCCCCCACGCAGGCCCCCTTGGGGGATCGCGGCTGGCACGGCCAACCGCAGACCATGCCCAAGGTCCCGGTGATGACCGGATCCGGAGGCGCGGTCGCCTCGGTGGACCGGGACGCCAGCCAGATCGGCCTCGACGTCCTGGCTCGGGGCGGCAATGCCGCCGACGCGGCGGTCGCGACTGCGGCCGCTCTGGGGGTGACCGAGCCCTACTCCGCCGGCATCGGCGGCGGTGGCTTCCTGGTCTACTACGACGCCAAGACCGGCAAGGTCACGACGATCGACGGACGCGAAACGGCGCCCGCCACCTTCACCCCGACGACGTTCACCCAGTCCGACGGCACCCCGATGAGCTTCGCCACGGCGGTCTCCTCGGGCTTGTCGGTCGGGGTGCCCGGCACACCGGCGCTGTGGGACAAGGCCGCCCGGGAGCTCGGCACCTGGCGGCTGGCCCAGCTGCTGCTGCCCGCCGAAGCGCTGGCCCGCTCGGGCTTCACCGTCGACCAGACCTTCGCCGACCAGACCGCCGCGAACGCGGCCCGGTTCTCGATGTTCCCCGAGACCGCACGCATCTTCCTGCCCGGCGGGGCGCCACCTGCCGTGGGGTCGACCTTCACCAACCCGGATCTGGCTCGCGCCTACCGCGAGTTGCGCACCCAGGGCGTTGAGAGCCTGTATGCCGGCCCGCTCGGTGCCGCGATCGTCGCCGAGGCCCAGCGACCCACCACCGCACCGGGGGTGTCGGTCTACCCGGGGCAGATCACGACTTCCGACCTCGCGGCCTACCGAGCCCTGACCCGTGAGCCGATCCATTCCAGCTACCGGGGCCTGGACGTCTACGGCATGCCGGTGCCCAGCTCCGGCGGCATCGCCGTCGCCGAAATCCTCGAGCTCCTCGAGGCCTACGAGGCCAAGACCGCCCATCAGGTGGGGCAGCTGCCCGAGCTGGACTATCTGCACTGGTTCGCCGAGGCGTCGGCGACCGCCTTCGCCGACCGCAACCGTTGGGTCGGTGACGTGCCGGGCGTGCCGGTCGGCGAGCTGACCAGCGCAGGTTTCGCGGGCGAGCGCGCGTGCCTGTTCGACCCGTTGCATGCCGCACCACGCCCGATTCCCTTCGGATCGCCGGACGGCAGCTACACCGGGTGTGCACCGACCGGAGTGGCCGTCGGTGCAGGGCATCAACTGGAGTCGACCACGCACCTCACGGTGGCCGACCGCTACGGCAATGTCGCGGCATACACCCTCACCATCGAGCAGACTGGCGGGTCGGGCATCACCGTGCCGGGCTACGGCTTCCTGCTCAACAATGAGCTCACCGACTTCAACTTCGTGCCGCTCGCGGCGGGTGTGCCCGATCCCAATCTCCCCGGTCCGGGCAAGCGGCCGAGGTCCTCGATGAGTCCGACGATCGTCCTGGCGGACGGCCTGCCGATGCTGGCCCTCGGCTCACCAGGTGGGGCGACGATCATCACGTCGGTCGCCCAGACGCTGATCGGTCTCGTGGATCGTGGGCTGCCCCTCGTGGCGGCTATCGCGGCTGCGCGGCTGTCCTCCCGGAACGGTACGGCTCAGGCCGAACCGGCCATCGCCACCGGGCCGCTGGGTGCGGCGCTGCGGGCTCGTGGGCACACCATCGCGACGAGCGCGGAGATCGGTGCGGTCACCGGGATCCGCATCCTCGGGCCCAACTCCTTCCAGGCGGCAGCCGAGACGACCCGCCGTGGCGGCGGTTCGGCCATGGTGGTGCGCCCCGGGTAAGAGTTCTCGCGGGCACCGAGGAACCGGCATCGGGGATGGCGTCGGCGGGCGATTTGGGGAAGCGCCCGCCGACGCCGTACCCTGAGCGTTGACCAATGACCGCCGGTCGTCTGGTCGCCCACCTGGGTGAGCAGACCGAAGGCCCCGCACCACGCGGGCGACCCGCGCAGGACACGTGCTTCACGGCATACCAAGCTCAAGCTTGTATGCCGCCTCCAGCCCCGTGCGCCTGCGCCGGGGCTGCTCTCGTGTCAGGGGTCTTCGCCGGCGCAACGCTACGGAAGGAGGCCCGATGGCCACCGCTGCCAAGACAGCAGCCATCGCCGAGCTCGCGGAGAACTTCCGCAACTCGGGTGCGGCCGTGCTCACCGAATACCGCGGTCTGACCGTGAAGCAGCTCACCGAGCTGCGCACCTCGATTCGCGAGCACGCGACCTACGCCGTGGTGAAGAACACCCTCACCGAGCTTGCCGCCAAGGAGGCCGGAGTCTCGGCCTTCGACGGGCAGCTCACCGGCCCCTCGGCCATCGTCTTCGTCACCGGAGACGCCGTCGAGACGGCCAAGAAGCTGCGGGACTTCGCCAAGGCCCACCCCCTGCTCGTCATCAAGAGCGGCATGCTCGACGGCAAGCCGCTCAGCGCTGACGACATCAAGAAGCTCGCGGACCTCGAGTCCCGCGAGGTTCTCCTGGCCAAGTTGGCCGGGGCCATGCAGGCCTCGCTCAGCAAGGCCGTCTACCTGTTCGCGGCCCCGCTTTCGCGAACTGCTCGCACGGTCGACGCACTGCGCGCCAAGGTGGCCGAGTCCGGTCCCCAGGACGCCGCTGCGTCGGACGCGCCGCAGGACGCACCCCAGGATGCACCGCAGGACAGCGCCGCTGCCGATGTGCAGGACGCACCCACCGAAGACGTCGCCACGGGTGGCGACCAGGCCTGAGCCTCGGCTCGGACCATCCACTACACACGCCACTCACGGCACAGACTAGGAAGGAACGCCAACCATGGCGAAGCTCAGCACCGACGAGCTCCTTGAGGCCTTCAAGGAGATGACCCTGATCGAGCTCTCCGAGTTCGTCAAGCAGTTCGAGGAGACCTTCGGGGTCACCGCTGCCGCGCCGGTGGCCGTCGCGGCCGCCCCGGCCGCCGGTGGCGGCGCCGACGCCCCGGCCGAGGAGGAGAAGGACGAGTTCGACGTCGTCCTCGTTGCCGCCGGCGACAAGAAGATCCAGGTCATCAAGGAGGTCCGCGCCCTCACGTCGCTCGGCCTCAAGGAGGCCAAGGACCTCGTCGACGGCGCCCCCAAGGCCGTCCTCGAGAAGGTCGACAAGGCTGCGGCCGACAAGGCCAAGGAGCAGCTCGAGAGCGCCGGCGCCACCGTCGAGCTCAAGTGAAGTTTTCCGGTATGCCGTGACCCGGCAGACCGGATCGCTGTAAAGCCAGCAGGCCCGACCGCACATCCGCGGTCGGGCCTGCTGGCTATGTGCGGCTATGTGTTGGCTGTCGGCCGGCTATCCGGCATCGGTGGGTTCCCGGGGCGCGGGACTGTCGACGCCGATAGGCCCGGTGGGTTCGAGAGGCTCGACCGGTTCGATGAGCGGCCGTTTGGGCTCGATGCCCGCGCCGGCAGCCCGTCCTCGCACTCGGGCCGCGACCCAGGGAGCCAGGTGTTCGGCAGCCCAGGCCCGGTTGGCGTTGAGCGACGCGATCCGGGTGAGGCGGGTGGCCGGGGTGTACGGCCGTCCCCAGTCGGTCTCGTCGGCCCCCTCGATGCGCAGGGTCAGGGCTGCCTGGGCCGCCACCCGCTGATGGCCTTCGGTCGAGAAGTGGATGCGGTCGGGGGACCACATCGCGGGGTCGCGCAGCGTGCGCATCGACCAGATGTCGACGACGAAGCAGCCATGTCTCTGGGCGATGCCCCAGAGGTTGGCGTTGTATACCGCCATCCGGCCGGTGATCGCGCGCACCACCGGCTGTTCGCTGAGATTGGGTGCAGTGACGACGAGGACGTCGGCTCCGGATTCGCGCAGCTGCGCGATGGCCTCTTCCAGTTGGTCGGCCACGGCGTCCTGGTCGACGCTGACCCGCAGGTAGTCGTTGCCGCCTGCGACGAAGCTGACCAGGTCGGGCGTGAGGTCGAGGGCGGCCTCGAGTTGGGTTTCGATGACCTGGGTGAGGGTGAGGCCGCGAATCGCGAGGTTGGCATAACCGAACGGCCGGCCACGCGCGGCGTTGCGTTGCCCGAGGCGGGCCGCCAGGCGGTCCGCCCACCCCACGAACCGGTCGGGCACAACCGGGTCAGGATCCGAGAGCCCCTCCGTGAAGGAGTCTCCCAGCGCGACGAAACGCTCCCAGATGCGGTCCATCCTCAGGTTCTACCCGCTCCCGTCACCCTCACGATCCTCGAGGGCGACCAGTCCGCCGTGTAGGGGATCGACGGTGACCGGGATCGGATCGGACAACTCGCCGATGAACCCGTCCGGACCGATGTTGCGGAAACCGATGAGATGCCAGCGTCCGGCGTGCTTGACCAGCCGCGCGGCATACAGGTCGTCGTGGTCGAAGCGGCGGGCGGCGGCGATGTCGAACGGTCCGAGCAGCGACCGCCCGGTGACACTGAAGACGCCACCCCGTCCGTGGCGGGCGAGCCCATCGGCGTCCAATTGCGGTGTGTCACAACAGAACAGCAACGTCGGTATGCCGTCGATCACCTCGACCTGGTTGACCTCCAACTGCCCGAACCCGGTGTGCGGCTGCGTGATGGGTGGCAACACGTCCCACGAGAGCAGGTCGTCGGACACCGCATGCCCGACGACGCCTCGTCCCGCGTCTGGACCGTGCGTGGCGCGGGCAGTGATGAGCATGTGCCAGCGGCCGTCGGCTGAGCCGTCGACCGAGCCATCGCTTGGGTCGGCGTGCCGGAAGACGAACGGGTCGCGCCAGGCCTCGTCGCCCCACGCAGCGGTGCCGTACTGCTCGTACCACCGCGCGTCGCCGCTGACGAGAGCGTCGGACGAGACCTTGTCCCAGGTGAGCAGGTCGGTCGAGCGGGCCGCCCCGATCCGCTGGACCAGTCCGTCATCGGCGTGGCGGGAGCCGGTGTAGAACATCCACCAGGTGCCAGCGTCGTCGCGGACCACACTGCCGGTCCACGTGGTCCAGTCGTCGAAGGCGTCCGCGGTCGAGGGCGCGAGCGCGTCAGGGAGGACCTCCCAGTGCCGCAGGTCATCGGACACCGCGTGTCCGACGCTGGGGTGGCGGTGCCGCCGCTCGGGATCCACGAGCGAGCGCTCGGCCTGCAGATAGAAGACGTGATGTCGGCCCTCGTGGACGGCATACCAGGAGTCCCAGATCCAACGGTCGGTGAGCCGCAGCATGTGAAAACGCTACCAACAGCCCGCCCGGCCGCCCGCGATCAGTCGCCGAGCGCCCGCTCGAGCAACTCGGCGAGGTGGATGACCTGCACCGGCGTGCCGGAGCGCTTGACGCCGGTGGCGAGCTGGCGCTGGCACACGACATTGAGCGACACGAGGTAATCCAGCCCGGCCTCCTGGGCCTGCACCATGGTCGGGCCAACACCGCCTGCGACATCGCCGGCTGCAGCATCGAGTAGGTGCCGGCACCCCCGCAACAGGTGCCGGCCGACGGCAACTCGATGTAGTCACCGATCTCGCGCAGCACCGCCCGGGGCTGGGCACTGACGCCCATTCCGTTGCGCAATTGGCACGAGTCCTGCAGGCCGATCCGCGCGATCCGCCCGTCGATCATGATCGGGCGCAACGGGGGCTTGGAGCTCGGGTCGGCCGTCCAGCGCGCGACGAGGAACTGCGACAGCTCCTGCACCCGCCCGGACCCGAGCTGATGGTCCAGGTATGCCGCGCAGCCCCCCGAGGTCGACACGATGGTGCCCGGCATGGCCTGGCCCAGCGCCGCCGCGAGCCTGGCCCCCTCGACCGAGCCGCCGTTGTGGGCGTGCAGGGCGCCGCAACAGCCCTGACCGGAGGGTACGTCGGCATCCGGGACCAGCCGCAGCACCGCCTTGCTGATGCCTGGGTAGAGCGAGCGCTCCATGCACCCGAGCATGATGTGCGGTCGGCTCGGGTCTGCCGGTCCGGTGGTCCGGGCCGCCCCGCGCACCAGACCACCCGCGGCCAGGGCAGCGGTCACCCGCACGCCCGCGCGCAAGCCTCCCGCGACCAGCGGGGTATGCCGTCCACGCCACTGATGGTCGCGCCATTGCTCGAGCAGCTCGCCGTACTTCACCCCGGCGGGGCACACCGTCTCGCAAGCCCGGCACCCCAGACAGAGGCCGGCCTCGTGCTGGAGGGTCGGGTCGTCGGGATCGAGCCGGCCGTCCTCCAACGCCCGCATGAGGGTGATCCGGCCGCGGGGGGAGGAGTTCTCGACCTTGGTCTGCGCATAGGTGGGGCAGGCGGGTAGGCAGAAGCCGCACGAAATGCACGCGGACAACGTCTGCGGGTCGAAGATGCCCCGGGGCGTCGCGGTGCTCCCGCTGCTCGCTTCTGGGTGGGGCAAAGGGTCGGGCGAAGGACCGGGCGAAGGATCGGGCGAAGGATCGGGCGAGGGGCCCTGCGGCCCAGCGATCGTCATGAGCCGAGCTTGCCGGGGTTGAGGATTCCGGCCGGGTCGAAGGCCGCCTTGAGCCGGCGCAACAGCGCCATCTGGTCGGCGCCGAGGCGGCGTTCCAGATAGGGCCGTTTGGCCGCCCCGACCCCATGCTCGCCGGTGATGGTGCCGCCGAGCTCGATCGCGGTGTCGAAGACGTCGGAGAAGGCCGCCTCGGCCCGATGGCGCACGTCGCCGTCGGCGGGGTCGAAGACGATCGTCGGGTGCAGGTTGCCGTCGCCGGCATGCCCGAAGGTCGCGCACACCACTCCGTGCCGAGCGCAGATCGCGTCGATTCGGTCGACCATCTCGGCCAGCCGGGTGCGCGGCACGGTGGCGTCCTCGAGCATGGTGATGGGCGCCAGCCGGGCCAGCGCCGGCAGCGAGCAGCGGCGCGCGGTCAGCAGCGCCTCCGACTCGGCGATGTCGCGGGCCATCGTCACGCCGCGGGCGCCCTCGCGCTCGCAGGTGTTCGCCATGATCGCCAGCGACCGCTCGACTGCTTCTGCGGTGCCGTCGTCGCCAAAGAGCAACAGCGCCCCGGCCTCGCGGTCCAGTCCGAGCTTGGCGAAGTCCTCCACGGCATTGATGCACCGGTTGTCGAGGAACTCCAGGGTCGCGGGCACGATGCCGTCGTGGATGACCCCGGCGACCGCGCGGCTGGCATGGGCCAGGGTGGGGAAGTAGGCGACCCCGGTGCGGGCGATCGCGGGCATGGGCAGCAGCGCGACGGTCACCTCGGTGATGACGGCGAGGGTGCCTTCCGAGCCGGTGAGCAGCCGGGTGAGGTCGTAGCCTGCGACGTCCTTCCACAGCCGGCCACCGGTGCGGATCACCTCGCCGGTCGGCAGCACCGCCTCCAGCCCGAGGACGTAGTTGCGGGTGACGCCGTACTTCAACCCGCGTAGCCCGCCGGCGCACATCGCGACATTGCCCGCGACGGTCGACACCGTGCGCGAGCCCGGGTCGGGGGCGTAGAGCAGGCCTTTCGCGGCGGCCGCATCAGCGAGCTCGGCCGTCGTCACCCCGGCCTCGACGACGGCGAGCAACTCGTCGCCGCTGATCTCCTTGAGGGCGGCCATCCGAGTGAGGACCAGGACGATGCCGCCGTGTTCGGGGATGGTCGCCGCGGCCAGGTTGGACCCAGCTCCTCGCGGCGTCACCGGTATGCCGTGCTCCGTCGCCAGACGCAGCACCTGCGCGACCTCGCTCGTGGTCGCTGGGAGCAGTACACATCCAGGTCTGGACCTGAACAATGGCGTCGCGTCTCGGGAGTATGGCTCGACGTCACCGTCGCTCACCAGCACGTGGTCGGCCCCGACGATGGAGCGCAACCGATCGAGGATGTCGGGCGGCACCGGCCGACCGGCTCCGGCGGGCAGCCGCCGGAGGGTCGGGGTCAAGAAGGTGGACGACATGGGGGAGGGGGTCAGGGCAGAGACCGACAGACCAGACAAGGCTGCTCCTTTCGGGAGCGAGGCGGCTGACCACGTGCCGCCATCCTCACCCCTGGTGGGCGTCGCGTCCAGATGCAGGGGGCCGGCGATAGCGGACGGCCACCATGACGACGATCTGCCCCAGCAACGCAGCCACCCCGGCGACGGCCCCGCCGAGGGCCCAGCACGGCATACGCGGCGCTCCGGCCGCCACTGCGGCCGTCCCGAGGACGAGGAACCCGACCATCCACCCGGTTGCCGCACCGACGGCATACAGGTCGGTCGCCAGGCGCTCCCGCAAGGCGCGCTCGTGCGCCGGCAGCCAGCGGCTCTTGAACGGCACATTGACCAGGTCCAGCGACATCGATCGGGAGATGCCTCGGGCTAGCCTCGATCTTTCATCGGGGCCTGGGGTGGTCGTGGTTGGTGTCGGTGTGTGGCCGTGGTGACTGATTCTGTCGTGGGGGTGTGACAGGGG
>Ga0116175_1001316_pt1 | contig 16062 bp, 18 predicted proteins | sample AD_UKC125_MetaG_FD_89802 | JGI IMG/M metagenome (GOLD analysis project Ga0116175, IMG submission 89802) | Active sludge microbial communities of municipal wastewater-treating anaerobic digesters from USA - AD_UKC125_MetaG | ecosystem: Engineered > Bioreactor > Anaerobic > Digestate | place: USA... | reverse complement strand
GGTAAAACCACTATTACCGAGCAATTGCTTTATTTTGGTGGAGAGATTCGTGAGGCAGGTACAGTCAAGGGGAAAAAGACTGGTAACTTTGCTAAGTCTGACTGGATGGATATTGAGAAACAACGTGGTATCTCTGTTACCTCATCTGTTATGCAGTTTGACTATGCAGGTAAGCGTGTCAATATCTTGGATACACCAGGGCACGAAGACTTCTCAGAAGATACTTATCGTACTTTGATGGCGGTGGATGCGGCTGTCATGGTGGTGGACTCTGCCAAAGGTATCGAGGCCCAGACCAAAAAGCTCTTCGAGGTTGTTAAGCACCGCAATATTCCCGTTTTCACCTTTATCAACAAGTTGGACCGTGATGGCCGAGAGCCACTTGATTTATTGCAGGAGTTGGAAGAAGTCTTGGGTATTGCCAGCTATCCAATGAACTGGCCAATCGGAATGGGAAAATCCTTTGAGGGACTCTATGACCTTCACAATAAACGTTTGGAGCTCTACCGTGGTGAAGAGCGTTTTGCAAGTTTGGACGAGGGTGACAGGCTCTTTGGATCTAACCCATTCTATGCCCAAGTTCTGGACGATATCGAGCTCTTGGCGGAAGCTGGAAATGAATTTTCAGAGCAGGCCATTTTGGACGGTGATTTGACACCTGTTTTCTTCGGTTCAGCCTTGACAAACTTTGGTGTTCAGACCTTCCTTGATACCTTCTTGGAATTTGCTCCAGAGCCACATGGTCACAAGACAACGACAGGGGACGTTATTGACCCACTCAACAAAGACTTTTCAGGTTTTGTTTTCAAAATTCAAGCCAACATGGACCCGCGTCACCGCGACCGTATTGCCTTTGTCCGTGTGGTTTCAGGTGAATTTGAACGCGGTATGGCGGTTAACCTGCCTCGTACAGGCAAGGGAGCTAAGTTGTCCAACGTGACGCAGTTCATGGCCGAGTCCCGTGAGAATGTAGAAAATGCAGTTGCCGGTGACATTATTGGGGTTTACGACACAGGAACCTTTCAGGTAGGGGATACCTTGACCGTAGGCAAGAACAAGTTTGAATTCGAACCGCTACCGACTTTCACACCTGAAATTTTTATGAAAGTTTCTGCCAAAAACGTCATGAAACAAAAATCCTTCCACAAAGGAATCGAGCAACTAGTGCAAGAAGGCGCTATCCAGCTCTACAAGAGCTACCAGACAGGCGAGTATATGCTGGGTGCCGTTGGACAGCTCCAATTTGAAGTTTTTAAACACCGCATGGAAGGTGAATACAATGCTGATGTAGTCATGACCCCAATGGGTAAAAAGACTGTCCGCTGGATCAAGTCAGAAGACCTAGATGAGCGTATGTCATCAAGTCGCAACATCTTGGCCAAAGACCGCTTTGACCAACCAGTTTTCCTCTTTGAAAACGACTTCGCCCTCCGCTGGTTCGCGGACAAATATCCTGATGTGGAGTTGGGAGAGAAAATGTAACAACACTCTGGGAGGAGTGAAACAGTTTGGGGAACTGTTTCAGCTGGTCACCTTAAAACGAAAAAGTGACCATAGAAACCCGAGCCCATAGATGATAAAGCGAGGTGAAAGGTTGGAGATGAGAGCCAACGGGAGTAGGCTTACCTAATTTCGAACTTTCGCGTTTATATAAAACTAGCTTACTATATATGATGGCAAAAACTTCCTAGAGGTTTTTGCTTTTTTTATTACCAGTTTTTAGGTAAAATAGATAAAAATCAACAAAGGAGTCAGATAATGGGACTATTTTCAGGTTTGCTTGGTAATGCTTCGCAATTAAATAATGACAAAATTGAGCAGGAATTAGAACATGTATTGTTGGACAATGAACAGGTTGAGATGGCTTTCAGCTTGGTTCGTGACTTGATTGTGTTTACGGAATATCGTTTAATTTTGGTGGATAAACAAGGAGTGACTGGGAAGAAAGTATCCTATAAGTCTATTCCTTATCGCTCTATTTCGCGCTTTACAGTAGAAACATCAGGACATTTTGATTTGGATGCCGAGCTCAAAATTTGGATTTCTTCAGCTGCAGAACCTGCTGAAATTTTTCAATTTAAGAGTGATAAAAGTGTGATTGCCATTCAAAAAGCCTTAGCTACTGCCGTTTTAGAAAAATAGTTACTGATTCGAAGATTCTAATAGATGGTATTTCGTTTTGAAAAATGAATTTAGAAATAAATTTTTTATAGAATGACATATTAAAAAAGCAGAGTAGTGGAATCTGCTTTTTATGAAAACGTATTATTTTTAATTTAAAAGTATTTACTAACGATTATTCCTAGATTGTGTTATACTAGGTAAGTTGCAAGTCTGATACTGGTTAGTTCGCTGCCAGTGGAAATAATTGTTACAAATAACGTGAGATAAGGTAGCTTCGCACTGCCTTTTAGAAAAGAGAAAACATTGAAATTTACCGAATTAAACTTATCCGAAGATATTTTACTTGCTGTTGAGAGGGCAGGTTTTGAAACGCCATCACCAATCCAAGAGCAAACGATTCCGCTTGCTTTGGAGGGAAAAGATGTGATTGGTCAAGCCCAGACAGGTACGGGAAAAACTGCAGCCTTTGGGCTACCTACTCTAAATAAAATCGACACAAGTAATCCAACTGTTCAAGCTTTAGTTATTGCTCCTACGCGAGAATTGGCAGTTCAAAGTCAGGAAGAGTTATTCAAATTTGGTCGTGATAAAGGCGTAAAAGTTCGCTCGGTTTACGGTGGTTCTAGTATTGATAAGCAAATAAAGGCCCTTCGATCAGGTGCCCACATAGTTGTCGGTACACCAGGACGTCTATTAGATTTAATTAAACGTAAAGCTTTACGTTTGGATGGAGTTGAAACTCTTATTCTTGATGAAGCTGACGAAATGCTCAACATGGGTTTCTTAGATGATATTGAAGCAATCATCGAACGTGTACCTGTGAGTCGCCAAACACTTCTATTTTCTGCAACTATGCCTGAACCAATTAAGCGCATTGGTGTCAAGTTCATGAAAGAACCAGAGCATGTTAAGATTGCAGCCAAGGAATTAACCAATGTCAACGTTGAACAGTACTTTATTCGTGTTAAAGAGCATGAAAAGTTTGATACGATGACACGTTTGATGGATGTTGACCAGCCAGAATTATCCATTGTTTTTGGTCGTACCAAACGCCGTGTCGATGAGTTGACCCGTGGCTTAAAATTACGTGGGTTCCGTGCTGAAGGTATTCATGGTGATTTGGACCAGAATAAACGTCTCCGTGTCATTCGTGATTTTAAAAATGATCAGATTGATGTCCTTGTTGCGACAGACGTTGCAGCCCGTGGTTTGGATATATCAGGTGTAACTCATGTCTATAACTACGACATTCCTCAAGATCCAGAAAGCTATGTTCACCGTATTGGCCGTACCGGGCGCGCGGGTCTATCAGGTCAATCTATTACCTTTGTTTCGCCAAATGAGATGGGCTACTTAGCTATCATCGAAGATCTAACCAAGAAGCGTATGAAGGGGCTCAAGTCTGCGACTGCACAAGAAGCTTTTGAAGCTAAGAAAAAAATTGCTTTGAAAAAGATTGAACGTGATATGGCTGACGACACCATCCGTAGCAATTTTGACAAGTTCAAGAAAGATGCTATCCAGTTAGCGGCTGAATTTACCCCTGAAGAATTAGCACTTTATGTATTAACTTTGACTGTTCAAGATCCGGATAGCCTGCCAGAGGTAGAAATTGCGCGTGAAAAACCATTACCATTTAAATTTGCTCCTGGACAAGCCAAGGGCAAGGGTGGACGTGGTGGCCGCGACCGTGATCGTGGTGGCCGTCGTGATGGAGACCGCAATCGTGATCGTGGAGGACGCCGTAGTGACCGCACTGACCGCAACCGTCGTGATGACAAGTTTAAACGCGACAACCGCCGTCAGGATAACAAAAAACCACACCAACGCACATCAAGTGAAAAGAAAACAGGCTTTGTTATCCGCAATAAAGGGGAGAGATAAGCAGTGTTTGACAGACCATAAAGAGTGGTCTGTTTTTTTGAAATCTATTTAGAAAATAATCGAAATAGTTCTTGACAAACAATAAAAACAGAGTATAATTCTATTTAGAAATATTTCTAAATAGATGGACAAGGAGGCTTATTATGGGATTGTCTGAAACCTTGAAGGCAATTTCTGCTCCTATTCGTAGGCAAATTCTAGATAGTCTTAAGTCGGGGCCGAAGTCTGCTGGGGAAATTGTAGAACAATTTCAATTAACAGGAGCAACAGTTTCTCATCATTTATCTACTTTGAAAAAAGCTGGATTAATTTTGGAGGAAAAGCAGAAAAATTTTATTTATTATCGTCTAAACTATACGGTCTTTGAAGAAGTCTTGGTTTGGATTGCAAGTTTTGGAGGGCAACAAGATGAAGAAAATTGACATAAAAACCTTATTTGCAACTTCTAGTATATTCCTACTGATTGCTTTATTGACGATTTATTACTATGGAACATTGCCAGATACCATGGTAACGCATTTTGGCGTAAATGGTGAGCCAAATGGCTCTATGGCTAAGTATATGATGATTTTGACACCGCTACTATTCTTTTGTGTCCACCTATTTATTTGTGTACTTTATGATGTGAGAGGGATAGGGAAAACACCAGTCATTCGAGTGGTCAAATGGCTTTTTCCGCTGCTGGCTCTCATCATTCAAGTTTCTTTACTCTGGTATAATTTAGGCGGAGAATTGGATTACCGTAGACTTGTCATAGGACTGCTGGCTGTCTATTATATGGTGATAGGAAATTATTTACCCAAGGAGGAATTGGATAGCAAGACCAATGAAATAGAACGAAAGGGAAGAAAGCAGTCAGGCTATCTCTTGATGATTGGTGGGTTGTTGCAGTTAGTAAGTTTGTTGGGTTCACCAACCCTATCTATCCTTGTAATGATATTGGTTGGTATTTCTGTTGTAAGTCTTAGTATCTATTATGCTTATCTGCATTTTAAAACCGCTTCATAATTGGAGCGGTTTTTGTTATACTAGAAGTAGCAAAACAGGAGGAAATACCATGGGTGTTTTAACAATGGGCAAAGCCTTTGTATTCTAAAAAACAATACAAAGGAGAAAGACATGATTACTTACAAACAAAATCCTCAACTTGATTTTCAAGCTGTCCTAGACCTCTATGCTTCTGTGGGTTGGACAGGCTATACTAGACATCCAGAAATGCTAGAGAAGGCCTTGAAACATAGTCTGCTCGTTCTTGCTGCCTTTGACGGTGACCGTCTAGTGGGTCTCTTGCGAGCAGTTGGCGACGGGCATTCAATCGTTTTTATTCAGGACATCTTGGTCCTACCAACCTATCAGCGACAAGGAATTGGACGTCAGCTTTTGGAGCAGGCCATTGCCTGCTTTCCAGGTATTTATCAACTCCATCTCTTGACGGACAATACTGAGAAAACACGGTCTTTCTATGAGGCAATTGGCTTTACAGCCGTTGATAGCCTGGACTGTGTCGCTTACACCTATTTAAAATAATAAAACAATCTAAAAAAGCAGAGGCTGGGAGACCAGCCTTTTGCTTCGAGCAAATGATTTGAATTTCAAATCAAAAAGAGTAGAATATGTTTATCAATAATTAGTAATAACGAATGATAAAGGAGAGAACCAATGGCAAATCTATTAATCGTAAAAGCCCACCCCCTTGACCCACAAAAGTCCTATGCTTTGCGAGCATTGGAGGAATTTCAAACTCGTTACGCCAGTTTGCGCCCAGAAGATCAGATAGCAGTAGTGGATGTTTTTGAAGACCAGATTCCAGCCCTGGACAAATCTTTGTTAGAGGCTATGGGAGCTGCTAAAAAAGGCGAGAGTATCAGTCCTGAACAAGCAAAGCAATTGAACCATTACAATGCCTTGACCCAGCAATTTCTTATGGCGGATAAGATTGTTGTCGTCAATCCTCTCTGGAATCTCAATGTGCCAAGTCAGTTGGTATCTTGGGTCAATACCATCAATGTAGCAGGCCTGACCTTTAAGTATGGTCCAGAAGGCTCTATCGGTTTGGTCAAGGACAAAAAGCTCCTGCACATCCAGTCCAATGGTGGTGTTTATGCAGGTCAGGATCCAGCTGCCCAGTACATCAAGTCTATCTTTGAATTTTTAGGCTTTGAAGATATTCATCAAGTCTTTATTGAAGGGCAATCTGCCGATCCAAGCCAGGCTCAGGCTATTTTTGAAGAAGCTATGGGGAAAATTGATACAATTTTGGAAGTATTTTAAGATTTGGAATTTCCAAGTCTTTTTTTTGGAAGATTTAGTTGACATTATAGATCAAGTGGTCTATAATTATAAATCGGAGGGAAGACCATGAGAAAAGAAGAAAAAACAAGACTTCGTAGAGAAATGATCATTGCAGCAGCCTTGGGGGAATTTGCTGCCAAGGGTTACAAGGGATTTGTCATTAATGAGCTTTGTAAGGTAGATGGGATTTCTAAAGGAGTTTTGTATCATAATTTCTCAGGAAAGTCGGATCTCTATCTGGCATGTGTTCAGGAAAGTTTTGAAAAAGCTTTGACCTTGTTTCTGGGGGAAGATGGTCAAGTGCCCACTCTGGCTGCTTATATGGAAAGACGACACCAATTTTATCGGGACTTTCCAGAGCAGAGTCATCTATTCTTTGAAGCTATGATTGCAACACCAGAGGAGTTGGAGGAGGATATTGCGCCTCAGAAGGCAATTTTTCTAGACTTGAATGAACAGGTTTGTCAAAAATTACTATCAGAATCCAAACTGAAAGACCATATTGATGAAAAGAAGGCCATGGCCTATCTGCGCTTGATTCAGGATATGTTTCGTTCTTACTATCTAACTGTTTCGTCAGACAGCAGTTTGACAGATTTGGTATCGGGCTACGAAAATCAATTGTCACAGGTTTTGGATATGATGGTTTATGGAATCATTAAGGACTAGGTCCTTAAAAAAGGGGGAGACAGAAATGTCAAAAAATTGGAAATGGTTGTTATTGCTTGCAGGTATCTTTTCTGTATTTGCTGGTTTTCAAATGTTAGCGAATCCAGCGATTAGTCTTGCTTCAATGACCTTTTTATTCGCACTTGTATTTGTAGTTCAGGGGATTTCTGAGATTGTGAATTATTTTAAAGCAGAAGAAAAGCATGGTTGGAACTTGTTTGGCGGGATTGTAACGCTTATCTTGGCCCTAGCCTTGTTCTCTGGTAGCTTTATTGAAATGGTAACCTTTGTACCATTCATCATTTCATTCTGGGCCTTAACAAACGGTATTACTAAAACAATCGTTGGTTTTAAGGTTCGTAAGGCAGATAAATCGGTTGGGACACCCTTATTAGCTTTAGGAATTTTAGGAATTATTGCTGGTCTAGTCATGATGGCCCATCCGTTGATGACAGGATTCTTGATCAGCTACACAATTGCCTTTGTCTTTATTTATCAAGGGATTGTGGCGATTGTTCAATTCTTCAAAATGAAATAATGAAAGATGCAAAAGTGCCTCTTTCTTGTAGGTAGATTATGGTAGGAAAAAAAGAAATTCACCTGACCGCCATTGGTTTGGTTTACAGTAGTGTCATTGCCTTAGTTTCGTATGGTTTTATCATGGCTGAAAAGGTTATTAGTCACTTTTTATGGGAAAGTCTGCCCCATCAGTTTCATTTTGGAACAGTCTATTCGATTCTGATCTTGCTTCTGTTAACCTGTTTGGTCATTCTTCTAAAAAATAAGTGGGGGAATTTACCCAAGACCAGTCATGATTTGCTTCATGAATTGGGACATGACGGAACGGTGTCTTATCAGAATACATGGCGTAATTTAGTTTTGGCACTGGTCATTTTGGTTTCGGGTGCTGGAGTTGGTCCTGAAGCACCACTTTTAGGTGTCGTCATTGCTTACTCTATTTGGCAAGCTGACAAACTTCGATACTTTGAGGTCCACTGGAATCAGTTGAGAGGACAGGGGGGATGGAGATGGATAAACTATCTTTTTCATCCTAAACGTTACTTGTTACCTTATCCAACTAGTCAAAAGCAGACAGGGAAACTATTACGTAACTTGTTGATTGCCAATGGTTTGTTTGTCTTTTGGCTTATGATGAGATTGACCGACCAGCCATCTTTTGTCACTAAGTTGGGAGAAACCAGCTGGTCGCTGAATGACTTACTTTTCTTTTTGCCACTTTGTCTGTATGGTTATTCTTTGGGAAAAGGCTATTCTTGGTTGAAACCATTTATTCGTGCAAGTTTAAATCGATTGAACCTTTCATTACCAATCAAGACTAGCCTTGGTGCAGTAGCAATTTTCATTGTTACAATGATTGCTCCAACTCTGTTGTTTTCAGGACAACATAGTTTACATTCAATTGTCGAATTGGGGATGGGGACTCCTGTACTTATTCTGTTTATTCTATCCATAACTAAGTTGCTATTCTTAGAAGTTTGCTTATGGACTGGTTGGACTGGAGGGGACATTTTTCCTGTAACCTTTGCTGCCTTCCTGCAAGGATTTGCTGTGGCACAACTTTTTCCACAGGTGGACAGCTTATTTATCGTGTTGGTAGTGAGCTTATCTATGGCAATTGCCCTTCTTGAGAAGGAGTGGCTAGCAGGTATATTTATTAGTTTATTCTTTCCATTTCAGCTTTTGCCAATCTCTTTATTGATGATTGGCTTGAGTATATTTGGAAGAAAGTTTATCTCTAATCAGAAACAAGAAAAAACTGGTTCCTAAGAGCCAGTTTTTTGCTTATCCTGTTCGATTGCTAAAGAATAATGCTTGCTGACCTCAGTATAGTAGCTGACGACCAATCCAGACAGGCTCCCCAAAAAGAGAATGCCGTAAATAGCTAAGATAATGCTGATAATCCGTCCAAAAGCAGTCGTCACCAGCATATCTCCATAGCCAACAGTCGTCGCCGTCACAAAGCTGTACCATAAACTATCACCGTAGCTGGTAAAATCAGGCTCCAACCAGAGTAGCAAACCAGCTGCTAGAAAGATAAAACTGAAAAAGGAAGTGAGAAAGGTAGCAAAACCTGTCACTCTTAGGATATGCCAAAGAATTCTTAGGCGATGGATTTGGTTTTTATTCTGCATTTTCTTGTTTTCTTTCTGCGATATAGTCTAATTTATTCTGCCGGCTGCGTTTTTTAAACAAGGCTTCGGCAGACATGGCTTCCTGCTTACTAGCAAAAGCTTCTTGATAGAGTAGGCTGACAGGCAAGCGTCCGCGGGTGTATTTGGCCCCTTTCCCACGATTATGGGTAGCAAGCCGCTTCTCCACATCAGTCGTGTAACCAGTATAAAGACTCCCGTCGGCACATTCCAAGACATAAAAGTAAGCCTTATTTTCCATAATAAATCTCACGAATAGCCGGAGTATAGTCTCCGTTTTCCTCATGGACAACCAGAGGTGGCAGGATGTGCAGACCGTCCACCGAGCCGTCCTTGATAGCCTCAATCAGCAACATATTAGCCTCCTTGCTGGCCTTGGGATAGACAAACTGGATGCGTTTGGGAGCCAGTTTGTAGATACGTAGCTTATCTAAAATATCCAAAAATCGATCTGGTCTATGCACCATGGCCAAGCGACCATTGGATTTGAGTACTTGTTGTGCTACCTGGCAAATACTGTCTAGGTTGGTCGCGATCTCGTGTCTGGCTAAAAGGTAATGCTCGCTTTCATTGAGGTTAGAAGATTCATCTACTTTAAAGTAAGGAGGATTGCAGAGCATTAAATCAACTTTTGATCGTAAATCATATTGAGGTAAGTTTGCCAAATCGTCGTTAATCACTGATACCTGTTCCTCTAAACCATTGAGTTCGATGGATCGCCGGTTCATGTCCGCTAAGCGTTCCTGTAATTCAACCTGGATAATCTGAGCCTTGGTACGTGTGGAGGCAAACAGGCCCACTGCCCCATTTCCACTACAAAGGTCGACAATCAATCCTTTTTTAGCTGGCATTTTCGGAAAACGCGATAGGAGGACGCTATCAACTGAATAACTAAAAACTTCCCGATTTTGAATAATTTGGACATCTGTTGAGAAGAGCTGGTCAATCCGCTCCCCTTCTTGTAATTCTATTTTATGCATATGATAATTATAGCACATTGTATGAAGAGAACTTCAGATTTTTTTCGGAGATAAAATATGGTATAATGGTAAGGACTGAAAAGGAGATGACTATGTTTTACGCCTATTTACGTACCTTACTATCTTTTTTACTTTGGGCAATTAATGGAAATATCCATTATCATGATAAAGAAAAGATGTTGCCACAAGAAGAGAATTATATTTTAATCGCTCCACATAAGACCTTCTGGGATCCTGTTTTTTTAGGATTTGCTGCTGCGCCAAAACAGTTTATTTTTATGGCTAAAAAAGAACTCTTTAAGGATCGCGGTTTTGGCTGGTGGATTCGCAAATGTGGAGCTTTCCCGATTGATCGTGAAAATCCTGGGATGGCAGCTATTAAATACCCTGTCAACATGTTGAAAAAAAGCAATCGTTCTTTGGTCATGTTTCCTTCTGGAAGTCGTCATTCTTCAGAACTAAAAGGTGGTGTAGCGGTCATTGCCAAGTCAGCCAAGGTTAAACTCATGCCTGCAACCTATGTGGGACCGATGAGCATCAATGGGCTCTTGGCTGGTGAGCGAATCGATGTGGCTTTTGGAAATCCTATCGATGTTTCAGACATCAAGCGCTTGGATGATGCAGGGACGGCTGAAGTAACTCATCGAATCGAAACTGAATTTAAACGTTTGAATGATTACGCAGCATCCTTCCAAACTAAGAAAAAACCAAATATATTAACTTATATTTACCGTCTCCCTATCCTTATCCTAGTAGCAATTATTTTAGGATTAACCTATGTTTTTAGTTACATAGCAAGCTTCTTTTGGAATCCATCGGTAGAATTAAAAAAATGAATTGAAAAACTCGTTTCTGCGGGTTTTTCTTTTTTATTTTCGAATAAAAGGATGGAGGTAAATTTATGGAAGAAATGTTAAACATAGTAAAGAAACATAAGTGGTTTTGTGTAATTGCAAGTATGATGACAGTAGTGGTTGTGAGTGTTCTATTGCTCAACCAGCCCCCTCAGCCTGCAGATCAAACGGGTTTGGCAGCATTTTCACAGGAGAACCAAGCAAGTAGTGTTCCAGAAGAGGTTGAAGAATCCATTACAGAAAGCAAAACAAGAGATACTGAACAAGAAATCCAACTGGTTGTGGTAGATGTTAAAGGAGAAGTAGAGAGACCTGGACTTTACACACTTAAGCTCGAGAGTCGCGTCAATGATGCGATTGTTGCGGCTGGTGGTTTCACAGCAGAAGCAAATCAAAAATCAGTCAATTTAGCTCAAAAATTGGCAGATGAAGAGATTATTTACGTCGCACACAAGGATGAGGATATATCAGTAATAACAGCACCAAATTCAAATGTTGTAGCTACTCAAACTCAAGAGGAGAGCCAATCTTCTTTGGTCAATTTAAATACTGCCACCGAGGCAGATTTACAAACCATTTCAGGTATAGGTGCAAAGAGAGCGGCGGATATCATTGCTTACCGTGAAGCAAATGGTGGTTTCAAATCGGTTGATGATCTGAATAATGTTTCAGGAATTGGTGATAAAACGATGGAAAGTATCCGACCATATGTCACGGTTGATTAGACTCCCCTGTCAGCCCATTCACTTTGCAGTTTTGGCGGTGTTAGCCTACTTTGCAGTTCACTCTTTTTCCCTTTTGACAGTGAGCCTGCTGAGTCTGTTACTAGCAGTCTTTGGGCTTCGGCAAGGAAAGGTGGTCTTCATCAAAACGTTACCGCTTCTAGCCTTATGTGGTCTCTTCTTCGAATGTCAGAAGATACAATGGGAGCGGACAAATCTATGGGCTCCGGAGCAAGTGACTACTGTGCAGGTTATTCCTGATACCATTGATGTCAACGGAGACAGTCTTTCTTTTCGTGGTCGGGCTGAAGGACAAGTTTTTCAGGTTTTCTATAAACTTGCAAGTCAGGAAGAACAAACCTACTTTCAGGAGCTTACGGACTTGGTGCAGTTAGAGGTAGATGCAGAAGTTTGCCAACCAGCAGGTCAACGTAATTTCAATGGTTTTGATTATCAGGCTTATCTCAAAACCCAGGGCATCTATCGGACAGTAAAAATAAGTACCATTAACAATATTCTCCCTATTCATTCTTGGAATATCTTTGACTGGTTGTCAACCTGGCGGAGGCAGGCTCTCGTTTATATCAAATCACATTTTCCTGCTCCCATGAGCCACTACATGACTGGATTACTATTGGGAGAGTTAGATAGTGACTTTGACCAAATGAGTGACCTCTATTCTAGTTTAGGGATCATTCATCTCTTTGCCCTGTCTGGGATGCAGGTTGGTTTCTTCATTGATAAATTTCGCTGGCTTTTATTGCGTTTGGGTTTAACCAAGGAAACTGTCGATAAGCTTCAAATTCCATTTTCTCTTGTTTATGCAGGATTGACAGGATTTTCAGTCTCAGTCGTGCGGTCCTTGGTCCAGAAAATTCTGGGTAATCTTGGACTACGAAAATTGGATAATTTTGCAGCAACAGTCTTTGTTTGTCTCTTGCTTATGCCACGGTTTCTTCTGACTGCAGGCGGTGTGCTAACATTTACCTATGCTTTGTTATTGACAGTCTTTGATTTTGAAGAGCTAAGGCAACTTAAGAAGGTAGCAGTGGAGAGTCTGAGTATTTCTCTTGGAATTTTACCGATCTTGATGTCCTATTTTTTTGCCTTTCAGCCCTTATCTATCCTTTTAACGTTTGTTTTTTCCTTTGTTTTTGATGTGTTGTTGTTACCTGGGCTATCTGTCATTCTTTTACTATCGCCCTTCATTAAAATTACATGGGTCAACGGATTCTTTATCCTTATGGAAAAGATTATTGTATGGGTGGCAGAATTGGGGATTCGCCCTTGGATTTTAGGAAAACCTACGGGTCTTGTCTTTTTGCTCTTGCTGGTCTGCCTTTTCTTGCTTTATGATTTTCACAGAGAGAAGAAATGGCTCCTAGGACTGAGCCTGATGCTTGCTCTGCTATTTTTCATAACCAAACACCCGCTGGAAAACGAGGTGACGGTGGTAGACGTAGGGCAGGGGGATAGTATCTTTTTGCGGGACATGCGGGGGCGGACGGTTCTGATTGATGTGGGTGGTCGGGTTGACTTTGCCGCAAAGGAAGCTTGGCGGGAGCGGTCTAGGGAAGCAAATGCGGAGCGAACTCTGATTCCTTATTTGCATAGTCGGGGCGTGAATAGGATTGATAGCTTAGTCTTGACCCATACCGATGCAGATCATGTGGGTGATGTGCTAGAAGTGGCTAAGCAGATTCAGATCGGTAAGATTTACGTTTCTCCAGGTAGTTTGACTATACCAGATTTTGTTGCGACTTTGAGGAAAATCAATATCCCTGTTCATGTTGTAAATCCTGGAGATCGATTGCCCATTTTTGATTCCTATCTAGAAGTTCTATATCCCAATGGAATCGGAGATGGAGGCAATAATGACTCAATTGTACTCTATGGTCGTTTGTTAAAAATGAATTTTCTCTTTACCGGTGACTTGGAGCAAGGGGAATTAGATTTAATCACTTCTTATCCGCAGCTACCAGTCGATGTGCTGAAAGCAGGTCACCATGGCTCCAAGGGCTCTTCATATCCAGAATTTTTAGACCATATTGGAGCAAAAATTGCTCTCATTTCTGCTGGTGAAAATAATCGCTATCAACATCCACATAAGGAAACTCTGGAACGTCTCGACAGTCAAAATATGCAGGTTTACCGAACGGATCTGCAAGGAGCAATCCGTTTCCGAGGTTGGAAACAGTGGAGTATTGAAACGGTAAAAGAGTGACGCTCTCTCTGTAGCTGTTTTCTTTTTTGCATGGTATAATGGAGAGAAGAATACGGAGAGATTATGACAGTAATTGAACAGATTGAACAAATAAAAAAAGGGAACTTAGGTTTCTTGACCATTTTGTGTGGTGAAGATGTTGGTCAATATCACATTGCGAAAGACTTATTGATGAAGCAACTGGAATTTGATACTTCGGACTTGGGTTTTGCCTATTTTGATATGTCAGAGGCTGACTATCATCAGGTGGATTTGGATTTAGTTTCTCTTCCTTTCTTTTCTGATGAAAAAGTAGTGATTCTTGATTATTTCGCAGATTTAACAACGGATAAGAAGCGCTATTTGACGGATGACGAACTGAAGCAATTTGAGGCTTATTTGGAAAATCCAGTTGAGACCACGCGCTTGATTATTCTAGCACCTGGTAAGTTGGATAGTAAGCGTCGACTTGTCAAACTTCTGAAAAGAGATGGATTGGTTTTAGAAGCAAATCCTCTAAAGGAAATGGAGCTGAAGAATCATTTCCAGAATGAAGTCCGTCGACTTGGGTTGCGGATGGATCCAGATGTTTTTCACTATCTTATGGTAAAATCCAACTTTGATTTTGCAGAAGTTAGTAAAAATTTGGTCTTTCTACAATCCTATAGAGGACAAAATGAAATTTCGCTGGCCGATATAGATGTGGCAATCCCGAAAACTCTTCAAGATAATATCTTTGATTTAACTCAACTTGTCCTTCAAACTAAAATGGATGAAGCAAATCATCTTGTTCGGGATTTACGATTGCAAGGAGAGGACGAAATCAAGTTGATTGCGATTATGTTAACTCAGTTTCGTACCTATCTTCAAGTGCAAATACTACATGAGCAAGGTCGTGGTGAACAGCAGATTGTTACTGCGTTGTCAGATTTATCTGGTCGCAAGATTAATCCCTATCAGGTAAAATATGCCTTGCGTGATTCAAGAAATCTGTCGGTTGTTTTTTTGAAAAAGGTCGTCAAGCTATTAATTGAAACAGATTACCAAATTAAAACAGGACAATTTGATAAAGATTATCTATTTGACATTGCCTTGCTAAGAATCGCTACATCGTAATTTTCAGACAAATAAATTGAAAAGGCTCTCAGAAAGGGTTACAATAGAACTATCAAATTTATAGGAGAACAGAATTATGGCGATTATTTTACCAGATTTACCTTATGCTTATGACGCTTTGGAACCACATATTGATGCGGAAACAATGACTTTGCACCATGATAAGCACCATGCAACTTATGTAGCAAATGCCAATGCAGCACTTGAAAAGCGTCCTGAAATTGGCGAAGATTTAGAGGCTCTCCTTTCAGATGTTGAACAAATTCCAGCAGATATTCGTCAGGCCTTGATCAACAATGGTGGCGGACATCTTAACCACGCTCTCTTTTGGGAATTACTTTCTCCAGAGAAAACTGAAATTTCTGAAGAGTTGGCTGCAGAAATCGATGCGACATTCGGCTCTTTTGATGCCTTTAAGGAAGCATTTACTACAGCTGCAACAACACGCTTTGGTTCAGGTTGGGCTTTCTTGGTAGTTAATAAAGAAGGAAAATTAGAAATTCTTTCAACCGCTAACCAAGATACACCAATCATGCAAGGATTGAAGCCGATCTTGGCTCTCGATGTTTGGGAACATGCATACTACCTAAACTACCGTAACGTTCGACCAAATTACATCAAAGCCTTCTTTGAAGTGATAAATTGGAACAAGGTTAACGAACTTTATAAAGCTGCAAAATAAACTATTTACTCTTCCATTGGGGAGAGTTTTTTATGTAAATAGACTGTAGCCCTACCTTAGCCACGGTAAATTCTCAAAGTAAGTTCTAGTTCCCGTCCTTCCAGAAGTTACTTTGAGAAAACTGCATAACATCAACAGAATTTAGTCTCAGACTAAGTTCTGTTTTTGACTAAAAATGTTGATAATAGTGAGTTTTAGGGTTGAAAATGTTGAAAAAAAGAGTACACTAAAGTTACTGGCTCTGAGACGTCTCAAAGTAAGTTCTAGCTATCTGGAATTTTGGATGGGACAAGTTCCTTTCTATTTTGAAATTATTTTTTGATAAAAACTAGCGATTATTTATCCAATAATCGAGGTGATTGAAT
>Ga0116175_1001315_pt1 | contig 16070 bp, 14 predicted proteins | sample AD_UKC125_MetaG_FD_89802 | JGI IMG/M metagenome (GOLD analysis project Ga0116175, IMG submission 89802) | Active sludge microbial communities of municipal wastewater-treating anaerobic digesters from USA - AD_UKC125_MetaG | ecosystem: Engineered > Bioreactor > Anaerobic > Digestate | place: USA... | reverse complement strand
GCTGCCTGCCGTCCGCGCGTCTTGGGCTGGGCGAACAACTGCAGGGCCTGCTCCACGGTGCAGGTGAAGATGCTCGCCTCGTCGGGCAGCGATCGGGTCTCTTTGCCATGGGTGAGGTAGGGACCGTAGCGGCCGTTCTGGGCAAGGATCGGCTCGTTGTCCTCAGGATGTTTACCGACCTCACGCGGCAGGGACAGCAGTTTCAGGGCATCGTCGAGCGTGACCTCGCTGGGCTCCATGTCCTTGAACAGGCTGGCGGTGCGCGGCTTCACCGTCTTGCGCGGCTTCTTCGCGCCTTCGGGCAGCGCCGGCAGGATCTCGGTGACGTATGGCCCGAAACGGCCGTTCTTGGTGACGATCTCGTGCCCGGTGACCGGGTCGCTGCCCAGCACCCGCTCGTCCTTGGGCGCGTTGAGCAGCTCGATGGCCTTGCCCAGGGTCAGGTCGTCCGGAGGCAGGTCGGCGGGCACGTTCGCCCGCTTTTCGCCCTGCTCCAAGTAGGGGCCGAACTTGCCTACGCGCAGCACGATGTCGGAGTCCAGCGGGAAGGAGGAATTCTGCCGGGGATCGATCTCGGGCAGCCGTTCAATCATGGGATGCAGACCCGCGAACTGGTCGGTGTCGCCGTAGTAGAACCGGCCGAGCACAGCCGTGCGCGAGGCGTCGCCGCGGGCCACGACGTCCAGCACCTCTTCCATGCGAGCGGTGAAGTCATAATCGACGAGAGCGGAGAAGTGATCCTCGAGCAGGCGAACGACCGCGAACGCCAGCCAGGCCGGGACCAATGCGGAGCCGCGCTTGAACACATACCCGCGATCCAGCAGGGTGCCGATGATGGCCGACCACGTGGACGGGCGGCCGATGCCTCGATCCTCCAACGCCTTCAGCAGCGTCGCCTCGGTGTAACGGGCCGGGGGTTTGGTCGCGTGGTCCTCCGCGTTGAGCGCCCGCACCTGCACGGCATCGCCCACACTGAGATGCGGCAGCCGGCGTTGCTGGCCGGACTCGTCGTCGTCGCGGCTCTCCTCGTAGGCGGCCAAGAAGCCGGGGAAGGTGATGACCGTCCCGCTGGCGGAGAAGGTGGTGGCGACCCCGTCGGTCGTCGTCGCCGCCAACCGCAACGTCGTGGTCGCGATCTTCGCGTCGGCCATCTGGGATGCGACCGTTCGTTTCCAGATCAGGTCGTACAACGCGACCTCGTCGGCGTTGAGCTGGCTGGTCACCTGGCCCGGTGTGCGAAAGGAGTCCCCGGACGGGCGGATCGCCTCATGCGCCTCCTGCGCATTCTTCACTTTGCGGTTGTAGGTGCGCGGCTGCGCAGACACATGGTCGTCGCCGTAAAGGGCCCTGGCTTGCGCCCGCGCCGCCTTGATTGCCGTCTCACTGAGCGTCGTGGAGTCGGTACGCATGTAGGTGATGAAGCCCCGTTCGTACAACCCCTGTGCCACCCGCATCGTCCGCTGACCTCCCCAGCGCAGTTTGCGAGAGGCTTCCTGCTGCAGGGTCGAGGTCATGAACGGGGGGCTCGGCCGACGGGTCCCCGGCTTCTCTTCGACGCTGTCCACGGTCATCGTCGATCCCAGCCCATCGACGAGAGCCTGCGCTGCGGCAAGGTCCAGATGGCGCAGATCAGCCTTCTTAAGTTCTCCGCGGTCGTTGAACGAGTCCCCGCGCGCGATCCGCTGGCCGTCGACGTGCGTCAGGGTCGCTGAAAAGTTGCCGGGGTCCAGCAGTGCTTCGATGTCTGCGTAAGAGGCAGTGACAAACCGCATCCGGTCGCGCTCCCGGTCCACGACCAGCCGCAGCGCCACGGACTGCACGCGACCGGCAGACAACCGGGGCATGACCTTCTTCCATAACACCGGCGACACCTCGTACCCATAGAGCCGGTCGAGAATGCGGCGGGTCTCTTGGGCGTCGACGAGGTCCTTGTCCAGTTCCCGGGTGTCCTCTAGGGCGCGCTGAATGGCCTCGCGGGTGATCTCGTGAAACACCATGCGCCGGGTCGGGACCTTCGGCTGCAGGACCTGCATGAGGTGCCAGGCGATCGCCTCGCCCTCCCGGTCCTCGTCCGTGGCCAGGAGCAACTCGTCGGCGTCGCGCAGTTTGTCCTTGAGTTCCTTGACCCGCGATCGTTTGTCGGCGTTCACCACATAGATGGGGGCGAAGTCGTGCTCGATGTCCACGCCCAAGCGCGACCACGGTTCCGCCTTGTACTTCGCCGGGATGTCCGCAGCCTTGTCAGGCAGGTCACGGATGTGGCCCACGGGCGCCGTCACCTCATAGCCGTCACCAAGGTATCCCTGGATCGTCTTGGCCTTCGCGGGCGACTCGACGATCACAAGACGGCGGGGCGTTTGGGTGGGCATGGTGTCCTTCCAGCGGGGGTCGTCCCCATGATGGGGGTACGAATCGGCACCCTACGACGGCGGGGGTGGGTTGCGCCAGTGCAGCGGATCCCGGTGTCGGCGGTCTGGATGGCAGGCGCGGCGTGCGCCGGACGAAGTGCCGCGGGTGCGGCAGATGGGCACTCTTTGCGGTTTCTCGGGGCGTGTCGCCGCAACAACCGCCCAATCGCCAAGGCGCTGCCAAAGCGCGCTCCGCAGGCTTAGAGTCACCGGCGGCGGAGGATGCGCGGTTGCGGTTCACGAGTGACGCGAACCATCCCCGCTCACCGGGTTGGCGTGAACACCCCACTGAAGACAGCCTTCAACAGCACCTCGACCAACGGCGGCGGCAGCGCCTCCATCAGCGCGTTGATGCCGGCCATGTCATCCGGCAGCGATACCCCGGCATCGCCCTTGAACCCGGCCAACTGCAGCATGCCATCCACCGATGCGGCGTCCAGAGCCGCAGGATCGATGGTGGCAGCGGCGGCGGCCAGACCGGGGTCGACGTCGGCACGACCGCGTCCGGTCGCCAGTTCGGTGGCGGCCCGCAGCACGCCCAGCAACTCCTGCGCGCGATCCCCGATGCCGGCGGACACGGTGATGTGAATGTTCGTGGGCCCACCGCAGCGGGAGGGCTGCACCTGCAGCGTCCACCCCAGATGATGGGCGGCATCGGCCACGATCCGGACATCGGGACCGTCGGGCTCACCTGTGTCGCCGATACAGACCAACGTCGCTTCGGGCTGCGTCACCAACCGCAGACCTGAGATGTCGGCCACGCCCTGCGCGATCGTGAGCGCGCCCCGACGCGCGCGCATCGCCAGGTCCCGCAGGCCCGACACGCCCAGCAGCTTCAGCACTGCCCACGCCGCGGCCGCCGGCGCCACGGAACGGCTCGACAACAATGTGTTGTTGATCAGGGGATAGCCGGGCCAGGACGCATCGGCGAAGAACTGGTACTCGCGCAGTTCAGCGGTGGCGTTGAGCAGAATGGACACCCCTTTGGGGGCGTACCCGTACTTGTGCAGATCCATCGACGCCGAGGTCACGCCCGGGATACTCATGTCCACCGGCGGATCCACGATGAAGGGCAGCGCCCAGCCGCCGATACACAAGTCCAGGTGGCACAGGATGTCGCGCTCGGCCGCGGCCGCGGCCACCTCCGCGACCGGGTCGATGACGCCATGGGCGTAGCTGGGAGCGGACACGACCACCAGGGCCGTGCGGTCGTCCATGGCCGCGATCATCGCCTGCGCATCGGCTTTGAAGTGAGCGTCCATGGGGATGTCGATGACCTCGACGCCGAACAGCCACGCGCCTTTGCGGAAGGCGGAATGGGCGGTGACGGGCAGCAGCATCGTCGGGGTGCCGGTCCCGCCGCGCGCGCGGTAGCGTTCGCGTGCCCCGAGCACGGCCAGCATGCAACTCTCCGTCCCACCGCTGGTCACCGTCCCCACCGCCTGCGGGCCGCCGCCGTGCAGGTCCAGCGCCCAGCCCACCAGGTCGTTCTCGATGGCCGCGATGCTCGGGAACGCCGTCGGGTCCAGACCGTTGCGGCCCCAGGCGGTGGCCGAAGCGGCCAGAGCCACCTCCCGCAGTTCCGGGTTGCCGGACTCGAAGTGGTAGCTGGTCGCTTTGGTGTAGTCCAAGTCCTGCGCGCGCAGCTCCTCGAGTTGAGTCAGGATCGCTTCGGCGGTCAGTCCGTTGTCATTCAGCATGAGCACCTCGCAGGTCATCGAGCCGGGCTTCGGTCAGGTCGTACTTGAACAGGGTCGGCAGACTCAGCAGCAACATCACGGCGGGAAAGGCGCCGAAGGCCACGACAATGCCGGTCAGGGCGCTGGTCGGTTGCGTGACGGTTTCGTCACCGGAACTGGAGATGAAACCGGTCGCCGCCAGAATCAGGCCCACGATCGCCGGGCCGAGGGCGAAGGCCACCGTCTCAGCCGCCGCCCATACCCCCGTGAAGACACCGGCCCGCTGCCGACCGTGGGCCGCGGCATCGGCGGCCACGGTGTCGGGCAGCATGGCCAGCGGGAACATCTGCATCCCCGCGTATGCCACCCCCACCAGACCCACCAACAGGTAGACCGCCGCGTCGGGCAAGGAGCGGGAGAAGAACAGTCCGATCGCCGCGATCACGAAGACACCACTGGCCAGCGCAAAGCCCCGTTGCTTGCCGGACCTGCGAGCGACCAGCGACCACAGCGGCATCACCACGATCGCGGGCCCGACCAGGCACACGAACAGCAGCGTCTGCTGCAGCTCACCACCGCCCAGAATGTACGTCGCCAGGTAAGGGACCGCCGCCAGCATCGCCCCGGTGGCCAGTGCCTGCAGGACGAAAGTGGTCAGGAGCAGCGCGAACCAGCGGTTCTGCCGCACCGCAGCCACCCGTTCGGTCATCGTCGGTTCACTGTCAGCCGCGGAGTAGGACTTCGTGCGGCGCAGGATGGCCCAGCACACAACAGTCGAGATGACCAGCAGCACGCCGACGACGACGCCCATCCCCGCGTAGCCGGTGCGGCCGCTGCCGAACGCGTTCACGAGCACAGGAGCCCCCGCGCCGAACAGCAGGATGGACAACGTCAGGAAGATGATGCGCAGGCTCATGATCCGCGTACGTTCGCGGTAGTCGTCGGTGAACTCCGCGGGCAGGGCCAGGTAGGTCACCTGGAATGTGGCGAATCCGGTGATCGCGAAGAGGAAGAACACGCCTACCCACAACGCCGCGGCGTTGCCCTGCAGTGCCTGGGGGGCACTGAAGGTCAGGGCGAACATCGGTCCGATGATCAGGCCGCCGATAAGCAGCCACTTGGCGCGGGACCCGGTGCGCACCATCGTCTTGTCCGACACACCGCCCACGACGGGCGCGATGAGAACATCCCACGCCTTCGGTACGAACACCACGAGGCTGGCGACCACAGCAGCCACTCCCAGCACATCGGTCAGGTAGAACAGCAGCACAAGGCCGGGGACGGTGGCGAATCCCCCCGTTCCGAAGGAACCGAAAGCGTACCCGAACCGCTGGGTTCCTGAGAGTCGCTGCGCCATGCGGCCCAGTATCGCGGCTCGAGTCGACGCCTGTCCGGTTTTGGGGACCGCCTCCTACAGCCGGGCAGCGATGCCGCGCACCAGCCTGCGCAGCGCTGCCGGTTCCTGTTTGAGGAACAGCGATGGTTCCACCAGTTCCAGTTCGGCCAGCAACGGCTGATCGTGGTCGTCGCGGATCAGGTCGATGCGGGCATAGAGCAGGGACTGCGGGATATCCGCGATGACCGCCTCTGCCAGTTCACGTTCGGCATGCGCGATGGGCAATGCATCGCTGACGCTCTCATCGGCATCACCGAGCCGGGGACTCTTGCGCACGGCGTGGGTGAGCTCACCGTCGATCCAGATCAGCGAGCGCTCGCCGTAGGCCTCGACGCTGGCCAGATATGGCTGGACCATGACCTCGCGGTCGGTGCACAGCTCACTCCAGAAGGCGCGCGCCGACGGTGACGTCGGGTCGGTGATGCGGTCGGTCAAGAAGGATCCCGCGCCGACGACCGGTTTGGCGACGACGTCGTGCCAGCCCCGATCGGCCATGATGTCAGCCAGGTCCAGCTCCTCGCCCACCCCCAGCCACGCGGTCGGCACCACGGGCACTCCCCGTTTGGCCAGATCCCGTAGATACCCCTTGTGGGTGTTCCACTGCACCACTTCCACGGGGTTGAACAGATGGGTCTGGGCTGCTGCTGTCACCGCCCAGTCGAGGAACACGTCGAGGTTCTCGATGTAGTTCCACGCCGAACGCAACACGGCGATCTCGTAGTCCGACCACGCCACGGCGGGGTCGTCCCAGGCCACCAGCGATGCTGTGAGCCCGCCGTCGGCCAGTGCCGACATCAGCAGGTCCTCATCAGGGTCCAGTTCGGGCAGGGAGCGGCAGGTGACGATGGCGACACTCATAGGCGTGAGTCTTCCACGATGCCCTGCACGCAAGCAGGTCCAGACAAGCGAAACCCCCCGCACCACGATGAGTGCGGGGGGTTTCCACGAAGCCCTACTTCTCGGCGCTCGCGATCTCTTCAGCACTCACCGCGATGGGCCGGCGCTTGCTGACGATCACAGCACCGACCACGATGGCCAGTGCAGCCAGCGCGATGGCCAGCGACAAGGCGCGGTCGCCACCCAACGACAGCGACACGACGGCCGGAGCGATCAGCAGCGCGACCAGGTTCATCACCTTGATCAACGGGTTGATGGCCGGGCCAGCGGTGTCCTTGAAGGGGTCACCGACGGTGTCACCGATGACGGTCGCTTCGTGGGCCTGCGAACCCTTACCGCCGAAGTTGCCGTCCTCCACGAACTTCTTGGCGTTGTCCCAGGCCCCACCGGAGTTGGACAGGAACACTGCCATCAGCGTGCCGGTAGCGATGGTTCCGGCCAGGAACGAGCCGAGGGCTCCCACACCCAGGCCGAAGCCCACAGCGATGGGGGTCAGGATGGCCAGCAGCCCAGGCGTGCTCAGTTCGCGCAGGGAGTCCCGGGTACAGATGTCGACGACCTTGCCGTACTCCGGCTTCTCGGTCCCCTCCATGATTCCAGGGTGCTCCCGGAACTGCCGGCGCACCTCGAAGATGATCGCACCAGCAGCGCGAGCCACCGCGTTGATCGCCAGTCCGGAGAACAGGAACACCACAGCGGCGCCGATCAGCAGGCCGACCAGGTTGCGCGGGTTCGACACATCCAGGATGCCCAGGTACTGACTGGCATCCTGCACACCAAGACCCTGCAGGGCGTCCCCTGCCTGCGCCGTCGCCTGGGTCACCGCGTCGCGGAAGGACCCGAACAGGGCGGTGGCCGCCAGCACAGCGGTTGCGATCGCAATGCCCTTGGTGATCGCCTTCGTGGTGTTACCCACCGCGTCGAGGCTGGTGAGCACCTGCGCTCCCTCGCCGGTGACATCCCCCGACATCTCCGCGATGCCCTGGGCGTTATCGGAGACCGGCCCGAAGGTGTCCATGGCGACGATGACGCCGACCGTGGTGAGCAGACCGGTACCGGCCAACGCCACCGCGAACAGGCTCAGGGTGATCGAACCGGCGCCCAGCAGGAATGCGCCGTAAACGGCGGCACCGATGAGCAGCGCCGAGTACACCGCAGACTCCAGGCCCAGCGAGATCCCGGACAGGATGACGGTCGCGGGGCCGGTCAGTGACGTACGCGCCACATCATCGACCGGCTTGCGGTTGGTCTCGGTGAAGTAGCCCGTCAACTGCTGGATAGCAGCGGCCAGGATGATGCCGATGAGCACGGCCGCGATCACCAGGATGCGCGGGTTGAAGGACTCCAGGGTCACGACGTCCAGCGAGATCCGGTCGCGGACCAGCGAGAAGTCGCTCAGCTTCACAATGCGGTCGGGCAGCCAGACGAAGGCGGCCACAGCCACGAGCACGGCGGAGAAGATCGCCGAGATGAAGAAGCCACGGTTGATGGCGCTCATGGGCGAGCGGTCCGACGGCCGTGGGGACACCGCGAAGATGCCGATGATCGCCGTGATGACACCGATGGCCGGAATGACCAGCGGGATCACCAGCCCGAGGCTGCCCAGCGCTGCCTGACCCAGGATCAGCGCGGCCACCAGGGTCACAGCGTAGGACTCGAAAAGGTCCGCAGCCATGCCTGCGCAGTCGCCTACGTTGTCGCCCACGTTGTCGGCGATGGTGGCGGCGTTGCGGGGGTCATCCTCAGGGATGCCCTGCTCGACCTTGCCGACCAGGTCGGCACCGACGTCAGCGGCCTTGGTGAAGATTCCGCCACCGACTCGCATGAACATGGCGAGCAATGCAGCGCCGAAGCCGAAGCCTTCCAGAACCTTGGGCGCTTCGCCCTTGTAGACCAGCACCACGACCGCCGCGCCGAACAGGCCGAGGCCTACGGTGAACATGCCAGCCACACCACCGGTGCGGAAGGCGATGCGCATGGCCTTCGTCTCGCTACCGGCACCCTCCCGGGCAGCAGCGGCAACCCGTACATTGGCCCGTACTGCCAGCCACATGCCCACGTAACCGGTCACGGCGGAGAATACGGCCCCGACCAGGAAGAAGATGGAGCGGCCGATCCTTTCGTTGGTGGTCTCAGCCGGCAAGAGGAACAAGATGAAGAAGACGACGACGGCGAAGACGCTCAGAGTCTTGAACTGCCGGCTCAGATACGCCGACGCACCCTCCTGGATCGCGCCGGCGATCTCCTGCATCTTCTCGGTGCCTTCACTGAAGGCCAGTACCTCACGGACCAGCAACCCAGCCACAACCAGCGCCAGCAACGCGATCAGCGCTACAACGATGACTGTGGTGTAGTTGCCGCCCGTCAAGGTCACTGCGCTTGCGGCGACAGTGCTCACGGACATGTGTGTTACTCCCTCGGGTCACTGCACCGGCGACATCGCGCACGGTGCAGACGGCGCCGGACCCTCCCAGGACCGGACATGATGACGCGAGTTTACCCACGGCTAACAATGGGTCCTGACCTGCCTTACGGTGTGTCACATCTCGTGTGCGCCACAGCCGTTCGCCCGGCGGCACGTCACTAAAGATCACCAGGTCGTGCATCGTCGGTGATCCGCCGTGCAGACTGGCCGGCCCCACGGATTCGGTACGCATCCCTGCAGATCACGACCGATACCGCACCCGGGCTAGAGGTACCAGGTCAGACTCACCGTGTGCTCGGCCAGCACCGATTCTGGTGCCAGCCCCGTGATGACCGCCATGGTGAACTCGTTGTCCGGCAGGGCGTCGTCAGCCCGGTCGCGCACCACGACCGTGAAGGACTCGGCCGCTCCGACGAACTCGATCACCACGGGATCGCTGACCTGTGAGTGCAGGTGACGGACCACCGCGCGCCCGACCGCCTCCCCCACTGCGAGGCGGACGTCCTCCACGTCATCCTCGACCACCCCTGCTCGGCGCGCTGCGCTGCCCGCCACCAGTCGGGCGACCCGGACCTGCTCGGTCTGGACCGGGATGCGCAACGTGCTCGTGCTCATGACGCGCTGGCCTCGTTCAGACTGCTGCAGATCCTCACCTGCTGATCCACGCCGGTGAGCGTGAAGACCTTCATGATCTTCGCACTGGTGGCCACCACCGCGATCTTTCCGCCGTAGCCCCGCGCTGCAGCCACCGCCGCCACGATGGTGGACAACCCGGTCGAGTCCATGAAGTCCACACCGCTGAGATCCACCACCAGCAGGCTGGCCTGATCCTGGGTCGCCTGTTTGAGTGCCCGATCCAGATCGGGCGCGGTGTGCAAGTCGAGTTCGCCGGTGGCAGCCACGACAGTCGCCGATTCCACGGTGCTTGTACTGACCTGAAGGTGCATGCTTCCCTCCTTCGCTGGGCGCCACTTTGCCACACCCACGGCGGGGAAGCCCGTAGGTAAATCGGCGCCCCGACCCCGGTGACCGATCAGGGTGGACCCGCTCGGGCCGAGGACCGCACCAAGAGATACGGAAGCACCCCACGCTCAGCAGTCACCTGGACGATCACATCCAGGCCGTCCATCCGGCAAGACATCAACTCCGTGTGGTTGGCCTCAGCGACCCGGCGAGCATTCCCGCAGTCACCAGCGCGGGCACCCGCCAAGGCTGCCAGGTCCGCAGCACCGCTGACCTGCGCCCGCAGGTTGGCGACCCGCCCCACCATGGCGACAGCCCCTGCAACCACCAGCACGATGGTGAGCACCGCCACCATTACGACCGAGGCCGATCCCCGCTCACGCTCCATCATCCGCCCCCTCAACCGGGGTCACCGCCGTGCCGTGGAGCGTGAAGGCGGGGAGCAGGCTGGCGGGCCGGAACGTCTGGCGAACATCGACGACGACGTCGTCCCCCCGCTGCGCCACGTCCAGGTTCGCCTGCGGAACCATCGCGTGCACAGCTTCCCGAGCGGCTACCTCCGAGTCGCCCCGAGCGAGCATCCGGGCGGCCGTCCGGGCCCCCTCAGTGATCTTGATCTGGGTGGACGCTGCCGCCAGCAGCAGGATGACGCTGACCATCACCGGCACGACCGCGAGCAGTCCCAGCGCGAACTCCGCGGTCACCATGCCGTCCGAGGCACGCAGGCGGTGGTGCGGCCTGACCGCACCACCGCCAGCGCCCACGAAGGACTCTTCGCTCACGTCGCGCTGGACAGCGCACTCTTGATCATCTCGGTGAGCGTCGTCTGCATCGTGTCGGACGTAAGGATCTCCACGAGGATTCCCCCCAATCCGCAGGCGGCGACGGTCCCGATGGCGTACTCCGCAGTGGACATGCCATCCTCTGACCGAATTCGCCGGATGATGTTTCGCATACCAACCTCCTTGGTGTGACGTGTGCCGCCGACCGGCGGCGAGACCCACGTTGCCCCCCGAAGGCGACCTCGGACGATGCGCGCAACGATCTGGGGAAGGCCAATCGTGTTGTCCACACGGCCCCCACCGAACTACGGGCTGCCGAACAGACCGAACACGAGCGAAGCGATGACCGGCACCACCGCCAGCAGGATGAAGGCCGGAAGGAAACACGCTCCCAAAGGCAACACGGCCTTCACCCCGACTGCCTTGGCGCGGGACTCCAGGGCGCCGGCGCGCTCATCGCGCATGCGCTGCGCGCAGGCGACCAGCGACGTCGACAGCGCGCCACCGGACTCCGACGCCCGGACCAGTAGCCGTCCGACAGGCGCGAGCAGCGGCTCCTCCAACCACTCTGCGAACACCTCATCCGGGGGTGAGCCCAAGGCGTGCCGGTCTCCCGCCCGCCGCCACATACCGCCGATCGGATCACCGAACGCTGTGGCCACCACGGGCATCGCCGACCACAGCGGTGCACCAGCTGCCAGGCACGACGCCAGGCAGTCCACGGCATCCGGGGCTTGCCGGGCCAGCGCCTCCCGTACCGGCTTCTGGTCGGGTCCGATGCGGTGCAGTCCCCAGCGGGCGGCGAATCCCACACCCAGCCCGAGGCAGATCCCCCAGAACCCGGATACCAGCACCGCGACACCCAGGCCGAGCACGCCCGCCGCAAGATCGCGTGTGTGACTGGGTCGGCCGGTTGGCGACGTCGACAGCCGGCCGCGACTCGGCGCCGGCCACATGAGCCACACTCCGACTGCCAGCAGCAGCAGTCCGACCGTCATATCTGCGCCTCGATCCGGCGGACCAGCGCGCGCACCCAGAAGACGCCCGCCACCTCCAGAGTCGCCGCGCCAACCAGGCAGAGCCATCCCCACACCGACCCCAGCAGGAAGCCCAGCGGATCGGCGCCCATCAGCAGGCCCATGCCTAGACCGATCAGAGGCAGCAGAGCCAGGATTCGCATAGTGGCACGCGGTCCGGCCAACTGCGCCGTCACCTCCAGGCGGACCCGCGCCGCCTGCCGCGCGCCCAGGACCAGGCGGTCCAGGGCCGCAGCCAGCGCACCACCCGAGCCTTCGCACACCTGCCACAGAGCCGCCAGAGAGAGGATCAGGGGGTCCCCGTCGGCGTCGGACCGCAGCGCCGGGGGGACCTGTCCTCCCATCCGGCACACCGCCAGCGCCTCGGGGCAGACCCGACCTCCGGCTACCTCGGCGGCGCGCTCGAACGCGGACCGCAGCGCCGCACCTGCGAGGAGCTCGTCGCGGAATGCGCTGAGCATCTCCTCGATCGCCTCCGGCGTGCGGACTGCCTGCCGGTTTCCTCTGCGCGGCAGACGCCATGGATCCTGGCGCAGACGGTTGCGCACTGTCGCGGGATTGAGAAGGACTGCGCCGACCAGTAGGAGGAGCCAGGCGATCACAATCGGTCCCGCCCGGGGCCCGCGATGACCGCGTCACCGCGGAACACCACCGCGGGCACCGTGCGGACCAGCCCCTCCACCCGTTCCATGACAGCCACACCGGCCACTCGCCGGGAGCCGTCGGCGCCTCGCGTCACATGCACCACCGCGTGTAACCCCGCGGCCACCTGCGCATGCAGTCCATCGCGGTTCAACCCGGCGGGCAGTGCCAGCGACTCCAACCGGGCGGGGATGTCCGCGGCGCTGTTGGCGTGCACTGTTCCGCAGCCACCCTCGTGGCCGGTGTTCAATGCGGCGAGTAGGTCCACCACCTCCCCACCCCGGACCTCTCCGACCACGACCCGGTCGGGCCGCATGCGCAGCGCTTGCCGGACGAGGTCGCGCATGGTGATCTGGCCCGTGCCCTCGCTGTTCGGCGGACGCGCCTCGAGGCGCACCACGTGTGGATGCGCAGGGCTCAGCTCGGCCGAGTCCTCGACGATGACAATCCGCTCGTGGGGACCGACAGCCGACAGCAAGGAGTTCAAGATGGTTGTTTTGCCGGTTCCGGTGCCTCCGCTGACCAGGAAGGCCCGGCGCCGCTCCATGAGCGTGGCCAGGATGGGCAGCGCGTCGGCTGGCACCATTCCGACGCGCACCAGATCGGGCAGCGAGAAGACCTGTCTGCGCGGTATTCGCAGGGAGATGCAGGTCCCCTGCGGGCTGATCGGGGGAAGGATGGCATGCAGCCTGATGCCCTCGGGCAGGCGGGCGTCCACGAAAGGCGAACTGTCATCCAGGCGCCGCCCGGCCGTACTGGCGAGCCGCTGGGCCAGGCGTCGCACCGACCCTTCATTGCCGAAGCGCACATCGGTCTTGCGTAAGCCCTGACCGTCGTCGATCCACACCTGATCGGGGCCGTTCACCAGGACGTCGGTGACCCCGGGCAGGGCCACCAGTGGCTCCAGCACACCCAGCCCGGAGATCTCGGTGCGCAGGGCGTTGACCACATCGACGATGGTGGCTTCGGGCAGCACGAGGCCCTCGTCGCGCAGGGCTGTGGTCACGCTGACGGGCGTGGCAGCCGCACCGGCGGCGGCGAGCCGGCGACGGACCCGGTCAACGAACTCCTCCTTCATGCCAGGATCTCCCGCAGCAGCCCGTCGCCGACCCGGCCCAAAGGGCTGCGGGCGCGGGCCCCGGGGGGCTCGCCGCGTTCCATTCGGCGGTCGAGCTGCCGGTCGGCGCCGACCGCCGCGAGGACAGGCAACCCCAGGGCCTGCCCGACGTCCTCGGCGACCAGCCCGCCCGGGTTCGGGCCACGGACCACCACTTCGCACATCGATAGGCCCTGCCGCTTGGTCATGCGCCGCCCGGCGTGGACGGACCGGACGTCCGCGGGCACGATCAGCAGCACCCGGTCGCAGCGCGCGAGCGCCTCCTGCTGAGGTTCCGTGACCGCCCGCCCCAGATCCACGACCGTGATGGGCGCGCACAGCCGCGCGGTGTCCACCACTGCCCCTGTCACCCCCGCGGGCAGGGTCGTCTGGGCGCTGTCGTCCCAGCCCAGCAGGCCGATGCCCTCAACAACGGCCACGGTGGCCTGCAACGACAGCGCGGGGATCCGCCCGACGCCGGCACTGATCTGGTCCCACGTGAGACCCCGGCCTTCATCGGCGCCAAGGATCACGCCCAGACCGCAGCCCAGTGGATCGAGATCGAGGAGGTACGGCGTCACCCGCGTGCGCACGGCAGCCATGGCCAGAGCCGCGGCGAAGACCGAGGCACCGGCGCCCCCGCGACATCCAACCACCCCGACGACCCGGCCCGTCGGCAGCTCCTCGCCTGCCCGGCGCACCCGCTCCGCCAACCATCCGGGCTCCCCAGGGGGTGTGATGACGGCATCAGCACCGAGATCAAAGGCACAGCGCCAGTCGTCGGCGGCCGCATCCCCCAGGACGACAACGTGGGGGCGCTGCGGCAGATGACCGGCCGCCACCGTCGCCAGCAGATCCAGACCCACGACCACGACCACCGACCGCAACCAGGCCTGACCGATCTGTTCGGGCACCGCGGTCACCTCGATGGTCAACTGCGAGGCCGACGTCAGGGCAAGAACTTGATCGATGCACGAAGGGTCAGCGGAGATCAGCAGAACGTCGGCCACACGTTCCTGCTTAACCGTTGTGCCTGTCACACAGCCTGGACCGGAGCAATCTGTGGATAAGGGAAGGTCCCCGCAGGGGGGATGCGGGGACCTTCGAGGCCGATAGTTGGGGGGGAAATTATCGGCCCCCGCCCAAAGTTGGGCTTACCTAAGTTTCACCCCGAGTCGACCTTGATGCAAGTGCATTGTTGAAGGTGCGACGAAATATCCCCAGTTCGGGTGATGCGGTCTCCTCCTGATGAGGACGAGGCGGCGTTTCACCATCCGATCCTCCCCGGGTCGGTGGCCGAGGTGCAACGATGAAAGGGTGCCCCAGAAGTCAGCTGCATTCTTCGACCTCGACAAGACGATCCTTGCGAAGTCCAGTTCCCTGGCCTTCGCACGACCTTTGTACGACGGCGGCCTGATCGGCCGCACCGATGTCCTCAAGAGCGCGTATGCCCAACTGGTCTACCTCACCTCCGGCGCCGATCACGACCAGATGGAACGGATGCGCGTCTACCTGTCGCAGTTGTCGACGGGCTGGGACGTCGAGCAGATCAAGGCGGTCGTCAGTGAGACGCTGGACGGCATCGTCGAGCCGATCATCTACCAGGAGGCCGTCAAACTCATCGGCGAACACCAGGCCGCAGGTCGTGACGTCATCATCATCTCGTCGTCCGGCACCGAGATCGTGGAGCCGATCGGAGCCCGCCTCGGGGTGGACAAGGCCATCGGAACCCAGATGGCGATCGAGGACGGCCGGTACACCGGCGAAGTGCTCTTCTATGCGTACGGCCCGTTCAAGGCCGACGCGATGCGGGAGCTCGCAGCACAGGAGGGGTACGACCTGTCTGCCTCCTACTCCTACAGCGACTCCTACACCGACCTCCCGATGCTTGAAGTCGTCGGCCACCCCTTCGCAGTCAACCCCGACGAGCAGTTGCGCCGGGTGGCGAAGGAGCGGGTCTGGCCGGTGCTGGAGTTCGACAAGCCGGTGTCGATGAAGACCGCGATGCGCGGCAGGCAGAGGACCACGGCTGCGGGCGCTGCGGCGGGGGCGGTCGCACTCGGGCTCGCCTGGTACGTGCGGTACCGGCGCAGCCGTTGATCAAAGTGCCTTGAGCTCGGGATTCGACGAGCGTTGCGGTGCGCCAGGTGAAACGCGGCAGACCCGCGCCTCGCGCGTACCCACCCCGGCCACCGCCTCATCCGTGCCCGGCACATTGCGCAGACTTCGCGTGATGAACCAGCAGGATCTCCTCACGCGGCACTTCGAGCGCCTGCCGTTCCATCGCATCGTTCAGCACCCTGACGTGGTCCACATCCTCCTCGGGAAGACGTAGCGGTTGAGGCAATCGTGAGGGATCAAGGCGGAGACCTCCCTTTCGGAGTAGCGGTACTCGGTTCCTATCCACAGCCGGTGGTTCCTGCTGAAATCTCCTACCCTTCTTGTCGTACCCCCCTCGTAGCGTGAGGGTATGGATGGTTCGATGGTTGCGACGTGGGAGGCGATGCTGCCCGACGGTGACCCGCTCGAGGTCGCCAAGGCCGCGGAGGCGATGATCGGGTTCTTCCACGCCCAGCAGCTGGTGGCGTTCCATCAGGTGTACCAGGACTCCGAGGCTGGTGCCGACCCCGACGGTGTGGTCGTGGATCCGTGCCCGCCGGAGATCGCCTGCGCGATGCTGTGGAGCCCGGGTGTGGCGTCGGCGATGGTTGATGTGGCGGTGGATGTGGTCACCGACCTGCCCGC
>Ga0116175_1001314_pt1 | contig 16071 bp, 14 predicted proteins | sample AD_UKC125_MetaG_FD_89802 | JGI IMG/M metagenome (GOLD analysis project Ga0116175, IMG submission 89802) | Active sludge microbial communities of municipal wastewater-treating anaerobic digesters from USA - AD_UKC125_MetaG | ecosystem: Engineered > Bioreactor > Anaerobic > Digestate | place: USA... | reverse complement strand
GGTCCGTGTGTGCGGTCAAAGCATCATGGGGGCGTGATGGCGACAAGAAGAAAACCCGCGATGACCTTCATAGAGATCGCCAAGCCCAGGCACGCCGCGCAGCTCTATGCCGGTGCACTGTTGTCCAGCCGCAAGCGGCCTGGTGTGGTCAAGTCACTCAAGGCCGTGACCTATGTGCGGCCCGACGTCAAGCTGGATGCGGCGGAAGTCGCGACCTATGCCAAGGTGTGCGGGTTCCGGTCCGAGCAGGGCGTGCCACTGCCGTACCCGCAGATGCTGGCCTTTCCATTGGCGATGGAGTTCTTCGCCTCGGAGCATTGCCCGTGGCCGGCCATGGGCACTGTGCATCTGGCCAACCGCATCCATCAGCACCACAAGCTCAACGTCGGTGACGTGCTTCGGGTGGAAATGCGCACCGGCGAGCTGGTGGCGCACGAAAAGGGACAGGTCTTCACGCTCGAGTTCGCCATCTTCCGGGACGGTCAGTTGGTGTGGGACGGCACGATGACGGCCCTGCGGATCGGGGTGAAGAACCCCGTTGGCAAACCCTATGCAAGTGTCCTTGGCGCTGACGTCGACCTGTCATGCCAGGCCATGTTCAGCGCACCGGCCGATATCGGCCGCCGCTACGGGCTGGTCTCGGGCGACATGAATCCGATTCACCTCAGCGCGCCATCGGCCAAGCTGTTCGGTTTCAGGCAGGCCATCGCCCATGGCCTGTGGACCCAGGCTCGCGCACTGGCGGCCATGCTGCCGAAGCAGCCGCTGGAGAATGCCGAGGTCGTGGCCGAGTTCAAGACCCCGCTGTACCTGCCGGGCCGCGCCTCGCTGTGGGCCACCCGCCAGGTCAAGGGCCCGCAGCCCCACAACGCCCTTTTTGAAGTCCGCAATGCCAAGGGCGACAAGCCCCACCTGCGCGCGCAGCTGGGCTACACCGTCGTCACCTGATACCGCCTGACCCAACCCGAAAGAACACCATGACCTCATCCAAAACTGAAACTCCCGCCACCGTTCGCCGTGTGGCCATCCTTGGCGGCAACCGCATCCCATTTGCCCGCTCCAACACGGTGTATTCCACAGCATCCAACCAGGAGATGTTGACGGCCACGATCCAGGGCCTGGTCGACCGGTTCAACCTGCATGGTGAACGCATGGGCGATGTGGTGGGCGGTGCCGTGATGAAGCACGCCCGTGATTTCAACCTGGTGCGCGAATCCGTGCTGTCCACTACGCTCTCGCGCGACACCCCGGCCTTTGATATCCAGCAGGCGTGCGGGACCGGCCTGGAGGCCGCCATGCTGGTGGCCAACAAGATCGCTCTGGGCCACATCGAGTGCGGCATCGCCGGCGGCGTGGACACCACGTCGGATGCGCCGATCGGCCTGAACGAAAAGCTGCGCAAGATCCTTTTGGGGGCGAGCCGCGCCAAGACCACGGTCCAGCGCCTGACGGCCTTGTCCCAGGTTCGGCCGGCCATGCTGCTTCAGCCCGCGCTGCCGCGCAATGGCGAGCCGCGCACCGGGCTGTCGATGGGCGAGCATGCCGAACTGATGGCGGCCGAATGGGACATCAGCCGGGAAGACCAGGACGAACTCGCACTCAGGAGCCACCAGAACCTGGCGCGCGCCTATGACGATGGCTTTTTCACCGACCTGATGACGCCGTTCAAAGGCGTGGCCAAGGACAACAATCTTCGTGCCGACCTCAGCATCGAGAAGCTGCGCAGCCTCAAACCCTGTTTCGACAAGAAGGTGCGCCCCGAGCAGGGCACGCTGACACCGGGCAATTCAACCCCGCTGACGGATGGCGCATCGGCCGTGCTGCTGGCCAGCGAGGAGTGGGCGGCCGCCCGGAACCTGCCGGTGCTGGCCTACCTGACATTCAGCGAGGTGGCGGCCGTGGACTTCTTTGGTACGAAGGAAGGCCTGCTCATGGCGCCCGCCTATGCGGTGCCGCGCATGCTGGCACGCGCCGGGCTGAAGTTGCAGGACTTCGACTATTACGAAATTCACGAGGCCTTTGCCGCGCAGGTGCTGTGCACGCTCAAGGCCTGGGAGGACAAGACCTTCTGCAAGGACAAGCTGGGTCTGGACAAGCCGCTGGGCAAGATCAACCGCAGCAAGCTCAACGTCAACGGCAGTTCGCTGGCGGCCGGTCATCCTTTTGCCGCCACAGGCGGGCGCATCGTGGCCACGCTGGCCAAGATGCTCGAGCAAAAAGGCTCGGGCCGCGGCCTTATCTCCATTTGCGCCGCCGGCGGGCAGGGCGTGGTGGCGATTGTCGAACGTTGATCGCCAACTCACTGGAGACCGTCACCATGACCCAATACAAAGCTCCTCTGCGCGACATGCGCTTTCTGATGAATGAGGTGCTGGACTACCCGGCCCACTACGCGAGCCTGCCCAATGGCAAGGACGCCGATCCCGAAATGGTCGATGCGATTCTGGATGGCGCCGCGCAGCTTTGCGAAGACGTGCTGGCGCCGCTGAACCACTCGGGTGACATCGAAGGCTGCCACTTCGATAACGGTGTGGTGACCACACCCAAGGGCTTCAGGGAGGCCTACCGGCAGTTCGTCGAGGGCGGCTGGCAAGGGCTGTCCTTCCCCACCGAGTTCGGTGGCCAGGGCCTGCCCATGTCGCTGAACCTGTTCAAGTCGGAAATGATGGGCACGGCCAACTGGTCCTTTGCCATGTACCCCGGCCTGAGCGTGGGTTGCATCAACACCCTCATGCAGTACGGCTCGAAGAAGCAGAAGGCACAGTACATCCCCAGGCTGGTGTCCGGCGAATGGTCCGGCACCATGTGCCTGACCGAACCCCAGTGCGGCACCGATCTGGCCCAGGTCAAGACCCGGGCCGTGCCCCAGAAGGGCGGCAGCTACAAGATCACCGGCACCAAGATTTTCATCTCTGCGGGTGAGCACGACTTGACCGAAAACATCGTGCACATCGTTCTGGCCCGTCTGCCGGATGCGCCCGAAGGCACCAAGGGCATCTCGCTCTTCGTTGTGCCCAAGTTCAAGGTCAAGGCCGACGGCACGCTGGGCGAGCGCAACGCCGTGAACTGCGGCTCCATCGAACACAAGATGGGCATTCGCGCGTCCAGCACGGCCGTGTTGAATTTCGACGACGCCGAAGGCTTCATGGTCTTCGAGCCCAACCGCGGTCTGGAGGCCATGTTCACCTTCATGAACACGGCCCGGCTGGGCACGGCCGTGCAAGGTGTTTGCCATGCCGAAGCCGCCTTCCAGGGCGCGCTGCCCTATGCCAAAGACCGTCGTTCCATGCGGGCACTCTCCGGCAAGAAAGACCCTGAGAACAAGGCCGACGCGCTGATCTGGCACCCCGACGTTCGACGCATGTTGTTGACCCAAAAAGCCATTGCCGAAGGCGGGCGCGCCATGATCTATGACGCGCTCAAGATCGGCGACCACCTGTTCAATGCGTCAGCGGCCGGTGACGCGGAGAGCTACAAGTCCTTTGACAGCAAGCTGGGCTTCTACACGCCCATCCTCAAGGGCTTCCTGACCGAGATGGGCCTGGAGGCCGCCAACCTGGGCGTCCAGGTATTCGGTGGCCACGGCTACATCAAGGAACATGGCATGGAACAGATCGTGCGTGACGCCCGCATCTCCACCCTGTACGAAGGCACCACCGGCATCCAGGCGCTGGACCTGCTGGGCCGCAAAGTGCTGCTCGGTTCCAAAGGCAAGTGTGTGCGTGACTTCACCCTGGACATGGTCAAGTTTGTCCGTCCTTACCTGCTCAAGCGCACGCCTTTGGGGGCGATGGCGCGCAACCTGGCCGCCCGCGCCGCCGAGTGGAACGTGTTGACCACCGCGATCATGTTGCGTGCACCCAAAGACCGCGAATTGGTGGGTGCCGCCAGCGTGGACTACCTGATGTATTGCGGCTTTGTGATGATGGGCTACTACTGGGCGGTGCAAGCCGCCAAGGCCGAAGAACTGCTGGCCAGCGGCGTGGGCAAGGAGTCGGAAGATTTCTACCGTTCCAAGATCCAGACCGCCGAGTTCTACTTCGAGCGTCTCATGCCTCGTGCCAATGCCCATCGCACCGGTGCGTTGGCTCCGACCAAGGCCGTCATGCAACTGGACAAAGAGCACTTCGCATTCGCGTAGGTCCGGTGGGGGCGTCTGCTGCCATTGGAGGACATTGAAGCCCTTGCCCAGCGTGGCAGCAGGAAAATTTGCTGCCTTCCTGAAGGCGGCAAGGCATGGAGACGCTCGACGCGTTTCCCGGTTTCATGCCTTCGCATGCCCGCGAATCAGGTAGCGCGTGACGATGCCTTTGAGGTATTCCTTGGCCTGTGGCGGGCTGGTCGGCCGGCTCAAAGCCTGGTTGCTGCCGACAATGGCCAGGTAGAACAAGACTGCCAGCTCTTCAGCGGTATTCGGGTTCCCCGTCAGGCGCAGGAACTTGCTTTCGAACAAAGCCATGCGCGCCGCATCGACTTCGACCAGCAGCTTCGCGACGCCAGGGTCGCGCCGGCCCAGCCCGCGCAAAGCCAGTTCGAAGCGCATGTTTTCAAGATCGGTCCCGGCATGGGCCAGCGCCGCCTCCAAAAGTCGTTCCAGATCGACCTGGGGATCGGCTTCGGACTCCAGGTGGAGGTCCCGGTTCAGTTCGACTTCATGTTCCCGCCACCGAGCAATGAGCGCGGTCACCAGGTCGGCATGATCCGTGAAATGCCAGTAAAAACTTCCGCGGGTCACGCCCAGCCCCTGAGCGATCACCAGGACCCGCACATTGTCAAAGCCGCCGTCCACCACGGCTTTGAAGGCCGCGTCGAGCCAGTCATCCCGCGTGAGTCTCGGTGTCTCTGAACGCTTTCTCGCCTTGGCCATTGGTTTCATGGGTCGGTTTCCGGGATGCCGCAATGATTGTTTTCTGGGTTCGCCTGTCGCCGGCGCGCGATGCATGGCACCACTCAACAAATGTCCACGAGTCGTGAGGCAAGGGATCGCGGCTGGTGTGGATGCCCGGATGAATCTAGCGGAAACCCTAACATACACTTGTGTTTGGAAATGATAGAGTGGATTCGCAAGATACACAAGTGTACGGAATATCAGAGCGATTGATTGCACCCCTAAGCTGTGTAACGCGCCGCCTGAAACGCTGACACCGACACGGAGACATCCCATGAATCATTCTCTAGCCCCTTTCAAACCCGAGGTGACGATCCTCAAAGGCGCCATCTATCTGGCGCTGGCAGCAGTGGGCATGAACGCCACCGCTGGCGAGGGATTCCGTTTGCGTCAGCCGCCCCTGTCCCTCTTCGGCGGCGAGATGGCCGCGGGGCTGGACAACCCCGGGGTTTTCGGCTCGGCGTTTGTCACCCAGACCCGTTTTTACAAGCTTGCTGATGCCAATGGAAATGACGCGAGCCTTCCTGCGCAGAATATTCCGCTGCCGACAGGCACGCCAACCGGTGGCGCCATTCCCAACGGGCGGTACACGCTCAAAGTGCCTGCTGGAACGATTGACTTCAACGAAACACGCACAACCCTGAACCTGATCGGCGGCTACCTGACTGAGAGCGAAATCGGTGGCGGGCGCGTTGCTTTCGCGATCAACGTTCCGCTGGTCACGGCGAACCGCGATTTCAACGCCGTTGAACCGGCGGGGACCGTATCGGGCCAGCCGCCGGTGTCGTCGTTGCCGCCCCAGTTGCAGGGCGCGGTAGGGGCGGTCGCAGCCGCCGTGAACAAGCAGGTGCAAGCGGGCGCGGCAGCGCTGAATGCCAAAAACGACACCGAAGTGACGGGTGTCGGCGACACCGACTTGTCCGTCACCTGGATCCGCCATCACGACCGGATGAAGGTCGCCGCGGGATTGACGCTGTCCGTTCCCACAGGCAAATATGACCCGGCCCGTGGGCCCAATCCCGGCCTCGGCTATTACACCCTGCGCCCCTCCGCAGCGATCACCTACAACCTCAACCCCAATCACAGCGATACGAACTGGGATTCGGGCGTCACGGTGGGCGGGCGCGTGACCTTTGGCATGAACACCGTCAACAAGGACACCAACTACCGCAGCGGCAATTTCCTCTACCTTGAAGGCGCTGTCATGAAGGTCTGGGGCCAATGGGGATTGGGGCTCAACCTCTCAGGGACGCAACAGGTGACGGATGACACCGGGACCGGCGCGCCGGCTGATGGCTTCCGCTACCGGAACTACTCTGTCGGCCCCTTCCTGGCCTACAAATTGCCGCTGAAGGATGCAGGCATCAACCTCTCGTTCAGCCAGAACTTTGGCAGCCGAAATGCTGTGGTCAGCCAGAATCTGCAGTTGCGTTTCATAAAGTCCTGGTAATTTCGAAGGCGCTGGATGTCGCTGAAAACCCTGTTCATGCCGGTCGTCAGCGAGCGTTTGCTGTCCCGCGATCGCTTGCTCAAACGACGGATCAGGGCTGAGCGCACCCGTGTCTCGCGCGGGCTGCGCCACAAGGTCTTCTATTTCCATCAGGTCGACGACCCCTACAGTGCGCTGGCGGCAGGCATCCTTCCCAGGCTCGTTGAGCGCTATGACGTCGACGTCGTGGCGCATGTGGTCGGACCGCCGCCGGACAGTGCGGCGCCCGAGCGTGACAAACTGGTTGCCTACAGTCGCAAAGACGCGCAGTTGCTGGCCCGCCATTGGGGCCTTTCGTTTGAGGATGCTGGCGCGCAACCCCAGGATCAGGCCGTGGAACTCGCCACCCGCTTGCTGGTGGCTGCCGTTCAGGACGGGACCTTCATTGACGTGGCGGGCGAGGTCTGCACCTGCCTTTGGAGTGATCCGTCGAGACTCCTTGCCGGCGCTCAATCCGGTGGGCCGTTGCGCGCGGTTGACGGAACGGCAGCGGCATCCCATGTCGCCGCGTCTGACGCGCTGCGGCAGAAGTTGGGCCATTACCTGGGCGCGACCTTCTTTTATGGCGGCGAGTGGTACTGGGGCATCGACCGTCTGCACCATCTGGAGCGGCGCCTTCAGGACCTGGGTGTCCAGCGCCGGGACCTTCAGGGCTTGATGTTTCCACCGGACCCCGATCTGGCAAAACCGGTGAAGCTGGCAGGCCCCTTGCCCATAGATTTCTTCCTGTCATTTCGCAGCCCTTACTCGGCAATCGTGGCGCCGCGCGTTTTTGCGCTGGCCCGCCGCACCGGCTCGCCGGTGCGGCTTCGCTTCGTTTTGCCGATGGTCATGCGCGGACTGCCGGTCCCGCGAGAGAAGCGGGCTTACATCAGTCTCGATGCGGCACGCGAAGCCTTTGTTCGCGGCATCCCTTTCGGGCGGTTGAACGACCCGGTGGGTCGTCCGACGGAACGCGGCCTGTCGCTGATCCCCCTTGCCGAGCAGGCGGGGTGCGCCGAGGCCTATGTGCTGTCGTTCATGCGCGGCGTGTGGGCCGAAGGCCTCGACGCCGGCAGTGACCGGGGCCTGCGCAGGATCGTCGAGCGGGCGGGCCTGTCCTGGGATGCCGCGAAAATGGCGTTGAAGGACGAGGCCTGGCGCCAGACAGCGGAGGCCAACCGCGAAGCCATGTTCGCGCTGGGCCTGTGGGGCGTGCCGTCGTTCCGGGTGGCCGGCACCGTGGTTTGGGGCCAGGACCGATTGTGGGCCGTGCAGGAGGCGCTGCTCAGCCAGGAGTCGGGCTGAGGAGGTGACCTTCGCGCTCCACACCCAAAGACGCAACCCATTCAAGGAGAAATGATGAACGCACTGCTGAAAGCCGCCTGCCTGGCCGCCTATGGACTGGCCCTGGCGGGTCTTGCCGGGCTGCTGCCACCTGGCCTGGCGGGCACGATGCAGAACATCGCGCTCGTCCTGCTGGTGATCCACGCGCTGGAGGTCATCTTCATGTTCAAGCACGTGCGCCTCTACCGCGGCTCCCTGGCTGTGAGCATCCTCCTGACGCTGCTGTTCGGTTTGTTGCACTGGAAGCCGCTGGCCGACGAGCAGAAGCGGGCCGCAGGCCGCTGAGGGCACCCCTGTAGTCTCGACTCCCGGTCGATACGACGAAGAACACGGTGAAGTGGACGGCATGATGCTGAAACGGCTCTGGTTCCTGATGTTGGGGCTGTGCGCTGCGCTCAATGTGCAGGCCGCCACTGACGCACGCCCGAACATCGTGCTGCTGGTGGCGGATGACTGGGGCTTCACCGATGTCGGCGCCTTTGGGGGTGAAATTGCGACCCCCCATCTCGATGCCCTGGCGCGCAGCGGCGTGCGTTTCTCCAACTTCCACGTGGCGGCATCGTGTTCGCCGACACGGTCCATGTTGCTCACGGGCGTCGACAACCATCGCAACGGCCATGGCAACCTGCGCGAAACCATGCCCGGCGAGCACCTGGGACAGCCGGGGTACCTCGGGTCCCTCGTGCCCCACGTGGTCACCCTGGGCACCCTGTTGCAGTCGGGTGGCTACCGAACCTACATTGCCGGCAAATGGAACGTGGGCAATGAGCCGCACAACCTGCCCAACCGGCGCGGCTTCGACCGCTCGTTCATCATGGGCGACACCGGCTCTGACAACTGGGAGCCGGAAAAGCGCTACCTGCCCCATTCCGCCCGGGTCAACTGGTTCGAGGATGGCAAACCGCCGGTGCTGCCGAAAGAGTTCTTTTCGTCCACCTTCTTCGTCGACAAAACCATCGACTACATCCGCAGCGGCGGGGCCAGCGCCAAGCCGTTCTTTGCCTACGTCGGCTTTCAGGCCAACCATGTGCCGGTGCAGGCGCCGCAGGCCTTCATTGACAAATACAAAGGCCGCTACGACGCGGGCTGGACCGCGTTGCGGGAAGCGCGGCGCAACAAGGCCGCAGAGCTGGGCCTGATCCCGAAGGACACGCCGATGGTCACCATGGCCACCACCGGCGACTGGGCCGCGCTGAACGCCTCGGAGCGCCTATACCAGGCGCGGCTCATGGAGGTGTACGCGGCAATGGCCGAGTCGCTGGACCATGAGGTCGGGCGCCTGATCGCCTACCTGAAATCCACGGGCGAGTACGACAACACGGTGTTCGTCTTCCTCTCCGACAACGGCCCTGAAGGCTCGGACTACAAGGAGGCCGACCTGTGGCTGCGCCTCAACTACAGCCGTGATCTGGAGCGCCTGGGCGGCAAGGGTGCGTACGTGGTGCCGGGACCCTCCTGGGCCAGTGCCTCGGCGTCGCCGCTGAACACCTTCAAGTTCTACTCGGGGGAGGGCGGCATCCGCTCGCCGCTGATCATCAGCGGAGTGCCCGGTGGGGCGCGCAACCAGATCCATGCCGGCCTGACCCACGTCACCGACATCTTGCCGACCCTGCTGGATATGGCGCAGGTCGAGCGGCCCGGCGCCCGCTTTCAAGGCCAGCCGATCGAGCCGCCCAACGGGCACAGCCTGCTGCCCGTTCTCACCAACCCGGCGCAGCACGTGCGAGCCGCGGACGAACCACTGGGCTACGAGCTGTCCGGCAACAAGGCCTTGTTCAAGGGCGACCTGAAGATCGTCCTGAACAACCCGCCCATCGGCGACGGTCAATGGCACCTGTACGACCTGCGCACTGACCCGGGCGAGACGAAGGACTTGCAGCAGCAGCGCCCGCAGGAGTTCGCCGCGATGCAGGCCGCGTACGCCGCATGGGCAAAGGCCAATGGCGTGCTGGCCATGCCGGATGGCTACAACCCGGTGAAGCAGGTGTTGATCAACAGCTTTGTCAATTACTGGATTCCTGCGTATCGGAACACGGCCATCGCCGTGCTGGCGGGCCTTGCCGGACTGATCGTTGCCGTGCTGACGATCCGCAGGCGGCGCCGCGGTTCAGGTTCATGATGGCCGCTGGCTACCTGGAGAGCCCCTGGCCGGGCGAAGATGCAGGGCCATCACGCTTGCAGGCGCCCCTTGCCGGCGACGGGTTGAACCTGCAGGCCGGCGAGTCGCTGGCTTGCGTGACGCGCAACACCTGGATGTCCACCATGACAGTGCTCGGCGCTCCCGGGGAGGTCTATCTGCTGACGCACTCGGTGCTGCGCGCCAGGTTCGGGTTCCCCACCACATCCCACGTGGAACGGATCGATCCAGTCAGCCTGAAGACCCTGGTCCGCTCGCCGCCACTGGCCGGCGGCCCCATGTGGCCGGGCGGCCTGGCCATCCACCGCAACGGGGACCTGTATGTGGTCTACGGACGCTGGGCACATCGGCTCAGCCGCGCCTGCGTGCCACGGGCTTCTCTCGAACTCCCGATCGATCAGCCCTACAACTCCTTTGTGATCCTGGACAACGGCCTGCTCGTCACCAAGAACCTGTCCGATCGCACCTCGGCACGCCTCACGGTGATCGACCCGGACACGATGCAGCGCGCCACGGCGGATACCGAATGCCCCGAGGCCTCCATTGCGCGCCTGAGCGCCAGCGGCAACACCGTCTATGTCGTGGGGGTGCGATCGATCTTTCGTTACCACTGGGATCCCGCCGCAAGCCGCCTGGTCTTCGATCCCGACTGGTGCTTCGACTACATCGGCGCGACCACCCAGACCTATGGCTGGGACGTGGTGCTGGATGGCCAGAACGCCTGGTTCATGGACAACGGTCTGCACAACTACTTCATCCGGATGATTGGCTCGGGTCTCAACCCCACGCCGAACCGGCTGATTCGCGTGTCGCTCACCGATGCACGGGACCACCAGGTCCTGCCGGTCTGTGGCCTCAAGGGGGGCAGCATCACCAATCCGCCGCTGGTTGACGCGAAGCGGCGGATCGTGCTGGCCTACGACTCGGCCAACCGCTGCCTGTGCGCCTGGCGCTTTGATCCGGCGCCTGGCACGCTGGCCCCGTTGTGGGAGAAGGCGCCTTTCGGCTGCGCCAGCCACATGATCCTGTACCCCGACACGGGCGAAGTGGTCATCAACGACTATCGCAAGCATGGCGAAGAGGTGGTGGTGCTGGCCATCGAATCGGGCCTTGAGCGAGGTCGCGTGCGCACCGGTGGCCTGAACCAGGGCGTGGTGTTTCCCAGCGCGGGATGGGGGCGAGACTTTTACTGGTCCTCCATGGGCCGGCTCGCGCGGGTGTTCGTTCAATAGTTCACACAGGATGTGCCGCAAGATGAGATTCAGACATCGTTTGGCCGTGTTCGCGTGCGGCTGGCTGGTGGCCGGCTCGATGGCAGCCGCCACGGAGACCGCGGGCATCAAACTCGACGAGACGATTGACGTCGGCAACGCCCGCTTGCAGCTCAACGGCGCCGGAATTCGCTACAAGGCCATCTTCAAGGTGCTGGTCGCCGGCTTGTATTTGGGAAAGAAGGCGGCCACACCGGAAGAGGTCTTCGCCGCCCCGGGGCCGAAGCGGATGAGCCTCACCTTTCTTCGCGACGTCGACAGCCAGGAATTCAGCAAACAGTTCATGAAGGGCTTTGCGGACAACACACCTGCGGACGAGGTGGCCAAACTGGCGCCGGCGCTCCACCGCATGAGCCTGCTGATTGCCGAGCAGAAGAAGTTCCTGACGGGCGACACGCTGACCATCGACTGGATCCCGGGGTCCGGCACGGTCATCTCCTTCAAAGGCAAGCCGCAGGGCCAAGCTTTCAAGGAGGGCGAACTGATGACCGGACTGCTCGCCATGTGGGTGGGCAAGAACCCCGCCGATGCCGGGCTCAAGGAAGCGCTCCTGGGCAGGAACCCGTGAGTGCCCTGTTGAAGAACCACCTGACGAGGGGACCCCGATGACGATCCGTCGATTTTTCATGTTCGTGCTGGCCCTGTTGCTTGTTGGCGGCGGGCTGGCCTACCTGTTCCGCGCGCCGCTCAGCATGGCCGTGGCCCAGCGGGTCGCGAACAGCCGCCTGGCCGCTGACGCGCTCAATGAATTGCCTGACGGACTCCACATCGGCCTGTGTGGGGCGGGATCGCCGATGCCCGACGACCGTCGCCTGGGGGCCTGCACGGTGGTCGTGGCCGGCAAGCGCCTGTTTGTCTTCGACACCGGCAACGGCAGTGCCCGCAACCTCGGCAGGATGGGCTTTGTCCACGGCCGCATCGAGGCGATCTTCCTGACCCATTTCCACTCGGACCACATCGACGGCCTCGGCGAGTTGCTGATGCAGCGCTGGGTGTCCACGGGCAATGCCGCGCCGGTTCCGCTGCACGGGCCGCCGGGTGTCGAGAAGGTCGTGGCCGGGTTCATGCAGGCCTACGAGCAGGACCGGCATTACCGCGTCGCCCATCACGGTGAAGCCACCGTGCCGTCCAGCGGGTTCGGGGCGATGGCCAAGCCGTTCAACGTGCCGCCCGACGGACCCGTGGTGCTGATCAAGGACCGTGATCTCGAAATCAGCGCGTTTGGCGTTGACCACCAGCCGGTTCACCCCGCCGTCGGCTACCGCATCACCTACAAGGGCCGCAGCGTGGTGCTCAGCGGCGACACGAAGAAGTCGGCGGCGGTTCAACGCGAGGCGGCTGGGGTCGATCTGCTGGTGCACGAGGCCTTGTCACCAACAATGGTCGGCTTGCTGGGCCAGGGCGCGGCCGCCGCAGGGCGCCTCAACGTGAAGAAGCTCATGGCCGACATCATTGATTACCACACGACCCCCGAGCAGGCGGCCGAGATTGCGCGCGACGCCAAGGTTCGCTACCTGCTGTTCAGCCACATCGCGCCGCCCTTGCCCCTGCCCGGGATGGCGGCCGCCTTTCTGGGTGACGCAGCCGGCATTTACGACGGGCCGATTCGCGTCGGCATCGATGGGGATTTCATCAGCCTGCCTGCCGGATCCAGCCAGATCGACGTCGGGCGCCGCTTCTGACCACCCGCCCGAGGACCATCCAATGCCCGCCTCGATGACCGGCAATCTTTCTCTGCAAACGCTCCACTTCGACACGGCCGAGGGCATCCGCCTGCACGCCAAGGCCTGCGGCCCGACCGATGCGCCGGTGCTGCTGTTCGTGCACGGCTTTCCTGAGTGCTGGTTCACCTGGCACCGGCAACTCGCCGAATTTTCGCGGGACTACCGGTGTGTGGCGATCGACCTGCGGGGTTTCAACCTGTCCTCGCAGCCCACGGATGTCCGTGCTTACAAGCCGTCGTCGTTGGTGGCGGACCTGTGCGCGGTGATCCACGCCCTGGGTGTGCCGGTGCACGCGGTGATCGCCCATGACTGGGGCGGTGCCGTGGCCTGGAGCCTGGGCGCGCAGCATCCGGCGTTGATGCGCCACCTTGTGGTGCTCAACGCGCCGCACACCATCACCTTCGCCCGGGCGCTGGCCACTGACGAGGGTCAGCAGGCCGCGGGGGCCTACATGAACGTGTTGCGCCTGCCGGGCGCCGAGCACATCCTCGCCCAGGACGACTTTGCCTGGCTGCGCGAACTCGTCGGGCCGCTCACCGACGACGAGTTGGCGGTCTACCGGGACTGCTGGACCCAGGGGCTGACGGGCGGCTGCAACTACTACCGCGCCTCGCCGCTGCACCCCGATACGCCCGACACGCCGGGGCGGATGGCGGCGGTGGCCGCGGCACTCGATCCCGCGGACTTTCGTGTGCGCGTGCGCACCCAGGTCATCTGGGGCACGGGCGACGTGGCCCTGCGCCCGGTGCTGCTGCAGGGGCTGGAGCAGCACGTGGACGACCTTCGCATCCATCGCGTCGAAGGCGCCGGCCACTGGGTCACCCGCCACCACGCGGACGAGGTGAACCGTGTGATCCGCGCCTTTCTGGACCGCGCGCCATGAGCCAAGACCTGGCGCCCGCCACGCCCTACCTGCGGCTGCGGCAGATCTGCCTGGTGGCGCCGTGGCTCGATGCGGTGGTGGCCGACCTGGAAGCGGTCTTTGGCGTGCAGGTGGCCTGGCGCGACCCGCAGGTGGCCGCGTTCGGGCTGGAAAACGCGGTGCTGCCGTTCGGCTCCGCCTTCGTCGAGGTGGTGGCGCCGACCACACCGACCTGTGCCACCGCCCGTTTTCTGGCGCGCAACGGGGGCCAAGGCGGGGGCTACATGGCGATCTTCAATTGCGACGACCCGCGCCGGCGCCAGGCGCATGCGGCGGGCCTTGGTGTGTCCACGGTCGCCGAGCTGGAGCAGGACGGTTTCACGGCCGTGCAGCTGCATCCGCGCGACTGCCGTGCCGCGATGATCGAGTTCGACCGCACCGAGGGCGAGCGGGACCTGAACGGGCCTTATCACGCGGCCGGCGGCACGGGCTGGCAGCGCGCCGTGCGCACCGAGGTCACGCTGGGCCTGCGGACACTGGTTTTGCAAAGCGCCGAGCCTGTGCCACTGGGGCGACACTGGGCCGCGCTGCTGGAGCGCCCCTTCGAGCCGGATGCGGATGGCGCCGGCGGCAGCATCGGGGTCGATCTGTGCCGGTTGCAATTTGTCGCCGCGCCCCCGGGCACTGCCGAAGGCATTGCCGCCCTGCAGGTGGCCGTGCGCGATGCGGACGCTGTGCTCGCCCGGGCCCGCGCACGCGGCCTGGGCGTGACGGATCAGGCCATCAGGATGGGCGGCATCCGGTTCGAACCGTTCAGCGCTTGATCGGCTTGACGGCGCCGCAGTCGGCCGCCAGCCACTTGCCCGACTGGTCCATCGTCATGCGTTCGGGCTTGCCCTCGACGGCGGTATTGACGACCGACTTGCTGGTGTAGGCCGTCGGGCTGGTGAAGGTCACCTCGCCTTCACCACTGGTCGGGGGCTTGCCGGTGCAGGTGAACTTGTATTTCAGCGTGTTGCCGCTGCGCTTGACGACTTCTTCCTTGCATTGGTCGTTGAACTTCGGCATGTCCATGCGCGCGGCCTCTTCGGGGGTGATGCAGACCTTGACCACGTTGACCTTGGCGCCCATGCCGACACCGCTCTGCGCCATCATCTGCTCCATCTGCTTGCGCTTCTCGGGGGGCATGGCCGCGAGCTGCTTCTGCAGTTCCGCCATGCCTTGCTCCATCTTGCCGCTCTCGCTTTTCATGGTGAAGCTGTGTTCCCACAGGCCGGGCTTCATGGTCTGTGCGCTGGCGCCCAGGCCCGTGAGCAGCAAGGGCACGGCGGCCAGGGCAAGTCGCAGGTTCATGGCGGAATCCTCAAAAAAAATGCTATTTTGCGCCCGACCGCGCCAGGCTAGAGCGGCAGTCGCGTGCTGTTTTTCACCTCTTCCATCACCGCGTAGGTGCGTGTCTCGCGCACACCCGGCAGTTGCCACAGCACGGTGCCGGCGAAGTCGCGGTAGGCCGCCATGTCGGCCATGCGGGTCTTCAGCAGGTAGTCGAAACCGCCCGCCACCATGTGGCACTCCAGGATGGCCTCCTGGGCCTGCACCGCCGCCTTGAACTGCTCGAAGACGTTGGGCGTGGTGCGGTCCAGCAGCACCTCGACGAACACCATCATGCCGCGCCCGAGCTTCAAAGGGTTCAGCCGGGCTTCGTAGCCCAGGATGTAGCCCTCGCGCGTGAGGCGTTGCACGCGCGCCAGCACGGCGGTGGGCGACAGCGCCACGGCCTCGGCCAGCTTCAGGTTGGACAGGCGCCCATCGGCCTGCAAGGCGCTCAGGATGCGCTGGTCGATGCGGTCGAGGGTCCAAGGAGATTCGGGCATAGCTAGTGAATAATTCAGAGAAGCATCGTAAATTTAGCGTGAAACTCATTGAAAGTCGATTCACCATGGCGACATTCACCAGTTGCCATGGAGTTTCCGATGACCGATGCCACGCCCGGGCCAGACGGTGCCGCCGCTGCCGCCGATCGTTTGCCTTTTCCCTATCGCCCGGAGGCCGAGGTTGTGGCCGACAGCCTGGCCGCACTGCATGGCGCGCTGGACTGGGCCGCGGCCGCCCGCGTGGCGGCCCCCTGGGTGCAGGCCGTGCGCGACCACCCGCCACCCTTCTGGGCGGTGGACAGCCTGCTCAAGGAGTACCCGATCTCCAGCGCGGAAGGGCTGGCCTTGATGCGCCTGGCCGAAGCCCTGCTGCGGGTGCCGGACGCGGAAACCGCCATAGCCCTGACGGCGGACCAGCTGGGCCGCGCCGACTTCGACGCCGCAGGCGATTCCACCCTGGCCCGGCTGTCGTCCAGTGCGATTGCCTTGTCCAAGAAATT
>Ga0116175_1001313_pt1 | contig 16077 bp, 7 predicted proteins | sample AD_UKC125_MetaG_FD_89802 | JGI IMG/M metagenome (GOLD analysis project Ga0116175, IMG submission 89802) | Active sludge microbial communities of municipal wastewater-treating anaerobic digesters from USA - AD_UKC125_MetaG | ecosystem: Engineered > Bioreactor > Anaerobic > Digestate | place: USA... | reverse complement strand
GGTGACGTGCTCCTGCCCGATGACGTCGGCGAACGTCTCGGGTCGGTAGCGCCGGTACAGAGCGGTGGTCACGCCCCCAAACCTAGCGGGGAGGGGCGACAGCCGGTATGCCGTCCACAGCCGGCGTGCTCAGTCGTCGCCGCCCGGGTCAGACGGCCGTGAACGAACACGTCGGAGCCGAGACCCCGATGTCGTTGGCGTTGGTCGTGCACGTGTTGTTGGTGTAGGTCGCTCCGGTTTCGGTGCCGAAGCTCCAGACATATCGCCACTGGAAGTAGGCCTGCGCCGAGACGGTGATCGTCGCCGTGATCGTGCCGTGGCCGGGCGACGAGGCGGCCGCAGCAACGACCGGCGTGCCCATCTGCGTCGTCGTGCCGGTGCCGACATCGACGAGATAGGCGGTGAGGATCTGCGATCGGAACCAGCATCCGACGTAGGAGTAATTGAAGCTGAAGGTGTATTTGCCTTTGGGCAGGCAGAAAACCTTTGACGCGTAGGACACCGTGGTGTTTGCCTGCAGCGGGTCTCCACCGAAACCGATGGTCACTCCCCCGACCGCCGTGCCGGCCGTGCACGCGGTCTGCCCAGTCTGGCAGCCGGGGGTCGCTCCCGGGGTCCAGTTGGAGCTGCGGAACACGTGGGTGTCACTGCCGGACATGAACTGCGCGGTCGTCGGGGAGGTCGCGCCGGTCCACCCGTTGCCGAAACTGTTGGTCGTCGTATTCCACGTCGTGCCGGTGCCGAAATTGAGCGCTCCCGTGGAGCCGGTCAGGTCGGCGCACGTGGTCGTGCATACGCTCGCCGCCGCGAGGGCCGGAGACCCCGCAGCCGCGACAATGACCGGCACCGCCCACGCGCTGCCCTTCGCCAGCGTGCGACGAGGGATCAGCCCCCTACCTTCGCCCATGATGCATGATCGTAGCTTGATTTGAATCAATCCAACACAACCGTGGTGTCCCCCTTTCTGGCTTCAAAGCCCGGCTCCGCCCCAGGTCGACGCTCAGGGTCGCGGCAGCCAGACCGCTGTGCAGGGATGATGACGGGTATGCCGTCCGCCCCCGCCGACCCGCCCGTCACCTCAGCCGAGTCTGCCGCTAACACTGGTCAGGCCGGTCCCGCAGTTGGCGGTGAGGTCCTGCACCCCGACGGTGTCCTGCACGCCGACGGGGTGACCAAGCAGGTCGATGGCGCCTGGTTGCTCCACCCCACTGACCTCGTCGCCGGACCCGGCGAGTGTGTCGTCGTTCGCGGCCCGAACGGCACCGGCAAGACCACCCTGCTGCGCATCGTCGCGGGCCTGTTGGCGCCCACGTCGGGCACGGTGACCTATCGCGGCCGGCCGGTCGACGATCGAGACCCGGCCACCCGGGCAGCCTTGGCGGCGCTGGTGGGTGCCCCCACGGCATACCGGGATCTCACGGTGACCGACCACCTCGTCCTCGTGGACGCGACCTGGGGAGGCGACCCCGCGAGCTGTGACGAGCGCGCTGCCGCGACCCTGGAGTCACTCGAAATCGGCCATCTGGCAACGCGATTCCCACACGAGTTGTCCTCCGGACAGCAGCAGCTCTTTCATCTGGCCCTGTTCCTGCAGCGGCCCGCTCAGGTGCTGGTCCTCGATGAGCCCGAGCAACGCCTCGACCCGCACAAGCGAGCCATCCTCACCGAACTCCTTTCCGCGAGGATCGAATCCGGCAAGACCTTGGTCATCGCGACGCACGACGAGGAGTTGTCCGACGCGCTGGCCGACTACGTCCTGGAGCTGACCGCGTGGTGACGCTGAGCAGCGACGAGGCTCGGTTGGGTCGGGTCCGCGAGGTGCTCGCGCGCGGCGGGCAGCGCGGCTCCTGGCACAACGTCGGGTATGCCGTCTACGTCGCCGCTCTCTTCGGGCTCGTCTGGGGGTTGCCGTTGGCACAGCAGGCGCTGCGGGCTGCCGATCCGGGGCCGTGGCGGGCAGCCGCCCAGGGGTCCTCGCCGGTGGCCGTGACGGCCTGGTCTATCGGCATCGTCGCGACGCTCGCCACCCTGGCCTGGCTGGGTGGGCGGGTCCGCGGGCCGATCGCACCGGACCTCAGCTACATCGATCTCGTCGTCGCGAGCCCGCTCGACCGGCTGCTCACCGTGCGGCCCTGGTGGCGGCTGACGCTGTTCGGCAGTGTGGTTGTCGGGACGATCCTGGGGCTGGTGCTCACCGGGGCGCTGGCCTTCCTCGGCCTGGCCGGGCTCGGTGTGCTCGCGGCGGGTGCGCTTGCCGGCGCGTCCGCCGGAGTCGCCGTCGCGTGGGCCTGGCTGCTCGGCCAGACCAGCGCCCGCGGGGCCGGACGCTCGCCCGTCGTCGCGGGACGGTCCGGCCCTTCAGGGCATCCGCTACGCCGACTCACCGTGCCCGCGCTGCACGATCAAGCGATCACCTCACGCACCATAGGTGGCGCGGCCCTCATGGGCGACCTCCGAGGCGCCCGACTGGCAGCTGGTGGTCGGCCGATGACCGGGCGGGCGCTGCGGTTGCGCCCCGCCCGGCCGTTCCAGGTTATCGTCCGGCGCGATGTCATCGGCTTGCGCCGCAATCCGATTCGCCTCGCGGCTGCCACGCTGGCGATGGTCCTCGGCAGCGGGCTGCTGTGCCTGCGGGTCGGCGCGACCTCGGCGCCGTTGTGGACCTCGCTCCTCGGCGCACTCGTGGGCTCGGCCGGCTTGCTCGGGGCCGCGGAGGGGTTGCGCCTGCAAGGCGACAACACGGGCACTCCAGCGCTGCTCGGCATCCCGCCGCGGCACGAGGCCATCGCTCACCTCGCGCTGCCCGCCCTGCTGTATGCCGGGTGCGTGACCCTCGCGGGTGGTGCGTTGGCCCTCGCCGGTCTGATCAGCCCGGAGGCTCTGCCGTGGGCCACCGCATTCGGCGGCATCATGCTCGGGCAGGCTCTCATCGGCGCCTTCCGGGGACTGGCGCCGGTGCCCGTGTTCTCCCCGCGGATGGGGATCCCGGCGCTGATCGGCTGGGCCGTTGCGCCGGGCCTGTTCACCTGGTTGGCCCTGTTGGTCTGCATCGAGCGAGCGCGGGCCGCCGTGCAAGCCGTGGTTGGTGGAGCGGCCGCCGAGCCGGCGTCTGCGAGCGCTGCGGCGAACGCCGTCGTCTCGCTCGATGCCGTCACTGGTGCGCTGAGCCTGCTCGGAGCCCTCACCGTGGGCGTGCTCGGGTGGGGATTCCATCGACAACAGGTGCAGACCGACGCTCACCGCGGCTGAGTCGGCGTCGAGAGGCGGACCTGCCCTCAGTTCCGAACGCTAGACGCCATTGCGCCGGCGCCCGAGGATCTCGAGATCGCGAACTCGGCGGCTATCGCTGCGGAATAGCGGCCTCATTCGACATCTCACGAGGGCCCCGTCTGCTCCGGGGACGCGCGGGGCGGTGTCGAGGGTGACCCGTGGTCCCGAGTCGGCGGCGTTGGCCCGCGGACTCGGACTGCGCCCGCTCAACCGAAGCACAGCGACGGGGCGCCACCTGGAGAGGTGACGCCCCGTCGCGGAGCTAGCCACACGGCATACCGGGCAGGGGGTATGCCGTGAGACGACTACCCGACCACGAGGATCCGGCTCATGTTGACCGCCGCGAAGGCGTCCTTGGCGTAACCCTGAATGGCCTTGTTCTGGGCGTACCAGATGGTGCCGGCGACGTTCGACTGCGAGGACGCGTACTGCAGCATCTGCATGAGCGTCATCTTGGTCGCGCCACCGAACGCCCCACTCCACGGCGAGATGTCGAAGAGCTTCGTCGACAGTGACCCGGCTGGGGCACTGCGGCGCGGTTCGATCGTCGTGTAGTAGTAGTTCAGCGCCGCCGCCAGCATCTGGGCCTTGAGCATCGCGTTCATCGTGGCGCCGGATGCGTTGGCGGCCTTGATGACGCCCAGCACGTAGGTCCCGACCTGGGCGCAGGTCGCCGTGGCCGACAGGTCCTGGAACGGCGCGAACTGCCGCAGCCACGTCGTCACGTTGCACACGTTGACGTACTTCGTGCCGACGAGGGTTGGCGTGTAGGCGCCACCGGTGATGATCGCCTGGCCGTTCTTGTTGGACCAGAAGCCGATCGTGCCGTCACCGATCCACGGCGGGCCACACACCGAGACCGTCACGGCGTCGCTCTGCCCGGTCTGGGTGATCGTCGCGGTGTTGATGTAGGAGGTGCAGCCGTTGGTGGGCACGGCATACGTGTTGCTGTAGCGGAACTGCCAGCCACCGATCGCGCCGGTCACCCCGCCGGCCGTGTTGACCGTCGTGATGCCGGTGGACCAGTTCACCGTACCGAGCGTCTTGACCGTGGTCGATCCGGTCACCTTGTCGGTGACGGTGATGGCCTTGTTGACTTCCTTGGTCATGACGTAGGTGACGCCGGCCGAGCCGGTCGCCGAACCCGACGCGGTGTAGGCGGCGGCCTTGTCCCACGTCACGGTCGCGGTGTTGGTGCCGGTGTAGCTGGCGGGCTGCCCGGTGCAGGTGTAGTTGACCGTCTTGCTCTCGCCAGCGGCGAGAGTCAGGGTCGTCGTCCCACCGTTGACCGTGCAGGTCGGCCCGCTCATGCTGAGCGCGTCGGCGATCGACACCGTGACCGACTGCCAGGTGTTGGGGTTGGTCACCGTGATCGTGCCGGTGACCGTCCAGGCCGAGTCGACATACCCGTTGGGCAGGACATCGACGGTGTAGGGCACGGAGACGCTGGAGGCGAGGGTCGCCGCCGGGCTCGTGCCGCGCTTGTCGATGGTCCACAGGTAGGTCCGGGTGAACGACGCCGTCGCCGTCTTGCTCACCGTGAGGTCGGCGCCGCCACAGAGCGTGGCAGTGACCGAGTCCTTCTCACCCGTCTGGTCGATCTTCGCCGTGTTGACGAAGGTCTCGCAGCTGCCGGTCTTCGCGACCCGCGTCAAGGTGTAGGTGAACGGCGTGGAGTCGGCCGCGGCGAGGTAGTCCAGCGTCCACGGGGTGGCCGGGGCGTACTGCGTGTCGCTCACCGTGATCGTCTGATCGGTCGACTGGTCGAGGGTCAGCTCCACCGGCACGGTCGTGGCAGCAGAACCCGCGGCGGTGTGCGCCGCAGCGGCGTTCCACGTCACGGTCGCGGTGTTGTCTCCGGTGTATGCCGGCTTGCTCGCAAAGGTGCACGAGTAGTCCAGCCTCACCGACCCGCCGCGCGGGACGACCACGGAGCTGCCTCCCGCCACCGTGCAGGTCGCACCGCCGCCGAGACCGAGGGTGTCGGTCACATTCGCGGTGATGTCCTGCCAGGTGTTGGGGTTGGTCACCGTGATCGTGCCGCTCAACGTCCAGCCCGAGTCGACATAGCCGGTCTTGGTCACCGTCACCGTGTAGGGGAACTCGACCGAGGTGCCGCCGACGACCTTCGTCGGGACGCCCGCCGCGAGGGACTTGTCGATGTCCCACGTGTAGAGCCGGTCGTAGCTGCCCGTCGCGGTCTTGGTCACCGTGAGGTCGGCGCCGCGGCAGGCTTCGACGGAGGCGCTGTCCGAGCCGCCGGTCGAGAGGGTCGCGGTGTTCTCGAAGGTCTGGCAGGTGCCGGCGGTGCCGACGGTCCAGACGTGCGAGTAGGTGAGCGTCGTCGCCGATCCGTCACCGGCCGAGACGACGATGGCGTCGCCCGCCCAGCCGGCGGCCGGGTCGGTCACCGTGGTCGTCGCGTTGGTGACCGTGGGGGTCACGGCGGCGAAGTCGACCGAGGCGCTCGGGGTGAGCTGACCCGCGGCGACGTAGCGAGTGGCCGGCCACGACACCGTCGCGGTGTTGTCGACCGAGCCGGTCGGCACGGCGTCGAGCGCGCAGCTGTAGGACACCGTCAGCGTCCCCTTGGCCGGCAGGACCCGGTCGTCCGAGGTCAGCTGGCAGGTCGCACCAGCCATCACATCGGACACGGTCACCGTCAGAGCGACATCGTTGGGGTTGGTCACCGTGATCGATCCGGTCACCGTGGCGCCGGTGTCGTGCTTGGTCGGCGTGACGACGACGCTGTATGCCGCGGTGACGTCACCGGTGGCCGGGTCGGCGTAGAGCCGGTCGGCCGGGCCGGTCTTCTCGACCGTCCAGGTCCAGTCGCGGGCGTAGGCACCCGTGGCGGACTTGGTAGCGGTGATGGCGGCGGCACGGCATACCTGCACCGTGGCGTCGTCGGAGCCGCCGGTCGAGAGGGTCGCGATGTTGGTGAAGTCCACGCAGGTGCCGGCGGTGCCGGTCCAGGTGTGGGGGTATTCGACCGACTGCTCCCCATCGGCCGCGGCGAACGGGCCGTAGCTCGGCTGCGGGGCGTTGGGGTCGGTGAAGGTCACCGTGTCGTCGGTCTCGGTCGGGACGACCGCGCCGAAGTCGACCGAAGCGCTCGGGCGCAGCTGCCCGGCCGGCACGTAGGACACGGCCGGCCAGGTGACGGTCGCGGTGTTGGTGACCGTGCCGATGGGCACCGTCGCCAGCGTGCAGGTATAGCCCACCGTGGCCGAGCCGCCCGCCGGGACCTCGACCGTGCCCGGGGTGACGGCACAGGCGAGGTCACCCAGCGCGTCGGTCACGGTGGCCGTGATCGCGACGTCGTTGGGGTTGGTCACGGTCACCGAACCGGACACCACGGCGCCCGAGTCGGTCTTGCTGGGCGTCACCGTCACGGTGTAGATCGCGGTGGCCTTGCCTGTCGTCGGGTCGGCGACCAGCTGGGTGGCTGCCGCGTCCTTGGCGATGGTCCAGTCCCAGTCCCGGGCGAAGGAACCCGTGGCGGACTTGGTCGCCGTCACCGCTGCGTAGCCACAGACCGTCGCGAATGCCGTGTCGGTGGCGCCGGTCTCGGTGATCGTCGCCGTGTTGTCGACCGTGAGGCACGACCCGGTGGGGGCCGTGACGACCTTGACGTAGGAGAACGTCTTGGGCGACTCCTCGATCGCCGCGGTGCCCAGAGTCGTCGTGACCCCGTTCATCGTGTCGGTGACGGTCACTTCGGCGTTGGTCTCGTGGGCCAGGTCCATCGTGTACTTCGTCGTGCCGATGGCTGAGCCGTGGGCGGTGTAGGCCGCCGCCTGGTCCCAGGTCGCCGTCGCCGTGTTGGTGCCCGAGTAGGACTGCGGGGCAACGGCATACGTGCAGGTGTAGTCGAGCGTGACCGAGCCCTCGTTCTTCGCGAGGGTGGCGGTCTGGTCACCGGTGATCGTGCAGCTGGCGCCCTCCTCCGACAGGGAGTCGGTGACATCAGTGAGCGTGACGTCCTGCCAAGTGTTGAGGTTGATCACCGTGATCGTGCCGGAAACCGTCCAGCCGGAATCGATCTGGCCGGTCTTGATGGCGGTCACGTCGTAGGGGATCGTCACCTCGGTGCCGCCGGCGACCGACCCAGTGAAGTCGAGGATGGTCTTGTCGACGTCCCAGGTGTAGGTCGTGTCGTAGCTGGCGACCGCGGTCTTGTTGACTACGAGGTCGGCACCGACGCACATCTGCACGGCGGCCGTCGCCGTGTCGGCGTTGGCCGCGGTGTCGAACCACGCGGTGTTGTCGTAGCTCGCGCAGCTGCCGGGCGCGGCGTCGCTCGCGGGCTTGGTCACCACATAGGTGATGCTCTGCGAGGTGGGGTCATCCCACACCGCCGTGCCGATCTGCACCGGAGTGTCGCCGGTCTTGTCGTCCCAGACGACGATCGACTTGTCGACCGAGTTGGTCTCGGTGAAGGTCACCGGCGAGATGGTTGCCGATGCCGTGCCGCTGACCGGCTGGCCGGAGACCGGCTCGGCCGTCCAGGCGACGGTGGCCGTGTTGGTGGCGACGGCCGGGGGCGCACCGAGCCCGGTGCACGAGTAGGCGACGTCGGCCGAGCCGTTCGCCGGGACCGCGACCGTTGCCCCGTCGGGGTACGTGCACGCAGCGGCTGCGCCATAGGGCAAGTCGGTGACGGTGGCCGACACCGGGAAGGTGTTGGGGTTGGTCACGGTGACCGTGCCCGCCATCGCCCAGTCGGAGTCGGTGGTGGCGCCCTGGGTGGCCGTCACTGTGTAGGTGAAGGTGGCGGTGCCGCCGGGAGCAGCCTCGACCTGAGTGTCGGCCGCGGACTTGGCGATGGTCCAGTCGTAGGTGCGGGTGAACGTGCCCGCTGCCGTCTTGGTCGCCGTCGGCGCCTTGACGATGCACAGCTGGACACTTGCGCTGTCGGACTGGCCGGTCGAGGTGATCGTCGCGGTGTTGTCGATCGTCTGGCACTGGCCGACGGTGCCGGTCAGGGTGACGTCGTAGCTCGCGCTGCCCGACCCGGTGAAGGTGCCGACGACACCATCCGGCGCCATCGGGTCGGTCACCGTGATCGACTCGTCGATCGAGCCACTCAAGGTGCCGGTGACCTCCGCAACACCGGTGGCCGTGCCGACGGCCGTGTGGGCCGCACCGGCAATCCACGTCGCCGTGGCCGTGTTGGTGCCCGACAGGGTGCCCAGCGTGGCCGGGTCTGCGCCGGCAGCGACCGAGCAGGTGTAGGGCAGCGTGGCGTCGCCGCCGGGGAGGATCGTCACCGTCGCGTCACCGGTGATCGCGCAGGTCAGCCCGGCAATGTTGACGGTGTCGGTCACCGTGGCGGTGATGGACTCGAAGGAGTTGGGGTTGTGCACGACGATGTCGCCCGAGAGCGTCCACGCGCTCGGCGTGGGGGTGCCGCGGGTGACCTCGACCGTGTAGGTGACGGTGGTGTCGCCGCCCTCGCCGACGACGATCGAGGTCTGGTCGACGGACTTGGCGATGGTCCACGGGTAGGTCTGGGTGAAGCCGGCAACCGCGGTCTTGGTGACCGTCAGCGGCGAGGCTCCACACAGGTCCTGCGAGACCGAGTCCCCGTCGAGCTCGACCGCGTTGTCGCCCACGACCGCGGCGGTGTTCTCGAAGGTCGTGCAGCTGGCCTCCGGAGCCGTCCGGGTGAGCGTGTAGGTGAGGTCGGTCGAGGCGGCCGCCGTCGCCCAGTCCAGCATCCACGAGTCGTGCTGGGTGTCGGTGACGGTGACCGTCTTGTTGGTCTCACCCTGCAAAGCCAGGGTGTATGCCGCGCCGCCACTCGCGCTGCCGGTGGCGGTGTGCGCCGCGGCAGCATCCCAGGTGGCGGTGGCGGTGTTGCTGCCCTGGTAGGCCGCGGGTTGCGCGGCATACGTGCAGGTGTAGGTGAACTGCGCCGACCCGGAAGCCGGGATGCTCTGGCCCTGGTCACCGGAGACGACGCAGCTCGCGCCGTCGACCGAGAGGGCGTCGCTCACGCCGGTGAGCGTGACGGCCTGCCAGGTGTTGGGGTTGGTCACCGTGATGGTGCCGGTGACGACCCAGCCGGAGTCGGTCTGGCCGGTCTTGGTCACGGTCAGGGTGTAGGGGTAGTCGACCGTCGAGCCCGATGGGATGACGCCGGGGACGTCGCCGAGCTTCTTGTCGATGGCCCACGCGTAGGTCGTGTCGTAGGCACCTGTCGCGGTCTTGGCGACCGTGAGGTCGGCCGCACGGCATACCTCGACGGCCGCGGAGGCGCTGTCTCCGGTCACCGACGCCGTGTTGTCGAAGGACGGGCAGGTGCCGGGGTTGGGGTTGGTCCAGGTCGCGGTGACCTGGTAGCTGCCGCCCGCGGGTGCGGTGGCCGTGGCCGGCAGGCCGGTGGTGGCCTGCGGGTCGGTGACCTGGGTCGTCGCGCCGTGCTCGACCGCCGGGGCCAGGCCCGCGAAGGTCGTCGACGCGGTCGCCGAGATCGAGCCGGCCTTGACATAGCCACTGTCGGCCCAGCTCGCGGTGACCGTGTTGGTCAGCGTGCCGGTGCCGGGGTCGCTGGCGAAGGTGCAGGTGTAGGACACCGTCACGGTGGCGCCGGCGGCGATGCTGGAGGGCACGGCGTCGGTGGAGCAGGTCGCGCCGGGGAGGGTGTCGTTGACGGTGACGCCGGTGAGGGCGACCGAGTTGGGGTTGTGCAGGGTGATCGTGCCGGTCACCGTCCAGGCCGAGTCGGTCTTGGTCGGGGTGGCCGTCACGGTGTAGGTCGCGGTCGCTTGGCCGGTCACGGGGTCGGCGATGACCCGCGGGGCGGCGGCAACCTTGGTGACCTCCCAGGTCCAGTCACGCGTGAAGGACGGGTCTGCGGTCTTGGAGACCTCTAGCGCCGAGCCGCCGCAGATGGTGGCGGTCGCGGTCGCCGGGTGGGCGGTGTCGGTGCCGAGCCAGGCGGTGTTGGTGAAGGGCATGCACCCGCCGGCCGGAGCGGTCTTGGTGAGCGTGTAGGTGAAGACCTGGCTGTCCGGCACGGTCGCGTCGGCGGTGCCGAGGACCACCGGGTGGGCCGGGTCGGTCTTGTCGTCGGTGACCGTGATGGTCTGGCCGGAGACCGTGACGTTGGCCTGGCCGAAGTCGGCCGTCGCGGTGCCCGACGCCGTGCCGGTGGTGCCGTACGGCATACCGGCAGTCCACGTCGCGGTGGCGGTGTTGGTCAGCGCGGCGGAGGGCTTGCTGGCGAAGGTGCAGGTGTAGGGGAAGGTGAGCGTGGCACCCGCGGCGACGGTGATGCCGCTGGTGGCGCCGGTGATCGAGCAGGTGCCGCCGGTCATCGAGTCGACGAGGCTCACCCCGGGGACCGGGACGTCGTTGGGGTTGGTCACCGTGATGACGCCGGAGGTGACGAAGCCGGACTCCTGTGCGGTCGGGACCGCGGTGACGGTGTACGTGAAGTCGGCGCTCCCGCCGCTGGCGACGTTCTGGCTCTCGGGGGTCACGGACTTGGTGATCGTCCAGGTCCAGTCGCGGTTGTATGCCGTGTTGGCCGTCTTCGAGACGACCAGGTCCGTGTAGACGTACTTGTTCGTGTAGGTGCACGTGATGGTCTTGTCGGACTGCACGGTCAGGGTCGCGGTGGCGCCACTGACGGTGTAGGTGCCGCCGACGCAGCTGATGCTGGACAGGTCCCAGCCGGAGGTGGCCGCCTCGGTGAGGGTCCACGTGCCGGGCGCCACGTTGTAGGTGGCCGTGTTGGACAGCGTCGGGTCGGCGTCATCGTCCAACGGGAAGGTCTTGGACGACGTGGCGCTGGCCAAGGTGAAGCTGAAGTCCTGAGCGCTGTTGGGGATGGCGTCCTTGATGATCGTCACGGTGCCTGCCTTCTGCACGGCGCCGGAGGCCATCTGGTTGTCCATCGATCCCAGGGATGCGCCGTTCAGGGAGACGAGCGAGACGTGATAGGGAGAGCCGGAGATCGAGCCGGCACCCTGGCCGGTGCCCCAGTCGAGCTGGGAGGCCACGTGCGCACCGAACCACAGCACCGTGTCGGCTCCCGTGGCGGTGAAGGTGAGCGTGACGGTGGCGGTGGTGTCACCGGCATACGAGGTGGGCATGACGATCGACGCGCCGGTCATCGTGCCGCCATACATGGTGAAGTTCTGGCCGCCGCTCTGCGGGGTGGTCGTGGGGATGGGGTAGGTGGACGCGCCGGCGATCGAACACGGCGTCAAACCCTGACACTGGTCTGTGATCCAGGTTTCGGACGCGTTGTAGGTCGTGAGGTAGTCATAAGCGTGCAGGCCGCCTTTACTCGTCTGGTAGGTGAAGACCAAGGAGTAGGTCTGCCCCGTCACCAAGCCAGTGAGCGCAAGCCGCTGGACTGTCGAATCGCCTTCGTTGTATACCGAATTCGCCTGTTGCAGGTTGCCGTTGATCCACTGGCACCCCGGGTCACTGGACGTCGACGGATATCCATTGCCCAGGTTATTCGCACATTGGTCGAATGCCTTGACCGGCGAGTCGGTAAATGTCACGGACGCCGTGCCGCTGGCCCCGGTGGCCGTCGCGGTGTAGGTCGCGACGAACCAGGCCGGCAGCTGGAAGGTATAGGTGATCGCCCCGTCGGCGCCGGCGACCGGGTCGGCCGGAGCGCCGTTGGAGCCACTGGAGAGCGACCAGGTCTGGCCGGCGTCGTCGTTGGCCGTGATGTGGATCTGCTCGCCGGGGGCCCAGTTCTCGCCGGTGAGCACGACCGTGCCGCCGGGTGGATAGTCAGCCTTGTCGGAGACCAAGGTCGGGGGGCCGTCGGCGGCGAAGGCGATGCGCACGCTGCCCAAGACACCGACGACGGCGACCGCGGCAAGCACGGCGACCAACCGCACCCACCGCCGCCACACCGTGCTCGGTTCGACGGCAAACCTCGACGACGTTGACTGCGAGAACCCGGACATGCACTTCCCCTTTGTCGACACCTGCGTCAACCCCCGTGGAGCACACGATGCGGGACCCGCCTTGCCGTCGCTTCCCGGACCGCTCACAAGGTGCTCACGAAAGTCGAACCGCATGACATAAAACCCCGCGGGATGACATACCGGACAGCTGTATTGATGATCTCGGTTAACTCGGCCCCCCAACTGGGGGACGGCCCACCGGACGGTGTCCGATTTGCGCATATTCGCGGCCAGGAAACCCAGGCCTTTTCATCGCCGATTCCCCGAAACCGGATGAATCCGTCGGCCGCAGCCCCTACTCTGGAGACGGCCTCGGGGGCCAGTTCAGGGGACAGGGCAGATGCTTATATGGGGACAGTCATCCTCCTCACCAGCGACTCCGCGGTGCAGTCAGACGTGTGCGCAGCGGTGCGCTCCGATCACGTGACCGTGCGGGTCGGCGACGTGCGAGCGGCATTGGCGGCCGCACACGCAACTCACGACGCCACCGTGGTCGTCGGCATGGGCCGAAACGGGCCGTCCGGTTACGACCAGTGCCGCGAGATTCGGGCCGCGAGCGATCTGCCGATCCTCGTCATCGGGCCCAGTCGCGACGAGATCGATGAGCTCTTGGCCTTTGCCGCCGGCGCCGACGACTACGTCGCGACCCCCTATCCGCATCGAGTGCTCCTGGCCCGAGTCGGCGCCCTCATGGCGCGCGCAGCCCGCACGCACGGCCGGGTCACCAACGAGCGCGTCCTGGGCACCCTCCTGGTCGCCATCGACCAGCGCCGCGCCTTTGTCGCAGGGTCGCCGTTACACCTCACCCGCATCGAGTTCGACCTGCTCGTCGTCCTCTCCGAAAATCCCCACCGCGTCGTCCCGCGCAGCGAGCTGCTCGACCGCGTGTGGGGGCCGTGGCCCGGCAACCATCACGTCGTCGAGGTCCACCTGAGTCGGTTGCGCTCCAAGATCCGCGGCGCCGGCGGCCCCCGCATCGGCGAAGCGGTGGCCGGCTTCGGCTATCGGCTCGGCGACGAGGCGTCCGCCAGCGCGTGAGGTGAGCGGCACGGCATACCGGCTCGGGTATGCCGTGGCGCGGGTATGCCGGGGCAGCAGGACACCCCGCGTACCTGGAAGAGCTCACCTGCCCTTGCTGCATTCCTGCCCTGGGGGAGTTCAGTGAGGTACCACCACGCGGGGTGCCGTGCTCATCATAGGTCACCGGCCCCCGTGCCCCGGGCCGGCGATTTCGGCGCCAGGCGGGCGCTCCGGTAGCCTCCCCCACGGAGGATTCGCATAGTGGCCTAGTGCGCACGATTGGAAATCGTGTTGGGTTAACCACCCTCAGGGGTTCAAATCCCCTATCCTCCGCCAGCTCGCGACGGCGGCGCCTCCTCGGGGACGCCGCCGTTGCGCGACGAAGGGGCCTGGTGCGGCCCAGGCAGGGCGCCGGTGAGCACGACGTGGTCGGCGATGTCCACGATGCGGCGGTTGCGCTCGTTGCTCACCTGCCGCAGGCGCGCGAAGGCCAGCTTCTCGGTGAGGTGCTCGCGGGCCATGACGATCCCGATGGCCGTGCCGATGGTCCGATTGCTCTCCAGCGCGACCCGCAGGTGGGCCGCCCGCGCGTCGGCCTCGGCGGCGCCCAACGCCCCCCGAGCCTGGTTTCTCACCAGATGGAGGAACTCGCTGAAGAGCTCCTCGTCGGGCCGATACGGGTTGAGACCCAGGACCAGCAGGCCGAGTTCTCGACCGGTGCGATGGCTGGCCAGGGGCAGCAGCGCCCCACGGGCCGGGGGGGTCGGGCCTAGCGGCCCCGGGGCGACCTCGCGCAGCCAGGGGCCGGTCAAGACAAGGCGACCGGTGCCGACGGCACGGGCCCGCTCCACCGGGTGGCGCGAGGTCGGCTCGGGGTTCGGATCGAGATTCGGCAGCGCCAGACGGCCCTCGTGGCGCAGCCCATAGGCATCGACGAGCGACAATCCCTGGCCCGAGTCGACGTAGCACATCGCCCAGGGCAGCGAGATCCGGTTGGTCGCCAAGGTCTGCAGGATTGCCCGGCCGGTGTCGACCAAGTCGCGCCCAGGGGTGCGTTCCAGTGCCACGAGAGCTTGCACGGTCGCCCAGCGCCGCTCCACGACGACCCGCCGGGTCACCTGGACCAGGCCGAGCCGCACCGCGCCCTGCGGCTGTGGCGACACCGCGACCAGCCAGTAGGTCTCCATCGGTCGGCCCGCCTCGTCGAGGACGAACAGCCGGATGGGCCCGGGGTGCACTCCCCCCACGCCCCGCTCGCGCACCTGGGCGGTCGTCTGACAGATCTGCCCCAGCAACCAATCCCATTGCGGTGCACAGGGCCCGGACGCCGAGCAGGAGAGGAGGGCCAGCACCGTGGGGTCGGCCCACAGCACCTGGTCATCGGCACGGATGAGTGCCCGGGGAAGCGACTCAGGCAGGCTGGGCTGGGTGTCCATAACATCACCGCATCGTCGGTCGACCCAGGAGGGGTCCCCTCCTCCTACGCCTTCACCTTAACCCGCGAAGGGACTGGATAGCCCGACTGGATGGTCCGCGATGTGCCGTGCGCACGGAAGCTGCGGCGCCCGGATGTCGCCACCGATCACCCGGGCACCGCAGCAGCGGCACCGCGTCCTGCCACGCGTGCCCACCCCCCCACCTGACGCCGTGAGCCTGCAGCACACCGCTTCGGTATGCCGGGTGCAGGCCAGGCGCCGGGACGCCGCACGTTTCCGTACGCCTGCGGGTTACCCAGCCATCGCCGATCCAATCGCCGTGGGCAGCAGGCCTTTTCCGGTGGGACCGGAGCGCGAGTCACGGGAGGTGCGGACCCCCTCTGGCACGCCGTCGGTGATCCAGCGGCGCAACGTCGCGAGGGTCTCGGAGAGCACTCGGGACACCTGCATCTGGCTCAACCCGACGATGCGGCCGATCTCCGCCTGGGTGAGGTCGTGATCGAAGCGCAACGCCAGGATGGTCCGGCGGCGCAGGTCGAGATGGTCGATGATCTGTCGCAACACCACGCGGTCGTCGGCCCGCACCCCGGGGTCGTGGGGATCGGGGAGCAGATCGCCCCATGACAACCCGTCCTCGGACAAGGGCGTCTCCAGCGAAATGCCCCGGAAGCCAGACTGCGCGGCCGACGCGGAGACGAGATCTTCGGCGTCGCAACCGAGGACCTCGGCCAGCTCGGACGTGGTGGGAGCCCGGCCGAGCTGTTGCTCGAGCGTCGGCTCGGCGGTGCGCATGGCGACCCCCAACTCCTGATCGGCGCGGGATGGGCGCACCAGCCAGCCGTGGTCGCGGAAGTGACGGCGCAACTCGCCGCGGATGGTGGGCACGGCATACCGGAGGAATCCCGTGCCCTCGGCGGGACGGTAGCCGCGCACGGCCTTGCACAGGCCGACCATGGCGACTTGGTCGAGGTCCTCGTTTTCGATGCCCCGGCCGTGGAAGAAGCGCGCGAGCCCGAGCGCGAGGGTGCGATTGAGGACGATCGCTTGCTGCTGCAGCCGGCGCTGCGACAGGTCGTCGCCGCGGGCAGCCTGGGTCACCGCTTGGGTCAGCAGAGTTTCGGTGAGGGCGTCTCGCTCGACGCGATTGCGGGGAGATCCGACGCGATTGCGGGGAGATCCGACGCTACTGCGGGGAGATTCGGACCAAGACATGGCAACCTCGAATGAGCTAGCCAGCCAACGGGTTCGAGCCGGTCCACCGATTCCAGAGGACCACACTCCAGCGACTAAGGCAAGCCTCTCCGACGGCTTGCCCTCGCGTGGCGGTCGCCGCTCCGGTGCTCTCAGGTGCTGTCGAGGAGGTCCGGCCGCGTCCCACTAGGCGGGACAGTGCGGTCCCACGGAGCGGG
>Ga0116175_1001311_pt1 | contig 16083 bp, 22 predicted proteins | sample AD_UKC125_MetaG_FD_89802 | JGI IMG/M metagenome (GOLD analysis project Ga0116175, IMG submission 89802) | Active sludge microbial communities of municipal wastewater-treating anaerobic digesters from USA - AD_UKC125_MetaG | ecosystem: Engineered > Bioreactor > Anaerobic > Digestate | place: USA... | reverse complement strand
CATCGTTACGATAAACATTTGAGTTCCTGAAGTCAAGATTTTATCAGCGTGTTGTCCAGCTTGAAGTAATTGGAAGTTTGTTTCAATATTGGCATAAGTAATAGCAGCAATAGCAGGTTCAACAATTGATGGACCGTGGATACCTACGAACCAGAAGAGGGCATATGCACCAAAGATAACGGTAATTCCAAGGTAACCATCTGCTGCTGTAAAGAGCGGAGCAAGAAGAGTTCCAATCGCTTCAGCAACACTTGTACCAATGGTATTGCGAACTAAGAGATCCAAACCATAGAGAGCAAAGATTGAGAATGAGAATGGGAAAAGGTCCTTGAAGACTTGAGAGATATTCGGTGGAACCTCTTCCGGCATACGGATGGTCACATTGTTCTTCACACAAACCTTGTAAATATTAACAGTGACAAAGGCTGCCAGAAAGGCTGAGAGCAAGCCTTTTGTTCCCAAGAACCCGTTGGCAAAGCCACCCTCGATAGAGTCAGATGCCAAAAGTAGGAAACCAGTGATAGATGCCAACATGGTTGACATGAAGTTAATTTGGTTTGTTGATTCCATATCACGATTCATGGAATCAGTTAGTGATTTAGCAGTCGTACCTGCTACCAAGAGGGCAACAACCCCCATTGTGTAGCCATAAGGTTTCATCAACATACCTACCACATCATCGCTCCAAGTAAAACCAAAGATATTTGGTACAAAGGCAATGAGGAGGAAGATACTTGAGAATAAGATTACCGGCATGCTGGCAATGAAACCATCACGGATCGCACGAAGGTAAATATTGCGTGAAATTTTTTCAAATAAAGGTTTTTGTTTTTCTAATGCATTGATTAAGGCGTTCATCAGGTTGTACTCCTTCTATACAGTTCAATCATATGTTTCATCATATCTTTAAGTAACAAGGTTGTCATTAGGTGATCCTGCCCATGCATAAGAGTAACACTAAATGCAAGATCTTCACCAAGAGCTTCTTTTTGAAGGAGACTGGTTTGTGCCTTGTGGGCGTTTGTAATACACTCACTTGCCGCCTCAACCAACTCTTCTGCCTTGTCGTAATCTCCCGCCTGAGCAGCTGCTAGTGATTCATGTAATCTTGAACGAGCATCTCCAGCGTAAGCAACGATTTCAAAACCAAGCATTGTAATTTCTTCTCTATTCATGAGAGAATCCTCCTAATTAAATAATTTTATTTTTCTTTCCAGGAACTTGCTGTGGTTTCCAATACCTTATTGAGGTCATCAATATTTTGGAAGCCAACAGTTCTGAGCCAGTTTCTGGCAGCCTCTTCGCCCTCTTCAATGAAGACTTTGACTGAACCAGCCCAAGTTGCACGTCCACAGAGGACGCCGTTAAATTTTGCACCAGATTCAGCTGCAAAGACCAAGGTATCTTGGAACAATTTTGCTGAAACACCAGCGCTGAGGTAAATGTAAGGTAGGTGAGTAGAAGCCTCTTGTTCTGTGAAATAGGCAGCCGCCTCTTCTTTGGTATAGACGATGTCACCATCTGCAAAGCCTTCTACATAGTTCATATTAACAGGAACTTCGACTTTCAAGACATCAATTCCGAAACGTTCATCTGAGAATACCTTCATGGCCTCATTAACCTTGCGAGGTTTCACTTTAGCAAATTCAATACTTGCATTATCAGCGATCGTTTCGTCATACGATAAAATCTCAAGGAAGAATGGAATATCTTCAGCCTTACATTCTGAACCAATTCGTTCAATGTAGGCTTGTTTTTGAAGGTTAACGTACTTATCACCGTCTACATCATAGTAGAGAAGGAATTTAACTGCGTCTGCACCTTCTTCTTTCAAGCGTTTAGCTGACCACTCCACTAAGCAGTCTGGAAGACGGCTTGTGCTACTTGCATCGTATCCTGTTTTTTCGTATGCCAATAGCAGACCTGCTTCTTCATGGCGAGCCTTAGATGCTGGAAGACCAAACTCAGGATCCAAAAGGATTGATGACGCGTATTTGGTCAATTCTTCTGAAACAATAGTCTTTAATTGCTCAATTTGTTCAACCGTAGGCTCTTCAGTCTGATGTTGTACCATCATTTTTTTCAAAGCACCACGTTGGTCAAATGCGAGGGCTGAGATCACACCTTTGGGGTCACTCACCTTCTCCATAAGCAAGCGTTTTCCATCTGTTAATACCATTATTATACCTCTATTACTTCAATTTTTCTACATAATTCTTCACAGTTGTCGAGATTGACGTAACCTGTGACCTGCTCTTGAGCATTTAACATTCCAAGCACATTTGCAGTTCTTAAGAGCTCTTCGTCACCAATTCCTGCAGCCAATGAGGAAGCAATTCCAGCGACGGTCGAATCTCCAGAGCCGACTGGATTGACCACGTCAATCTTTGGAATATTTACCTTATAGAACTTATCATGGTGTTTAGCAAAGGCTCCTTTTGAACCAAGGGATACGACCACCCATTCAACACCCTCAAAAAGTTCATCCTTAAGAACCCTCTTTAAGCGGTCAGTATCACCTGTAACTTCTACACCTAACAATTGAGTTAACTCCTCAGTGTTAGGTTTAATAACTGTTGGTTTGCTCGGACCTTCTAGGACTTTTTCCAAGGCTAAACCCGAGCAGTCAACAACAACTGGGATTGACGCTTCGTCACAAATGGCCACCATCTTAGAATAGTAGTCTGGTGATATACCTTTTGGAAGACTTCCTGAGATTACCACAACTCCTTCAGTTGGTAGCAAGGTCTTAAAATGTTCTAAGAACTCCTCAGCTTCGGTTTCAGAAATTTCCGGTCCTTGTTCCAAAATCTCTGTTTGTTTACCTTCATGAAGAATGGCAATACAGTTTCTCGTTTCACCCGATATTTTATAAAAGGAATGTTTGATATTCAATTCATCCAAACCTGCTTCAAGAAAAGCTCCAAGTTTTCCTCCAATCAATCCTGAAGCCAGGACCGAGTCGCCTATTTGAGACAAGACTCGAGTAACATTCAGACCCTTGCCACCTGGAGTTTTATGGGCTCCTGCAACTCTATTAACAGTATCTAAATTTAGCTGTTCCAAGGAGTAAGCAATATCGACAGAAGGATTCATTGTAATTGTAAGAATCATCGATATTACCTCTTAGTCGTGATATTCACCACGGTCCCATTTTTCAAGGAATTCATTGAAGAACTCTGGTTTTTCTTGTTCCGCGTTGTGGCTTTCAAGCTGAGCAATCTTTTCAATCAGTTTTTTGTTTTCTGGTGTTTCTTTATACTCTGCGGCGATAAAGGCATCGATAATATCACACATGAGTAGCTCACCGGTAACCTTACCACCAAATCCAATAACGTTTGCATTCAACTCTTCCTTAGCATAAAGGGCTGAAGACATGTCACGAACAAGTGCAGAACGAACACCTGGAACCTTGTTTACAGCGTTGTTAATACCAACACCTGTACCACAGATACAGACACCGAGATCTGCTTGACCGCTGACAACCGCTTCACCAACTTTTTTACCAAAGATTGGGTAGTGGGTTCTAACATGGTCATAGGTTCCACAGTCAATTACTTCATGCCCTTGATTTTTCAAGTAGTCAACGACTGCCATTTTTTCATTCGTAACGATATGGTCACATCCAACTGCGATTTTCATTTGTCTCTCCTTTATTAACCCATCTTATTAAGCATGTCAACACGAATTTGGTGACGGCCACCATCGTAAGTTCCGAATACGAAACCTTTAACAATATTTTTTGCAAGACCTGTGCCAACAATTTCAGAACCCATTGTAATCATTCGAGAGTTGTTGTGACCACGTGTCATGTAGGCTGAACGCTCATCAGAAACTTCTGCAGCAACCATTCCTTTTACCTTGGTTGCAACCATGAAACTTCCTGCTCCGTAAGCATCAATCATGATGCCGAGATTTTCTTCATTCTTTTGAACTTCTTTTGCGACTGCAAGTGTTGTATCGACGAAGTCCTTTGTTCCATTTTCACTCACATCAATCACATCGAGGTTATTTTCTTTAAGATATTCGACAACGATGTCCTTTAATTTCAATCCTGCTTGATCAGCACCGACAACAATAGCCATTGCATGTCTCCTTTTTGTATTGTTTTTGTTTGGAAAACGCTTCCTTTTCCTTTACGAGTATGATTATATACCCAACAAAACACTTTGTCAACATATTTTGTTCAAAAATTGTGGTTATTTTTATCTTTTTTTGTTAAAGTTCATTTTTAGATACAAAAAACCAACATTTCGGCAATAAAATGTTGGTTTTGCTCTATCATTTATATTATTTGGTTGCTAAAGCCCTGAAGTTTTGCTAATCTATCTGGTCGAACTGAGTCAACTATTATCCCTGTTAATTCATGCAAGTGGCAAAATGTGGTAATGTCCTCTTTGCCAATCTTGGTAGTATCTATCAAAAGATACTTTTCTAAAGAATTTCTCATTGCCAATTGTTGAGTGAAGCCCTCAGCAAATGAAGAGGTCATGACTGCTCCATCCTTTACACCATTACCACTAAAGAACATCTTACTAAATTTCATCTTCTCAAGAATAGTATTGGTCAACTCTCCGACAAATGATTCTGTTACTTCCCTCATTTCACCACCTAGAAGATAAACCCTAAATGTATCTGACTTCTTTTCATATAAATGTTTGAACACTGGGTAGCAATTGGTTACCACAGATAGTTTGTCATTTTGTATCAGAGTAGCTAGCAACTCAACAGTTGTGCCTGGCCCGAGGAAAATGGTGTCACCATCCTCAATCAATGTTGCCGCCTTTTTCGCAATCTCCTCTTTCTCAACAATATTGACATCATGTTTCTCCTGGTGACTACTTTCTCGTCGTTGAAGAAGCATATTGGACTGAGCACCGCCATGAATTTTAGTCAGTAAACCACGCTCTTCCAATTCTGCCAAGTCACGTCTTGCAGTCATATCCGTAATATTGAACATTTCAACTAATTCAGAAATCCGAACTGTACCCTTCTCTTGGACGAGCTTCGTAATCTCTTCTAACCGCTTGTATTTTTGCATAATGTTACTTCCTTCTTTGATTCAACAACATTATAACATAAAAACAACATTTTTTGTTGGGTTTTCTGAAATAAATATTTTTTAGTGACGGATGTAACAAGCATATTTTTTTATTCCACCTCAATTCTTATATATAATATTAAGAGAAGAAAGGAAATAGTGAAATGTTTCAAGTTATCAAACTTTGCGGAAATTTCGAGCCCTGGTGGTTTTTAGAGGACTGGCAAAACGATATTGTAAGCTCACATCTATTCTTTGACTTTGATCAAGCTCTAACTACCTATCGAGAATTGTGGAATGACATGATGAGAACTTATCCCTATCACAAAAGCAAGAAAAACCTATTAGCTACCTTTTGGGATGAAGATGACCAAATTTGGTGCGAGGAATGTGACGAAGATCTCCAACAATACAATTCTATCATGTTACTGAAAAATTGGGAAATTGTTCCTGAGCATTATTTCCAGAGAGATTTAGGACAGATAAATAAAGAGCCTGAATATAATACCTCCTGCAAAATCTCCTAATTAGTCTGGACTACTGTCCTGGCTATTTTTTTTTGAAAAAATTTTCTGTCTACCCATAAACTCCTATTGCCGGTATTTCTCTCTGAAGTCCTGACTGAGTGGAGTTGTCTTTTCAACCTCCGTTATCAATTCCTGAACACAGGTCAGCAGGATGGATACATGACCTGAGGTAATCGACTGAGAGCCTTGAGCTATACTTAATAGAGCATGAATATCTCTACTGATTTGTTCCAGCTTTTGGGAACGCCAGAGGGAGAACCAATGGTCAGCAATCATATCTGTTGCCCCATTAGTGAATAGATATTTCCGAAGATAGTCTGAAAAACTGGCTATCTTTTCTTCTGCCATCCGTTCCTTTATCAGCTTTTCCTCTGCCATCGTCATTCTGAACTGTTTTCTGACCAACTTGATGTCTTGTTTCATGTGATAGTTCCCTTTCATTCTAGCCTGTCTGACAATGTGAGGCAGCCTTACACTGTCAGTACAACGTCACTCTCCTGTCTGAGCTTCCTTTGTGGCTTTTGCGAGCTCAGATATTGTGTCCACAAAATCCCCAAAATCATATCGCCAGCCCCTCCCAAACTTCCAGTTTAGATGGCCAACGATATGAAAACTTGGTGGCTACGCCCCCAAACCCCTGAAAAAAATGACTAGCCATTGCTAATCATTTCTCATCTATTTTATTAGTTGGTATCTTCGATTTCGATTTTCACCTAAAGCTTCCAATCGTCCTTCAGTTACCAAATCCGAAATCAATTTACGTGCTCGAGATGACCTAATCTGCAATAATTCTTCAATATCTTTCGTACGGAATGATTCATTTTGTTGAGCAAATTCTAAAATCAGATTCATTTGTAACTTTTTATCGCCACTCGTTATCGCCACTTTATCGCCACTCGTTATCGCCACTTTATCGCCACTGTAATTCAAATTTTTCAGAATGACAATAAATTCACTCTCATTCGAATGAAATTCTGGCGCTAACTTTTCTGAATAGTTATCTAGCTGGGTGTAACTATCTAAAATTTTTCTCAGACCACTTCCCCGCCGTTCCATTAAGTCCATCCGACTAAAAACATCTGCAATAATTGGATTTCGGCGCTTAGAGGAAAGTAAATTCACATCCTTATCCTGTATTTTTGTACCATCAACCATTCCACCAGGAGAGTAGATTTCCAATCGATCATCAAACATATCTACATGAATCTCACTCCCCAGCTCCATATAATCTCTATGGATGATAGCATTGACCATGGCCTCAGCTACCGCCCTTTCTGGATAATCGGGATATTCAACACGATACTGACCTACTTTTTTCCAGGATTTATGAGAATTTCTGTTGATGAAGGCCTCTGCATCTTGCAGTTGAATCAAAAGACTCCCACTTAGTTCCACATCATCCAAGGCATCCATACGACCATTAGCCTTAGTCAAGCCATTCCACCTAGTGCAAAAAATACGGGACTGTCTCACCAAAGACTCATCAGCAAGTAATGCACCAGCATAGGTAAGAAAATCTTTATCAGTCACAAGTCCAAAACTATCTAAATCACTCTCTTGAAAGGTTTTACGAGTTCTTTGGTAGTAAAGAGATTTCAATTTTGAAAAAGCTGCATTTTCTACATGAACATCTGTGACTAACTCATCATAAGTTTTTTGTTGACCTCGTAGAGCTAACTGCGTCAATTGGATACTGGAAACAGGAACCGATTCATTACCAACTCGAGTATAGGCAACCTTTGAGCCACCGTCAACAACATAATACGGAGTATTACGACCTGGATATACAGTTATTGTGATAATAACCTTTCCAGCCATTTCAATGAGCTCTAAGTCAAATTCAGGAATTGGATCAATCCTAACCTTGATTAACTCGCTCACATCTTCAGAGTCTTTTTGAAAATCTTCTAGCCCGATCACGGAGTTATCTTCCAAGACTCCAAAAATCAGCTTCCCACCCTGACCATTCGCAAATGAACTGATACTCTTCAACCAACTTTTAGGTTTACGTTTCTCCACTTGTTGTTTTTTATCGTATTGGCTACTCTCACCAATATAATCTTGTAAATTCATCTTCTGACTCCTTTAACACCATTATAACAGATGTCATGAAAAAAAGGCCACCTAGTTATACATTACTGCACCTTAGATGACCCTATTACCATTTAATTATGACTTACGTGGCTACTAAAACAAGGATAAACACGTTTCCTCCTTTATTCAGCTTAGTGAAATCTCACCTTATAGTTTTGCGACAACCATTTACCAATAAGGATACTCAAGAAAATGTTACCTCCTATAAACATAGTCGAAAAACTCTTGATGCCATACATTTGAAAATCAATGAGAAAAAGGTTTATTTCCGAAAAGAATAGATAAAAGCCATATAATTCTATAAAGGCAACTAATATAATTGCTCCGAAAATAAATAATCCAAAAGCACTTAACAAAATTCTATAAAATAGTGTACAAACTGCACTAAGTGCTAAGATAATTAGAAAGAATTGACAAGTGTTTTCAAGCATATCGTTCTCCGCCTAGTTGCTTCAAATAATAGGTTGCATTCCCATTTTCAAATTGCTTTAGTTGAGAAATCAGCTCTAGATAATCTTCTCTAAGTTGCTCGTCAAGCTCTGGAAAGTTATTCTCACGATTACTCATCAAACTATCTAATTGCCCTGTCAATTCACGTATAGAATAGCTGTAGTCTCCTGTTCCATCCTCATACTGAACCTTCAGCATTTGATATGTTTCATATTGATCACATGTAGAAAATCCTGCACTCAATAGGTCATCTAATTGATAGCTCAAATTGTCAAATGTATCTACCATGATTGTTCTCCTTGTCTCTTGATACTTTCATTTTACCGCGCTCAATGGCTTATGTCAGCCCCAAATTGCTTGTTTTTGACTACGTTGTAACAAAAACAAATGTATTCCAGATTGCATGTAGCAGGATACTTCCTAAAAGATCTGTTCTACTTTTCATTATCCCTAGACAGATACCCATTCCAAAATAGATGAAGAAACTGGAAAACTGCTCAGGATTGTGTGATAGGGAAAATAGTATACTCGTAACGCCAATTTGGAGTATTCCAATTTGAAAATTATTCCATAGCAACTTTCGATAAAAATATTCCTCTAAAATTCCCGCATTGAGTAAAAACAAGTAAAAACAGATAACCGATACTTTCCTTTGAATACTTAGTAATATTTCTTGATTAGCCGGTTGAAAAAACAATAGATGATTGAGGAGACTAACATGGAAAATCATGAGTAAAAAAAGAAAGATAAGCCACTTTAACCTGAATTTCCAGTTACAGCAAGTTCGCTCGAGTTTTAGAGCATACACTAGTATGAGAAAAAATGAAATCTGTAAAACTAACAGTTGTGGTTCATCTATAAAACCACTTAGGTGCACACTCAGCAACCTGCTATTCAGATATATAGCTAAATAACAAATTAGCATTCTTACCATTTTTGAAAAAGCTCCTCGTAATCTATCTCCAATATTTGGACAATCTTTTCGACCCATTTTGTTTGAGGCATAATCTGAACTGTCTTATAGTGTCTAAGTTTTTGATATAAGCGATTAAATTCGCTAGGATATTGATATTGTCCTTGAAATATTCTTCTACATAATTCAATCCAAGTCATCTCTCGTTCTGCGAGGATTAGTTCTAAATTTCTCCAAAATAATTCTGCCATCTTAAACCTCTATTTCCTCTCGTAAACTCTTTCGATATAAGTCTACTTTTACCTTTCGGGGAATAAATGCTCTAACATCATCACTTGAAACATCAGCATAAACATGGTTGTTTTGAACAATTATTGGAAGCCTCAAATGTTTTACCGTATTTTTCAAGACAATATCAACTAAAGTATTGACTGTTACATCTTCTCTTCGCTTATATCGCAGCATGTCAGTGCTTAGAAAATCAAAACAGTCTGGAGAACATTTCATCATCTTAATAATTATCTCTCTTGTGATTTCAGTTGGTTGATAGGTTATATAAGGCACACCATACTTTCCAAGTTGCTCCAAAAGAGTTTTATTCCGAACTCTATTCTTACCCAAGTAAATCTCTAGCATATTCTTTCTCATCCTTCTGCTTGCTATCAACATTAAAAATCTTCGACATATCAATGGGGGTCATTCCCTCTCCAAACGCCTTGACAGTGATAAGGGTTGTCAGTTGGCCAGCTTTACCGTCACTAGTGTAGGATTGTCCATAGGCTCTAAAGGCCAAATGGTTATCAGCTGTCACCAGGGTATCTATTCCGTTTTGGATGTCCTGGGTTTCCAAGAATTCAAAGATTCGGTGGAGGTTGGATTCATAGGCCAGAGGCACATTCATTCTCTTGTGGTAAAAGTCTTCAAAGGTCACTAGAAAATCACAGTCGTAGTTGGGCAAATCAAGGATATGGTTGATGAGTTGTTCGGTTTCTGCCTGGTGGATTACCTCCTCCAGCTCATCACAGTCTTTAATGCTTTTCGTGTGGAGTATTGTCATGGTCTTCTTCCTCAATCTTTCTTAGTCTTTGTGCAATGGCCGCAATTACTGAAACAGTCACACTGTTTCCGGCCTGTTTGTATAATTGGCTCTTACTGCTCACAGAGGCAGCTTTTTCATAGGCCCAGTCTGGAAAGCCCTGGAGCCTGAAGCATTCTCTTGGGGTCAGTCGTCTAATGCGTAGGCGATAGAGTTTTCCATCTAGGACTAGTCCTGTCACCTGAAACCACTTGTCCTTCCGGTATTCGTATGCGGCAACGACCACTCCCATATTGCTTGATGTGGTCAGGGTATTGGCCATTTGTTTTCCAACCCTGCCCCTCCGGCTATCTGATGTAGCGTGAGATAGGTTCACAGAATCTCCAAGGATTGCCTCATCGAAGCCCTTTTGCGTTGCCTCCTTGATTTTCAAATGGGGCATTTCTTCCCGCAAGAGAATCTTAGGAATTTTATCCCCTCCCTGCATGGTGGTAAGGGTTGGCGATAGTCCAAACGTTTCATAGACCCTACCTGTCTGGTCAAAAGTTGTTGGCAAATGCCCAGCCACAACCACCCCATGCTTATCTTGTGCTGTCAGGGTAAACATGGGGTCTTCATTGGCTTTGAAGCGTCTGCCATTTTGTCGTTTGCCTATTCTATCGGGCGTCAGCACTGGTAGTGCAATTTTTGGGGGATCTCCGTGACCCCTGGTTAGGGTTGGGGATATGCCACTCGGCAGATAGACTTCACCTCCCATTCCGTGACCAGAAGGGTTGAGATTCCCTAGTCTTTCCAGGTTAACTGGGCTACCTTCTCCTCTGAAAGGAAATAGGAATCGGACACGGTAGGCTCGAGAATGTCCGATAATAAAGACCCGTTCCCTGCTTTGGGGAACACCGAAATCTTTACTGTTAAGCACCTGCCATTCGACAGCATACCCCAGTTCATCCAACGTGGAGAGGATTGTTTGGAACGTCCTGCCCTGGTCGTGATTGAGTAAGCCTTTGACGTTTTCCAAAAAAAGAAAACGTGGTTGGATTTGTTTGGCCGCTCGAGCAATCTCGAAGAAGAGAATTCCTCGAGTATCTTCAAATCCCAATCGGCGTCCTGCGAGTGAAAATGCCTGACAAGGGAAGCCCCCGCAGATGAGGTCCACTTGTCCTCGAAATTGTCTAAATTGGTCGTCTGTGACCTGTCTAATGTCATGGTATTCTACCTCTCCTTCTGTATCGTAAATGGTTTGATAGGACTTTCTGGCAAACTTGTCAATTTCACAATAGGCCACACAGGTGTGCCCCTGACTTTCTAAGCCAAGCCGAAAGCCTCCTATCCCTGAAAATAAGTCAATAAACTTCATGATACCTCCTTCTGAACATGAAAAAAGGACCAAATCTCTCATTCGGTCCTTACTCGTTATGGTCGTCGATTTCTGGGGTATTTTTAATAGCCACTATCAGTACAATGACTGAAATGGCATGAATGCCTGCAAGTATCCAGCACATGCCTCTCACCTCCCTTTCCTTATTTCCTTGTTCCACTCTGCAAGTATGCCGTTAAAAACATACTCCGCTATCATCTCTGGTGTTCTGGCAAAGCGCATATTCTCGAGTGCGTAAAGATAGCGGTCCTCAAAGTGAATCATTGCAAACTCGCTAGCACTGGTTGAAAAGCCCTCCTTCTTCAACTGGCCATGAACCAGTTCCCAGATGTAGTCCTTGTCAAACCGAGTGACCTTTTCAACCTTGCGATGTAAATTATTATTTTCTTCTTGCGATAGTTGACCTCCCTTCTCCTCATCGTCCTCGAAATTCCTCCCTTTAGGTTCACTATTATCAGTCTCACTATATTCAGTCTCATTAGGGGCTGAATTTAAGACCGGCCCCGTGTTAGATTCAGCCAGCCCCCGTCTGTTTTTAACACTACCCCCGTCTGAATTTATGACTGGGGGGAGGTCATGAATGAGTTCACCAAGATAAATCTTATTGGCTAGCCTCCCCTTTTCACTGGAAGACTGTTGGACTTCATCAATCAGACCGTACTCACGGAGGGTCTTCTTTATGGACAAGAGCTTTGACTTTGAGCAGCCCAACAAATCCATTAGCTTAGAGTTGGAGTAAACTAAAAAGATTGCCCCATCCTCGTCTATCCAGCCCTGACTGAGGGATAGCTCCAGTCGGTCCTTCAAGACTGCATAGGCAACCTTTACCTCCAATTTCATGTCCTTGTAACGCTCACTCTCAAACAAGAGTTTAGGGAGCTTGTAGTAACGTTCTGACGTCTGATAGTGATTTGCCGTAATCCGTTTCATCTTAACCCTCCAAAATATTTTCGTCTTGAAATAAAAAAACGAGAACACTCTAAAAATGTTCTCGTATTACTCAACTTGTTAACTTTTGTGTCTTGCACACACAGGCGACAGGTAAACGGTCACCTCAAGCTCCTTTTTTTGGACTTTTTTGAGGCCACCATAGCCATCTTCTATAAATACGAAATGCTTGAAAAACTGCTTGAAATCAAGGATTCTCAGCATTCCTTTCGTTGTAGTTTCACTACAGCCTCAACCGGTGTACTATTGTCCAAACTAATTTCTAAGTCTTCCTCAATGATTGGAAGCTTGAAATGAATGGCTTTTACCCAACGTCCTGCTTTATTTTTTTCATCATAAATTTCGATTTTTTCAATCAACATCTGACATAATCGCTTCTTGTCGATATCTTCCATGACGTCCATAAATGATGCAAAGTTGACCAATATTTTATAAATATTATCTGCGGTCATTTTATCCTTTAGGATTACCTCTCGTTTAGATTCACTTGTCTCAATTAGCATTTCTACATCTGCTAATTTATCATAAATAGTATTTAATCTCATATCCAAATCAATTGACTTTTGCTGAAAATGAGGATCTTCAAAATTTAAGGAGTCAATCTGTTGGATTAAATTTATTTTAGTTGCACTTAATTGGCGAAAGAGACTTTTATATTGTTCAATTTCACTGTCTATCCTACTTGTATCAACCTGAATATTTATTTTCTCTTGCAGTTTTCGTGCAAAATCAGGTCTTGAAACTAATTTACTAATGATTGATAATACTTCATGGTCTAAATTTCCTGTTTTAAGCTGTTTGTTAAATGTGCACTTATGACCATCTACATGTTTTCTATGTTTACAAGCATAGTAGTAATAGTTTTTATAGTATTCATCTTTCTTATTTTTATTTCGCTTGATACTTTTATTTCCATAAAGCCCAGCATGGCATAATGGACATTTTATCAATCCTGAAAGTACGTAAATAGAATCACCCTTATTTGGATTTTCACGTTTATACTTATGAGCATTAGCTTCTCGTTTTTTCCTCACTTTTTTCCAAGTCTCATCGTCAATAATTGCTTCATGGATTCCGTCTGTTAGTATATAATTTTCAGACTGTGTGACTTTCGTTTCACCAGAAATTTTATCTCGAGTGCTTTCACGCCGTCCAAAAGCAATTTTCCCATTGTAAACTGGATTGTCTAAGATTCTTGCAATACCACTTGATGAAAAATATGGAAGCGTACTATTGTGTCGAATTGGCTTCTTTATATCTAGGTTGGCTAAATGCTTGGCAATAGCTATAGTGCCCATATCACTATTAGCAAATAAATCAAAGATCATCTTTACGGATTCAGCTTCTTCATAATTTACTTGCAATTGACCATTAACAAGGGAATAGCCTACAGGCGCAAATCCACCATTCCATTGACCAGCTCTCGCTTTTTGTCTGCGACCTTCCATGGCTTGAGAAATAATATTCTCTCTTTCCATTTCAGCAACTGCCGACAAGATAGTAATGACTAACTTTCCTGAATCCTTTGAACTATCCAGTCCATCATCAACGCAAATCAGATTTACACCATGAGATTCCATGATAGCTAGAGATTTTAAAGTATCCGCAGCATTCCGACCAAAACGTGATAATTTGAATACAAGTACGTAGTCCACTCTATCTTTCTCTGCTTCGATGTCTGATATCATGTTCATAAATTCTGTTCGTCCTAGCATGGTTTTACCTGATTTCCCAGCATCCTGATAGGTTTTCACAATCTCAATATCAAAAGCATTGGCATATTGATGAATTCTTGTTTCTTGAGCGTCTAATGAAAATCCTTCAACTTGCATATTTGTAGATACCCTTGTATAGATATAGGCTTTCTTTCGCTTCATTTAATTTCTCCTTGAAAAGTTTGACCAAAAAATACCCTTATAATCTTAAGGGTATTTTAACTCTTTTTAGAAAAGAATACAAGCAACTACTCATCAATATACAGGTTTTCTTCCTTGATTGGTAAATTTGAGCAATCAATGTTATCTCCATATTTCAGAAGCATTTCTTCAAAAAATCTCACTAGTTCATCCATAGATGACCTCCAAGTGAAATTCTTTGTCTCTGATTCCTCATTACAAAAAGCAGAAGTAGTTGCTTGTAGAAATGTAAATCATGTACAATCATGATAAACTCCTTCTATAACTCAACTACATTCTGCCATTTTTAGGAAAATATAAAAAAACTGTTTCACTTGACATGTAATTACCATCCAAGTAGGATGCCTCAGTTATCTCTATTATACGACGTTATACAAAGAAAAGCCCTTGGAAACTTGTCTTCCAAGGACTTTGTCTTCAATCTTAAAGCTAATTCTTTTTTTAAAATTTTTCTTTAATGTCAGCTTTTAGCTTGTCAAATTTTTCTTTAATGTCAGCTTTTAGCTTGTCAAATTTTTCATGACGGGCTTCTTTTTTATCCGCAATTAAACGTGCTTTAGCCTGATGAGCTAGATCTTTTTGGATTTCGAGGGCTGATTCTACTTCTGCTGAAACAGTCGCAATATCCCATCTTGCAATAATAGTCTGATATTTCTCAAAAATAGCATTTAAAACAGATTCATCATTTTCTTGCACAAGTGCAATAATAGCGACTTCCCCGTTAGTCAATTTTTCACTAACGGTTGTAATTAGCTCCGATTTAGCCAATTCTTTATCTAAACCAATAGAAGCTCCAATCGTTCCACCAGCTACAAAACCAAAGAGAACTCCAAGCGGGCCACCTAAAATTCCAATGAGACTGCCCATGAGACCGCCTTCGAAATAATCGCTCCCTACAGAATTCATTAAATCAAAGCTGTCCTTCACTTTAATGATTCCATCCTCAGCCTTCACAATTGAAACTTGGGCTAATTTTGTATTTTCAGTTTGACCAAATTGTTTTAATTCTGAAAATGCTTGAAAAGCCTCACTTTCAACACGAAAAATTGAAACAACGATATTTTCCATAACTATACTTCCTTTCCTGTTTAAATAAATGGATTGGGTTCATGCCCTGTGTATAACGACCTATACAACAGTTATTATAACACATTACCGTACTATATACAATACAAAGTTCCCAAAATTCTCAAAGTAAGTTCTAGTCTGTCTTAAAAACTGGAAACTAGAATGAGACAAAGAAATAAGGTAGAACTTACTATGGGACAAGTTGGTAACCGACAATGAAAAACAAACACTTAACTCTCTCCGATCGCAATGATATTCAAATAGGAATCGAACAACTTAAGCCCTTCTCAGCTATCGCTGCTAGGCTAGGAAAAGACCCGTCCACAATCTCAAAAGAAATTCGGAGAAATAAGGTGATAAAAGAGAACTCTAGTACATCCAATTGTGAGACCTGCCCTCTACTCAAAAAGGCTCCCTACGTTTGCAATGCCTGTCCGAAAAAGAGAAGCAATTGTGGATACCAGAAACAGTTCTACTACGCAAAAAGAGCTCAGCTTAATTATCAAGCTAAGCTCCCAGATTCGAGAACAGGTGTTGCCCTAAACAAGGAAGAATTCTATCGAATGGACGAGATTGTCTCTTCTGCTATCCCAAAGGGGTAACACCTCAACCACATCATCGCCTCCAACGAACTTTCAGCTTCAAGAGCTTCTATCTACCGATACCTTGAAAAAGGCTATCTGTCCACAAAGCCCATTGATTTCCCACGTGT
>Ga0116175_1001304_pt1 | contig 16112 bp, 13 predicted proteins | sample AD_UKC125_MetaG_FD_89802 | JGI IMG/M metagenome (GOLD analysis project Ga0116175, IMG submission 89802) | Active sludge microbial communities of municipal wastewater-treating anaerobic digesters from USA - AD_UKC125_MetaG | ecosystem: Engineered > Bioreactor > Anaerobic > Digestate | place: USA... | reverse complement strand
GAGCCCCGATCCCGAGTGGGCTCGCACCATGGTCACGGCGGCGGCCGACGGGATGGCGGCTGCCACGATGGTCGCCCGGCCGGGTGACTGCACGTTCTGCGCGGTGCGCACCAGCTGCCCCGCACAACCGGAAGGGCAAGCGCTGTGACCCCCTCAGCGGCCCCGCGCTTCACCGCCGCGGCACTGGCGCGCGCACTCGGGCTGCCGCACGCTCCCACGGCCGAGCAGGCCGCGATCATCGAGGCTCCGTTGGAGTCCATGCTCGTCATCGCCGGCGCGGGCAGCGGCAAGACCGAAACGATGGCCGCCCGCGTGGTCTGGCTGGTGGCCAATGAGTTCGTCGCCCCCGAGGAAGTGCTCGGTCTCACCTTCACTCGCAAGGCGGCCGGTGAACTCGCCGAGCGCATCACCGGTCGGCTGCGGACGCTGTCACGCCTCGACGGCCGACGTCCCGGTGTCGACAGCGAGGGCGCGCAGTTGCTCGAAGGCACCGCCACAGTCGCGACCTACCACTCGTATGCCGGCCAACTCGTGGGCGAATACGGTCTACGGCTCGGGATCGAGCCCGATTCGAGACTGCTGTCCGAGGCGGCATCCTGGCAGTACGCCGCCGAAGCGGTGGCCCGTTACGACGGTGACCTCAGCGAGATGACCCAGGCCGAGCGCACGGCTGTTGCTGCCGTCGTCGACCTCGCGGGCGAGATGGCCGAGCACCTGCTGACGACGGCCGACGTCGTGGCCGAGCTCGACCGCGTGCTCGGGGCGATCGCCGACACCCCGTCGACCGGCCGGGGCGCCCTGCCCCCGGGGCTCAAGAGCATGGTCACCGCGCTGACTAACCGCCGGGCCCTGTTGCCTATCGTCGACCGCTTTGCCGCGCTCAAGCGCTCCCGAGACGCCCTCGACTTCACCGACCAGATCGCCTCCGCCGCGGCGCTCGCGGCCCGGCACCCCGACATCGGAGCGGCCCAGCGGCGGCGCTACCGCGTCGTCCTGCTCGACGAGTTCCAGGACACCTCCGAGGCCCAACTGGTGCTCCTGCGAGACCTGTTCGTCGCTCACGACGACGCCGTGCCGGTGACCGCGGTCGGCGATCCACACCAATCGATCTACGGCTGGCGCGGCGCGAGCGCGACCACCCTGGCGCGCTTCCCGCAGGAGTTCCGCGCCGGGCCACAGCCCGTGCCGGTCGTGCCACTGAGCACGAGCTGGCGCAACGATCGCGTCATCCTCGCGATTGCCAACAGTCTGTCCGACCCGTTGCGCGCCGACTCGCGGGTCGCTGTGCCGAGTCTGGTCGCCCGGCCTCAGGCGGGCCCGGGTGCGGTGACGGTCGCACGATTGGACACCCAGGACGACGAGGCGGCCTACCTCGCCGCCTGGGTCGCGGCATCCCGCACCTCGGCTGATGTCTCGGCCGCCGTGTTATGTCGCAAGCGCTCGCAGTTCGCGCCGGTCATGGCGGCCTTGGAGGCCGCCGACGTGCCCTACGAAGTCGTCGGTCTGGGGGGTCTGCTGCTCACCCCTGAGATTGTCGACCTGCTCGCCGCGCTGCGCGTCGTCGCTGACCCCACTCGTGGCGACGCCCTCATGCGGCTGCTGTCGGGAGCAGCCTGCCGGATGGGGATCGCCGATCTCGACGCCTTCTACGCCTGGGCCCAGGAGCGGCAGCGCCAACACCGGCGTCAGGAGTCCGGCACCCTCGGGTTCGCCCTGCCGGGTGCCGACAGTGGTGAGCCGGACCCCGGGCTGCTCGATCCGGACGACGCCGGGCCGCGGCCTGTCCAACTGCCGGATCTTGCCGCGGAATCCCAAGATGTCGTCAGCCTCGCCGAGGCGCTCGAAGAGCTCCCTCCGCACGGCTGGGTCGGCCCCGCCGGGCAGCGCTTGGCCCCGGCCGTGCTCGGCCGCCTGCGCTGGCTGGGGGGTGCCCTGCGGCAGGTGCGAGAACACGCCGGTATGCCGTTGGCCGAGTTGGTCGGCGAGGCCGAGCGAGCGCTCGGGCTCGATGTCGAGGTGCTCGCGCGGCCGGGTTACACGGCCGCCGCCGCCCGGGCGCACCTGGATGCCTTCACCGAGGTGGCCGCCCAGTTCGCGGCGTCCGCCGACCGCCCCACCCTCGACGGCTTCCTCGGCTGGCTGGAGGCTGCCGAGAAGGAGGAACGCGGGCTCGAACGCGGCACTCTGGAGCCCACTCCAGGGGCGGTGCAGATCCTCACGGTGCACGCCGCCAAGGGCTTGGAGTGGGACGTCGTGGCGATCCCGGGCCTGGTGGCCGGCACCTTCCCTGCCCGGGATGGCGGGGTGACGTCCACCCCGATCAGCGGTGCGGCGCCGGAGGACGGTTGGCGGGTCGCCGAGCCGAATGCTGCGGGGTGGACTGTGGGGGCCAGCGGGCTCCCCTATCGGCTCCGCGGTGACCGCGACGGGCTCCCGGTCCTCGAGGTGGACGGAGCGATCGACCTGGCCGATCTCGAGGGGCGGCGGGTGGACTTCCGGGCCCGGGAGGGCGCGCGCTGCCTGCTCGAAGAACGCCGGTTGGCCTATGTCGCGACGACCCGGGCCAGGTCCCGACTGCTGCTCACGGCCCACGTCTGGGGCACCCAGGCCTCGCCGCGGGTCACATCACCGTTCCTACGCGAAGTCCTCACGGCCGCGGGCATCAGCGCCGATGCGGAGGTCCCTCTCGGCCCAACTGCCGGGGTGCGAGGCGTGACCGTCGACGTCACGCGCTGGGATCCGATGCCCGATCCGAACGCCCCGGTCGTCAACCCGGTGACGGCGACGCCCGTCGAGGTGCTGTGGCCGGTCGACCCGTTCCGCGAGCGTCGGGAGTCGCTCGAGCGGTCGCTGGCCCGGGTGCGGGCCGAGGTCGGCCGGTTCCACGACGAGGCCCACCCAGACACCGTTGCGTCCTGGCCGGTCGCCGCACTCGTCGCCCCCCGCGCCGGCACGAGCGTGGACCCGTATGCCGTCGACGCGACGCTCCTGCTCGCCGAGACCGCCGCTGCCCGGGTCACCCAGCCGGTTGAGGTCGAGATCCCGGCCCACCTGAGCGCCTCGGATGTCGTGGCGTTGGCGGCCGATCCGGTCGGTTTCGCCGCCCTTCGACGACGGCCGGTGCCGACCCCGCCGGCGCAGGCAGCCCGGCGTGGGACCGCCTTCCATGCCTGGGTCGAGCAGCACTTCCGCAGCGCCCCCCTCGTCGACATCGACGAACTGCCCGGCTGGACCGACGACGACCCGGCGCAGGACGACGCCCTGCCGCAGTTGCAGCAAGCCTTCCTGGCTAGCGAATGGGCCACCCGGGTCCCGGTCGAGGTCGAGATCGCCGTCGAAACCGTCGTCGACGGCCTGGCCATCCGAGGACGCATCGACGCCGTGTTCGCTCGGCCGGGCGGCGGTTTCACGATCGTCGACTGGAAGACCGGCGCGCCTCCCGGACCGGAGACAGCCCGGGTGCGGGCCCTGCAACTGGGTGCCTACGCCCTGGCCTATGCACGCCTGCGCGGACTGCCGGTCACCGACGTCGACGGAGCCTTCTTCTACGCGGCGACCGGTGACACCGTCTATCAAGAGCTGCCCGCAGAATCTGAGCTCGTCGAGGTCTTGGGATCCATTCCTGGATGAGTGTCCCGAGCCTGATCGCCGGTTGGCTCGTTGGGTTCAGCCGTGCGGATCGGCAGGTCGGCGGCTGACAACTCGGTGGTGGCGTCGGTGTCGAAGGACTCTGTCGGCTCACCGTCACCGAGGTCGGCTGCCTCATCGTGGTGGGGTCGCGCTGTGGGGGCGACGTCCGCGGCGATCACCGTGGCCTTGGGCGCAGCCGCCGAGGGAGGCGGAGGCAGCAAGTCGTCCTCGTGGACCCGTTCGGCCAGTCGACGCAATTGACCGGCACACCACCGGACCCGGTCGGCCCGGCCGTCGGATACCGCAGTGAGCAGCGACTGCACGTGTGAGAACTCGGCTGCCAGGCGGGCCCGACGGCGCAACTGGGCGTCCGGCCGGTCGATCCGGGAATTGGCGTAGGCCTCGAAGACCGACTCGACGGCGGCCGGCGACGCCTCGGCGACCAGGGCCGCGAAGTCGTCGGCCGGGTCGGCCACCATGGCTTGCTCCCAGTCGGTGACACCTCTGATCTGGGCGGTCGCGGCGTCCTGGAGGTCCGAGAAGGTCGCGAGCATGACCTGACCGCGCAGTGCCCCGTGCACGGGGGTGGGCGCAAAGCGCCACAGCGTGACATCGTCCAGCGCTCGCTCCCACCGCGAGAGGAGGGCAGCGGGGACATGCCCCGTGCCGGCGCCACGGTCGAGGTCGGCCATCCGCCGGGTGCGGTAGCTCTCGGCGTCGTAGACCGGCATACCAGCGTCATCGACCACCGCGCGGTCGAGGTTGTGGATAGCGGCGATCGCGCGACCGATCTGCCCGGCCAGCCCGGGCCCGGCCGGAATCGCGGAGAAGTCGAGGGGGGAGCCAGGCAGGGCGGCATACACGGCCGCGCGTCCCTCGGGGACCGGCGCGAAACCCTTGGGGACCGGCACCTGGAAGGGCAGCCGCCGCGCCAGGACGCCGAGCAAGGCGACGGAGGAATCCAGCGCGGCCCCCGCCGCGGCCGTCGCGGGCGCCCTGACCACCCAGTGCCGATCCTGAGCATCGACGACGAAGGCGACATCGACCGAAATCGGCGAATCACCGAGGACGGCGCGGACGGTGACCGGGTCGAGCCCGGGGACGGCCGTGCTGGCCAGGGCGGCGAGGTACTCGGGGGTGCGGCTCACGCGTCCACGGTATGCCGTGTGGACGCCCCTACAGTGGAGGCCGTGACGGACCGCGCCGAGAGCCTTCCCGGACTGGCCCTGTCCAGAGGGGTCCTCGACCGCGCAGCTCAGCGGCGCACCGAGCCCGACCTGCTGGCCCGACTCCTGACCGACCCGTCGACGCGAATCCACGTCGTGCGGGGTGACCGGATGCAGGTCCTCGACGGCCCCACCCCGCACCTGCCCTGGCGTCCGCCGCGGCCGGACGATGTCGAACGGCTGGGGTTCTTCCTCGGCGTGCTGCCCGATCAGCCGGACGATGGGTGGGGGGCAGCCGGTGGGGCGGCGGTCGTGGCGGTCGTCAAGCCGGTCGTCGATCCGGACCCGGGGGGATCGGAGTGGGACGACTCCCCGTCCTGGGTCACCCTGCGTCAGGCCGGAGCCCTGCTCTCGGATCTCGACGCGGGCATCTTCACCGCGGCCATCGCCCTCGCGAACTGGCACGCAGCGCATGGGTGCTGCTCGCGGTGTGGCGCCCCGACCCGACCAGCGGCGGCCGGCTGGACTCGCGTGTGCGCACAGGACGGGTCGGAGCACTACCCGCGCACCGACCCCGCAGTGATCATGGCGGTGCGTGACGTCGACGATCGAATGCTCTTCGGGCGTGGGGTGACCTGGCCGGTCAACCAGTATTCGATGCTCGCCGGATTCGTCGAGCCGGGCGAGTCGCTGGAGGCCGCCGTCATTCGAGAAGTCTTCGAGGAGAGCGGGATTCGCGCCGACCACGTCAGTTACCTAGGCAGCCAGCCGTGGCCGTTTCCGTCGTCGTTGATGATCGCCATGGAGGCGCGTGCTGTCACGACGGAGATCCGTTGGGACCCGGTCGAATTGGCCGACGCTCGGTGGATGACACGCGAGGCATACCGAAAAGCATTGCAGGACGGGCAAATCCGGGTGCCGACGGGCATCTCGGTAGCTCGCCGAATCATCGAGCGCTGGCTGGGCCAAACAGTCGAGGCAGCCGCAGCGTCCACCGGCTGACCCGGTTTGACAGAGATGACCGGCTGGCCGGTTGACTCGGTTGACCGGATCAGCGCTGCAACGCGGTCTTGACGGCGCCGATCGAGGGGTTGGTGGCGACCGATCCGTCCGGGAAGACCACGGTCGGCACGGTCTGGTTGCCGCCGTTGACGGCCATGACCACGTCGGCCGCTGCGGGGTGTTGCTCGATGTCGACCTCGGTCAGCCCAATGTTCTCGCGCTGCAGCTGTGCCTTGAGACGGCGGCAGTACCCGCACCACGTCGTGGTGAACATCGTCACGCTCCCTGCTGCGGGCACGAAGGGTGCGATGGTGTCGGGCGTGGACATGGTCCTCCTCGGATGGTGGTTACCGGCCGCAACGCCGTTGCCGCAGAGCATCTTCCCCACGAGCCGCGCCGAACTTTCCAGCCGGGCGCGTCGGCACGGCGTGGCCCCGCGGAAAGCCTCGGAGTCTAAGGGGCTTCGGGAGCTCATCGGTAGTCCCGTCGTCCCGGCAAACGCGAGATGAACGGCATACCGGAACCGGGGGAGACGGATCGCCCCCGGAACTGGAACAATGCCCCGCATGGGCAAGTACACCGCTAACGGCACCCGCAAACTCGACACCCTGACCTACGAAACCGAACTCAAGCGCCTGCAGGCCGAACTCGTGACCATGCAGCAGTGGGTCATCGAGACTGGGTCGCGTTTGGTCGTGCTCTTCGAAGGCCGCGACGCGGCCGGCAAGGGGTCGGCCATCAAGCGGATGACCGAATACCTCAACCCTCGCCAGGCCCGGATCTCGGCCCTGCCGGCACCGACCGAGCGCCAGAAGACCCAGTGGTACTTCCAGCGGTATGTCGAGCATCTGCCAGCAGCTGGCGAGATAGTGCTGTTCGACCGCTCCTGGTACAACCGGGCCGGCGTCGAGCACGTCATGGGGTTCTGCACCGACGTCGAGTACGCCCGCTTCCTGCGTCAGGCGCCGTCCTTCGAGCGGATGCTCATCGACGACGGCATCATGCTGCGCAAGTACTGGTTCTCGGTGAGCGATGTCGAGCAGGAGGCGCGGTTCCGCTCGCGTGCCCTCGACCCGATGCGCCGTTGGAAGCTGTCGCCGATGGACATGCAGTCCATCACCCGCTGGGAGGACTACTCGCGGGCCAAGGACACCATGATGCAGTTCACCGACATCTCCGACTCCCCGTGGTACACGGTCGAGTCCGAGGACAAGAAGGCCTCCCGGCTCAACGTCATCGCCCACCTGCTCTCGACGGTCCCCTACGAGGCGCTCTCGCCCAAGCCGGTCGAGATCCCGCGCCGGCCGGACGCCGTCGGTTACGCCCGTCCGCCGCGCGAGTCCAACCGCTACGTGCCCGACCACGCCCACAGCCTGGAGATCGTGCAGCCCAAGGTGAAGGCCAAGCCCAAGGGCAAGTCTGGCGACAAGGACAAGCACAAGGCCAAGGACGCCCCGGCCCCGGCCGCATCGGCCCCCGCCGCCGCACCTGCTCCCGCTCCCGCCCCGGCAGCAGCTGGTACCCCGGCGGCAGCACCCAAGCCGGCCGCCGCCAAGCCGGCTCCCGTCAAGCCCGCTGAGCACGCCGCTGACGTGCCGGCGAAGGACGACCCCCAGGGCTGAGCGGCGCAGCCGCCTCACGCGACGCATCGGTAGCACATTCGACCACCCGGCATACCGGCCTTGCTCCGGTATGCCGGGTGGCTGCCGTCCGGGCCCCCTCGGCACGCCGTCCGGACTGTCAGGCCCGCCGCCTAGGATCGTCGTGACCATGAGCCAGGCGAGCCGACCTCCCGTCCCGCAGCCAGGGGCGCCCACGGCGCCCGGCGCGGCGCTCGACCGTGCCGATGCGGTGCTCGCGGCCCTCGATCCGGAACAACGCGCGGTCGCCAGCGTGCCGCGCGGGCCGATGTGCGTGCTCGCGGGTGCCGGCACCGGCAAGACCCGGGCCATCACCCACCGCATCGCCTACGGCGTGCATTCGGGGGCGTTCCAGGCCCAGCGGGTGCTGGCGGTGACCTTCACCGCGCGGGCCGCGGGTGAGATGCGGGTGCGCCTGCGCGAGCTCGGCGTCGGTGGGGTGCAGGCGCGCACCTTCCACGCCGCGGCGCTGCGCCAGTTGCACTACTTCTGGCCGCACGCCATTGGCGGGGGAGCTCCCGAGGTCCTCGCTCAGAAGGCCCCGGTCGTCGGCGAGGCGACCGGCCGGCTGCGGCTGCAGGTCGACCGCACGACGATCCGCGACCTGGCGGCCGAGATCGAGTGGGCGAAGGTCTCGATGCTCACCCCGCAGACGTATGCCGTGGCGGCTCGCCGCGCGCGTCGCGACCCCGCGGGCCTGGACGTCACGGCGATGGCCCGAGTGTGGGAGACCTACGAGGAGCGCAAGGCCGAGCGCGGGGTCATCGACTTCGAGGACGTGCTGCTGCTCACGGCTGGCATCCTCGCTGAGCGGGAAGACATCGCCCGGGTCGTGCGCGACCAATACCGGCATTTCGTCGTCGACGAGTATCAGGACGTCAACGCCCTGCAACAGCACCTGCTCGAGCTCTGGCTGGGCGGCCGTGAGGACATCTGTGTCGTCGGTGATCCGGCCCAGACGATCTACTCCTTCACCGGGGCCACCCCGGAGCACTTGCTGCGGTTCCCGGCCCGCTTCCCCTCCGCGAGTGTGGTGCGTCTGGTGCGCAACTATCGCTCCACGCCTCAGATCGTCCATGTCGCCAACCTCGTGCTCGGCGCAGGCTCCCGTACCAACACCCCGTTGCGCGCCCAGGGTCGGCCCGGGCCGGAACCCAGCCTCACGGCATACGAGGACGAGCCGGCGGAGGCGGCCGGCGTCGCACTGGCCATCCGAGGGCTGCTCGACTCCGGCACCCCCGCCGGCGAGATCGCCGTGCTCTTTCGCACCAACGCCCAATCGGAGGCCTTCGAAGCCGCGCTGAGCGAGCGGGACGTGCCCTACCTCGTCCGCGGTGGCGAGCGCTTTTTCGCCCGCCAGGAGGTGCGCGCCGCGATGGTGCTGCTGCGCGGTGCGGTGCGCAGCGACGACGGCCAGACCCCGTTGCCCGACCTCGTCCGTGATGTCCTCACCGGAGCCGGTTGGGCCGCAACGCCTCCGACGGCGGGAGGTGCCTTGCGCGAGCGCTGGGAGTCACTCTCGGCGGTGGCAGCACTGGCCGACGCGCTGGTGGCCCTCGATCCGGCGGCCCGGATGTCTCACCTCGTTGCCGACCTGGACGAACGCGCCGCCTCGCAGCACGCCCCGGCGGTGCAAGGCGTGACCCTCGCGTCGCTGCACGCCGCCAAGGGACTGGAGTGGGATGTCGTCTTCCTCGCCGGCTGCAGCGACGGCTACCTCCCGATCACCATGGCCGAGGGTCCTGCCGCGATCGAGGAGGAGCGTCGGCTGTGTTACGTCGGGCTGACCCGAGCCCGCCGTGAGCTGCACCTGTCGTGGGCCGCGGCGCGGACCCCGGGCGCCCGGGCTACCCGCCGCCCGTCCCGTTTCCTCGAGGCGGCGGCTGCGGTCTTCGGTGCCGGTGCGACGAGTGCGGCGCGCGACGGCAGTTCGGGCCGGTCCAGAGGCTCGGGGGGCGAGGGCTCGGGGCGGACGCGGACTCCCAGGCAGCCGACGGTATGCCGTGGATGCGGCACTGTGCTGTCCGCCGCCGCCGAGCGCAAGGTCGGGCGGTGCGCCGACTGCCCGCCGACGTATGACCCGGCGCTTTTCGAAGCGCTGCGCAGTTGGCGCAGCGAGGTGGCCAAGACCGACAAGGTGCCCGCCTTCGTCGTGTTCACCGACGCCACCCTCACGGCCGTCGCGGAGGCCCGGCCCACGACCTCGGCAGCGCTGACGGCTATCCCCGGGATCGGCGCGCGCAAGCTGGACATGTATGGCGCCGCGGTGCTAGCGCTCGTGGCGGCCGCCGATCCTCCGACGGCGGCTGAATCCGGTTCTGCCGGAGTGTGATTCGCGATCCGGGCGACGTGGTAAGTGTCGGTGGCAGGTGATTTCCGATAATTCGGTTGGCGATTCGGGCCTGGGGGGTTACCCTCGTAACCGCCTCGCTCGTCGATAGCGCGCGAGTGGCCCCAGATGTTCAGTCGAGACCGCGGAAGGAGGGTCGGACCAGTGAAGAGCACCTTGTCGATGCCGGTATGTGAGCGCCCGACCATGCGTCTGCATGGCACCCGCGGCCTGCTGCCCACCCGTCCGGCCACCGCAGCCTCGTTCCGGTCCACCTATGCCCGCAACGCTGCCGGTGCCGTCGTGAGCGCAGCCGTGACCGCTCACGATGCCGTTGTCGCCGTCCCGGCCACTGCTGGCGCTCCGGCCGCTAAGCCGCTCGCCACCGCCAATGCCCCTGTCCGTCGTTCCGCCCTCGGTAGTCCGCCTCGCTAGCGATCAGCCAGCCAGGCCCTCCTCCAGGCCGCGGAACCCCACCGGGATCCGCGGCCTTCGTGTTTATTGCGACGGCCGACGGGACACCCCTAAGGCCACCGATGACCACAGCACCACAGCAGCACACGAGTTCGGCCGAACGGCAGCACAGCCGGACAGCCGCACAGCACGCGCCGATCTCCGACCGGAGATCCGGAGCGACCAGGAAGGAATCGGCGCCCGCCACCGCGGGACGCCGCACGACGAGGGAGGTGATGGCGGTGCAGTCCAGCGCAGTGCTCGACGGGCATCGTGAGGCGAGGTCGGTCCGCACGCAAGTGCCGTGCCGGGAGTACGACGGCGAGCTCTGGTTTGCCGAGCGTCCCGAGGATGTCGAGTTCGCCAAGTCCCTGTGCGGTCCGTGCCCGATGCGTGCCGCCTGCCTGAGTGGCGCGCTAGATCGCGCGGAGCCCTGGGGAGTCTGGGGCGGTCACCTGCTCGTCGCGGGCGCGATCGTGGCCCGCAAGCGGCCCCGGGGTCGGCCGCGCAAGAGCGACGTCGCGGCGTGAGAGCCCTTGCCTACCTGTTGCTTGGCCCGAGAACAGGTGTCAACGAGTGCGAGTGCTCGAATAGCCCAGCCGGCGCCACAGCGTGGCCGGGACGGTCGCATTGACCGTCCCGGCCACGGTCGTGCCGAGGGGCTTCGGCAGACCCGAGCGCGACGACAGGCCCTGCCCCTACATTGGGGCGATGCAGGCGACGATCACCATTGCCCAGGACCCCGCGGCGGATGCCCTGCTCTCGCGCGACCCGTTCGCGCTTCTTTGCGGCATGCTGCTCGATCAGCAGTTCCCGATGGAGCACGCCTTCCGCGGGCCCGCAAAGCTGCTCGATCGGTTCGGCACCCTCGATCCGCGGGCCGTGGCTGCGGCCGAGCCGGGTGCCTTCGCCGACCTGGCTGCCACGCCACCGGCGATCCACCGCTACGGCCGGTCGATGGCAGGTCGCATCCAGGCGCTGGCCGCCCATGTCATCGAGCACTACGACGGCGACACCGCACGCATCTGGACCGAATCATCCGACACGTCGGACCTGCTCGACCGGCTGCGGGAGCTGCCCGGATTCGGCGACCAGAAGGCGCGCATCTTCGCGGCGCTGCTGGGCAAACAACTCGGCGTGCAGCCGCTGGGGTGGCGCGAGGCGATCGGCCCGTATGCCGAGCCCGACAGCTACCGCTCGGTGGCCGACGTCGTCGACGCCGAGTCGCTGAGCAAGGTGCGAGCCTTCAAGCAGCACGCGAAAGCGGTCGCCAAGGCCGCAGCCCCGGCCGGAGCGAAGTCAACATCGAAGGCAACTGCGAGGGCAACCGCGAAGACGCCGGGCGGGCCGGCTGGGGAGACCGGCAATGGCTGAGACCGACTCGCTGGGCGTTGTCTTCCCCTTTACCGGTCAACGCCGCAGCACGACCGCTCTGGGTCGCGAGGTGCTCGTCGACGCACTGCGGGAGGTCGACCCGGTGGGGGCTCGGCTCGCAGCCGCGGAGACCAACTGGCGCACCGGCTATCCCGCCCATTTCCGGCGGCTGGTGGTCGCGGGCCTGGACAGTGGCCAGGCCGCCCGCACGATTGCGACGCACGGACTGGCCAGCATCGGCGAGCGGCTGAGCTGGGCCGCCCTCGGCGGCGTCGAGACCAGTCTGGCTGACGCGATAGCCGCGCGCCCCGGCCCGGCCCCGGCCGCGCCGGCCCGCCAGCTCGTCACCGAGACGGTGCGGGGCGACGGCATACCGGAGCATGTCGTGACGATTCCCTACCGGGGCACCCGACTGGAGGGCGGCGCACTCCTGCGGCAACTCGAAGACTGGACCACTCGGGGCATCATCGAGCCCTCGTGCGCGGCTGCCGTCGCCGAGGTGGCGGCCCATCCGGAGTGGCTCGACCTGTCCGACGTGCACTTGGTCGTGCTGGGCGCGGGTGCCGAGATGGGGCCGCTGCGTGCGGCGCTGCGATGGGGCGCCGACGTCTATGCCGTCGACCTCGCCCGTCCGCAGCTCTGGCGCGGGCTGCTCGAGGACAGCAAGAGGTATGCCGGGTGGCTGCACCTTCCCGCGCGGCCCGGCAGTGGGCGACTAGAGGAGCGGGCCGGGGTGGACCTCGTCACCGAGTGGCCGGCTGTGCGGCAGTGGCTCGACGGCATCGACGGGCGGCTGGTGTTGGGCAATTACGTGTATGCCGATGGCGCCGACAACGTCAGAGTCGCCGCAGCCGTCGATGCGCTCACCGCTGCGGTGTGCACGCAGCGGCCTGACACGGCACTGGCGTTTCTCGCGACCCCGACCGACGCCTTCGCGGTGCCGCGCTCGGTGGTCTCGCGCTCGGTTGCGGCCTATGACGGCGCCAAGCTCAGTCGAGCATTGCGTGGCCCGATGCGCGCGGTCAGTGGGGGGCGGTTGCTGACCCGCAACTACCTCCCGACTGCCGACCCCGGCATCAACGACAGCGTCGTGCCTCAGCAGGGGCCGAATTACTTGCTGGCCAAGCGAATTCAGCGATGGCGTGCCGCCGTCGAGCGAGACCGGGGGCGCACGGTGTCCTTCACGGTGGCCCCGCCCACTCGCACCAGATCGGTGGTCAAGAACCGGGCGCTCGCAGCTGCGTACGCCGGGGCCCACCGGTTCGGGATCGAGGTCTTCGAACCGGCCACCGCCAACACCTTGCTGGCGGTCCTGCTCGTCCACGACCTGCGCACCGGCCCGCGCAGCAGCGGCCAGGTATGGGTCGATGAGGCCGCGCACGCGGCGCACGGGGGGCTCTGGACGACGGCATACGAGCCGCGCAGCGCCCTGGGATTGGCGGCGCTGCTCGGCCTCGCAGCCCGCTGAGCCGGCGCGGGTGTGCACCATCCCCCAGGCGCTCGGACCCGGCTCCGCTACAATCCCCCCGTGCGTCACGCTCAGCCGGTCGTGCGGCCGGTGGCTCGGTGGGTGCAGGTGCCGGTCTTCGGTGCCGTCGCCATGCTGCTCACCCTCGGCGGCCACGTCGTCGGGCACGGTGACCCGCCAGCCTGGCCGGCGTTACTGTTGGTGGCCACGGGGTCGGCCGCCCTCAGGGCGGCCCTCGGCCGCAGCGTGCGATCGGTCCCCGGCATGTTCTTTGCGATACTCGCTGCCCAGGTGCTCGGGCACCTCATCTTCCTTGTCATGACGCCAGTGGCCCCCGGACAGGCGGTCGTCGGCCACCACGGCAGCATCCTGCTGCCCACCCTCGATGCCACAGCAGGCCCGCTGCTCGGCGGCGATGTCTGGATGTGGCTGGCGCACACGCTGGCCGCCGCTCTCGTCGCCGCATGGCTCTACCGCGGTGAAGCGCTCTCCGCGGCGCTGGCCCGCCGGGTGGCTGCCGTCGCGCGCCACGTGCGTCCCCAGCCGATCCCTCCGCTGCTGCCCGAGGTGCGGGTCTGGACACCCTCGGCTCCGGTGGTGCGCGGACGGCATACCGTCCTGCTCGATGCGCCCAGGCGCGGTCCGCCCGGTTCAAGCCGACCGAGCGTGAACCACGCTATCGGCGCGCCCTCGCGCCACCGCGGTCTGAGCTCCGACCGCACCCTCAACCCCTCGTCGATTCCGGCCGGGTGCCGGAGAAGGGACTCGCTATCGCGATCTCCGTTGATACCGAGAGACTGCTCGGTGCTGAATAGCCACGGTATGCCGCCCCGCTGTGACAAAAAGGGCGGCATACCTCTATGTGGGGGGTTGGGGCGGCGACTGTGGCCCGTTCGTGTCCTCGTTTTGTGCGTCCGGAAGTCGCTAGGAACGGACCCCTGGCCCCCCATAGCCTGAACCGTCGAGTCGTTGAGTGTCATCGGGGGAAGAAGATGTCGTCGGGAGTCGGGTCTCGCTCCGCTGTGTCCAGGCGCACCGTCGCTGCCGGATTGGCGTGGACGGTGCCCGCCGTCGTGCTCGTCGCGGGGACACCCGCGTATGCCGCATCAGGCGACATCGTCCGAGTGCTCGACAGCAGCGTGGCGTGCAAGATCACCGCAGGCGTCAAGCGGTACAAGTTCACCTTGGTCTTCGAGAACACCGGCACGACCGACACCACGCTCTGCGTGACCGCCGGGCAGATGTTCACCAACGCTGCCAACTGCGACGACCCCACCGTGGACGGCCTGCCGTCCTGCACGACGGTCGCGGCCGGGGCCATCGTGTCGCTGAAGTTCCTCTCGGAGGCGACCACGTGCTTGTCCAACGGCTACATGGCGCTCAGCTATACCTACACGCTCGTGGGAGGCACCACGGTCGCCGTGACGACCTCGGTCCCGTTCAACTCGGTGAGCCCCTGTTAATAGCCGGTGGCCTGCGATGTTCGGCAAATCGGTGCGGCGGCGGAAGGTCGGCAGGTACAGTCGCCATCTGGCAAGGTGACCGGTTTGGCGCGGGCACTCACGCCGGGAGATGACTGATGCTGCAGGTCGGTGCAGGATCCACAACTCGGGAGTCGGGCACAATCATGGCCAGCACGGCGCACGCGCGCGTTCCTCGTCGCACTGTCGCTCGGGCGGCGGCGTGGTCGGTGCCGGTCGTGACCCTGGCCGCTTCGGCCCCGGCGTTCGCATCGTCCAAGCCGGCGACCACGTCGACGATTGCGACCGGCTGCAAGCCGGCCGCCAGCCCCGGCAAGAAGTTCGAGATGCTCGTGACCATCTGCAACAACACGGCGCAGACGATGACGATCACGTTCCAGAGCATGACCATCCAGCAGACCGGAACGACGTGGACGGCGTTGTCCGGGACGGTTTCCCCGACAACAGTCGCTGCCGGCCAATGCGCGAGCGTCCTGTTCACCGGCACCTTCCAGGACGCCTCTGCGCCGAACTCCGGCACCGCGACGCTGACGGTCGCTTATAACTGGACCTCCGGCACTGGCGGCACCGCCCAATCTGGCACTCAGACGGCCAGCGGGTCGCTGACCATCACGGGATGCTGACAGTGGGTGCACCCGCGACCGCAGCTGAGCAGCCCGGCCCGACGCAGGCCGAGTCGCGCGAGCTCGTCACCTGTGACGCGTGCGGCACGGCCCTGCCAGACGCGGCCGCGGACCAGCTGGCGTGGTCGGTGGGGTGGGAGCAAGGTCGCCAAGTGCACACCTGCCCGGACTGCGCGCGCCGTTTCGTGCGCAGCATCGAGGCCAAGCTCGACTCGGAGTGGTGGTAGGTAGGCCTCAGGCCGGGGAGCCCACCGGCGGAAGGTCCGACCCAGGGATGAGGGCATCGACCGTGGCCCGCCCGGGCACGGTCGCTCCCAACTGGCAGAGGACGCCGATCCCGCCGAGCCATACCCGGTGGATCAGCAGGTACTCGGCCGGCAGGTTGAGCCGCATCCCCACCGTGTAGTTGGGTTTGCGCGGGTCGTTGATGTGCGCGAAGACCTCACGCAACCACTCCCGGCTGAAGTGGAACTCATCGACCCGCAGCGGGGCCAGGAAGGGCTCGAGATACTCCAGCAGGCGCTCGGCATCGACGTCGACCCCGTCACGCACGAACCCGATCTCACGCAGGCCGGTGAGCGTCGATGCCGCATCGCCGTCGATCCCCAGGGTGAGCAGCCGCCCCATGTCCTCGGGCAGGCCGGTGGGCAGATGCTTCACGGCCCCGAAGTCGAGCACGCCGAGCCGCCCGTCGGGCAGCAGGCGGAAGTTGCCCGGGTGGGGGTCGGCGTGCAAGAGCCCGCATCGACCGGGTCCGTCGAGCAAGAACCGCATGTATGCCGTGCCGGCGGCATCGCGGTCGGCGGCAGGTGCGTCGTCGATCAGGCTCGACAGCGGCGTCCCGGGCAGCCATTCCGACACCAACACGAGTTGGCTGAACGCCACGACCTGGGGCACGGCGATATGGGGGTCACCGGCATACGCCTGGGCGAAGGCCTTCTGCGAG
>Ga0116175_1001294_pt1 | contig 16207 bp, 22 predicted proteins | sample AD_UKC125_MetaG_FD_89802 | JGI IMG/M metagenome (GOLD analysis project Ga0116175, IMG submission 89802) | Active sludge microbial communities of municipal wastewater-treating anaerobic digesters from USA - AD_UKC125_MetaG | ecosystem: Engineered > Bioreactor > Anaerobic > Digestate | place: USA... | reverse complement strand
CTCGGCCTGTTGCAAAAAGCCGATGATTTGCTCTTCTGAAAACCGCTTCTTCAAGTCCATTCTCCTTCTCGGAAACGGACTCTACTAAATTGCCGATGGCACTGATTACGGGGGGCACCTCACTGCGACGCTCTTATCCCAATATTAGGCTAGTTGGCACCAAGGTCACCGCCCAACTTAGATGGTTCGATCACATGCTACGCTGGATGGTGACAGGCATGTGTTACGTAATCGGGGCATACGCACTTTTTGTTATGGCGTATGCAATCTTTGTCGTTGGTACAGCTAACAAGGTTCAGTTCTTTGCGCTGACGGCTGCTGCGCTTGTATTGCTACTCGCGACCATGTTCTTTTCAAGCATGAATTGGGCATATCACAGCACTCGTCGGGTAATCTCTGTTGCCGCAAAGGATTGTGAGTGAGCCCTTGGGTCATTTGTGCAGTGCTGAATGGGAATCTGGCTATTGCCGGAGATGAACAGCACAGAAATTTTAGCCGCTAAAATGCAGCGGCGGAACTGGTTATTGTGGACAATTTACTGAATCCTGGGCGCTTGGCCTGATTTCCCGAGGATCTGCGCGCCTCGATCCACTCCTCGATCTCGGTCAAGTCCCAAGCGACATTTCGGCTGGTGAGCACAATGCGACGCGGAAACTCTCCGCGTTGTTCCATGTTGAAAATTGTGCGCTCAGACAACGGGATCATTGCCAGTAGCTTCTTGCGGTTAATGAGCGTCTTACTTGTGGTTGCCTGCATCCCTTGGCCTCTTTCAGTCACTTGCGAACATGTGCCTGATGGTGCCTGTCAACGCGGATTGTTTCGTCCTATTAGTTGGTCAATTAGGTTGACGCCGCGAGCGCGATTTTGTACGCAAGCAGAACATTGCGGGGATCGATGCCAGCGCCTTCGATACCGCCTGGCGCTCGATGCCGAGCTTTCGCGCAATCTCCGACTGATTGAATCCAGACCACTGGAGCATCAGCATCTGCTTCTTGCGGTCCGATAGCTTCGAGTCCACCATCAGCCGCGCTTGATCGCGCAACTCCGCCTTGTCCGCCGGTTGTAAGGTCTGACCCGCGACGTAGTGGAAGAAGTAGCTGTCAACCAGTTGATCGCCCGATTTCACTTGAGCAGTGGCCGGCTTCGCGCATTGCTGGCTGAGTCTCGCCAGTTCGAGGTCGAATTGCGCGAGGGATCGCCTTGCTTGTCTGTAGACAGGGTTCCATGCGCCGCTCGGCAATTTAGGCCGGTGATCCAGGCAATACAGGCTACTTAGTCGAAGCTTTTCCTCTGGATCGTCCGCCTTCGGATCATCGCTCCCGCCGGCGAATGAGGTCAGCTCGGCGAGTGATCCGCAGAACCGGCAGAACCCCTGGAGGCGTTCGCCATTCAGTCGGGTGTCGCGCACCTTTGACTTCGTCGGCCGCTTGCAGGCGCAGTCCCATACAAGCCCGATCAACGATTCGAGTGTCGCAACAAACCGCCGATCCTTTGGGGTCTGCCTGTCCTCCGTTTTGATGAACTGGCGTAGCAACTGCCGCTGCATGCGAACCATCGCATCAAGTCCCACCAGTCGAATGATTCCGCTGAAGTTCACCCCTGTTCCTGCTCCCGGGATGTGGCCCAAGTAGCGTTGCGGCAGCGTCGCCGTGTACGCAGCCACGGCGGGGTCAATGAGTTCCTGTATCAGCCCAACGATGGGGTAGCGCCGCGAGGAGGCGGAATACGGCCTCCAGCGCCCCTCAAACTGCTCGATGGCTTCCGAGACAGTGGGGTCGCAGCCTTCCCAGATGACAATGGTTGGATCGTTCTTCATGTCAACCATTTTGGACAACTAATAAGATGTAGGCAACCCCCAATAGCGCCTAACCTTCGCAGCAATTCAGTTGATAACGGAGGTTTACGCAATGACGATAGAAGACACGCTGCTGCAACGCTTCGGCCCGCTGTTGAGCATCGCGCAGCTCGCGGCTGTCCTGGATCGTTCGCCTGATGGATTGCGGATCAGCTTGCGTGCTACGAACGAGTGTACGCAGCGAATTAACAAGGCCCGCTTGAAGATCGGCCGGCGGGTCTACTTCCGAACCTCACAGATCGCCGAGGTGTTGAGCGACGAGTCCCTGTACGGAACGGGGAACTGAGGAATGGCGATTGATGTACTGGCGGCGTTCGAGCAAGAACCGCCGGTCCTGGACTTCATATGGCCCGGCTTCCTTGCAGGGACTGTCGGCGCGCTCGTCGCTCCAGGAGCCACGGGCAAGAGCTTCTGGGCGCTGGAAGCGGCCATGAGCATCGCATGCAGTGTTGCCGGTGGCGACCTCGTGGGCCTTGCCCCCGCACACACCGGGCGCGTGGTTTATCTGGCCGGGGAAGACCCACCGCCCGCGCTTGTGCGGCGCATTCACGCCATCGGCCAGCGCCTCGGGCACACAGCACGCCAAGCCATTGCGGAGAACCTCGCGCTTGAGTCGATCATGGGCAAGCGCCTGAACATCATGGACGATGCGCACTTGCGCCGCGTCATTGAGTACAGCGCCGGGGCGCGGCTGATTGTGCTGGACACCCTGAGCCGCATTCATGCCCTCGATGAGAACAGCAACGGCAACATGGCCCACGTCGTGGCCGTACTGGAGCACGTTGCGGCCACTACGGGCGCATCCGTGCTCTACCTGCACCACGTCAGCAAGGGAAGCGCCCGCGAAGGTCAGACCGACCAACAGCAGGCCGCACGTGGCGCGTCCGCGCTGATCGACAACGCCAGGTGGTGCGGTTACATCGCCCGCATGACCGAGGACGAGGCAAAGCGCCTCAGCGACCGCCCCCACGACCGGCAGCCCATCGGTAATGAGCGCCGCAGCTACTTCGTGCGTTTCGGCGTCAGCAAGCAGAACTACGACGCCACGCCGCTTGATCGCTGGTACATGCGGCACTCCGGCGGCGTACTGGTGCCAGTGGAACTGCATGAGGCCCACAGGAATGAGGAGAAGGGATGCGATGGCCGGAGGCGAAGCGATGGCTTTTGACCTCACCCATGCCAGGCACGATCCAATGCACTGCTTGGTCCCCGGCTTGTTCCGCAGTCTCAAGCGCGGACAACGGAAGAAACTCAAGCTCGATGTGACGTATCACTACACCGAGAATGAACAAGCGCGGTTCGTTGGCTTTGAGCCGCTCGGTGCCGATGACATGCGGCTGCTGCAAGGTCTGGTGGCTCTTGGCGGACCGAAAGGCATTATCCTGACGCCGGAGCCAACAGCAGACTTACCGAAGCAGCTCCGTCTATTCCTTGAGCCGAAATTTGACGCGGTAGGGCAGGATGCGCTTGTCGTGAGAGAGAGCATGACCAGCCTACTAAGCGAGATCGGCTTGACCGATGGCGGCGACAATATCAGGGCGATCAAGGCGTGCTTGCTGCGCATGGCAAACGTGACAGTGGTAGTCACCAAAGGGAGCAGGCAACGGTCTTTTCACTTGATGAGCTATGCCTTCGATGAGGAGGACGGACGGCTATTCGTCGCGCTGAATCCTCAGATTGCAGAGGCGATTCTTGGGCGGCGTCCGTATACCCGCATTGAGATGGCCGAGGTGCGGGCGCTACAAACCGATCCGGCCCGCCTGATTCACCAGCGGCTGTGCGGCTGGGTCGATCCCGGCAAAACCGGGCGTGTGGAACTCGATACCCTTTCTGGCTACGTCTGGCCGGACGAGGCGAACGCCGAGGCCATGAAGAAGCGCCGCCAGAAGGCCCGCAAGGCTCTGACCGAGCTTGCCACCGTGGGCTGGACGGTCAGCGAGTATGCGGCAGGGAAGTGGGAAATTGGCAGGCCGAAGCCCGTAGTAACGTTCCCAAAGCTCCGTAGCAACGTTCCCCTTCATCCGTAGCAACGTTCCCCGCCTCAAACCGGAAAACACAGCAACGGCGCGGGCTTGCGGCTAGTTCGCAAATTCCATCCATGATCTTCCAAGATCATCGACTAGGCGCGGCACTTGCCGCCGCCCTGTAGGGCGCCACCAAGTCCTTACCGAAGTTCGGCCTTCGGCCGTTGAGTTGTACGCCAGAAGGGTAGTTGGCTCCGCACGCAACATGAGGCAACCCCGTTCTTCACGTGTCTGCCGAGCTGCAGCATCATCATTTCTGGCGATGGAGGCCGGAACTTGGCCAGCCTCGTTGTTTTTGACGATGATGGATCTCGCTGACCCGCCCCTCATCAGTCAATAGGACGACGTTTTAGCGGCTAAAATTTTCTTTTCTTGGCGTTCAATTGATCCAGTCTAGTTTCTTTTCCAACGCATCCCAACGCTGATCGGCGGGAATACAGGCTAGCGGATCGTCGGCGATGACCGCCAAGTTGGCCCGCACCTCATCAAGGACCGCAAACCGGCGCAATGCCGCCTGCACTTCTTCATCATCGAGGCAACGCCGGATGCAGCGGCACGTTCCAGCACCGTCCAATCCGAGCAGATCATGATGCAGCCGGTGCAGGGCTACCGCCTTCGCCAGGTGTTGTATCGTAAGTGCTTCCCTATAGGTTTCTGCGAGGAGCAAGTCGGCTTCGAACTCGGCAAGGGCTACATCAAAGGACTGCCAGGCATTCAAGTCATCAGCGACGATCGCGCGCAATTCTTCCAAGGTGCCCCACATCGCCCGCCACAGGTCGGCCGGGCCATCCTGGTGGAGCCGGGGCGCGTCAGGAAACAACTCCGAAAGTGACGCCATGGTGCGGGCGGTCAACGGCTGCTTGCCATTGAAAACAGGACGCCACTTCTTTGACTCCTGAGTGTTCGAGGTTCCCTGCATCAATCCATCGTAGCGGCTGGCAAACCCATAGACCGAGGTTTCCCCCATCCGGTCGCGCAGCATATGCACCAGCGCCTTGCTGCGCGTGATTTCTCGTTGACGTTCCGCTGTCGTTTTCATGGCTCGCTAGGGCATGTTGTCCGGGTAAAAAATTCCTCGCTGATTTACCTGTCATTTTGCATTAACACAGCGAAAAATTCACCTCAATAAGCACTATTTAAATGCTGTTGAGGTGAAACTAACGTGAGTTCGACTCTCCGTTTCTTGCTACAAAAGTATGGCCCGACGCTGACCCTTGATGAGTTAGCCGAAGCTCTGAAGCGAAAACCTGGTGGCGTTCGTGCGGCTTTGTCGATGCGCTCCGAGGCATGGGCCATCGAGCTGAACAACCGCAAGGTCTACGTCGGCCGCCGTGTTCATTTCCCCGCCGAAGCTGTGGCCGATCTGCTGACCGGCGATCCAATCCAAAAAGGGCCGGGAGAATGAGCACTTTCCTCGAAGAGCTGGCCAAGTGGGCAACAGGGACGCGCCAGACCACCAAACCCCGACGCAAGGAAACCTTGGCGGCCTTCCTGGCCGTGCGCCAGGACGTGGAGGAGGCCATCGCTGCCGGCTACGCCCTCAAGACCATTTGGGAGCACATGCACGAAACCGGCCGGGTGTCGTTCCGCTACGAAACCTTCCTCCGGCATGTTCGCCGGCACATCACGAATGCGCCGCCAGAGCGTCCCAAACTGCCGGCCCCGGTGAAGTCGGAGGTACAGGCAAAGGGGGGCGACGAGTCCAAACCGAAGGCGCTTACCGAGCCGAAGAAAAGCGGAGTCTCATCGGTGGGGCGCTTCAACTTCGACCCGACGCCCAAAAAAGAGGAACTGCTGTGATTGCCGCGCTCCATCGCTGCAACCTCGTGTCTGTTGCGCTGCTGATGCGCTACCGGAACGCTGCAACGGTGCTGTTTTCGGCCGTTCTCGGCCATTACTGCCGTGTTGGTGCGCTGTTGCACTTCGATAGCGCATGCGCAGCGAAAGTCTTGCTGCTTCATCCACGTGAAAGTGGCCTCCGAAGTGCGGGCAGGATGTGTGAAGTAGGCCCACCCGCAAGCGGGCGTTCCTTCTCCACCGCCCCTTATTCGCGCCGGGGGCGCTCAACGGGAATCCTGCCCTGCGGGGCCAGCGGCTACCGCCGCGCATGGGGTATGCCATGAGCGAAATGGCACCCACCCGCAAGGGCTGCACACCGCTCAAGGTGTACTGCCTCCCCGACGAGCGCGCGCGTATCGAGGCCAACGCTAGGGATGCCGGCATGACTGTCGCCCGCTTTCTGCGCGAGGTCGGCCAGGGCTACCGCGTGCGGGGAATCGTGGACTTCGAGAAGGCGCGCGAATTGGCGCGGATCAATGGCGACCTTGGCCGTCTGGGCGGCCTCCTGAAGCTATGGCTTACCGATGACGTGCGCACCGCCAAGTTTGGCGAGGCCACCGTCCGGGCGCTGCTGGGCCGGATCGAAGCAACCCAAGACCAGATGACCGAACTCATGCGGGCAATAGTTCGCCCCAAGGTCGAGGACTGATTTTTTAGCCGCTAAAACCGAAAGGAGATTGACATGAGAAAGACAAAAGTAGCCGCGACCGTTGCCCTGGTGCTTGCCCTAGCAGGCAGTTTCTCTATGCCGGCGCACGCAGGCATCCCCGTCATTGACGGTACGAACCTCGCCCAAAACATCATGACGGCCATTGAAAGCGTGGCTTAAACGCTCAAGCAAATTGAGCAATACCGGACGCAGTTGCAGCAGTACGAAAACATGCTGCAAAACACCGCTGCGCCGGCGGCCTACATTTGGGATCAAGCGCAATCGACCATTAACGGGTTGATGAACGCGACCAACACGCTGAACTATTACAAGCAGCAGCTCGGCAGCGTTGATACCTATCTCAACAAGTTCCAGGACGTGAACTACTACAAGTCCTCGCCGTGCTTCACCAGCGCCGGTTGCTCAGCCTCCGAATGGGCCGCCATGAAGAGCGTGCAGCAGCTCGCCAGCCAGTCGCAGAAGAAGGCCAACGATGCGTTGTTCAAGGGCCTCGAATTGCAGCAACAGAATATCCAGGGCGACGCAGCGACCTTGCAGCGCCTGCAATCGGCCGCCCAAGGAGCAACGGGCCAGATGCAGGCCATCGGCTACGCCAACCAACTCGCCAGCAACCAGGCGAACCAGCTCTTGCAGATTCGCAGCCTGCTGATCGCCCAGCAAAACGCGGTGGCATCCAAGATGCAGGCCGACTCCGACCGCGAGGCCCGGCAGACGGCCGCACATGCTACGTCGACCGAAAGCCGCATCGGCACGACCGGCAGCCCGAAAAACTGGCTTGAACTGACCCGCTAACCGGAGGCTTCCATGAAAGTAAGAATCGTCCTGTCGGCGGCTTTCGTCGCCGCCGGCCTGGCCGGCTGCGACAGTTCGCCCATGCCCATGCCCGAAGTGAATGACGCGAATTGCCAGATCGACAAGATCATGCAGATCGTGGATGAGGTGACGCGCCGCGAGTTCGGCAGCCGCTGCTCTCGGCGGCCTGGCGCTATTGCACCAACCGAGAAGCCGAAGAACTGGCTTGATCTCACCGACCCCGGCCAAAAGAGGTAACACCATGAAAGCACTGCACAAAGCGGCGCTGACCGGCGCTGTCCTCTTGTTCTACTCGGCTGGAGCAGCGGCCCAGCTCACCAATCAGGGGCTGTTCGACCAGGTAGTGACCGAGTTCGCCACTCGCGCAACAAGCTGGCAATCCGTCGTGATGAACGCGGCCATGTGGCTTTTCTGGACGCTGGGCACCATCTCCCTGGTCTGGACCGGCGGCATGATGATCCTGCGCAAAGCCGACATTGGCGAGTTCTTCGCGGAGTTCTTCCGCTTCATCATGTTCTTCGGTTTCTTCCTGTGGCTGCTCAGGAATGGGCCGGCCTTTGCCTCATCAATCATCCAGTCGCTACAGCGACTCGGTGAGCAGGCATCCGGGGTATCATCAGTCTCGCCGTCAGGGATCGTGGACATTGGGTTCATGATCTTCAAGCAATCCCTCGTCAATATGTCGCTCTGGAGTCCCATCGATAGCGTCATAGGCTTTGTTCTGAGTCTGGGAATCTTGCTGCTGCTCGCTACAGTCGGCGTGAACATGCTCCTGCTTTTCGTGTCCTCCTGGATATTGATGTATGCCGGGGTGTTCTTCCTGGGCTTCGGTGGATCGCGTTGGACTTCCGACATGGCGATCAACTACTACAAGACCGTCTTGGGGGTTGCGGTGCAGATTTTTGCGATGGTGCTCCTAGTGGGCATCGGCGTCGATCTGCTTTCGTCCTTTTACGCCAAGATGAACAAGGGTACGCTCAACTTCGAAGAGCTCGGTGTCATGCTGGTTTTCTGCTTCGCCTTGCTGATGCTGATCAACAAGATTCCGGGACTGCTGTCCGGCGTCATTACCGGCGCGGGGATTGGTCATGCGGGGATCGGCAACTTCGGCGCGGGTGCTGTCGCCGGCGCTGCGCTGGGTGCGGCCGGCATGGCGGCAACGGTGGCAAGTATGGCCGGCGCTGCCGTGATGGGTGGGGCGCAGAGCATTGCCGGTGGTGTGTCGGCAGTGAAGGAGGCTTTCGCAAAGGCGCAAGCCGCGATGGATGGCGGTAGTGGTCAGATGCCCAGCTTCGGCGGCGACAGCGGTAGCGCAGGCGGTGGTTCGTCCAGTGGCGGCGACAGCTCTCCGTATGCGCAGGCTGCGGGCTTTGGCGGGTCCTCCTCGGGTAGTAGCAGTTCAGCCAGCACGAAGGATGACAAGGCCGACGGTCTGGACTCCAAGGGCAAGGACGCTGGCGGCTCAAGCCAGGGCAAGGCCAACAACACCAAAGGGAGGGGACAAGGCGCCCAGGGCAGTGCCAGTGGCGGTATGGCACGAGCTACGGCAGTAACCGTGGGCGCTGCGGCCGAGCTAGCGAAGGGTGCCGGCAGTCTGGTGAAGAACAAGGCCGTGCAATTGGCGGCCGACTTCCGGGAACGAGCAGGCGAAACACTCGGCGGCCAGGTGGCCGCAACGATCCGGGCAAACATGCCCCAGAATGCGCCGACGTTCGAGGGTAACAGCCTGGCGGCCGGTGATGATGAAGTCGCGGCCTTCGTGAACAAGACCAAAGGAGCCTAACCATGAGCGCAGTTATGATCCGCGAGCGCATGACGGACTACGCCGCTGTACTGGCTGATGTTGTCACCGTCCTGGAAGCGCCGAGGCAGCAAGTGACGCCAGCTGATCGGCGGGCAATCACAAAGCTGCTGGACGCCATGATGGATGTAAATGTCATGGTGAACTATCACTTTAATTGCCGCCGACTCTCGGCCGAACACCTGGCAGAGATTCGGACGAAGGTCACCCGTCTGGTTCCCCGATCCAAAGCCTAGTTCCTTGGCGTTTCAACCCAAGGCGGCCAGCGTGCCGCCTTGCTTCTGCTTTTCATGTAGCGTGTTGTATGTTGTAGCGTACAACATACAACTACAACATCCCCATCGACCCACGTGCCCCATTTTAGCGGCTAAAAAAACATGGCGACCAATACCGACAACCGTGCCCGCATGTTGACAATGCGAGAATTGGCGGAATTACGTCGTGACATGCTTGAGGCTTCGGCATGGATGCGCACAGAGTTGCGTTATCGCCGAATGCAGAAGCAGCCGGGCGGCGTGGAAGCCGGGCATCCAAACCTGTCTCCCAAAGATGCGTCCAACCGCACATGTGGTTCGTTTGATTCTTGAGGGGCGCCCTCTTCAGGTTAGTTATGATCGCTGCCTCTCATAACTCAGGCCGTTTCACCAAGGTTCGGTACGCCCCTACATCTGACAAGAGCTGGCACCCCAAGAGTCAAACCGGGCCATCTGGCTCTGCCTGATTATCCACCAATACCTGACTTGCCAGTTCCGACGATGCTAGGGCCTTGTGGCAGTTCCCCCCAACTGCACCGAGATTTGACTGATGAGGGGCAGCAGTCCAATTCGACAGGTCACCAGGCCGTTTGTACCCAAAACGGTGGTTTTCTGGACGCTGCTGGGCTGCGTGCTAACGGGCTGCTAGAAGCACCTTAATCTGTTAAAATTCCCATCAATTTTTCAACGTCCGGCAACTGTCAATGAATCAACGGATCGGCTATGCCCGCGTTTCGACGGATGACCAGAACCTAGACTTGCAGCGCGACGCGCTGCGGTTGGCTGGGGTTGGCCCTATCTACGAAGAGGCGGTGAGCGGTAAGACCGCAGTTCGACAGGAGCTTGACCATTGTCTGAAGGCGCTGCGAGCGGGGGACACCCTCGTGGTTTGGAGACTGGATAGGCTAGGGCGCAGCCTGCCGGACCTAGTGCAGATCGTCGCGGGCTTAGAGGAAAAGGGGATTGGCTTCGAGAGCATCACCGAGAAGATCGAGACCACTAGCGCTGCTGGGAAGCTGGTCTTCCATGTGTTCGCGGCGTTGGCTGAGTTCGAGCGCAACCTGATTCGGGAGCGAACGCAGGCTGGCTTGGTCGCTGCACGTGCACGTGGCCGCTCTGGAGGACGCAAGCCGAAGCTGGATGCACGACAAATTAGGGAGATCAAGCGCCTGATGTCTGATCCAACCATTCCGGTCGGCCAAATTGCGGAGCGTTACAAGGTCTCACGGACAACCATTTACAAGGTGGCCCCTCGAAGTGGTGTCCCGGCTACCGAGCCTCAATCGGACGCGAGCAGGAAAAAGTCAAATAGGCAAGACGCCAAATGAACGCAGTAGAAATCGAACCAGCCCTCTATAAGGATGAACCATGATGGAAAGTCTGCGGCCAAAGCAGTCAGGGGCTCGATCCGTTGTCTTCACAGAAGGGGCGCAGTGGGTCCGTGCGGACTTTCATTTGCACACCCGAGCAGACCGCGAATTCAAATATACGGGCGATGACAATTTCTACAACAGCAACTATGTTGATGCGTTGGAGAATGCGGGTATACGACTGGGCGTCATCACCAATCACAATAAGTTCGACTTCGATGAGTTCAAAGGACTGCGCAAGACGGCCCAGAAAAAAGGTATTGCGCTGCTGCCAGGCGTCGAGTTGTCGGTCAACGATGGAGCCAATGGCATCCACACGCTTGTTGTGTTCTCGGACGAATGGATTGATGAACACAACTACATCAACCCATTTCTGACCAGCGCATTCGAAGGCAAAACGCCTGCTCAGTACGAGCAGGAGAATGGCCGCACCTCTTGGTCTCTTCTGGAGACGATCAAGAAGCTGGAAAGCTATCACCGGGATTTCTTCCTGGTTTTTGCCCATGTTGAAGCACCGAGTGGCTTGTGGGCGGAGCTGGATGGCGGCCGACTCACTGAACTGGGGCAGAACGAATTCTTCCGGCGCAGAACACTGGCTTTCCAGAAGGTTCGCACGCACGATGGCGCAGGCAAAGACAAACCTTGTCGCACCAAGATTCAAAGCTGGCTGCAGAACTGGTACCCGGCAGAACTGGAAGGCAGCGATCCCAAGTGCATCGATGAAATCGGCCGGGGCAAAACCAGCCACCTGAAGGTGGGTGAGCTGTCCTTCGAGGCGGTCAAGTTCGCTTTGAGCGATCCCGCTGGTCGGGTAGCCATGGAACCACCCAAGCATCAGGCTTCGCACATCCTAAGTATCCACTTCGACGGCGGTATCCTCGACGGGCAGACGCTGCACTTCTCTTCCGAGCTGAATACACTGATCGGCATCCGGGGCAGCGGTAAGTCATCCATCTTGGAGGCGGTGCGGTACGCCCTCGACATTCCAAGGGGCGAGAAAGCGCTGGACACGAAATACAAGGATGAGTTGATTCGCCACACGCTAGGGAGCGGCGGCAAGGTGACGCTGACGGCCTGCGATGTGTATGGGCAGGAGTTCACTGTTTCCCGCATCTTCCGCGAAGCGCCGAATGTCTACTTGGGCGGAAAATTGCAGCCTGGCGTGTCGATCCGGGAGACCGTACTGCGTCGCCCAATCTACTTTGGCCAGAAGGACCTCTCTAGCACCGGCGAAGGCTTCGAGACTGATCTGGTAGAAAAGTTGGTTGGCGAGAAGCTACGTGTGCAGCGTGACGAAATCGAGACCCAACGCCAGCGGGTGCGTGACGCTGCTCAGCGTTGGCTCAAGCTCAGCAACACGGCCGAACAGAAGCGCGACTTCGAGACTCAACTCAACGATGCCAACTTCCGTCTGACCAAGTTCGCGGAGCACGGCATCGCCGACAAGCTCCAAAAGCGCCTCGGCTTCCAGCAGGACGCGACTGCACTGGCACGCATGAAGGAGCGGGCGGACGACTTCATCCGCGCCCTGGGGCAACTGATCGCCGAACACGAAGACGAGTTGCGCAATGCAACGAGCTACGTGTCCAAGCAGAACCCGGATTTCTTCGCGGCCTATTACGCCGAGTTCGCCAACCTCATTGCAAAGGTCGATCAACTCAAGCAGGTCGAGAAGGACGCACGCGCCATTGCGGGTCGCCTCAAGACCAAGCATGGCGAATTTGAAGGTGCCAGCAGGAGTCTTCAGGAAGAGTTTGCTCAGGTCGAGCGGCAACTGGCCCAGGAACTCAAGCAAACTGGCATGACGGCCATCCAACCGGACGACTTCCTGGCCCAGCAGCAACGCAAGACCAAGGCGGAGCAAATGCTGGTGGCGTTGGCTAAGCAGGAATCGCAGCAGACCAACATCCGCGACGCGCTTTTCGCGGAAATTGACAAGCTCAACGAACTCTGGCTGCGCGAGTTCAACACCATCAAGGAGGAGCTGGATCGCGTGAACGCTGGTCATACGGCCTTGCAGATCGAGGCCGATTTCAAGGGTGACAAGGATGCCGCCATCAGCTTCATGCAACAGCTGTTCAGAGGAAGCAACATCCGCGAGACCACGCTGCGCGCAGTGATGGAGGACTATGCCGACTTCGGCGGGCTGCTGCGCGCTCTGCCTGAGGCTCTATGGGTCAAGGCCAGTAGCAGCATTGAGGTTTTCGAGAAGACCTTTATGCAGAACTTGACGGAGTTCGTCACCTGGCAAGTTCCCAATCGTTTCACCATCCGCTATCGCGGCAAGGAGCTGAAGCACCACTCACTAGGGCAGCGAGCGTCTGCGCTCCTGTTGTACGTGCTTAGCCAACGGCAGAACGACGTAATCATCATCGACCAGCCAGAAGACGATCTGGACAACCAGACCATCTACGATGACGTGATCAAGCTGCTGCGTGATATGAAGCCTCACGCCCAGTTCATCTTCGCTACCCACAACGCCAATTTCCCGGTGCTGGGTGACGCGGAGCAGGTGCACGCCTGCCAGTACCAGGATGAAAGGGTCAACGTGGAAAGCGGCAGTATCGACGCCCGCCCGGTACAACACGCCATTATCAACATCATGGAAGGAGGCCAGGAAGCCTTCAACCGTCGCAAAGAGGTGTACAACCTATGGAAACCACAGAGCTGATCGACCTGCTCAGCCGGGGCGAGGACAGCCGGCAGCAGTTCAAGGCGGACATGACCAATGCTGATGCCTTGGCGGCAGAGATCGTGGCCTTCTGTAATACGGCTGGCGGGCGCATCTTCATTGGTGTGAACGACGACAGTTCGGTACGGGGTCTGTCCGGAGCCGATGTTGCCCGTCTCAACCAGCTTATCGCCAACGCGGCTTCACAGGTTGTGCGTCCCGCCGTAAACCCGCTCACGGAAAACGTGCCACATCCAAATGGCACAGTAATGGTTGTCTCCATTTCAGAGGGTGTCAACAAGCCCTACATGGACAAGAACGGCACCATCTGGGTAAAGAATGGTTCAGACAAGCGCCGCGCAACCTCGCGCGAGGAACTGCAACGGCTGTTCCAGCAGGCGGGGTTGGTGCACGCCGATGAAACGCCCGTGGCGGGCTTGAGCGCAGGCGATGTTGACATGCCCTATTTTGAAGGGTTCTTCGAGCAACAATTCGGCGAGCCGGTCGCCCAACATAACCAGCCGCTGCCGCAGTTGCTGAGCAACATGAACCTGATGAATCAGGGGCAGCTCAACGTGGCTGGCAGCCTGCTATTCGCTAGGGCACCGCAGTACGCGCTACCTGCTTTCATCGTCAAGGCTGTCGCCTTTGTCGGCACGCAGATCGAGGACGAACGCTACATCGACAGCCGCGACATTACCGGCAAGCTGGCCGATGTCTTCCAGCAGACACTGGGCTTCATCATCGCCAACACCCGCGCCGCGCAGGGCGAGCAAGGATTCAACTCACCGGGCCTGCCTGAGATTCCCCGCATCGTCTGGGAAGAACTGGTCGCCAACGCCCTCATTCACCGCGACTACTTCATCAGCGCTCCGGTACGCGTGCTGGTCTTTGCGGATCGCGTCGAGATCATCAGCCCCGGCCACTTGCCTAACAACCTGACCATCGAGAACATCAAGGCTGGCAACTCCAACATGCGCAATCCCATCCTTGCCTCCTTCGCGGCAAAGCTCCTTCCTTATCGCGGGCTAGGCAGTGGCCTTCTGCGCGTAATTCGGGCCTGGCCGCAGATCGAACTCATCGATGATCGGGCCGGCAATCTGTTCAAGGCCATCGTGGCGCGGCCCAGTGTGCAGCAGGCGGCGGGATAATCAGTGTCAATGCTGGGCACGTTAGGCAATTGCACTGAACATGGCATTTTTCATGGTATCTAAGATGTGTGAATTCTCAATTTTATGATTTTATTGAATAAAATTCATCTATCAATAATCGAGTGGGAAATCGAGTCCTTCGGGGACTATCGCCAGTTATCGAAAAACTGCCATAACGTGTTGATTTAAAAGAAAATACGTCACGACAGCTATCGGTGGCTATCGCCGGCCAGCAAAACGGGTTGACGGTAGAACGGACGGTAAGAACCGGAGGTCGGATTAAGACGCTCCCGTTTACTATTGAGACCAAACCGGTCTTTGACGGTAAAACGCTCCCCTGAAAAGCTTGTTTCATGCGGCTTTCCGGGCATCAGCAGGTCTCCTGACCCCTGACGGTAAAAGCCGTCACGAACAGGAGGAAAAACCTCGATGCTTACCGACACCGCAGTACGCAATCTCAAACCGAAATCCAAGCCTACAAGGCTTCGGACCGCGACGGCATGTGCGTAACGGTATCGACCATCGGTAGGCGAGCCCGGGCCTTCTGTTCCGCGGACATGATCTGCTTGCGTAGCCCGCTGGGTGGAGGACGCTTTGTCTCGATGCGGGGCGAGGCCAGACATTCGCCGGCGATGCAGTCACCGGGCGCAAACGGTGCCAACGCAGCCGCCTTGCTGCCGTGCTTGACGACGGCGTAGATAGCTTGGCCGATCACAATTCATCTACCAACGCACTGACCAATGTGCAGTGGCTCGAGCAGCCACCCGAGGAAATTCAAACGAAAAGTGTGATTAACCCCTGGCCTGCAGTGCAGGAGCAGTCCTTCAACGCGCCCGCGTTTCCATCTCCGCCCACAGGGCCCGGGCGAAGGCCTTCCAGGCGGTGCCGCCATGGCTCTCGACGCCGACCGTCGCGCTTTCTTCCATGGTTTTCAGCATGATGCCGGCGAGGCCGAAGAGATCCAGCTTCGCCATGAGCTTGTGATCCACGGAGCCGGTCGCCGGAACGTGCGTTGCATTCATTGCGTGATTGAGTGCCTCGCGAGCCAAGGCGCGAACCTGGACTTCGTCGTTCCAGTCGATTCCCAGCACGATACCCTTGCGCTCGATCTCCTGTTCGATCTCCCGGACTTCCTCGCCGTAGTTCTCGAAGCCTGCCATGGTCAGGACCTGAACCTCGGCTGTTCCTCGCAACTTGCGGGCGCCGTTTCATCGCCGAGCAGCGACCGTGTCGCCAGGTTGTCCATCAGCGTGACTGCAGCCAGCGCCGCAAGGCTGGCGGCGATGACCAGATGGGCGAACAGCAATAGCCACTTACGCGGCTTGAAGTTCGAGCCTTCGACTATGCGTTCGACGAGAATGCCATTCTCGTAACGTTCGCGGATGATTCTGGACATGGTGGCAATTGTTGCGACGCTCAGGCGGCGGCCTTGCGCAGGATCTGGTACAACTCGTCGTCCTTGAGCGCCAGTTTTTCCTTCTTCAGCGCCTCGACGCCGAGGTTGGTGGCCGGTTCGATACCCGATTCCATGTTCTTGATCTTCTGGTCGAGTTCGTTGTGCCCGTCGAAGACGTTGAGGAAATGGCGGCCGGTGGTCTTGATCTGGGTAACAAGGCCGTCGTATTCGGGAAACATGGCACTTTCTCGATGAGGTTGATTACGGAATGGAGACCGCCGGACTACGGGTATGGTGTTCTCCGTAAAGCAAAAAGCCCAGTCTTTTGAACTGGGCTGAACGCTTGAATTTTTTGGCTCCCCG
>Ga0116175_1001291_pt1 | contig 16240 bp, 11 predicted proteins | sample AD_UKC125_MetaG_FD_89802 | JGI IMG/M metagenome (GOLD analysis project Ga0116175, IMG submission 89802) | Active sludge microbial communities of municipal wastewater-treating anaerobic digesters from USA - AD_UKC125_MetaG | ecosystem: Engineered > Bioreactor > Anaerobic > Digestate | place: USA... | reverse complement strand
TCCACCGAACTCGAGGATGTCACCGAGGTCGAGTATCGGCAGCTGCGGCTCGAACGTGTCGTGCTGGTGGGCGTGTGGACCGAGGGCACGGCCGCGCAGGCCAAGGCGAGCATGGTGGAGTTGGCGGCACTGGCCGAGACTGCCGGTTCGGAGGTCCTCGACGGACTGATCCAGCGCCGGTCCACCCCGGACGCGGCCACCTACATCGGCTCCGGCAAGGCCGACGAACTGCGTCAGGTGGTGCTCGCCACCGGCGCCGACACCGTCATCTGTGACGGCGAGCTGACTCCGGCACAGCTGACGGCGCTGGAGAAGGTGGTCAAGGTCAAGGTGATCGACCGCACGGCACTGATCCTGGACATCTTCGCCCAGCACGCCACCTCCCGGGAGGGCAAGGCGCAGGTGTCGCTGGCACAGATGGAGTACATGCTGCCCCGGCTGCGTGGCTGGGGCGAGTCGATGTCGCGGCAGGCCGGTGGCCGGGCCGGCAGCAACGGCGGCGTCGGTCTGCGCGGTCCCGGTGAGACCAAGATCGAGACCGACCGTCGCCGGATCCGCGAACGAATGGCCAAGCTACGCCGTGAGATCCGCGAGATGAAGACCGCCCGGACAACCAAACGCGCTGCCCGGCAACGGAGCTCGATCCCAAAGATCACCGTGGCCGGGTACACCAACGCGGGTAAGTCCAGCCTGGTCAACGCGATGACCGGGTCGGGTGTGCTGGTGCAGGACGCGCTGTTCGCCACCCTTGACCCCACCACGCGCCGCGCCACCCTCACCGACGGGCGGCAGGTTGTGTTCACCGACACGGTCGGCTTTGTCCGGCATCTGCCCACCCAGCTCGTCGAGGCTTTCCGCTCGACGCTGGAAGAGGTGATCGACGCCGACCTGCTGCTGCACGTCGTCGACGGCTCGGACCCGTTCCCCACCGAACAGATCGCGGCGGTCCGGCGGGTGATCAACGAGATCGTTGCCGAGGAGGGTGTCGCCGCACCGCCGGAGCTGCTGGTGGTCAACAAGATCGACGCCATCGACGGCACCCGGCGCACCGAGTTGCGCGGCATCCTCGACGGTGCCATGTTCGTCTCCGCACACACCGGTGAAGGTCTGCCCGAGTTGTTCGACCGGATCCGCGCCGAGGTGTCGCGCGGCGACGTCGAGGTGACCATCGCCGTACCGTTCAGTCGAGGCGACGTGGTCTCGCGCATCCACCGCGACGGCGAGGTGCTCTCCACCGACCACGACGCGCAGGGCACCATCATGCGGGTGCGGGTACCGGCCGCGATGGCCGGTGAACTCGCCGAACTGCGCGTGTCGTAGATCCATAGACAGCGATCCGTATATAGTCTTATGGCCCGCCGCGCTGTTCGCGCGGCGGGCCACAGGCGTTGCCCGAGGGGACTATTCGGCGTCGAGGTCCTTGGCCACCAGCGCGGCGATCGCGTCGACGGTCGCCTGGTCGTCAGCGGTCACCACCACCGGGGTGCCCTTTTCCGCACCGAGGGTCATGATGAGCAGCGCCGACCCGGCGTCCACGGGTTCTTCGCCTTCGAGGCCGATGGTGACCGACTGTCCGGAGTCGGCGGCGGCTTCGGCGATGATGGTGGCCGGACGTGCGTGCAGGCCGACCGCCGATCCGACGGTGACGGTTGTGCTGGGCATGGATCGTTCTCCTTATGTGGTGGTGATCGGTTGTTGGGTCGGTGGATGCGATCGTATGCGGATCAGGCCGAGACCGTCTGCGGTTGTGCGGTATCGGCGGCCGCGCCGTTGGACGTGCGGAACTGTTTTGCCACCGTGACGGCCAGAGCCGCGACGACGGTACCGGCGACCAAAGCGACGAGGAACAGGGCCCAGTTGTTCATCGCGAAGAACACGAACACGCCGCCGTGGGGGGCGCGCAGTTCCACCCCGAAGGCCATGCAGAGGGCGCCGGTGACCGCGCCGCCGAGCATCGTGGACGGGATGACCCGTAGCGGGTCGGTGGCCGCGAACGGGATCGCGCCCTCGGAGATGAACGAGGCGCCGAGCAGCCATGCCGCCTTGCCGTTTTCCCGTTCCGGGTCCGAGTACAGGCCCGGTCGCAGCACCGTGGACAGCGCCATCGCGAGCGGCGGAACCATGCCGGCACACATGACGGCGGCCATGATCTGGTACTGCGCGTCACCGGCGGAGGCCGTGGCGATACCGGCGGTGGCGAACAGATACGCCGACTTGTTGAGCGGGCCACCGAGGTCGAAGCACATCATCAGGCCCAGCACGATACCCAGGAGTACCGCCGATCCGCCGGACATCGAGTCGAGTCCGTCGTTGAGCTTGTCCATCAGCCACGACAGCGGCCGGCCGAGTACCACGTAGAGCAGGCCACCCACCACGGCGCTGCCGAGCAATGGGATGATGACCACCGGTTGCAGGCCACGCGCCCACTGTGGCAAGGGGATACGCGCGATCCACAGGCACGCGACGCCGGCGATGAGACCGCCCAGGAGCGCGCCGAGGAAGTTGGCGCCGATGGCCACCGAGACCAGGCCGGCCACGAATCCCGGGGCGATACCCGGTCGGTCGGCGATCGCGAATGAGATGTACGCCGCGAGCACGGGAACAGCCAGACCCAGGGCGGCCGAGCCTATCGCGAAACTCACCGCGCCCAGATAGGTGCCGATACCGCCGTCGGGAAGATTGGTGATGGTGTTGTGCAGGGCGATGTACGCACCGTCGGACAGCGATCCGCCCGGGTCGAGAGTCGACTTTCCGATCTCGTATCCGGCGAGCAGAAAGCCCAGCGCCATCAGCAGACCGCCGGCCGCGACGAACGGGATCATGTAGCTGACGCCGGTCATCAGTGCCTGCCGGGTCTTCCCGCCCAGCCCGACACCGCCGCCGGCCGGCGGCGCGTCGGCGTCGGAGACGTCTCCGCCTACCCGTGCGGCGTGGGGGTTGCCCGCCGCCGCAACGGCTTCGGCGATCATCTTGTCCGGTTCGTTGATGGCCCGTTTGACCCCGGATTCGATCACCGGCTTCCCGGCGAAGCGTTCCTTGCCCTTGACCCCGACGTCGGTGGCGAAGATGACCGCGCCCGCATCGGAGATCACCGTCGGGTCGAAGGGGGTGGTCGCCGAGGATCCCTGCGTCTCGACGTGGAACTCGACACCGGCCCGTTCGGCCGCGTACTTGAGGGCGTCGGCGGCCATGTACGTGTGCGCGATGCCGGTGGGACATGCGGTGATCGCGACGATCGACGGCTTGGCCGCGGCGCCGGTGGTCTCGGCGGGAGAGACTTCCGGGGCCGCGTCGGCGGCCGGGGTGGTGGCGGGGGCGGCCGGGGTTGCGTCGCTTGGGGTGACGGCCTTCTTGGGTGCCGGGGTGATGGCACCGTCGACGAGTTCGACGATGCGCTCGGGGGTGTCGGCCGAGCGCAGGTCGGCGACGAAATCGGGCCGCACCAGTGCGCGGGCCAGCGAGCTGAGCAGTTTCATGTGTTCGCTCGCCCCGCCGGCGGGTGCGGCGATGAGGAAGACGATGTCGGCGGGACCGTCGGGAGCGCCGAAGTCGACCTTGGGTGCGAGCCGGGCCATCGCCAGGCTCGCCTCGGTCACGGACTCGGCGCGGGCGTGTGGGATGGCGATGCCGCCGGGCAGCCCGGTCGCCGACTTGGCCTCGCGGGCAAGGGCACCGGCGATCAGATCGGCCGGGTCGGTGGTGCGTCCGGCCCCGCCGAGTGTGCCGGCGAGATAGGTGATCACCGCGGTCGGATCGGCGCCGGCGTCGACGTCGAGCCGCACCGTGTCCACGGTGATGATCTGTTGTGCCATGGGTCTTCCTTCGTCGGGGGAACGCTGACGGCGGTCAGCGTGTGGTGGCGAGTTCGGTGAGGACGACGTGATCGAGGTCGAGCAGGTCCGGTGCGGGCGGCTGGGTGCCCGCCAGACCGGCCGCGGCGGCGCCGTAGGCGACCGCCGACCGCAGGCGGTCGGGTTCGGATTCGCCGCGCAGCGCCGCCAGGACGTAACCGGCCAGCGACGAGTCACCGGCCCCCACGGTGCTTCGGGTGACCGTGGGCGGCGGGGTGGCCGCCCAGCTTCCGGAGCCGGTGGTGAGGACCGCCCCGGCCGCGCCGAGGGTGGCGAGCACGGCACCGCCGGTACGTGCGGACAGCTCGCTCGCCGCGGCCACGATCGGTGCGAGGTCACCGGCCGCCGCGGCCGCCTTCAGTGCCGCGGGGTCGGCTCCGGTGACCTCGGCGAGTTCCTCGTCGTTGGGCTTGACGAGATCGGATCGGCCGGCGGCTGCGGCCACCAGCGGGGCCCCCGAGGTATCCACGGCCACCCGGCACGGCAGGTCGGCGAGCCGGTCGAGCAGGGTGCGGTACCAGTCGTCGGGCAGACCCGGCGGCAGCGATCCGCACAGCGCCACCCAGGATGCCGCGGCGGCATGGTCGATCAGCAGGTCCGCGAGCCCGCGCGCCTGGTCGGCGTCGAGGGGCACACCCGGCGCGTTGATCTTGGTGGTGGTGCCGTCCGGTTCGGCGATCGTCAGGTTGGAGCGGATCTCGCCGTCGACGGCGGTGGTCCGGTAGGGCAGCCCCACCGTGTCGAGGGCGGACAGCAACGGGTCGCCGGCGCGTCCGGGCAGCACCGCCAGGGTCGGGACCCCCGCCTCGGCGGCGACACGGGAGACGTTGACGCCCTTTCCGCCCGGTTCGGCGCGGGAGGCGGCTGCGCGCTGCACCTCTCCGCGCCGCAGGACCCCCGACAGCTCCAGGGTCCGGTCAAGGCTGGGGTTGGCTGTGAGAGTGACGATGTCGTACGTGGTCATGCGAGAACAACCTCGATTCCGTGGTCGGCGAGTTCGGCGGCGTCCGATGGGCTGACGGCCGAGTCGGTGATCAGCACGTCCACCTCGTCGAGGGAGGCGAAGCGGACGAGGTCCTCGCGGCCCATCTTCGACGAATCGGCCAGTACGACCACCTGATCGGCGGACGACACCATGGCCTGTTTCACGGCGGCCTCCTCCGGGTAGGGCGTGGACAGCCCGTGCCGCGCGGTGACGCCGTTGGTGCCGATGAACGCGGTGGACACGCGCAGCCGGTGGATGGCGGCGATGGCGTCGGCGCCGACGGTGGCCTGGGTCAGGCCGCGGACGCGGCCACCGATCGCATGGACGAAACCGTCGGCGTGATCGGTGAGTACCCCGGCGATCGGGATGCTGTTGGTGATCAGGGTCAGGCCGTGGCCGTGCGGCAGCGCCGTCGCGGCCTGAAAAGTGGTGCTTCCGGCGTCGAACAGGACTGAGCCGCCGTTGGGCGGAAGGAACTTCATCGCCGCCATACCGATCGTGAGCTTGCGGTCGACGTGTGTGGTCTCACGGACGTCGAGGCCTTGTTCGGCGACGACGCGGATGAGGCCGGGCCGGACCGCGCCGCCGTGGACACGTTGCAGGTGACCGGCACGCTCAAGCGTGGCCAGATCCCTGCGCACGGTCTCGCTGGTGACGGAGAACCGCCCCGCCAGGTCGGCGACGGACGCGCGGCCGACCCGGCGGACCTCGTCGGCGATCGCCTGCTGGCGTTCCTCCGCATACACCTAGCTGCTCCGTTCGTTCGAACCCGTACCGCCACGGCGTCCCGATTACCAGGCCCGACACCAACAAAAACCACATAACACCACATGGTGTCGACTGCGGTCGAGTCACCATCCGTCTGTGAGTCCATCTGGGTTTACGTGGGATCTGTTGTTGTAATCACTGTGTTTACGCGGGTTTCAGCCAGTCGTCAAGTGCAATTTGTAGTATAGATCACATAAATGGCCCGTCGTGGCGGATAATTGGGTAAATTAGCACGCGAGTGTGTGAGTCGGCCACGCGAACGGTCATGGCCACGATCGTGCCCGACTGTGTTGACAAACGTGGGTTTCGCTGCGAGTCTGGAGCTAATCGACTGTAAGCTGAGTCACATACGCTGGCTCGTCGTCTCAGGTTCCTCGCAGCCGCGGTGCCGGGTGCGGGACCGCCGCGTCACAAGGATGGTGGACCATGCCCCAGACCGCACTCAAAGGAACGCCCGTCGTCGGCGGCATCGCCTACGGGCCCGCGCTGTGGCCCGGCGAGCGGCCGGTGTACCGGCCTGCCGACGGCGGCGCGGTGCCCGAGGCCGAGCGCGATGCCGAGGCCGAGCGGTTCGCCGCGGCCGCCGCGACCGTCGCGGGCAGACTGCGCGATCGGGCCTCTCACTCGAACGGTGTTGCCGCCGAGGTGCTGTCGGCTACCGCGGGTCTGGCCGAGGACCGGGGTTGGGTGGGTGCGGTCAAGAAGTTGATCGGCAAGGGTGAGCAGGCACCCGGCGCGACGATCGCGGCCACCGAGGAGTTCGCGGCGCTGTTCACCAAGCTGGGTGGGCTGATGGCCGAACGCGTCACCGATCTCAACGACGTGCGCGACCGCGTCGTGGCCGAACTGCTAGGTGTGCCCGAACCCGGTGTGCCGGTACCGGATACGCCGTCGATCCTGGTGGCCGACGATCTGGCCCCCGCCGACACCGCGGGACTGGACCCGGCGCTGGTCACCGCGCTGGTCACCCGGCTCGGCGGGCCGACCAGCCACACCGCGATCATCGCGCGCCAACTGGGTATCCCCTGCGTTGTCGCGGTCACCGATCTCGCCGGCGTGGCCGCGGGCACCGCGGTACTGGTGGACGGCACCACCGGCGTCGTGGAGATCGAACCTGATCAGACCCGGGCCCGGTCCCGCGTCGAGGAAAGCAGGCGCGCCGCGCTGGCGGCCGCGGCGTGGACCGGTCCGGGCCGCACCGCCGACGGACACCCCGTGTCCGTGCTGGCCAACGTGGCCGATGGCACCTCGGCACGGGCGGCGACCGCCCATCCCGTCGAGGGGGTTGGGCTGTTCCGGACCGAACTCGCCTTTCTGGACAGGGCCGACGAGCCGTCCGTCGATGAGCAGGCCGCGCTCTACCGCGAGGTGATCGATGCGTTCGACGGCCGCAAGGTTGTCATCCGGACACTGGACGCGGGGTCGGACAAACCGCTGAAGTTCGTCTCTCAGGAACACGAGCCCAACCCGGCGATGGGTGTGCGCGGTAACCGGATCGCCTCGGTACACCCGGAGATCCGTGCCCACCAGCTCGACGCCATCGGCCGGGCCGCCGAAACCGCGGGCGTCACACCGTGGGTGATGGCGCCGATGATCGCCGACGCTCGCGAGGCCGAAGAGTTCGCCGCCGAGGTACGCGGCCGCGGGCTGGTGGCCGGTGTGATGATCGAGATCCCCGCTGCGGCCGTGCTCGCACCCGCGATCCTGTCCAAGGTCGACTTCGTCTCGATCGGCACCAACGACCTGACCCAGTACACGATGGCCGCCGACCGGATGTCGGCCGAACTCGCCGCGCTCACCGACCCGTGGCAGCCGGCGGTTCTGCATTTGGTCGCCACTGTGGCGCGGGCCGGTCAGGATCTCGGAAAACCTGTCGGCGTGTGCGGGGAGGCCGCCGCGGACCCACTGCTGGCGTGTGTTCTGGTCGGTATGGGCATCACATCGTTGTCGAGTGCGCCGGTGGCCGCCGCGGCGGTGGGGGCGCGGCTGGCGGAGACGACCAGCGATCAGTGCCGCGAGGCCGCGCAGGCAGCGCTGGCGGCAGCCGATCCCGAAGCCGCGCGTACCGCGGTGGCGGCGATCGTGCTGTAGGCCACACCGAATAGGCACCGACCCCGATCGGCCCGTGCAACGGCCCGGGGGCGGTGCGGGTCGGCGGGTTCTGGACTACACGCGCCGCAGAATCGTGACGACCTTGCCGAGAATCGCGGCGTCGTCGCCGGGAATCGGCTGGAAGTGCTCGTTGTGCGGCATCAGCCACACATGGCCGTCCTTGCGTTTGAATGTCTTGACCGTGGCCTCGCCGTCGATCATCGCCGCGACGATATCGCCGTTATCGGCGACGTTCTGCTGCCGGACGACCACCCAGTCGCCATCGCAGATGGCCGCGTCGATCATCGATTCGCCGACCACCCGGAGCATGAACAGCGAACCCTCGCCGACGAGTTCGCGCGGGAGGGGGAACACGTCCTCGACGGCCTCTTCGGCGAGAATCGGTCCACCGGCGGCGATCCGGCCGAGCACGGGTACGAAAGTGGGTGTGGGCAGCGCGTCGTCGACGGCCGACGATGCGGCGGGTGTTTGGTGGGCGTCCTGGACGTTGACCGCGCGCGGACGGTTGTGGTCGCGCTTGAGCAGGCCTTTGCGTTCGAGGGTGCGCAGTTGGTGAGCCACCGATGAGGTCGAGGCCAGGCCGACCTCGTCGCCGATTTCGCGGATGCTCGGCGGGTACCCGCGCTCGCGCACCGAGGTCCGGATAACCTCCAGCACAGCACGCTGGCGCGGCGTCAGCGATTTCTCCGCCACGGCGACATCGGTTGTGCCGGACGGTTTGCCGGTCTTCTCACTCATGGATGTTCTCTCCTGTCGGTCAGGCCTGCCGCGCGTGGGTTGATCTCTTGATTCGTTGAGATATTCGAACGTCAGCGTAGACGAACTTTCCGCTGGTATCAAACGTTTGTTCGAGATAGGGGCGACTTTGTCGCACCCCCGTGGTAATAATCGAACATCAGTTCATCGAACAACTGATCGAACAACCTCGGAGGTGGTTGCCATGCCCGCGACATTCGCAGACCAGGTCCGCCGCCCGGCGCGACGTGCCGACGCACCCCGCGGCGATGTGCGTGTGAGTTCCCGGAGTGTCCGGGAGCGCCCGGTCGGCCGGCGTGACGCCGGTGGCCGCCCGGCGCCGCCTGGTCGCACCCGGCCGGCGGGGACCCGTTGTGCCGCACCGGCACACGATCCGCGGGGGATGACTTCGTGGGAGACCATCGCCCGGCGCCGGGCGGTCACGGCGGCGGTGCTGGTCGGTGCCGCGCTGGCGGTGCTCGTGTGGGTGCTGATCGTGGTCGGCAATAACTACGCCGCCGTGGTCGCCCCCGACCCCGACGGAAGCTCACTTGTCTATGTGCGCTCGGGGGAATCGTTGTCGGCGGTTGCCGCGCGGGTGGCCCCGGAGCATCCCGTCGAGGTGGTCGCCGAGCAGATTCGCGAGCTCAACGACCTGGCCGGTTCGGGTCTGACGGTCGGGCAGCCGCTGCTCGTTCCGCGGTACCGATGAGCCGGGACCACGCCGGAAAGCCGATAAACATGCGCTGTGCGGCGGTAGCCGGCTTGAGGGCTGGATCGAACCCGTCGCCGGACGGCGGTATTCTCATGCCACAGGGTCCAGTCGGAAACCGACACGGTGTGACCGTTCCGCGGTGCGCCGGTGCGCCCCGCAACGGTCATGAGGACAACATGCGCTGCCCGTTTTGCCGCAACGAAGACACCAAGGTCATCGACTCGCGTGTCGCCGACGAAGGGCAGGCGATCCGGCGCAGGCGGGCATGCCAGGAGTGCGGCCGCCGCTTCTCCACGGTCGAGAGTGCGGTGCTGTCGGTGGTCAAACGCAACGGGGTCACCGAACCGTTCAGCCGGGAAAAGGTGATGCGGGGTGTCCGCCGGGCATGTCAGGGCCGGCACGTGGACGAGGACTCGCTGGCACTGCTGGCACAGAAGGTCGAGGAGTCCATCCGGGCTTCGGGATCGGCCGAGATACCCAGCAACGAGGTCGGATTGGCGATCCTCGGGCCGCTGCGCGACCTCGACGAGGTGGCCTACCTGCGCTTCGCATCGGTGTATCGCTCGTTCGACTCGGTGGAGGACTTCCAGCGCGAGATCGACGAGTTGCGGGGTGTGTCCGGCGCCGCCGCACCGGCCCGGGCAGCGTCCGACCGCGCCTAGACTTCGGCGTGTCGCGTCACTGCGACATCCGGTCACCGCGAGCGTCCGGTCACCGGGGTGTCCGCTCAGCGCAGTGCGTCGATGGCCTTGATGATCCTCTTCTCGGACACCGGGTACGCGGTGCCCAGGCGTTGGGCGAACAGCCCGACGCGCAGCTCCTCCACCAGCCACTGCGCGGCGTCGTTGACGGCGTCCCGGCGTGCGTCCGGCACCTTCGCCAGCCGCGCGTTCCAATGTTCGATGACCCGGTCGATGGTGCGCAGGCCCTGCGCGTCCCGGTCGGCGCCGGCGGGTAACGCTTCCAGTCGCTGCTGTGCGGCCTGCAGGTAGCGGGGCAACTGCCGCAGTGCCTGCAGCGGGGTGGCGGCGATGAAGCCGTCGAAGACCAGGTTCTCGAGTTGTTCTGCGACATCGTCGGCGGCCGCGGAGCCGGCGTGCCCGTCGATGAGCCTGCGCAGCGGGGCGACCTCCCGCAGTGCCGCGACCGCCGCCGAGAAGTAGTCCGGTGCGGCCGACCGAACCTGTGGGCTCAATGTGTCGCACAGGCGGGCGAAGTCATCGGGTGAGCGGACCCCGGACACCGCCGCAGGGTGGGCGGCGACGGCATCGCGGATCGCCCGGTAGGTGCAGTCGGCGACCATCCGATCACGATCGCGGTAAGGGCTCTGGCTCAGACTCAGTCTGCTCAGCGGGTCGAGTCCCGCGGTGATCTTCGGCGTGAGTATCGGAATCCTGTGATCGAGCAGCGCGGCCACCGCCACGAGCAGCATGCGGTCCCGTGCGGCAGCAGAGGTGGCGGCGGTGACCTGTACGCCGGACCGCGACGCGCCCGGCACGGCACGCAGCGCCGGGTAGTGGGTGATGTGTTGTCCGGCAACGGTTGTGGTGGTGGACTCGGCCAGCGTTCCGATCCCGTCGGCGGTCCAGTCGGTGTAGGTCTGGATCGTCGCGGGCCGGGTGTCACCACCGGCGGCCAACCGCCTGCGCAACTCCGGCAACGACCGGCCCGAAGCTATCTGGCGTCCGCGGCCGTCGACGACGGCGAAGTTCATCACCAGGTGTTTGGGCAGCGCCGCGGGCGTGAAGTCGGTGGGTGCGATGGTGGAGCCGGTGATCACCGACAACTCGCGAGCCAGGCCCGCCGCGAGTGGTTCGGACCGCGGGACCAGGCGGGAGAGCGCGAGATCGGCAAACCGGCTCGCCGGGGCCATCGTCTTTCGGATCGCCTTGGGCAGCGTCTTGATCAGTTCGGTCGCCACCTCGCCCCGCAGGCCGGGGACCAGCCAGTCGAACCCGGCCGACCGTATGTGGGGCAGCAGTGGCTCGGGGATCACCACGGTGACGCCGTCGTCGTCGACGGTGGGATCGAACCGGTACCGCAACTCCAGCGTCGCCTCACCCTGCCGCCATGCGGGCGGAAAGTCCTTGTCGGCGTTGGGTACCGCGGTGGCGAACTGTGCCGGGTCCAGATCGAGCAGGCCGGGGTCGGCGCGGCGGGCAGTCTTCCACCAGGTGTCGAAGTGCCGGGTGGATACGCAGTCGGCACCTATCCTGGTGTCGTAGAAGTCGAAGAGCTGATCCTCGGTGATCGAGATGTCACGGCGGCGGATGCGTTGTTCGATGTCGTCGACCGCGTCGAGCAGATCGCGGTTCTTCTGGAAGAACTCGTGTGCGGTGGTCCATTCCCCGTCCACGAGAGCATGCCGGATGAACAGTTCCCGGGAGATGACCGGGTCGATAGGGCCGTAGTTGACGCGGCGCCGGGCCACGAGGGTGACCCCGTACAGGGTGACCTTCTCGTAGGCCATCGCCGCACCCCGACGCTGCGACCAGTGCGGTTCGCTGTAGGTGCGTTTGACCAGGTCACCGGCCAGTCGCTCGGCCCAGAGCGGATCGACGGCGGCCACCGTGTGCGCGAACAGCCGGGAGGTCTCCAGGATCTCGGCGGCCATGATGAAGGCAGGCGGCTTCTTGGCCAGCGCCGACCCCGGAAAGATGGCCAGTGTGGTGCCCCGGGCGCCGGAGTACTCGCGGGTGTCGCCGTTACGGGCGGCGATGTTGCCCAGCAGGCCTGACAGGACCGACCGGTGCACGGCATCGGGGTCGACCTCCCCATCGGGTGTCTGCCAGTCCAGATCGCGCACGATCCGCGTCAGTTGGGCATGCAGGTCACGCCATTCGCGGATACGCAGGAAATGTAGGAACTCGCGCTCGCACATCCTGCGGAATTGATTACCGGACAACTCTTTTCGTTGATCATTCAGATACTTCCAGAGCATCAGGTGACCGAGGAACTCGGACTTGTCGGCGACGAATCTGCGGTGTGCGGTGTCGGCGGCCTCCCGACAGTCGGCGGGACGTTCGCGCACGTCGGGAAGCGACAGCGCCGAGGCGATCACGAGCACGTGGTCGAGGCAGCCGAGCGTGTGGGCCTCGACCAGCATCCGGGCCAGTCGTGGGTCGACGGGCAACCGTGCCATCGTGCGGCCCACCTCGGTGAGCTGTGGACCACGCGAGCGGCGTCGCCGCGTGTCGGTCTCGACGGTCGCCGCGGGCTGTGTCTGCGATCCCGCGGGCGTTTCGCTGATCGCACCCAGTTCGAGCAACGTACCGAGTCCGTCACGGATGGCCCGTGGGTCCGGGGCCTGCACGAACGGGAATTCGGCGATGTCGCCCAGACGCAGGGACGCCATCTGCAGGATCACCGCGGCCAGGTTGGTCCGCAGGATCTCCGGATCGGTGAAGGCATCGCGGGCCTCGAAGTCGTCCTCGCCGTAGAGCCGGATGCAGATGCCGGGTGCCACACGCCCGCACCGGCCCGCCCGCTGGCGGGCACTGGCCTGTGAGACCGGTTCGACGGGCAGCCGATTCACCTTGGTGCGGGTGGAGTAGCGGGAGATACGGGCCGTGCCGACGTCGATGACATATCGGATACCGGGCACGGTGAGCGAGGTTTCGGCGACATTGGTGGACAGCACGATGCGCCGGCCGTCGGAGGGGGAGAACACCTTCTGCTGGTCGGCGATCGACAGCCGGGCGAACAATGGCACGATCTCGGCGCCCGAGGCGACCCGGCGTTTGAGGGCATCGGCGGTGTCGCGGATGTCGCGTTCGGTGGGCAGGAACACCAGTATGTCGCCGCGTTCGTGGGCCCACAGTTCGGTGATCGCGGCGTCGATGCCCTGGATCTGGTCGAGATCGGCGTGATCGTGTTCGGAGTCGGGGGCATCGCGTGAGGTGAGCGGCCGGTACCGGACCTCCACGGGATAGGTGCGCCCGGATACCTCGATGATGGGGACCTCGGGATTGCCGGGGACGGCGAAATGCGCGGCGAACCGGCCGGGTTCGATGGTCGCCGAGGTGATGATCACCTTCAGGTCGGGGCGGCGCGGCAGCAGTTGTTTGAGATAGCCGAGGATGAAATCGATGTTGAGGCTGCGTTCGTGCGCCTCGTCGATGATGAGGGTGTCGTAGGCCCGCAGCATCGGATCGGTGGAGATCTCGCGCAGCAGGATGCCGTCGGTCATCACCTTGACCAGGGTGTTGGCGCCCGACCTGTCGGTGAACCGCACCGAATAGCCGACGGCATCGCCGATCTCGGTGCCGGTTTCGTCGGCGATGCGTTTGGCGACCGAACTCGCCGCGATGCGTCGCGGCTGCGTGTGGCCGATGGTGCCGCGGATTCCGCGCCCGGCTTCCAGGCAGATCTTCGGTAGCTGAGTGGTCTTGCCCGAGCCGGTCTCGCCGGCCACCACCACCACCTGATGCGCCTCGATGGCGGCGGCGATGTCCGCGCGCGCGGCACTGACCGGGAGTTCGGCCGGATAGTCGATACGTGGCAGGCGCCCACGACGGGCCTCGATCCGGTCCCGGGCCGCGCCGATGTCCGCCGTGATCGACTGCACAGCCTGTGGTTTCGGGCTGCGACCGAGCTTGTCGAGCCGTCGCCGGAACCGGAATTCGTCGGCGATCGTCAGTTCGGGCAAGTGCCGCCGGAGCGCACTCACCGTCCCGCGAGGGTCCGGTGTGTCCGCCGAGGGGATTGCCGGCGTGGGACCGGATGGGGTTTTCGAGGCTGCCGACATGATGTGTTCAGGATAGTGGGGGACCCAGGTCACATCGTCATCGCTCACCGGGCATGATTGCTTCCATGGTTGATTCGCTGTGGCATGGCTTTGCGGACATGGGTTCGGTCGTCGCGAACGGACGGTTCGTGGTGGCGCGGGGTGCGGGCACCCGTATCTGGGATGCCGAGGGCAACGAGTATCTCGATGCCACGGCCGGTCTGTGGTTCACCAACGTCGGGCACGGGCGCACCGAGGTCGCCCAGGCCGTCGCCGACCAGCTGACCAAGGTTGCACACTATTCGGGATTCGGCGACATGGCCGCCGATGTCACCGTCGAGCTGGCCGACCGGCTCGGCGATATCGCGCCGGTGCCGGGCAGCAAGGTGTTCTTCACCTCCGGCGGCAGCGATTCTGTCGATTCGGCCGCCAAACTGGCCCGCCGGTACTGGCATGAGCTGGGCAAACCCGAGAAGAACATCATCGTCGGCCGGACCAAGGCCTATCACGGTATGCATGTCGCGGGTACCGCGCTCGCCGGGATCCCGGTCAACCGTGAGGGCTACGGCGAACTCATGCCCGACGCCGAAACCGTGGACTGGGACAACGCCAAAAGCCTGCTCGGCCTGATCGAGCGGCTCGGCGCCGACCGCATCGCGGCCTTCTTCTGTGAGCCGATCATCGGCGCCGGCGGCATCTACCTGCCGCCGGACGGGTATCTCGACGAGGTGCGCCAGATCTGCCGCGACCATGACGTGCTGTTCGTCGCCGACGAGGTGGTCACCGGTTTCGGCCGCATCGGCGGATCGTGGTTCGCCTCGTCGAGGCTGAACCTCGAGCCGGACATGGTGACCACCGCCAAGGGCCTCACCTCGGGGTATGTGCCCATGGGCGCGGTGTTCATCGCGCCCGATGTCGCCGAACCGTTCTTCTCCGGTGGAGTGTGGTGGCGACACGGTTACACCTATGGCGGCCACGCGGGCGCCGCTGCCGCGTCGATGGCGGTGCTGGACATCACCGAACGCGAGAACCTGCTCGACGAGGCGCTGCGCTTGGAAGGCGACCTCGCGGCCGCGCTCTCGCCGCTGGCCGAGCTGGACACGGTCTCCGAGGTGCGTACCGGTCTGGGCGCGGTCACCGCGATCCAGCTGGCCGACCCGGCGGAGGGTCCGGCGATGATGGGCCGGATGCGCGCCCAGGGCGTCAGCGGCCGTGTCGCCGGTCAGGGCGCCCTCCAGATATCACCGTCGTTCGTGATGACCACCGCCGAGGTCGATGAACTCGCCGACCGACTCAAGACCGCCCTCACATTCTGAAGGCCTGCCAGGGTGAAGTCGGCTTCGGCGATCGTTACCACAAGACGCCGGGGCGGTATTCGATCGTTGTGGTCGACCGGGTGTCGGGCACGTCGGCTTCGCGGGCATTCACGATCGAATGACCCTGCTCAACCAGCGGCAGATGCCCGGGTACCGCACATGCGGTACCCGGGCATCTGTGTCGGGGCGAGCTGAACTCAGGCGAGTGCTTCGGCGGCGGTGATGGCCTGGGCGACGCCCTGGACGGTGGCGGCGATCTTGACCGCCTCCCACACCTGCTCCTTGGTGAGGCTGCCCTTGCGGACCACGTCGTCGTGCGCGGCCACGCAGTGCTCACAGCCGTTGATCGTCGACACGGCCAGGCTCCACAGCTCGAAGTCGACCTTGTCGACGCCGGGGTTGCCGATGATGTTCATCCGCAGACCCATCCGGACCTGGGCGTAGTCGTCGCCGAGGAAGCCCTTGGCCCGGTAGGCGACGTTGTTCATGCCCATGATCGAGGCGGCGCCGAGTGCGGCGTTGAACGCCTCCTCCGACAGGGTGTCTCCGGCTTCGTCGGAGATCTCACGAAGAACCGTGGCCGACTTGGTGGCGGCCGCAGCGGCGAGGAAGGTGCCCCACAGCTGCTGCTCGTTCAGTTCGGTCGACCGCGCCAGGGACCCGAGGTTCAGCTTGAGGTCCTTGGCGTACTCGGGGACTGCCGCCTTCAGGTTGTCGATGCTCATCGTGGGCGTCTTTGCCTTTCAGTCGCGATTGGGGTGGGCGCTGGTGGAGTGGAAGATCTGCGGATCAGACGCTGGCGGTGAGGAGTTCGCCGGCGTTGATGGTCGGATCGCCCTTCTTCCAGTTGCAGGCGCACAGTTCGTCGGACTGCAGGGCGTCGAGGACCCGCAGCACCTCGTCGACGTTGCGGCCCACCGAGCCGGCGGTCACCGAGACGAACTGGATTTCGTTGTTGGGGTCGACGATGAAGGTGGCGCGGTCGGCGACACCGTCGGCGTTGAGCACACCGGCTGCCTCGACGAGCTCACG
>Ga0116175_1001286_pt1 | contig 16260 bp, 11 predicted proteins | sample AD_UKC125_MetaG_FD_89802 | JGI IMG/M metagenome (GOLD analysis project Ga0116175, IMG submission 89802) | Active sludge microbial communities of municipal wastewater-treating anaerobic digesters from USA - AD_UKC125_MetaG | ecosystem: Engineered > Bioreactor > Anaerobic > Digestate | place: USA... | reverse complement strand
TCGGTAATCATCGGGCGGGTATGCGGATCCCATGTCGCCAAGGTTTGGCCGGCTTTCACCGCTTCACCGTCTTGCACCAGCAAGATGGCACCGTAAGGCACTTTATGACGTTCGCGCTCGCGGCCGATGTCGTCGTGAATCACCACTTCGCAAGAGCGGCCAATCACCACCAACTCGCCTTTGTTGTTGGCCACATAACGCATTTGGCTGCTGAAGCGTGCCGTGCCATTGGACTTGGCTTCCACTTGGCTGGCGGCGGCGGCTCGAGAAGCCGCACCACCGATGTGGAAAGTACGCATGGTCAGCTGCGTGCCCGGCTCACCGATGGATTGTGCGGCGATCACGCCGACTGCCTCACCGGAATTCACCAGCTTGCCGCGCGCCAAGTCGCGGCCATAGCAATGGGCGCACAAGCCGTAGCGGGTTTTACAGGTAATCGGGGTGCGCACTTTGACTTCATCCACACCGGAATGGTCAATCAAGTCGACCAATTGCTCGTTCAGCAAAGTGCCGGCTTCCACCAGCGTTTCGCCGCTAGAAGGATCAACCACATCCGAAGCGGTTACACGGCCGAGAATACGGTCGCGCAGCGCTTCAATCACGTCACCGCCCTGCACTACGGCTTTCATCACAAAGCCGTCGGTGGTGCCGCAATCGTTTTCCACCACCACCAAATCTTGGGTCACGTCTACCAAACGGCGGGTCAGGTAACCTGAGTTGGCGGTTTTCAAGGCGGTATCGGCCAAACCTTTACGTGCACCGTGGGTGGCAATAAAGTATTGCAATACGGTTAAGCCTTCGCGGAAGTTGGACGTAATCGGCGTTTCGATAATCGAGCCATCCGGCTTGGCCATCAGGCCGCGCATACCGGAAAGCTGCTTGATCTGCGCTGCCGAGCCACGGGCGCCCGAGTCGGCCATCATATAGATAGAGTTGAACGACTCTTGCTCCACTTCGTTGCCATCGCGGTCGAGCACTTTCTGCTTCGACAGATTATCCATCATCGCTTTGGCGATGCGGTCACCCGCGCGACCCCAAATATCCACCACTTTGTTGTAGCGCTCGCCGTTGGTCACCAAACCTTGGCGGTATTGGTCTTCGATTTCCTTCACCTCGGCATTGGCTTCGGCCAACAACTTGGTTTTTTCCTTCGGCACTTCCATATCGTCAACACAAATCGAGATGCCGCCTTTGGCCGCAAAGCCGAAACCGGTATACATCAGATGGTCGGCGAAAATCACCGTGTCACGCAGGCCGCACAAGCGGAATGAAGCATTAATCAGGCGCGAAATTTCTTTTTTCTTCAGCGCTTTGTTGATGTATTCAAACGGCAGGCCTTTGGGCAGAATTTCGCTCAGCAGCGCGCGACCGACGGTGGTTTCGTAGCGGTTGATGACCGGCTCGAATTCACCCTGCTCGTTTTTCACCCATTCACGCAAACGCACGGTGATTTTGGTGCCCAGCTCCACTTGCTTGGTGTGGTAGGCGCGGTGCACTTCTTTCACATCGGCAAACAGACTGCCTTCGCCTTTGCCGTTGATTTTGTCGCGGGTCATGTAATACAGACCCAACACGATATCTTGCGAAGGCACGATAATCGGCTCGCCGTTGGCGGGCGACAATACGTTGTTGGAAGCCAGCATTAAGGTGCGCGCTTCCATTTGTGCTTCCAGGCTCAAAGGCACGTGAACGGCCATTTGGTCACCATCGAAGTCGGCATTGAATGCCGCACAAACCAGCGGATGCAGCTGAATGGCTTTGCCTTCGATCAAAATCGGCTCAAATGCCTGAATGCCCAAACGGTGCAGCGTCGGCGCACGGTTGAGCATAATCGGATGTTCGCGGATTACTTCTTCGAGAATATCCCACACTTCCGGCACTTCTTGCTCCACCAGTTTTTTCGCTGCTTTCACAGTGGTGGCCAAGCCTTGCACTTCCAGTTTGTGGAAAATAAACGGTTTGAACAGTTCCAGTGCCATTTTTTTCGGCAAGCCGCATTGATGCAGACGCAGGTAAGGGCCTACGGTAATCACGGAACGACCCGAATAATCGACACGTTTACCCAACAGGTTTTGACGGAAGCGGCCGCCTTTACCTTTAATCATATCGGCCAGCGATTTGAGCGGGCGTTTGTTGGCGCCGGTCATGGCTTTGCCGCGACGGCCGTTATCGAGCAGCGAATCCACCGCTTCTTGCAGCATGCGTTTTTCGTTGCGCACGATGATGTCGGGCGCGTGCAATTCCAGCAGGCGTTTCAAGCGGTTGTTGCGGTTGATCACGCGGCGGTACAAATCGTTCAAATCGGAAGTGGCGAAACGGCCGCCGTCCAGCGGCACCAAGGGACGCAAATCCGGCGGCAGCACCGGCAGCACATCCATAATCATCCATTCCAGCTTCATGCCCGAGCGTTGGAACGCTTCCAACACTTTCAGGCGCTTGGCGATTTTTTTGATTTTGGTGTCGGAACCGGTTGATTCCAGCTCTTGGCGCAACACTTCGATTTCACCGGCGATATCCAAGCCGCGCAGCAAATCGCGAATGCCTTCGGCGCCCATTTTGGCATCGAAGTCATCACCGAATTCGTCCAGCTTAGCGTAATAGTCGTCTTCAGTGAGCAATTGGCGGCGTTGCAGCGAGGTCATGCCGGGGTCGGTAACCACAAAAGCTTCGAAATACAACACGCGCTCGATGTCGCGCAAAGTCATATCCAGCACCATACCCAAGCGTGAGGGCAGCGATTTCAAAAACCAAATGTGTGCCACCGGCGCGGCCAGCTCGATGTGGCCCATGCGCTCGCGGCGCACTTTCGACAAAGTCACTTCTACGCCGCATTTTTCACAGGTTACACCCTTGAACTTCAGGCGTTTGTATTTGCCGCACAAGCATTCGTAATCTTTTACCGGACCGAAAATTTTGGCGCAAAACAAGCCGTCGCGCTCCGGTTTGAATGTGCGGTAGTTGATGGTTTCCGGTTTTTTCACTTCACCGTAAGACCATGAACGAATGGTTTCAGGAGAGGCAATGCCGATTTTGATGGCATCAAATTCCTCTTCCATGCCGGCAGCCTGCAACGGATTAAATAAGTTTAACAAATTCATTTTTGCTCCTTGTGGAACGGTGGTTTTCAGACGGCCTGTTGATTGCAGGCTTTCAATTAAAGCATTTTTCTTTCAGACGACCTGCTCTTTAATAAGACCGTCTGAAAACCGGTTCCGATATTTAGTAACGTTCCAGATCGATATCCAAGCCCAGCGAACGAATCTCTTTCACCAGCACGTTGAACGATTCGGGCATGCCGGCGTCGATTTTGTGTTCACCCTTAACGATGTTTTCATACATCTTGGTACGGCCGGTGACATCATCCGACTTCACGGTCAGCATTTCTTGCAGCGTGTAAGCAGCACCGTAAGCTTCCAGCGCCCACACCTCCATCTCACCGAAACGCTGGCCGCCGAATTGGGCTTTACCACCCAAGGGCTGTTGGGTCACCAGCGAGTAGGGGCCGGTTGAGCGGGCGTGCATTTTTTCGTCCACCAAGTGGTGCAGCTTGAGGTAGTGCATCACACCAACGGTTACCGGGCGGTCAAACGCTTCGCCTGAGCGGCCGTCATAAAGGGTAATCTGGGTTTTGGTCGGGTTAAAGCCCAGTTTTTGCACTTCCGGATCTTCACTCGGATAGGCTAAGTCCAAATACGCCTTGATTTCACTCTCATGCGCGCCGTCAAACACGGGCGATGCAAAAGTAGCACCTTTGCGCAGATTGTCGGCCAAGGTTAGGATTTCGTCGTCGCTCAATTGGCTCAAATCTTCGCGATGCTTGTCGGGGCCGCCCAAATCACCGTTATACATGGTATTGAGGAAGGCGCGGACTTCGCCGACTTTGCGTTGCTCATCCAGCATGCGGCCGATACGCTCGCCGATGCCTTTTGCCGCCCAGCCCAGATGCACTTCGAGAATCTGGCCGATGTTCATCCGCGAGGGCACGCCCAAGGGGTTGAGCACGATGTCTACCGGGCGGCCGTCTGCCATATAAGGCATGTCTTCCACCGGCAAAATGCGCGATACCACACCTTTGTTACCGTGGCGGCCGGCCATTTTATCGCCGGCTTGTAAGCGACGTTTGATGGCGATAAACACTTTCACCATTTTTTGCACGCCCGGTTGCAGCTCATCGCCCTGAGTCAGCTTTTTCTTCTTCACTTCATACAAAGCATCCGACTCTTCGCGCTTTTGCTGCAGGCTGACTTTAATCAGCTCCATTTGTTTGGCCAGCGATTCATCGCTCATGCGAATGTCGAACCAATCGTGTTTGCTCGGCAAGCCGGCCAGATATTCCGCCGTAATGGCCGTGCCTTTGGCCAGCTTCATCGGGCCGCCGTTGGCGGTTTGGCCGACAATCATGCGCTCGATACGGCTGAAGGCATCGTTATCGAAAATGCGCAGCTGATCGCTCAAATCTTGGCGGTAGCGTTTCAGCTCGGAATCGATAATGGCTTGGGCGCGCTTATCGCGCTGGATGCCTTCACGGGTAAACACCTGCACATCAATCACCGTGCCGCTCATGCCGGTGGGCATGCGCAACGAGGTGTCTTTCACATCGGATGCTTTTTCGCCGAAAATTGCACGCAAAAGTTTTTCTTCCGGCGTGAGCTGGGTTTCGCCTTTCGGAGTAACTTTGCCCACCAACACATCGCCGGCTTCCACTTCCGCACCGATATACACAATACCCGATTCATCCAAGCGGTTTTGCATGCGCTCAGAGAGGTTGGGAATATCGCGGGTGATGTCTTCCGCACCCAGCTTGGTGTCGCGCGCCACCACATTTAATTCTTCGATGTGGATGGAAGTGTAGCGGTCGTCCGCCGCCACTTTTTCCGACAGCAAAATCGAGTCTTCGTAGTTGTAACCGTTCCACGGCATAAAGGCGATGGTCATATTTTGACCCAAAGCCAGCTCGCCCAAATCGGTAGAGGCGCCATCGGCCACCACATCGCCGCGCTGCAATACATCGCCGGCTTTGACCACCGGGCGTTGGTTGATATTGGTGGATTGGTTGGAACGGGTGAATTTCACCAGATTGTAAATATCCACGCCCACTTCGCCGGCTGTGGCTTCGTCATCATGCACGCGCACCACAATACGGTTGGCATCCACATATTCCACAATACCGCCGCGACGAGCCACAATGGCGGTGGAAGAGTCAACCGCCACGGCACGCTCGATGCCGGTGCCGACCATCGGTTTTTCCGGGCGCAGGCAGGGCACTGCCTGACGTTGCATGTTGGCACCCATCAAGGCGCGGTTGGCATCGTCATGCTCCAAAAACGGAATCAGCGAAGCGGCCACAGATACCACCTGGCCGGTGGCCACGTCCATATATTGCACGCGGTCGGGCGTGGCCATAATGGTTTCGCCTTTTTCACGACAAGTTACCAAGTCGCCGGTGAGCATGCCGTTTTCATCCAACGCGGCATTGGCTTGGGCAATCACATAGCGGCCTTCTTCAATGGCAGACAAATAATCGATTTCATTGCTCACCTTGCCATCTGTTACACGGCGGTAAGGCGTTTCCAAGAAACCGTATTCATTGGTGCGCGCATACACCGACAAGGAATTGATCAAGCCGATGTTCGGGCCTTCCGGTGTTTCAATCGGGCACACGCGGCCATAATGGGTGGGGTGCACGTCGCGCACCTCAAAACCGGCACGCTCACGCGTCAAACCGCCCGGACCCAAGGCCGATACGCGGCGTTTGTGGGTGATTTCGGAAAGCGGATTGGTTTGATCCATAAATTGGCTCAGCTGGCTGGAGCCGAAAAATTCTTTAATGGCGGCGGAAACCGGTTTGGCATTAATCAAATCATGCGGCATCAGGTTTTCAGATTCTGCTTGATTCAAACGCTCTTTCACCGCGCGCTCGACACGCGCCAAGCCGCTGCGGAACTGGTTTTCAGTGAGTTCGCCCACCGAGCGCACACGGCGGTTGCCCAAATGGTCGATGTCGTCCACTTCGCCGTGGCCGTTGCGCAACTCCACCAAAGTGGCAATCGATGCCACGATATCTTCTACGCTCAGCACAAAGCCACCTTTATCGGCTGCACCGGCAAAGGTTTCATTCAGCAAGCGGCCATACCAAGAAGCCGCTTGCGCTTCGCTTAATTTTTGTTCGTAGGTGCGGGTGTTGAATTTCATACGGCCTACGCGCGACAAATCATAGCTGTCTTCATTGAAGAACAAGCGGTTGAACAGCATTTCCACCGCATCCTCGGTGGGCGGCTCGCCCGGGCGCATCATGCGGTAAATCGCCACACGGGCAGCTTGCTGATCGGCGGTTTCATCGGTGCGCAAGGTGTTGGAAATATAGCCGCCTTGATCCAGCTCATTGATATACAGCGTGTGCACTTCTTGCACGCCGTGAATATCGAATTTGGCCAGCAGCTCTTCGGTGATTTCTTCATTGGCCACGGCCAACACTTCGCCGGTGTCCGGCACAATCACATCAGCAGCCAACACTTTGCCCAACAGACTTTCAGCATCAACATCCAAGCGGGTTAAGCCGGCATTGCTGATGTCGCGGATATTTTTAGCCGTGATGCGCTTGCCTTTGCCCACCAAAACATTACCGTCTTTATCCACGATATCCAGTTTGGCAGTTTCGCCTTTCAGACGGCCTGCAATCAAATCGGTTTGCACACCGTCTTTCGACAAATAAAAGGTTTCTTTGTCGTAAAAGGTATTCAAAATCTGCTCATCGTTATAACCCAACGCTTTAAGCAGAATCGTTACCGGCATTTTGCGGCGGCGGTCGATACGGAAATAGAGCAAGTCTTTCGGATCAAACTCAAAATCCAGCCATGAGCCGCGGTAAGGAATGATGCGGGCAGAAAACAGCAATTTGCCCGAAGAATGGGTTTTGCCTTTATCGTGCTCGAAAAACACACCGGGCGAGCGGTGCAATTGCGACACAATCACGCGCTCGGTGCCGTTGATCACAAACGAGCCGCTCGGCGTCATCAACGGGATTTCACCCATATACACTTCGTTTTCACGAATCTCTTTGACCACATTGGGCTTGGATGATTCTTTATCGAAAATTTTCAAACGGATGCGCGCACGCAAAGGGGCGGCATAAGTAATGCCGCGCAGTTGGCACTCAGGAATATCAAACAGCGGTTCGCCCAATACATAATGCACAAACTCCAATTGTGCATAACCGTTGTGGCTGACAATCGGGAAAATAGAATTAAAAGCGGCCTGCAAACCATCTTCGCTGCGCTGATCAAACGGGCGGTCCAATTGCAGAAATTTAGCGTAAGAATCCAGCTGGGTGGCCAGCAAAAACGGCACATCCAGCACATTGGCGCGCTTGGCAAAGCTTTTGCGGATGCGTTTTTTCTCGGTAAACGAATAACTCATGTGAAACTCCATAGCGTGGGAGACTTTAGTATTAAACGATTGCTTACATTTATTTACATCAACAGATTATCATTTTGGTAAATAAAGGTAAAAAACCACGTTTCTCTTTTTTAAAAGCGAAATAAGGCTGGCAGTAAACTGCCAGCCTCTTACGAAAATCAAATTATTTGATTTCGACTTTAGCGCCTGCTTCTTCCAGTTGTTTTTGGATGTCTTCAGCTTCAGCTTTAGAAACACCTTCTTTAACTGCTTTAGGTGCACCGTCAACCATGTCTTTGGCTTCTTTCAAGCCCAAACCGGTAATCGCGCGAACCACTTTGATCACGCCAACTTTTTGGTCGCCGGCAGCAGTCAGAATCACGTCGAATTCGGTTTTCTCTTCAGCGGCAGCAGCGCCACCGGCAGCAGCGCCACCGGAAACAGCCAAAGCAGCGGCAGATACGCCGAATTTTTCTTCAAACGCTTTAACCAAGTCGTTCAGTTCCATAACAGTCAGATTGCTAACCGCTTCCAAAATGTCTTCTTTAGTAATAGCCATGCTATTCAAACTCCTAAATATTGGGATTAATAAGTATCTAAAATGATTAATGCAAAATTATCAAGCTGCTTCGGTTTCTGCTTGCTTGGCCGCCAAAGCAGCCAGCGCACGTGCAAAGCCTGAAACAGGCGCCTGCATAACACCAAGCAGTTTCGCCAGCAATTCTTCTTGACTCGGGATAGATGCCAGCTCGGCCACTTGAGCCTGACTCAGCAAATCGCCGTTGTAAGAACCTGCTTTTAAAACAATTTTGTCATCTTTTTTCGAGAATTGATGCAATACCTTTGCTGCAGCAACCGGATCTTCAGACGCAGCATATACCAGCGGACCTGTCATTTGGTCTGCCAATGCAGCGAACGAAGTGCCTTCTACTGCGCGACGGGCCAATGTGTTTTTCAGAACGCGCAAATATACGCCTTCTTTACGCGCATTGGCACGCAGCTCAGTCATGTTGGCAACACTGATACCGCGATACTCAGCAATCACCATAGTTTGAGCATTGGCAATCGCGCCAACAATCTCTTCTACGGCTGCTTTCTTGGTTTCAATATTGAGACTCAAGGTCTACCTCCCACTGTTTAACAAAAGAAATACCGATAACGGCATTCCACCAGCGCGGCAACCTAAATTGACATTTCACAAGTGACTTGTTTGATTCAGGACTACCGTCTGCGTAGGGTGCAAGCAATTAAATCGTAAAGATCCCTACGGTCTTGGACATCTACTTAAAATTCAAGTAGCCCACAACAGACGGCCTCTCCAAGTGAAGGCCGCCTGAAGAATACGATTAGCTGTTTACGCTGGAAGTATCCACACGCACACCCAAACCCATGGTGCTGGAAACAGCTACTTTTTTCAGGTACTGGCCTTTAGCGGCAGCCGGTTTGGCTTTCACTACCGCATCCAGCAGCGCATCAAAGTTTTCACGCAGATCGGCTTCGGCAAAAGAAGCACGGCCGATGGTGGCATGCACGATACCGGCTTTATCGGTGCGGTATTGCACTTGACCTGCCTTGGCGTTTTTCACGGCCTCGGCTACGTTCGGCGTAACCGTGCCCACTTTCGGGTTCGGCATCAGGCCGCGCGGACCCAAAATGGTGCCCAACTGACCCACAATGCGCATAGCATCCGGAGAAGCAATCACCACATCAAAATTCAGATTGCCGGCTTTTACTTCGGCAGCCAAATCTTCAAAACCCACGATATCCGCGCCGGCTTCTTTAGCGGCATCTGCATTGGCGCCTTGGGTAAACACCGCCACGCGGGTGGTTTTACCGGTGCCTTTGGGCAACACAACAGAACCACGAATCACCTGGTCGGATTTACGCGGATCCACACCCAGATTGAAAGAAACATCAACCGATTCATCAAATTTGGCGGTGGCAGCACCTTTTACCAAAGCGATGGCTTCATCGATTGCATACAATTTATTGGCTTCAACAGAAGCACGCAAGGTTTTCAAGCGTTTAGATACTTTAGCCATTATACGCCCTCCACATCCAGGCCCATTGAACGGGCGCTGCCCGCGATAATGCGCACACACGCATCCAAATCCGCACCGGTCAAATCCGGCTGTTTGGTTTTGGCGATTTCTTCCAGCTGTGCACGGGTAACGGTACCCACTTTATTGGTCAGCGGATTGGCGCTGCCTTTTTGCAGACCGGCCGCTTTTTTCAACAAAATAGATGCAGGCGGGGTTTTCATCACAAAAGTGAATGATTTGTCTGCAAATGCAGTGATCACCACCGGAATCGGCAAACCCGGCTCCATGCCTTGGGTTGCAGCATTAAATGCTTTACAGAATTCCATGATATTCAAACCGCGCTGACCCAAAGCCGGGCCTACGGGAGGAGAAGGATTGGCTTTACCTGCAGGGATCTGCAGCTTAATATAGCCGACGATTTTTTTTGCCACTTGTAGCTCCTAAATAACGGGTATAACGCGAATATTCGCTCCCCAGAAAACAAGCCGATAATTATAAAGCCGCCTTGATTTTTTTTCAAGCAAAACAAACACTCTCTTGCAAAAGTGTTGCTTTAAACCTTTTCGACTTGGCTAAACTCCAACTCAACCGGTGTTTCGCGACCGAAAATCTGCACAGACACGCGCAGCTTGTTGCGCTCGTAATTAACCTCATCCACCACACCGTTAAAGTCGGCAAACGGGCCTTCATTCACACGCACTTGCTGGCCGACTTCAAATTCCACTTTCGGTTTGGGTTTCTCAACACCGGACTTCACTTGTTGCAAAATGGCATCCACTTCACGCTGAGAAATCGGCTGCGGGCGGTTGGCTTTACCACCGATAAACCCGGACACGCGCGGCGTGCTTTTCACCAAATGCCAAGAATCATCTGTCATTTCCATTTCAACCAACACATAACCGGGAAAGAATTTGCGTTCGCTGATGGTTTTGCGGCCGTTTTTAATATCAACCACTTCCTCGACAGGCACCAAAACCTGACCGAAATAATTATCCATACCTTCTCGAGCAATACGCTCTTTCAAGGTTTTCTGAACGTTTTTTTCAAAGCCGGAATAAGCCTGCACAACATACCAACGTTTGGACATTTTTATCCCCTCTTCAACAATACATCATAAAACAACCATGAAATCAGGCTATCTGCCGCATAAATAAACAGCGCCAACACAGCCACGAAAGCCACCACAAACATGGTCATGCGCATAGCATCCTTGCGTGGCGGCCAAACTACTTTCTTAAACTCGGCAACAGAGTCGCGAACATATCGAACCAAACGACGGCCGAAATCGCACCAGTAAAACACAATCAACACAGCCAAAGCCACGCCTACTACCGGCAAAGCCGCACGGACATACACAGGCTGACCGGGTAAAGCATAAAACGCCCAAATGCCGCCAACCACCAACGCAGCAGCAATCAGCAGCTTCACAACATCGGCCGCTTTGGTTTTTTGCGCCTCATGTTGCGCCTCCGCCCGGGCCAGCGCCTTGGGCTTCAGGTCTTTTTCATGAGGGGTATGGTTAGTCATTTTATATCTCTCAATACAGTAAAAAACTAACCGGCACCAAGCCGGTTAGTTTTTATTTGGCAGGCCAGGAGGGTCTCGAACCCCCAACCCTCGGTTTTGGAGACCGATACTCTACCAATTGAGCTACTGGCCTCTAAACTTTAAGCGATTACAGAAGAAACCACGCCGGCGCCTACGGTGCGGCCGCCTTCGCGAATCGCGAAACGCAGGCCTTCTTCCATGGCGATCGGGGCAATCAGCTCTACTGTGATGGCCACGTTTTCACCCGGCATTACCATTTCTACGCCCTCTTCCAAAGTTACCGCGCCGGTTACGTCGGTGGTGCGGAAATAGAATTGCGGACGGTAGTTAGCGAAGAACGGGGTGTGACGACCGCCCTCTTCTTTGCTCAATACGTACACTTCGGCTTTGAATTTGGTGTGCGGGGTGATGGTGCCCGGTTTGGCCAATACTTGACCGCGCTCCACGTCTTCACGTTTGGTACCGCGCAGCAGCACGCCTACGTTGTCGCCTGCTTGGCCTTCGTCCAGCAGTTTGCGGAACATTTCAACACCGGTGCAGGTGGTTTTTTGGGTGTCTTTCAAGCCTACGATTTCAATCTCGTCGCCTACGTGGATAATACCGCGCTCTACGCGACCAGTTACCACGGTGCCGCGGCCTGAGATTGAGAACACGTCTTCAATCGGCAGCAGGAAGGGCTTGTCTACAGCACGCTCAGGCGTGGGGATGTAGCTGTCCAGGGCATCGGCCAGGGCGAAAATGGCGGTTTCGCCGATTTCGCTGGTATCGCCTTCCAGGGCTTTCAGGGCTGAGCCTTTGATGATCGGGCAGTCGTCACCGGGGAAGTCGTAGCTTGACAAGAGGTCGCGGATTTCCATTTCAACCAATTCCAGCAGCTCTTCGTCGTCAACCATGTCGCATTTGTTCATAAACACGAGGATGTAGGGCACGCCTACTTGACGAGCCAGCAGGATGTGCTCGCGGGTTTGCGGCATGGGGCCGTCAGCGGCCGAGCACACCAAAATCGCGCCATCCATTTGGGCAGCACCGGTAATCATGTTTTTTACGTAGTCGGCGTGACCCGGGCAGTCTACGTGGGCGTAGTGGCGGCCGTCGGTTTCGTATTCTACGTGTGAGGTATTGATGGTGATGCCGCGGGCTTTTTCTTCCGGGGCATTGTCGATTTGGTCGTAGGCTTTGGCCGCGCCACCGAATTTTTTAGACAAAATGGTGGTCAATGCTGCGGTCAATGTGGTTTTACCATGGTCAACGTGACCGATGGTGCCAACGTTTACGTGCGGTTTGTTCCGCGCGAATTTCTCTTTAGCCATGGCAATTCTTCCTATCCTAAGCTTTAGTTTGGGTTGAAAAATATAATAATGATGGTGCCCATGGGCAGAATTGAACTGCCGACCTCTCCCTTACCAAGGGAGTGCTCTACCCCTGAGCTACATGGGCTTAATTGTGTCATACCTTAATGGAGCGGGTGAAGGGAATCGAACCCTCACCGTAAGCTTGGAAGGCTTCTGCTCTACCATTGAGCTACACCCGCACTTACTTTCTCTGCTCCAATATTAAGATTGGATTTTGGTGGAGGGAGAAGGATTCGAACCTTCGAAGCTTACGCAACAGATTTACAGTCTGCCCCCTTTGGCCGCTCGGGAATCCCTCCAAAAGAGAAACGCAATAGTATAGACCTGATTGCGTTCCGTCAAGCGCCTTTTTTTATTTTTTTAAAATAAATTTGCAAGGCAATAATTTTAAATATTTATTTTTCCGCAACAAGGCGTTCGTATTTAGCTTGCAGCTCATCCGGGCTTTCAGGATGCTCTTCATCAATCAAAATACAGTCCACCGGGCACACCTGCTGGCATTGCGGCTCGTCATAGTGGCCGACGCACTGGGTGCACAGATTGGGATTGATTTCATAAATCTCTTCGCCTTGATAAATGGCATCGTTCGGGCATTCCGGCTCGCAGACATCGCAGTTGATGCACTCATCGGTAATAAAGAGTGACATTGCTTTTCCTTTATGTGTGTGTTCAAAACCGTTAACGGCGAATTATAACATAATCTGTTTTGCCGGCAGCGGCTTTATCATCCTTTGCACTTTGAGAATAATTCTTAAATCTTTTTTATTCAGCCACTTGGCTATAGAGCAATAATTCAAAACGACTCATGCCGGCTTTGCCTTCCCGATAGGGAAGCAGCCCGGCCGGCCGCTCGGGCAACTTGCCGGCTTCCACATAAACCATCGCGCCGTGATTCAGACGGCCTGCCAATAAATCAAACAGTTGTGGCCATTGCTGCCAAGCAAACGGCGGATCTAAAAACACTACATCAAAGTGCTGTTGCGTTTGATTTAAATAAGTCAGACCGTCTGAACACACAATCTCAACTTGCGGCAAGGTTAGCGTATGCGCCGCCTGTTGCAATGAGCGGGCGGTTTGGCGGTTGCTTTCCACCATCACCACTTTAGCAGCTCGGCGCGAAGCCGCCTCCAGCCCCAATGCACCGCTGCCGGCAAAGAGATCCAGCACGTTTTTGCCGGTTAAATCCTGCCCCAGCCAGTTGAACACTTTTTCACGCACCATGTCGGGCGTGGGGCGCAAGCCTTCGGCATCGGCAAAACCCAGCTTACGGCCGCGGTGTGTGCCGCCGATGATGCGCACTTGGTTTTGATGTTTATTGTGTTTCATTTATTTTGCTCATTCATATAAAACAAGGCCGTCTGAAAGTATTTTCAGACGGCCTTTTATCACGCTTCGTCCGTTTTTGCGCCTTTCGGTGCCGGCGGTTCGATTTGCTCTTTCCAGCCGCATTCTTTTTGCGGACACACTTTTTCTACGCCCCAGCGTTTGGTGGTTTTGATGGTGAGCACCGGCCAGCCGCGGTTGGGGCAGGCTTCGGCAATCGGCGGGTTCCAGGTGGCGTAGTTGCAGTCGGGGTAGGTGTTGCAGCTGTAAAACAGCTTACCGTAGCGGCTTTTGCGCTCGATCAGCTGGCCTTTTTTGCATTGCGGGCAGCCTACGCCGGTGTCTTTGGGCGGCTCGAGCGGCTCGATATGTTTGCATTTCGGGTAGTTGGCGCAGCCGATAAATTTGCCGTAACGTCCTTTTTTATACACCAGCTGGCCGCCGTCTTTGGGACAGAAACGGCCTTCGACTATGGTCGGCTCTTCGGCTTCTTTGGCCGCGTCTTCGGCGGTTTCGCCCACATTGCGGGTGTAGTCGCAATCGGGGTAGCCCGAGCAGGCGATAAAGCGGCCGCGTTTGCCGAATTTGATTTGCAGCTTGTGGTTGCCGCATTTGGGGCAGATTTCTTCCAGCTCTTCGGTGGTGATTTTGGCGCGCTCAATGCCTTCTTTTTCTTTCACCTGCTTATCGAAGCCTTTCCAAAACTGGCTCATTACCGGCACCCATTGGCGCTTGCCACTGGCAATGTCGTCGAGCTGGTCTTCGAGCTTGGCGGTGAAATGGTAATCGACGTATTGGGCAAAATGCTCGGTGAGGAATTTGTTGACAATATCGCCGGTGTCGGTGGGCATAAAGCGTTTTTGCTCAAGGGTGACGTATTCGCGGTCTTTGAGCGTGGAAATAATGCTAGCATAGGTGGACGGGCGGCCGATGCCGAATTCTTCCAACGCTTTCACCAACGTGGCTTCGTTGTAGCGCGGCGGCGGGCTGGTGAAGTGTTGCTCGCCGTAGAGCGCATCCACGGGCAGCACTTCGCCCTCTTTCATTTCGGGCAGTTTTTTGTTGTCTTCGTCTTCGTCGCTCTCATCGGTGCCCTCTTCATACACACTCAGAAAGCCGGCAAAGGTCTGCACTTGGCCGGTGACGCGGAAAATGCCCTCGCCCATGGCGATATCGACGGTGGTTTGGTCGAATTTGGCCGGCGTCATTTGGCAGGCCACGGTGCGCTGCCAAATCATTTGGTAAAGCTTGAATTGGTCGGCGCTCAAAAACGGTTTCACGCTCTCGGGCGTGCGGTATACGGAAGTCGGGCGGATGGCTTCATGCGCTTCTTGGGCGTTTTTGGATTTGGTTTTGTATTGCTTGGCCGATGCGGGCAGATAATCTTTGCCGATTTTGTTTTCGATATAGTGGCGGATTTCGGTGAGCGCTTCGTCGGAAAGGGTCACGCTGTCGGTACGCATATAGGTAATCAAGCCGATAGCGCCCTGTCCCACATCGATGCCTTCATACAATTGCTGCGCGGTGCGCATGGTGCGGTCGGTGGTCATGCCCAGCTTGCGCACGGCATCTTGCTGCATGGTGGAAGTGGTAAACGGCGCGGCGGGGTTGCGGCTGCGCTTTTTCTTTTCTACGGCGGCCACTTGCGCTTCTTTGCCTTCCAATGCTTTCAACACATCGGCTTGCGATGTTTCATCGGGCAGGGAAAATTGCTCGAGCTTGTCGCCTTTGTATTGAATCAGCTTGGCGGTGAATTTGCTGCGGCCTTTGTGGCTGTCGAGATGCAGCGTCCAGTATTCCTGCGTTTCAAAGGCGCGAATTTCGTTTTCGCGCTCGCAAATCAGGCGCAGAGCGGGGCTTTGCACGCGGCCGGCGCTCAAGCCGCGGCGGATTTTTTTCCACAACAAGGGCGACAAATTGAAGCCGACCAGATAGTCGAGCGCGCGCCGCGCCTGCTGGGCATCAACCAGATTCACTTCCAGCGCGCGCGGATGGGCGATGGCATCGAGCACGGCATTTTTGGTGATTTCGTGAAACACCACCCGCTGCGGCTTGATGTTTTTCAGGCCGCGTTTGGATTTCAAAATCTCCTGCAAATGCCATGAAATGGCTTCACCTTCTCTATCCGGGTCGGTGGCGAGATAAAGGTTTTCCGCTTCTTTGGCAGCGGCCACGATGGCATCGACGTGCTTGATGTTGCGCGCCACCAGCTCGTATTTCATGGAGAAATCGTTATCGGGGTCGACAGCGCCGTTTTTCGGCACCAAATCGCGCACATGGCCGTAGGAGGCTAAAATTTCAAACTCGCTGCCCAGGTATTTTTTCAGCGTTTTGGCTTTGGAAGGCGATTCGACAATCAAAAGGTTTTTGGCCATATACGTTCTCTATGAATATATTGGGTTGGGATTCAGACGGCCTGTTTTCCAAGGTCGGTTTACCATTCACCTCACGGCAATTTTTTAGCGCGAGATGAATGATAAACAGAGCCTATAGGCCGTCTGAACAGATGTGTTGCTCAACTTTATTTGTTTTTATGAATGCCGTCTGAACGTTTTCAGACGGCCTTTTTATCTTTCACATATTTGCCATCAATGCATGGT
>Ga0116175_1001275_pt1 | contig 16350 bp, 18 predicted proteins | sample AD_UKC125_MetaG_FD_89802 | JGI IMG/M metagenome (GOLD analysis project Ga0116175, IMG submission 89802) | Active sludge microbial communities of municipal wastewater-treating anaerobic digesters from USA - AD_UKC125_MetaG | ecosystem: Engineered > Bioreactor > Anaerobic > Digestate | place: USA... | reverse complement strand
GCCGGGTACTCGGAGTCTTGGATGTGACCGGCCGCGATCACGTTGCAAGCCCACAGGCCCTTGCGATGGTCCGGGCCACGGCGATGGCGGTCGAGCAGTGGCTCGCCGCGCAACAACCCGCGTCGGCACAGGTGCAACTGCTCGTTCTCGGCAGGGATCGGGCGGAACTGCGCCGAGCCGGCGAGACGGTCAAACTGTCAGCCCGGCACTCCGAGATGTTGTACCTGCTGAGTGCGCACCCGCAAGGCCTGACCGGCGAGCGGCTTGCGGTCATGCTGCACGAGCATGATGTGCCGCTGGTGACGGTGCGCGCCGAGATGGCCCGGCTGCGCAAGATCCTCGGTGAGCAGGCGTTGCAGAGCCGGCCCTATCGCCTCACCGAAGATGTCCTGACCGACGCGGATGAGGTGCTGGAAGCGCTGGACCGCGGGGATCCGCGCGCGGCGACCAGGTTGTACGCCGGACCGTTGCTGCCGAACTCGCAGTCCCCCGAGATCAGCGAGGCGCGCTCGGACTTGCGGGCGCGGGTGCGGCGGGCCGCGCTGGCCTCGCGCGATCCGGAGGCCCTGCTGATTTTCGCCCGGGGCGAGGACGGCCGCGACGACATCGAGGTCATCGAGGCGGCGCTGGCCACGCTGCCCGCTCAATCACCCAAGCGGATCGGGCTGATGGCGCGGCTCGATGGCTTGCACAAGATGCTGTCGCTGCCGTTGCCGCGGTTGCCGAGCTGAGGAAACGGTGTTCCGCAGCACGGCCGATCAGTGAGCATTCCGGGTATCCGTTAGCGCGGTGGGCAGGGTTTGGGCGTCCGGCGTGCTCACCGATGCCCGGGATGCTCACGGATTGCGGCATCACGGCCGGGCGTGATGAGGCTGGTAGATCGCGAGCTCGCTGCCACCCGGTAGCCGGAACGCCGTGAGCAAACCCCACGGCTGCTCGGTGACCGGCTGCGTGAACTCGACGCCGCGAGCGGTGAGCGTCTGCATCGTGGCAGAGAGGTCGTCACACATGAGAAACAGTTCGTGGCGCGAAGGGCCATCGTCGGGGTGCACGGCCACCTCCGAAGGCGGCAACGCGAAGATCAGCCACCCACCGCCGACGTCGACGTGATCGAGTTCCAGCACCTCGGCCAAGAAGGCGCGATCCGCCTGCGCGTCGCGGGAGTAAAGGATCACGTGGGCGCCACTGAAGATCGTCATGAGGGCAGCATGTGACCCGGGTCTCAGTTCTGCAACCTAGTTGCAACCTTGGCCGACCTAGGTTGCTCGCATGTCCCCGGACAGGCCGGGACACCAACGGAAGGCATCACGTATGACCGTTTACGCACCGCCCGGCACCGAAGGCAGTGTCGTCAGCTACGAGTCCCGCTACGACAACTGGATCGGCGGCAAGCGCCTCGCCCCGGTCAAGGGTCAGTACTTCGAGAACGTGTCGCCGGTGACCGGCAAGGCGTTCTGCGAGGTGGCCCGGTCCACCGCGGAGGACATCGAGCTCGCTCTGGACGCCGCTCACGCTGCCGCCCCCGCCTGGGGCAAGACCGCCGTAGCCGAGCGCGCCGACGTCCTGCTGAAGATTGCCACCCGCATGGAGGAAAACCTCGAGGCTCTGGCCGTTGCCGAGTCCTGGGAGAACGGCAAGCCCGTGCGCGAGACGCTGGCCGCGGACATCCCGTTGGCGATCGACCACTTCAAGTACTTCGCCGGCATCCTGCGCGCGCAGGAGGGCACCATCGGTGAACTCGACGACGACACCGTGGCCTACCACTTCCACGAGCCGCTGGGCGTGGTCGGGCAGATCATCCCGTGGAACTTCCCGCTGCTGATGGCGACCTGGAAGCTGGCCCCCGCGCTGGCTGCCGGCAACGCAGTAGTGCTCAAGCCGGCCGAGCAGACTCCCGCTTCGATCATGTGGTGGATCGATCTGGTCGGAGACCTACTGCCTGATGGTGTGCTCAACATCGTCAACGGCTTCGGCATCGAGGCCGGCAAGCCGCTGGCCTCCAGCAATCGCATCCGCAAGATCGCGTTCACCGGTGAGACCACGACCGGCCGCCTGATCATGCAATACGCGAGCGCCAACATCATCCCGGTGACGTTGGAACTCGGCGGCAAGAGCCCGAATATCTTCTTCGAGGACATCGCCGCGGCCGACGACGACTTCTACGACAAGTCGCTCGAAGGTTTCACCATGTTTGCGCTGAACCAGGGCGAGGTCTGCACCTGCCCGAGCCGGGCTCTGATCCAGGGCTCGATCTACGACAAGTTCCTTTCGGACGCGACCGAGCGGACGAAGCAAGTCATCCAGGGCAACCCGCTGGACACCGAGACCATGATCGGCGCGCAGGCCAGCAACGATCAGCTCGAGAAGATCCTCTCCTACATCGACATCGGCAAGCAGGAAGGTGCCCGGCTGGTCTGCGGCGGTGAGCGGGCCGACCTCGGTGGGGACCTGTCCGAGGGCTATTACGTCACGCCGACCATCTTCGAGGGCAAGAACTCGATGCGGATCTTCCAGGAGGAGATCTTCGGGCCGGTCGTGTCGGTGACCTCGTTCACCGATTTCGAGGACGCGATGGACATCGCCAACGACACGCTGTACGGCCTCGGCGCCGGTGTGTGGAGCCGCGACATCAACACCGCCTACCGCGCGGGTCGCACGATCCAGGCCGGCCGGGTGTGGACGAACTGCTACCACGCCTACCCGGCCCACGCGGCCTTCGGCGGGTACAAGGGTTCGGGCATCGGGCGAGAGACCCACGCCCGGATGCTGGACCACTACCAGCAGACCAAGAACCTGCTGGTCAGCTACGCACCCACCAAGCTCGGCTTCTTCTAAATGTCCCGAGTGGATGTCACGGAGGAGGCGGCGGACATGCTCCGTCGCCTCTTCCGCGACCACGGGCCGCTGATGTTCCACCAGTCGGGAGGGTGTTGCGATGGCAGCGCGCCGATGTGTTACCCGGCAGACGAATTCCTGATTTCTGAGGTCTCAGACGTCCTATGGGGGGTACTGCAGGTCCACGATGTGGGAGAGATCCCGGTCTACATGTCCGCGCCGCAATTCGAGTATTGGAAACACACGCACCTGACGATCGACCTCGTGGTCGGTCGCGGGGCCGGCTTCTCGCTCGAGGCGCCGACCGGGCATCGCTTCCTCATCCGCTCGCGGCTTCTGACCGACGAGGAGTACGCGGCTGTGCAGTGACTTTGGGACGAAACGGGTGTCAGCGCCTTAGCGAAACGGATCCCCCCGGCCAGTCCTGTGTGTGACCCGAACTCGGGCGTGGGTTCGGGTCACATTTGTGCTATCAGTGCCGACGGTTTGGGTGGTCCATTTGGGCCCTGCGCCCTTACCATCCGGCGAATCCCGCGCGGACTGTCGTATCACGTACGTATTCGCCGTAGAATGCGTACGTGAGCATCACCGTCACTGAATTGCGTGCCAACCTGTACCGGCTGATCGACCAGGTCATCGAGACCGGCATCCCGCTGGAGATCGAACGTAACGGGCACAAGGTCCTCATCGAGCGTTCTCCGGTGGAGTCGAAGCTGGCGAACCTTGTGCGGCGAGACGACGTCATCAAAGGAGACCCCGAGGATCTGGTGCACCTGGACTGGAGTGGCGAGTGGCGCCCGTGATCCTGCTGGACACGCATGTCGTGCTGTGGGTGTACACGGGAAAGGTCGAACGTCTAAGTCCCCGGGCCGTCCAAGAGATCCAGGCGTCGACGCTGGCAACGTCCCCGATCGTCGAACTCGAACTGGCCTACCTCAACGAGGTCGGCAGAGTGACCGACTCTGCCTCGCAGATACTCGGTGCCCTGGCCTCGCGAGTGGGCCTGACGGTGGCCCAGGTCGGGTTCGGTCCGGTCTGTGCGACGGCCGCCGGGATCACCTGGACCCGCGACCCGTTCGACCGCATGCTGGCGGCGCACTCGTTGACGGCCGGGCTGCCCTTGTGCACGAAGGACACCACCCTGTTGGAGAACCTCGACCGGGCGTTCTGGGACTGAGCCCGTTCACACCCGCCGGTGACGTGGCGGGGGAGCGCGTGCGGATAATGAATCATGAGCACGCCTGTCCATGAACTGCCCGAGCGGGATCGCCCCTGGATCATCCGGACCTACGCCGGCCATTCCAGCGCCAAGGCCTCCAACGAGCTGTACCGCAGCAACCTGGAGAAGGGCCAGACCGGCCTGAGCATCGCGTTCGACCTGCCGACCCAGTGCGGGTACGACTCCGACGACCCGATCGCGCGCCCGGAAGTCGGCAAGGTGGGCGTGCCGATCAACTCCCTGGACGACTTCCACGTGCTCTTCGACGGCATCCCGCTGGAGAAGATGAACACATCGATGACCATCAACGGCACGGCGATGTGGCTGCTGGCGCTGTACGTCGCGCTGGCCCGCGAGCGCGGCGAGGACGAGTCGAAGCTGCAGGGAACCACGCAGAACGACCTGATCAAGGAGTACCTCGCCCGCGGCACCTATATCTTCCCGCCCGAGGCGTCGATGCGGCTGATCGCGGAGATGTACGAGTACTGCCTGGAGGCCATCCCGAAGTGGAACGCCTCCAACATCTGCAGCTACCACCTGCAGGAGGCCGGTGCCACGCCGGTGCAGGAGCTCGCGTTCGCGCTGGCCAACGCCATCAGCCTGCTGGACCTCATCAAAGCCCGGGGCCACTTCACCGACGAGCAGTTCGAGCGGGCGGTGGGCCGCATCTCCTTCTTCGTCAACGCCGGCATCAGGTTCATCGAGGAGATGTCGAAGATGCGCGCGTTCGGCGAGTTGTGGGACAGCTACACCTCCGAGCGCTTCGGCGTGACGCAGGAGAAGTACCGCCGCTTCCGGTACGGGGTGCAGGTCAACTCCCTGGGCCTGACCGAGGCACAGCCGGAGAACAACGCGTGGCGGATCATCCTCGAGGCGCTGGGCGTGACCCTGAGCCGCAACGCCCGCTGCCGGGCATTGCAGCTGCCCGCCTGGAACGAGGCGATGTCGTTGCCGCGGCCGTGGGACCAGCAGTGGGCGCTGCGCCTGCAGCAGATCCTGGCCTACGAGACCGACCTGCTGGAGTACCCCGACCTCTTCGACGGCAGCCCGGTCGTGGAGTCCAAGGTGAATGCGCTGATCGAGGAGGCGACTGACGAGATCGAGACGATCCTGGGCATGGGTGGCGTGATCCCGGCGATCGAGTCCGGCTACATGAAGACCGCGCTGGTGCGCAGCATGAGCGAGCGGATGAGCCGGATCAATGCCGGCGAGCAGATCGTCGTCGGCCTGAACAAGTGGACCGAGGGGCTTCCCTCGCCACTGACCGCCGGCGACGACGGTGGCATCTTCCGGGTGGACGAGAAGGCGGCGGAGGCGATCATTGCGTCACTGGAGCACATCCGCGAGACCCGTGACTCTGCCCGCGCCGACGCTGCACTGGCGGCGCTGAAGCAGGCGGCCCGCGACGGCAGCAACCTCATGGAGCCCAGCATCGAGTGCGCGCTGGCACGGGTGACCACCGGGGAATGGGCAGGGGCGCTGCGCGAGGTGTTCGGCGAGTACCGCCCCGCGACCGGGATAGAGGGCCAGCAACTCGGTCTGTCCGGCGACCGCGTGGAACTGCTGCGGCAGCGGATCGACGCGCTGGCCACCAAGCAGGGCCACCGGCCGCGGCTGGTGGTCGGCAAGCCCGGCCTGGACGGCCACTCCAACGGCGCCGAGGTGATCGCGGTGTCGGCGCGGCACGTGGGCTTCGACGTGGTCTACTCCGGCATCCGCCTGAGCCCCGACGAGATCGTGCAGTCCGCGGTCGAGGAGGGCGCGGACGTGATCGGGGCGTCGGTGCTCTCGGGCTCCCACCTCGACCTGGCCAAGCAGATCCTGGACGGCCTGCGCGAGCAGGGCGCAGACGAGGACATCGCGGTGGTGTTCGGGGGGATCATCCCGCCGTCGGATGCCCGCGAGCTGGAGTCGATGGGGATCAAGAAGGTGTTCACCCCGGCGGACTACGAGCTCATGGACGTCATGGAGTCGATCGTCGAGGTGCTCGAGGCCCGATGACGGTCGTCGAGCGCGCGCGGGAGCTGAACAAGCACGCCGTCTCGCAGTTGGTGTCCGTGTTCGAGGACACCCGCCCCGACGCCGCGGACCGGCGCGCGCAGGTGCTGGCACAGCTAGGACCGGCCAAGGCCACCGTGATCGGTGTCACCGGGACGCCGGGGGCCGGCAAGTCCAGCCTCGTTGCCCGGATCGTGCCGGCACTGTTGGCCGACTCTGCGCTGTCGGTCGCGGTGCTGGCGGTCGACCCGGCCAGCCACGTGTCGGGCGGGGCGCTGCTGGGGGACCGCACCCGCACGCGCTTCGCCACCGGGGAGAAGCGGTCGTTCTTCCGCAGCCAGTCCAATGCCGCCGAACTGGGCGGGCTGGCGCCCACGACCTTTCAGGTAACGCGGCTGCTCAAGCGGCTGTTCGACATCGTCATCGTGGAGACGGTCGGTATCGGGCAGAGCGAGCTGGACATCCGCTACCTGGCCGACCACGTGTACCTGGTGCTGCAGCCGCTGGGCGGCGATGAGATCCAGTTCCTCAAAGCGGGGATCATCGAGATCCCGGACTCCTTCATCCTCAACAAGTGCGACGACCCGGCCGCTGGGCAGTCGTACTACCAGTTGCGGTCGTCGCTGTCACTGGCGAGGCCCTTCGACGAGGAGCTGCCGCCGATCCACCGGACCTCGGCGCGCACCGGGGAGGGGATCGACGAGTTGGCGTCGGCCCTCCTCAAGGTCGGCCCGCGGCACTCCGACGACGAGCGGGAGCGCTACTTCTTCTCCCGCTGGGTCGAGGACGAGTGGGGCAACACCGGCCGCCGTTACCTGGCTGCCTCCCCCGACGCACTCAAGGCCGGCTTCGACGCGGCCCAGGGGCAGTTCGAGGCCGGCATCCTGGCCTGGCTCGGAAAGGCTGAACGATAAGGACAAGTCAGTTGTCGTTATCGTTCAGCCTTCCAGGACGTCCGCCAATTGGCTCATGAAGATCTCCGGCTCGTACTTGAGAACCCAGGTGAGCACCCGCAGAAAGATGCGATCACCCTGTCTGACGATGTCGTTCTGCCGCTCGTGGTCATCACGCATCGTCTCGATGTCCGCGTGGCCGGCACCGTCGATCTCCACGACGACGCGCTCGGCCTCCCAGTAGGCATCGATGTAGCGGGTGCCACTCGTGCTCGTCCGGCGCACCTGGCGGTCGGGTGGCCTTATGCCGTACTTGCGGCAGAGCCGGGAGAAATCCACCTCGCCGACGGACATTGCGCCACTCGAGAATTCGGAGGCAGATTCAAGCACCTGATCGCGACGCGGCAGGGTGGGCCGGTCCCGGATCGCGCGTTGGAGGCTGCGGGCCGTGACCAGCCGCTTGTTAAGGCAGGTGATGACGATGAACAGCGCCTCGCGATCGGTACGAGCCCAGGCGGCGGCGTCAAGGCAGGCGTCCGCGGGATGAGACCGCGGCATTCCGCCCTTGGGGGAGGTGAGCAGCCTGGAAGTGCGATGGGCGCGAATCCACTTGGGGCACACAGGGCTGGACTCCACCGGCACCAACACGTCGATGGGGCGCGCGACGTCATGCTTCCACCCAGAACCGTAAAGAGCCGCTTGGCCTGCGAGGATCGAGTGAGGTCCTGCGTGCAGTGCGGCGGCCCAGAGGTTCTGTTCCTCGGTGGGTGCCGCCGGCCCCGCTGCGTAGACGTTCCTGGTGATCCGGCGCCACTGGCCCAGATCGTGAGCGCGTCGCGCCGCTCGCCGGCCGGACTTGCTCAGCTGCCACATGGCGATCACATTCGCCTGGGCTGTGAGCAGTTGGATGGATTGCGCTGCGAGGTGAGGCACCCGACCAATGGTCGACGCATAGAGCCGCTGGTGCAGGCTGCCTGTGGAAAGGCTGAACGATAAGGACAAGTCAGTCGTCGTTATCGTTCACCCTCGTCAGCGGCGCGCGCGACCGGCGCGTGGGCGATCCGGTGGGCGTGGACCCGGGCGTGATCGATCGCTGCGGGAGTGTGATCGAAGACGTGGCGTTCGTCGGCAAGTTCGGCGTACACCCCTAGCCGCTGTAGAACCTGCACGTGCTCGGGCCGCACGCCCGACAGCAGCACCGTGATCCGGCGTGCTTCCAGCCGGCGGATCGTGTCGGCGAGCACAGAAGCGCCCGTCGCGTCGAGGGCGCCCACCCGTGACATCCGCAGGATCACCACACGGACGTCCGAGACCTCCGACAACTCGAGCAGGAAGGCGTGCGCGGCACCGAAGAACAACGACCCTTCCAGCCGGTACGCGACGATGTGCTCGGCGATGAGCGCGGCTTCCTCCATGTCGTGCTGGCCGCCCGAGGTAACGGGCACCTCGTCCAGACGCGCCGAGCGGGCGACCTGCTGAAGGGCGAAGAAACCGGCGAGAACCAGGCCGAGCAGCACAGCGGTGACCAGATCGAACGCGACGGTGGCGGCGGCGGTGAGCACCAGGACCACCGCGTCGCCGCGCGTGGCCCGCAGGATCGCGCCCAGACCGGTGACCTCGACCATGAGGAACGCCGTCGCCAGCAGTACGCCGGCAAGGGCCGCGAGAGGGATTCCGGCGACAAGGGGTGCGAGCACCAGCATCACGCCGAGCAGGACGAGCGCATGCACGAGGGCGGCTAGCCGTGACCGCGCACCGGAGCGGACGTTCACCGCGGTACGCGCGATCGCGGCCGTAGCCGGGATGCCACCGAAGAACGGCACGACGAGGTTGGCCAGGCCCTGACCGAAGAGCTCCTTGTCGGGATCGTGACGCTCGTCGACGGACATCCCATCGGCGACGGTGGCCGACAGAAGACTCTCGAGGGCGGCCAGCGCCGCGACCGCCACGGCCGGTAGCACCAGACCGGTCAGTGACTCCCAGGGGATCGTGGGCACCGAGGGGGTCGGCAGTCCGGCCGGGATCGCACCGATCGTCGGGACGTCCAGGTGCAGCACGCGCACGGCCAGCGCAGCCACGACGACGGCGGGAAGTGAGACGGGCCAGGACGGGCGCACGCGGACCGCCAGCAGCATGGTCGCGGCGACGAACGCGGCGAGGACGGGCTCGACCCACTGCGGATCGGCCAACCAGGCGCGGATCGACGTCGCTGCGACAGCCAGCACCTTCTCGCCATGGCCCGGCGTGCCCAGGGCCACCGGCACCTGCTGCAGGGCGATCACCAGCGCGATCCCGACAGTGAACCCCTCGACGACCGGCAGCGGGATGTAGCGCATGCTGCGCCCGGCGCCCGTCCACGCCAGAACGAGCAACAGGGCGCCCGCCATCAGCCCCACGACCAGAACCGCCGTCGGGCCGAACCGCGCCACGATCGGCACCAGGACGACCGTCATGGCGCCGGTGGGGCCGGAGACCTGCAGGTTGCTGCCCCCGAACACGGCCGCGACCGCACCGGCGATCACCGCCGTCACCAGACCGGCTTCGGCCCCCAGCCCCGAGGAGATGCCGAAGGCCAGAGCCAACGGCAGTGCGACGACGGCGACGGTCAGGCCGGCGATCAGGTCGCGCCGGGGATCCCGGGCCATGCTGCGCCATTCAGCACTTCCCGGCAGGATGGCGCGGGCACGGTTGTACGCCCTCACGCGCGGACCCGCAGTTGTCTGCCGAGCGCTCCTTGCTCCTCGGCGACCCGACGCAGGATCGCGCGCCCGGCCAGCAGCAGATCGCTGACCTCCGGAACCACGACCGAGTAGATGACCTCGCCGGCCTCGCGTCGCGAGACGATCAGGCCGGCCCGCCGCAACACGGCCAGTTGCTGGGAGAGGCTGCTCGGTTCCACATCGAGCGCATCGAGCAGTTCGTGGACGGCCTGATCTCGCTCGGTCAGCAGTTCGAGCACCCGGATGCGTACCGGGTGGCCCAACGTCCGGAAGAACTCGGCCTTGGCCTGGTAGAGCGGTACCGGCATGCGTCTGCTCCCTTCGCCTCACTACCCGCATAGTTTCGCACATGAAGAAATCATCAAGTAAGGCTGCCCGGCTTACCGATCCGGTTGACGGTGTCCTGCCACGGGACTAACGTGTCTAGATGTCTAGACAAGTGAGTGGATGGGGGTGGCGGTGCCGACCAGGATCAGAACCGACGACTTCACCCCGCTGTACATCCATATCAGCCGGTACCTGCGGGGGCTGATCCTCGACGGTGAATTGCAGACCGGTGAGGTGATCCCCTCCGAACTGGACCTGGTGAAGAAGTTCGGCACCACCCGGGGAACGGTGCGGGCCGCTGTCGACGTGCTCGTCAACGAGAAACTGGTCAAGCGGGTCCACGGCAAAGGGACGTTCGTGCAGAGGCGGCCGGTCCGCCACGACATCTGGAACTTCGGGGGCTTCACCGACGGGCTCGGGGACCAAGCGGGACTGGCCGTGGCGAAGGTGGTATCGGCGGACACCGTGGAGCGCGACGACCGCCGGTACTTCGAGCTGGTGCGCCTGCGCGGGATCGCCAGCAACGGCTCTACCGAGTACTTCTCCCTGGACACTTCGCTGATCCCTCTGGACCTGTTCCCCGGTATCGGGGAGGTCAACTTCGAGAACCGTTCCCTGTACAACGTGTTCCGGACGACCTACGACCGTCACCCGCGCCGCACCACGATGACCCTGACCGCCGGCGTGGCCTCACGAGAGGAGCGCAAACTGTTGAGCGAGGCCTCCCAGGACGCGCTGCTCATGGCACAGGGCAGCTGTTTCGACCAGAACGATACGGAGATCGAGCGGTTGCGGATCGTGCACTCGTCGAGCATCCAGTTCAACTTCACGACGGTCATGACCGACCCCCCGGAGGGTGACTGACATGGAGTTCACGAACCTGTTCCGGGCACCCAAGCCGATTCTCGCGATGCTCCACCTCAAGGGCGAGGGCAGTGCCGACGTGCTCACCCGCGCCATGCGGGAGACCGAGATCCTGGTCGCCGGTGGGGCTGACGGGCTGGTGGTGGAGGACTACTTCGGCACTGCAGACGACGTTGCGGCCGTCCTGGCGGGGCTCGCCGCCGACCCGCCCCCGATCCCGTACGGCGTGAACATCCTCGATGACGGCCCGGCCTCGTTCGAACTGGCCGACAAGTTCGGCGCCGGCTTCGTGCAGATGGACTCCGTGGCCGGTCATCTCCTGCCGGCCGACGATGCCGTCTTCGCGCGGGAAGTGGCCGCGATCCGTGCGGCCAGCGACGCGGTCCTGCTCGGCGGTGTGCGGTTCAAGTACCAGAAGGTGCTGTCGGGCAACTCGCTGCAGACCGACCTGCGCGCAGGGATGGACCGCTGCGACGCGTTGGTGGTCACCGGTGACCGGACCGGTGAAGAGACCCCGACGGACAAGATCCTGGCGTTCCGGGAGGTGCTCGGTGCCCAGTTCCCCCTGGTGATCGGCGCGGGCGTCACCGTCGAGAACTGCGCGCAGCAGATGCCGCTCGGGGACGCGGTGATCGTCGGCAGCGCTCTGAAAGTTGGCGGGGTGGCCGAGGGAGAACTCTCGCCTGCGGCCGTCACGGAATTCGTCAGTGCGATGCGGGAAGTCCGGGAGCGCTCATGAAGACCATCGATGCGGTGCCGGCCGCCACGGCCGACCTCAGCGCGGTCGGAGTGCTCTACGACCTGCGGACGGACCGGCGCGTGGTCGCCACGACCGGGCCCGACTGGAGCGATCACTACACAGCCGACTCCGTCGTTGCGGGACCCACCCACGTGGGGCTGACCACCGGACCGGGTTCTGAAGCCCCGGTGACCGTCATGGAGCGCCACCTGTACACCCGGGAGGCGCTGCTCCCGCTGACCGAGCCGGTTGTGCTGCCGGTGTGTACGCAGCCGGTCCCCGCCGCCGCCGCCGTCCAGGCGCTGCTCGTGGAGCCCGGACAGGTGCTGATGCTCGAGGTCGGCGTCTGGCACGCCCCCGCCCTGGGCGTGGGTTCGCCGAGCCACTACCACTGGCTGGCGGGAGTCGACGAGTACGTCGAGTCCGAATGGGTGGACATCGCCGGTGGCCCGCTGGCCGTGCGGATGGAGGCCGGCCCATGACCTACAGCGTGTTCATCGGCGACGTCTCCCTGGACGAGTTCTTCCGGGCCGACGACTGGCCGGCCGCGACCGGGAGCAAGATCGACCTGTACCCGCTGGGTGCGCATACCGGCGGGATGATCGCCAATGCGGCGGTGGTGTTCGCAGCACTCGGCGGGACCGCGCGCTTCCTGTGGAGCATGAACGACAGCGCGCTCAGCCGCTCCTTGCTCGAGGATCTCGAGGCGCAGGGCGTCGACACGGCACTTGTCGCGACCGATCCGTCGCTGGCCGACTCTCGCAACATCATCGTGCTGGCCCACGGCGAGCACACCGTGATGACCCCGACGCTGGGACTGAACCGCATCGAGCTGGGCGACGCGGCGATGGAGGCGCTGTGCGGTGCACAGTACGTCTACACCGCGATCGGCGACCTGCGGTGCCTGCGGCACGGCGAGGCCAGGGCGGCCCAGGTGCTGGACCGGATCCGGGGGGCGGGGGCACTGGTCGTGCTGGACCTCGACGTGGCCAATGTGCGCGATGGCGACGACGAGCTCATAGCGCGAACGGACGTCCTGCTGTTCAACCGGCGCGGGTTCGAGCGCTATAGCGCCGGACGCGCGGGGGAGCTGGTCACCGACGCGCTGATGGCCAACGGCACGCGCGCGGTGGTCGTCACGCTTGGCGTTGGCGGATGCCAGGTGGCCGACGCGCAGCAGCGGTTCGCGGTCCCCGGGATCGCCACCGACGTGGTGGACGTGACCGGCGCCGGCGACACCTTCGGCGCTGCTTTGCTGTACGCGCTCAACTGCACGGCTGACCTGCGGGCAGCCACTACCTTTGCCAATGCGGCTGCGGCCCGGGCGGTCACCTCCCTCGGCGCCCGGGCCGGAGCCGGGTCCCCTGCCGATGTCGTCGCCTTCGCCAGATCGCACGGCACCGGCCATCTGCTCGATCAGTTCGAACCCACCATTGAGAGGCAAGCACCATGACAATCACAAGGAAACGGGGATTTGGCAGGGTGGCGGCGCTTGCCGCTGTCGCGGGACTCGTGCTGACCGGCTGCGTCAACAACGAGTCGGACTCCACGCCGTCGGCGACGGCGACCGGTGCAGCGGTCGTCGACGAGGCCGCCCGGGCGATGCTGCCCGCGGACGTGCGCGACTCAGGCACGCTGGTGATCGGCACCAACCTGACCTACGCGCCCGACGAGTTCAAGAAGCCCGACGGCACCCCGACCGGCTGGGGGATCGACCTGGTGACCGCACTGTCGGCGCGCCTCGGCCTGGAGGCCGACCTGCGCGACTCGCAGTTCGACAACATCATCCCCGGGGTCAAGGGTGGCAAGTACGACGTCGGCTGGGCGTCGTTCACCGACACGCTTGAGCGCCAGGACTCCGTGGACTTCGTCGACTACTACAACGCCGGCATCCAGTGGGCCAGCAGGGCCGGCGAGACGGTCGACCCGGACAACGCCTGCGGGCTGACCATCGCGGTGGGCACCGGGACCTACCAGGAGACCGAGGAGCTGCCGGCCAAGAGCAAGGCGTGTGTCGCGGCCGGCAAGGAGCCGCTGAAACTGCTGAAGCTGGACACCCAGGGCGACATCACCAACGCCGTGGTGCTCGGTCGTGCCGACGCCATGTCCGCGGACTCGCCGGTGACCCAGTACGCGGTTGCGCAGACGGACGGCAAGTTGCAGCTGGCCGGTGACATCTTCGACGCCGCGCCGTTCGGCATGGCGACCGCGAAGGGCTCCGAGATGACACCCGCGCTGCAGGCCGCACTGCAGTCAATGATCGACGACGGCACCTACCTGGCGATCCTGAAGGAATGGGGCGTCGAAGCGGGCGCCGTCGACACCGCCACCATCAACGGCGGAACGAGCTGACGATGGCCACCGCCCAGAGCCAGCCCGGATCCTCCCCCGAGTCCGGCTCATCCCCCGCGCCGGACTGGATCCGGGCCAAACCGCTGCGCCACCCTGGGCGCACGATCTGGGCGGTGGTCATCGTCGTCGGGCTGGCGCTGTTCATCTACGGAGCCGCGACGAACCCGGCCTACGACTGGAGTACCTACCTGCAGTACCTGTTCGACCAGCGGTTCTGGCAGGCGGCCGGCATCACCTTGTTGCTGACCGTCCTGGCCATGGCGCTCGGTGTCGTGCTGGGCGTGGCCCTGGCCGTGATGCGGCTGACCCCCAACCGCATCATGCAGTCTGTCAGCTGGGTGTACGTGTGGATCTTCCGCGGCACCCCGGTGTACGTACAACTGGTGTTCTGGGGGCTGTTCAGCACGATCTACCCGCATCTGCAGTTCGGGATCCCGTTCTTCCACAGCTTCTTCTCCGTGGAGACCGCCTCGTTCGCCGAGAACGTGTTCTGGCTGGCCGTGATCGGCCTGAGCCTCAACGAGGCGGCCTACATGGCCGAGATCGTGCGCGGCGGCATCCAGAGTGTGGACGAGGGCCAGAGCGAAGCGGCCACCGCGCTGGGCATGTCGCGGGCCATGGCGCTTCGTCTGGTGATCCTGCCGCAGGCGATGCGCTCGATCATCCCGCCGACCGGCAATGAGGTGATCTCGATGCTGAAGACCACCTCGCTGGTCACTGCTGTGCCGTACACCTACGACCTCTACGCCCGTGCGCGCGACCTGTCGGTGGAGACGTTCAACCCGGTGCCGATGCTGCTCATCGCCTCGACCTGGTACCTCGCGTTCACCTCCGTGCTGATGGTCGGCCAGCACTACCTCGAGCGGCATTTCGCCAAGGGTGCCTCCAAGGTGATGTCGGACAGGCAGCTGCAGGCGCTGGCCGATGCCGAGCAAATTCACGCGAGTCAGGACAACCGATGAACGCCATGGTCGACGCCCGCAACGTCTACAAGAAGTTCGGTGCCCTGGAGGTTCTGCGCGGGATCACGCTGAACGTCCAGCCCGGCGAAGTCACGTGCATCATCGGCCCGTCAGGCTCGGGCAAGTCGACGTTCCTGCGATGCATCAATCACCTCGAGCAGATCGATGCCGGCCGGCTGTATGTCGACGGCGAGTTGGTCGGATACGTCGAGCGCGACAACGTCCTGCACGAGATGCCGCTGCGCAAGGCTGCCCGGCAGCGACGCGACATCGGCATGGTGTTCCAGCGCTTCAACCTGTTCCCGCACGTCACGGCGCTGGACAACATCACGATGTCGATGGTGCACGTCAAGAAGGCGCCCAAGGAGCAGGCCCGCACGCGCGGCCTGGAACTTCTGGAGATGGTCGGCTTGTCCTCCAAGGCCCACGCCTACCCCGCCCAGATGTCCGGCGGGCAGTTGCAGCGAGTGGCGATCGCCCGCGCCTTGGCAATGGATCCTAAGTTGATGCTGTTCGACGAGCCCACCTCAGCGCTGGATCCGGAGTTGGTGGGCGAGGTGCTCGAGGTCATGAAGGACCTGGCCGAGCGCGGCATGACGATGGTGGTCGTGACCCACGAGATGGGGTTCGCCCGCGAGGTCGCCGACTCGTTGGTCTTCGTGGATCGAGGAGTGGCTGTCGAGGCGGGTGTCCCGGCGCAGGTTCTGGACTCTCCCGCACACGAACGGACGAAGACGTTCCTGTCCAAGGTCGTCTGACTCGGGCTGTGAGCGAATCCGGTCACTAGGTGGCAGGTTGGACTCCCCAGCGGCTCAGAACCGCACCTTCACGACCTTGCTCTTGCCCTTCTTGGTGCCCTTGAGTTTGCACAGGCCAGACTTCTTGACCACAACCTTGTGCTTCTGGACCGAGCAAACCTTTGGCGTCAACGTTTTCACCTTGGGATAGCTGCGCAGGCCCTTGGGCAGAGGCTTGGTGGGAGCTGGGCCCACCGTCACCGGAACTGAAGCCATCACGTTCTGATTGTTCAGCCGAACCCCTGTCGCCCACATCGCCGTCATAGCGGCGTTGCCGGAAGTTGGGGCATCGACAACCACCGGCAGCAGCACGCTGAAACCGAACCCTGGAGACAAGGGCTCAAGCTTGCTCACGAGGATCTGGCCGCTCTCCACGGTGATGCTGTCGCGGCAGGGGGTAGGTGCGACAACCTGTACCGGGTCGAACTGTACGTAGTAGCACACAGCTGGCATCGCAGCGCTCGGTGCATAGCGAAGCGGTAGGCCACCAGCGTCCTGGTCGATCGTGACCATCACATCCCCGACCTTGTCCGGCGACACGATGGCCGTGTGGGCGTGGATGTAGAACGGGACGCCGGCCGCAGGTGAGCCGCTCACGCCGATGTGCTGCATCGAGAATGTCCAGATCCAGGACGTCATGCCCG
>Ga0116175_1001271_pt1 | contig 16373 bp, 15 predicted proteins | sample AD_UKC125_MetaG_FD_89802 | JGI IMG/M metagenome (GOLD analysis project Ga0116175, IMG submission 89802) | Active sludge microbial communities of municipal wastewater-treating anaerobic digesters from USA - AD_UKC125_MetaG | ecosystem: Engineered > Bioreactor > Anaerobic > Digestate | place: USA... | reverse complement strand
CGGAGTTCCTTGAGCTCGTCGGCGGTCACCGAGGGCGTACCGCGCTCGTCGCGGATCGCGAGCGAGAAGTCGCGACCGGGGATGTCGAAGGTGGGGGAGTCGTTGCCGCCCTGGGCCTCCCAGGTGGCGATCCCGCCGTCGAGGGCGACGACGGCCGACCACCCGTCGGTGTCCAGTTCCCCGGCGAGCCGCTGCGCGGCGCCGTCGCCGCCGTCGACCAGCACCGTACGAACGGCCTTGCGCGGGATGAAACGACCGATCGCGGAGGGTAATTCGTCGGCGGGGAGATTGGTGGCAGCGAGCGGGGAGGCATAGCCGACGGCCTCGCGGTCGCGGACGTCGATGACGGCTAGCTCTGCGCCGTCGGCCAGCCAGTCGCGCAGGGTCGGGGCATCGATGGTGTGTGGCACGTGATCGGCCTTTCGTGGTGTCCGGAGATTCCGGGTCATTGAAAACTCCCGTCGCGGATGCTGTCGATATCTCCGATCGTGGTGAGTATTCCTGTGCCACAATGAGTTTTAAGATTGCCTTTTATGTTCGTGAAGTCGATATAGGTGGATGTACGCCGAGTGCGGTGCAAGCCTGTGGAGCATGTCACGGTTGAATCTCGCGGTCGCGGTCCACGGCACCGGATCCGGTGCGCTCTCCTGGAAATGGCCGGGAACACAATGGAATCGGTTCAACGATTTCGCCTTCTACCGGAGGTCGGCGGAGATCGCCCGCAGCGGGGTGATCGATGCCGTCTTCGTCTCCGATCACCCGGCGCTCTCACGCGACGCGCACCGCGCACCCACCCATGTCTTCGACCCGACGGTGCTGTTCGCCGCGATCGCCGGCGCCGTACCGGACATCGGATTCGTGCTCACCGCGTCGTCGACCTACAGCGCGCCCTACGACCTGGCCCGCAAACTGGCCTCGCTCGACACCATCTCCGGCGGCCGGGTGATCTGGAACGTGGTGGCCAACTTCAACCCCGACATCGCCGCCAACTTCGGCTCGGCACCGCTGCCGGACCGGGCCGAACGGTACCGCCGCGCCGACGAGTTCATCGAGGTCGTCAAGAAGCTGTGGCTGAGCTGGGACACCCCCACCGGGGACGTGCCCGACGGGCCGCTGTGGGACGAGACCACTGCCCGCACCATCGATCACCACGGTGACCTGTTCGATGTCCGCGGACCGCTGAACGTACCCGTCGGCCCGCAGGGACACCCGGTCATCTCCCAGGCCGGCGGATCCCCGCGAGGCATCGACCTGGCCGCCCGGCACGCCGAGATCGTCTACGCCGCGATCCTGTCGAAGGCGGAGGCCGATACCTACCGCAGGAGGCTCGCCGAACGTGCCGTGGTGCACGGCCGCTCCGGCGGCGACATCAGGTTGCTGCCCGGCCTCGGCGTGGTGCTGGGCGACACCACCGCCGAGGCGTACCGGCGCCAGGAGGCGCTCGAGGGTGCGGGTGACGAGGACGCGCTGGTGGCGCAGTTGCTCACCCGGCTGCGCAAGAACAACCCGCTCCTGCCCGCCGACGTCGACGCGGACCGGCCGCTGCGTCCCGAATGGTTCACCTCCACCGACGACCAGGGCAGGCCCATCGGATTCACCCAGGCGCTGCACGATGTAATCGCCGAGGAGGAACTCACCGCCCGCCGGCTCGTGCGCCGGGTGGGGCCGGCAGGTGGGCACCGGGTGGTTGTCGGCACACCCCGCGAGGTGGCCGACGACATCATCGACTGGTGGTCGGGCGGGCATGTCGCCGGATTCAACGTTCACCTGCCGCTGCTGCACGAGGACCTCGATCGGTTCGTCACCCAGGTGGTACCGATCCTGCAGGCCGAAGGGGTGTATCCCACCGCGTACGAGGAACCGACGATCCGTGGCCGGTTCGGGCTGCCGACGCCCGCGCCGGTATCGGGTGGGGCCGCCCTGCCGGACCTGGCCGTCGGCTGACAGCGGGGGCCGGATCGAAGTCACCACCGGCCACGATGCGGTCGGGAAGGGGGAACTCGGGTAGCGTATGAGGCGCTGTCGGGCCGGATCCCGCACCGAAGGTGCACGGCTCGATACCGACATGCCCGAGTTCCGCGTGGAACGCGGGGACCGCGAGTGTGACAAGGGGTGCAACCCGATGACCGAGCAAGGCGCTGCCGAAGGAACCGACCCAACCCGTGGCGCGTCCTACGCCGCGGCGGGCGTCGATATCGACGCCGGGGAACGGGCCGTCGAGCTGTTCGCCCCGCACGCCAAGCGGGCCTCGCGTCCGGAGGTGCTCGGCGGTCTCGGGGGATTCTCGGGACTGTTCAAACTCAAGGGCTACCGCGAACCGGTGTTGTCGGCGGCCAGTGACGGCGTGGGCACCAAACTGGCCGTCGCCCAGGCGATGGACGTACACGACACCGTCGGTCGTGACCTTGTCGCCATGTGCGTGGACGACCTGGTGGTGTGCGGCGCCGAACCGTTGTTCTTGCAGGACTACATCGCCGTCGGCAAGGTGGTGCCCGAAACGGTCGCACAGATCGTCAAGGGAATCGCCGACGGCTGCGTCGACGCCGGCTGCGCGCTGCTCGGCGGCGAGACCGCCGAACACCCAGGCCTCATGCACGAAACCCACTACGACCTGTCCGCGACCGCGGTCGGCGTGGTGGAGGCCGACGCGATCCTCTCACCTGATCTGGTGCGTCCCGGCGACGTGGTGATCGCCATGGGTTCGTCGGGCCTGCACTCCAACGGCTACTCGCTGGCCCGCAAGGTGCTCCTCGAATGGGGGCACATGGATCTGCACGGGCACGTCGAGGAGTTCGGTCGCACCCTCGGTGAGGAACTGCTCGAACCGACACGCATCTACGCCCGTGACTGCCTGGCGCTGACCGCCGAGACCGACGTGCGGACCTTCGCGCACGTGACCGGCGGCGGACTGGCCGAGAACCTGGCCCGCGTCATCCCGGCCGGCCTCGTCGCCGAACTGGATCGGCGTAGCTGGGCACCGGCCCCCGTCTTCACGATGATCGCTCAGCGCGGCCGCGTCGAGCAGGCCGAGATGGAGCGAACCTTCAACATGGGTGTCGGGATGGTGGCCGTGGTCGCACCCGAGGACACCGATCGCGCGCAGGCCGTGCTCACCGCGCGGCACGTCGACAACTGGGTTCTCGGGTCGGTCCGGACCGACTCCGAACGTGGCAACGACGGACACGTCGAGTTGGTCGGCGAGCACCCGCGGTTCTGATCTGACGCCTCACCCGGTCGAGGCGCCCCTCACGCTGTGGGGTGTGAGAGGCACACGGGCAATGGCCCCGAAATCCGGCGAGTGGACAACCTCACGGGTTTCGGGGCTCCTGTGTTTCGTGGGGCCGGGGTGTGGATGCGTCCGGGCAATCTGGGTCCTGGGTTACAGGGGTGATCGCCCGGCCGCTCTTCGCACCTCACCCGCGGCTACTGGCGACGAAACACAAGCATCACGCAGCACCCGACCGCCGGCGTGGGAACGCCGGTGTGGGTGCTGCGTGATGTGTTTCTACCCGTTGTGGGAGACGCGCCGATTACGCGTCGAGCCTCAGGCTCGACGCCACTCGTCTTCGTCAAGCCACTCGTCCACCGGATCCGGCCTGCTCGCCGAATCGCCCGAGCCCGAGAGCTCGCGTTGCAAGCTGTCGAAGTCGGTATGGGGAGTGGAGTACTTCAGCTGACGAGCAACCTTCGTCTGCTTTGCTTTCGCCCGGCCGCGGCCCATTTGGGACCCCCTCGCACAATGACGGGGCGGCCATCGGTGTGGCGGCCCCGTTCTGTAGGTAGTGAATCTGTCGTGGTTGCCAGTCTAGCGCGCCGACCCACACAATGTTGATTCCGGCTGCTAAGAGGGAGCCGAACGTGTCGTTCGGGGGCGGACCCCGATGGCACCCCGGTGAACCCTCGGGGTGATCCCGGCGGTGACGAGCAGTGCGTTCGGGCTGCCGACGATTGCGAAGGTCACACCGATCGAGTCGATGCGTGGATTCTCACCGAACCGCTCCAGCTCGTCCGAGTGCTCTCACTGTCCGAGTGCTCTCACCGTCTGAGTGCTCTCACTGTCCGTCTGAGTGCTCTCGCTGTCCGTCTGAGTGCTCTCACTGTCCGAGTGGCGGACCGCGCACGCGTGTGTCGACTCGCCGGATGCCGAAGCTGCCGTGCCCTTATTTGTTAAGGCCATCCTAATTTGGATGACGGCGTCGTCGCCCGCGGCGTCGGTGCACGCGCACGGCGCTCCGAATCGACCCCAGCATGACGGGCATCCAATGGCGGCGATGCCCGTCACCGCGGCCCTTTCCTCAGGCGTTCGACAGCAGCGCGGCCCGCCTGGACGCCGGACTCCTCGATGATCGAATCGGGGTCGATGCTTGCGGCCGCTCCCGCTGCCGTGAGTTCGGTGTCCGCGCCGATGGTGCGTTTGATCAGGGCCAGTGCGATCGGCCCGTACTCGAAATGGTCGATCACGGTGCCGACGCGGCCGACCGTACGTGTACCCGCGGCGACCGGGTCGCCGGGGGCCGGACGTTCGTCGGCGCTGCCGTCGAGATGCAGCAGCACCAGCCTGCGGGGTGGTTTGCCGAGGTTGTGCACGCGGGCGACCGTCTCCTGACCGCGGTAGCAGCCCTTGTCCAGGTGAACCGCGCCGAGTTGGTCGGGTCCGCCGATCCAGCCGGCCTCGTGCGGGATGGTGCGGTCATCGGTGTCGATGTCGATCTCCGGGCGCAGCGCCGCCACCCGCAGCGCGTCGAACGCCCAGCTTCCGGCCATCGTGGCCCCCGCGTCGGTGATGCGTTCCCACCAGTAGGGCAGTAGGGATTCGGGGACCAGCAGGTCGATGACGGGCAGCGGGGTGTCGGAACCGCCGGGGAGGGCGCCCAGCGCAGGCATGCGACGCCAGAAACCGAGCGGTTCGTCGTCGTGATGGGCTTCGGGCAGGTCGTCGGCGGCGTAGACGGGAGCGTCGGGCCCGATGCGCAGCATCTCGGCCACCGGCCCGCTGAGCGCGCCCGGGCCGACGAGCGTGAGCAGCCGCATGTCGGGGCGGGCGACCGGTTCGACCTTCGCCCAGAACACCATCTTCGTCAAGAACGTCAGCAGACCCTCGCCATGGGTGCCCGGGGTGTCGATCCAGGTGATCTCGTCGATGTCGGTCAGGACGAAGTGTTCCTCGACGCGGCCGTTGGCGTCCAGGGACAGGTTCTCGGCGCTGCGCCGGTCGGGGAGATTCGCGATGTGCTGGCTGGAGATGGTGTGCAGCCAGGTCAGGCGTTCCGCGCCGGAGAGTTCGATGACGGACCGGTCGGAGCGGTCGACGACGATGACGCCGGTGGTGGCGGCGCGCTGTTCGCCGAGCGGGTCGCCGTAGTGCCAGGCGGTGGCCGCGATGCCCTCGGGGGGCGTCACGGGTGCGGGGACGGCCCCGATACCGCTGTACCTGCTCAGGATCGGTGACTGGCTCACCATGTCGATCCTACGCACAGCGGGGCGATCCTATGTAGAGCCGGTCGATCCCACGCACAGCCGATCCCGCGCACGCGGTCCGGCCACTGCCGATCGCAGGTGCCCGGCCGCTCGCGGTCCTATGTCGCTCTCCGTTCTATGTCACCGTCGACCGTGCGATCGTGGGATCGTGGGGCGGTGACTGAACGGATTCTGGTGTCCCTGGACGGCGCTGTTCACAACCCCGACCTTCCGTTTCTCTACGCCGACGACCTCGGTGCCGTGCGCGGGGAAGGCGTGTTCGAGACGATGTTGCTGCGTGGCCGTCGGGTGCGGAAGGTCGGGCTGCACCTGGACCGGCTCACCGACGGCGCGCGGCTGCTCGGGCTGCCGCCCGTGGACAGGGCGGCCGCGGCCCGGGCGATCGAGATCGCGACCGGGGAATGGGTCCGGGGGAGCGGGGACGCCGAGGCGATGGTGCGGTTGGCGTATTCGCGGGGCCGGGAATCGGTGCCCGGGGCGGGACCGACCGGGTATGTGAGCGTCGCGCCGATTCCGGAGCGGGTCGCCCGGACGCGTACGTCCGGGGTGTCGGTGATGACCCTCAACCGCGGCTACACCACCGACTTCGCCGCCGACGCGCCCTGGCAGCTGCTCGGGGCCAAGACACTGAGCTTCGCCACCAATATGGCCGCGGTGCGGTACGCGAGCGAGCGCGGCTTCGGCGATGTGATCTACCTGTCGGCCGACGGGTATGTGCTGGAGGGGGCCCGGGCGTCGGTGATCGCGGTGACCGGGCGAACGCTGCTCACCCCGCCCGCCGAGGTGGGGATACTGCCCGGGACCACGCAGCGGGCGATCTATGCCGAGGCGCGACGGTCCGGTTGGGCGGCGACGACGGGACTGCTGACCGTCGACGATCTGCTCGCCGCCGACTCGGTGTGGCTGATCAGCAGTGTGACGTTGGCCGCGCGGATAACTGTGATCGACGGTACGCTGACCGTCACGGGTGACGGGACTGACTTTCTCGACCTGGTGAATCGGTCGGTCGACGGCGACGAATGATTCCGGCGTGCCGGTCATCACATTTAATTCAGAATGATTGAGCCTTAGGTCGCTGTCAGTAATCATCCACCGGGCGTACCGTCGGCCGTATGCTTACTACTTGTCGTAGTAGTGAGTCAGCCCTCGCGCCTTGCGGCGCGCCGACGTCAAGTAGAGGCCCATGAACGCACTGGACGTGTCTCGATGGCAATTCGGGATCACCACCGTCTATCACTTCGTCCTCGTTCCGCTGACCATCGGTCTGGCGCCGATGATCGCCATCATGCAGACGGTCTGGCTCAAGACCGGCAACGAACAGTGGCTGCGGGCCACCAAGTTCTTCGGCAAACTCTTCCTCATCAACTTCGCGCTCGGCGTCGCCACCGGCATCGTCCAGGAATTCCAGTTCGGAATGAACTGGAGTGAATACAGCAGATTTGTCGCCGACGTGTTCGGCGCACCGCTCGCCCTCGAAGGGCTCGTGGCGTTCTTCCTGGAATCCACGTTCATCGGACTGTGGATCTTCGGCTGGGACAGGCTGCCTCGCAAGGTGCACCTGGCCTGCATCTGGCTTGCCGCGATCGGCGTCAACGCCTCGGCCTACTTCATCATCGCCGCCAACTCGTGGATGCAGCATCCCGTCGGCGTCGCCTGGGACGACGAGCGCGGCCGGCCCGCGATGAACGACTTCTTCGCCGTCATCACCAACAACACGACACTCGCCGCGTTCCCGCACGTGATAGCCGGTGCCTGGCTCACCGCCGCCACCTTCGTCGCCGGCATCGGCTGCTGGTGGATGGCCCGCAACACCTGGCGGGCCCGCAAACTCCGTGCCGCCGAGGACATTCCCGTGTCGACCTCACCCAGCCATGTCGGCGCCACCCCCGAACAACTCGACGAGGACGCCAAGCAACTGTGGCGTCCGGTCACCCGGTTCGCGCTGTGGATGGTGATTGTCGCCGGTGTCGCGGTGATCATCAGCGGCGACTTCCAGGCGCAGATCATGTTCAAACAGCAGCCGATGAAGATGGCCGCGGCCGAATCGCTCTGCGAAACAGAGGAAGGGGCCGGCTTCTCGGTCCTGTCGATCGGTCGGCAGAACAACTGCGCCAACATCTCCCACGTCATCCAAGTGCCGAGGATGCTGTCCTTCCTGGCCGACCACACCTTCGACAGTGAGGTGAAGGGCGTCAACGAATTGCAGGAGCAGTACCAGAAGGCGTTCAACACACCGGGCAAGAACTACGCGCCCAACCTGTTCGTCACCTACTGGGCATTCCGCGCCATGATCACCTGGGCGGCCGGTTCGGCACTGCTCGCGCTCGCCGCGCTGTGGCTGACCCGCGGCGGCCGGGTCGTCGGATCACGAAGATTCGGACTGTTCGCGCTCTGGATGATCCCCACCCCGTTCCTGGCCAACGCCTCGGGCTGGATCTTCACCGAAATGGGTCGCCAGCCCTGGGTCGTCGCCCCGAACTGGCAGGACGACCTCGACCCGCTGCGCATCTCGATGCTCGTGCAGGACGGTGTGTCCAACCACGTCGCCGCCACCGTGTGGACCTCGCTCATCGTGTTCACCCTGCTGTACGGCGCACTCGGCGTGGTGTGGTTCATGCTGCAACGGCGCTACGTCATCGAAGGTCCGGCCACCTATGACGCGCGGCCGCCGGGCCACAGCGACGACGACGCAGATTCCGATGAACCCAAACAACTGTCGTTCGCGTACTAGGGGAGCGCAAAGATGAGTCTCGAAAACTTCTGGTTCCTGATCATCACGGTCCTGTTCATCGGCTACTTCGTCCTCGAAGGATTCGACTTCGGGGTCGGGATGCTGATGCCGATCCTCGGCCGCACACACACCGGCGGCGACGCCGAGGTGGCACCCGAGGCCCCCGAAGCCGACCCCGACACCCGGCGGCGCGTGCTGCTCAACACCATCGGGCCCGTGTGGGACGGCAACGAGGTGTGGCTGCTCACCGCCGGCGGTGCGCTGTTCGCCGCCTTCGGCGGGTGGTACGCGACCATGTTCACCGCCTTCTACCTGCCGCTGCTGCTGATCCTGGTGGGCCTGATCGTCCGCGTCTGCGCCATCGAATGGCGCGGCAAGATCAACGACCCCCGCTGGCGCATGTGGTGCGACGTCGGGATCGGCCTGGGGTCGTGGATCCCCGCCCTGCTGTGGGGCGTGGCCTTCGCCAACGTCGTGCGCGGACTGCCGATCGACGCCGACGCCCAGTACACCGGCGGCTTCTTCAACCTGCTCAACCCGTACGGCCTGCTCGGCGGCATCACCACCCTGCTGGTCTTTCTCACCCACGGCGCGGTGTTCCTGGGCATGAAGACCTCCGGGGTGCTCCAGCGGGACGCGATGGACCTGGCCAGAAAGCTGGCGATCCCGACCGCCGTCGTCGCCGCCGTATTCCTGCTGTGGACCCAGTTCGCCTACGGCTCCGGCTGGACCTGGCTCGCGGTGATCATCGCGGCGCTGGCCGCGGTCGTCATGGTGGCCGCCACCTGGGTGGGCCGCGAGGGCATCGCCTTCGCCGCCACCAGCATCGCCATCACCGGAACCATCGCCACCCTCTTCGGGTCGCTGTTCCCCGACGTGCTGCCCTCCACCACCGATGACGCGTACAGCCTCACCATCGCCAACACGTCATCGAGCCACTACACGCTGACCGTGATGACCTGGGCCGCCGCATTCGTCACGCCGGTGGTGATCGGATACCAGGCGTGGAGCTACTGGGTGTTCCGCAAGCGGATCTCGACCGACCAGATCCCGGCGCACACCGGACTGCCCTCGCTGAGGGTCGGGCCGAAGGCCGAATCACTGAAGTGAGCACCCCTCGCGCGAGTCCGCCGATCGATCCGAGGCTGCTGAGGTATTCACCGGCGAGCCGCGTCTACATCATGGTCACCGCGCTGCTGGCATTCGGGACCGTCGTCGCGATCGTCGTCGCCGCGGCGATGACCGCGTCGATACTGTCCGAGCTCGTCGTCGACCCGGCGCGGCGTTCGCTGTCGGCGCAGGCCACACACCTGATCGTGCTGGTCTGTGCGCTGCTCGCGCGGGTGGCGATGACCTTCGGCCACGACCGGTACGCGCACCGGGCGTCGGCCACGGTCATCGCCGAACTGCGGGCCCGGGCACTGGACTCGCTGACCGACCCGGCGCGGACGTCGCCACGCGAATTGCTCGGCCGGCGCGACGAGGCGTCGACGGTACTGCTGCGCGGACTCGACGCGCTCACGCCGTACCTGTCCGGATACGTTCCCGCACTGATTCTCACGGTCACCGTCACCCCGGCCGTCATCGGCGTCATCGGCGTCACCGACTGGCCGTCGGCGCTGATCATCGTACTCACCATCCCGCTGATCCCGCTGTTCATGATTCTCGTCGGGCTGATGACGCGGGACCGGACCGAACGCAAGCTGGCGACGATGTCGCGGCTCACCGCGCAAACCCTCGATCTGATCGCCGGGCTGCCGACATTGCGGGCATTGGGCCGGGCCCGGGCGCAGGCCGGCCGGGTCGCCGAACTCGGTGCCGCACACCGGCGATCGACGATGTCGGCGCTGCGGGTGGCATTCTTGTCCGGGGCGATTCTGGAACTGCTCGCCACCCTGTGCGTTGCGCTGGTGGCCGTCGGGATCGGCGTGCGGCTCGTCCACGGCGACATGAGCCTGTACGCCGGTGTGCTGGCGCTGGTCCTCGCGCCCGAGGCGTATCTGCCGCTGCGGCAAGTCGGTTCGAAATTCCACGACTCCGCCGACGGACTGGCGGCGGCGAACGAGGCGTTCGCGCTCATCGACCCCTCTTCGGCGGCCTCAGTGCCCTCTTCGGCGGCCTCGGTGCCCCCTTCGTCGGTTGAGGTGCCCCCTTCGTCGGTTGAGGTGCCCCCTTTGTCGGTTGAGGTGCCCCCCTTGTTGGTTGAGGTGCCCCCCTTGTTGGTTGAGGTGCGAGGAGCGCAAGCGACGAGCCTCGAAACCTCGCGAGGGGACGATGCCGCCTCACCGTGTTTCGAGGCTCCTCGCCCACGGGCTCGTCGCACCTCAACCGGCGAAGGGGAGGGTTCAGCGGTTGTGGTTGTCGAGGGTTTGGGGGTGTGGGGGCGTGACGGGTGGGCGCCGCGCGGGTTGTCGGCCACGATCCGGGCGGGGCGGCTGACGATGCTCACCGGGCCCAACGGGTCGGGCAAGTCGACGGCGCTGGAGGCGATCATGGGATTGCTCGAACCCGACGAGGGTCGTGTGGTGCGGGCCGATCAGGAACTCGAAGCGTTCCGGCGGCGGATCGCGTGGCTGCCGCAGCAGCCGGTCGTGGTGCCGGGGACCGTCGCCGAGAACCTGACGCTGTTCGCCGACGCAGCACGAACCGATCTCGACGCGGCGGCAGCGGTCACCGGATTCGACGAGGTGCTCGCCGGCCTGCCCGCCGGCTACGACACCCTGCTCGGGGCGGGCGGCGTCGGATTATCGGCGGGTCAGCGCCAGCGACTCGCGCTGGTCCGTGTGCTGGTCTCGTCCGGAACACTGCTGTTGCTCGATGAGCCCACCGCTCACCTCGACCCGGTGTCGGCCGACCGGGTGCTGACCCTGTTGCGCGAACGCGCCGGGCGCGGGGACGCCGTCGTGGTGGTTGCGCACGGGCCGGACGTGCTGCGGCACGCCGACGACATCGTCGAGATGCCCGCCGTCGGAGTCGGCATCGCGGGCGGAGGTAGGTGATGGGCGGGAAGCGCGACGCCGATCGCGGGGAACGATCCGCCGGACACGGCGGGCCCGGCGGTGATCCGCTGGTCCGGGCCTTACGCTTTCTGGGCTTGAGTCGCAGGCCACTGCTGTGGTCGTTGCTGCTGGGCGTCGGCGGAGCGTTGTCGGCGCTCGGGCTGGCCGCGTTGTCGGCGTGGCTGATCACCCGGGCGTGGCAGCAACCGCCCATCCTGTACCTGTCGGTTGCCATCACCGCGGTTCGTGCCCTGGGAATCTCGCGTGGAGTGCTGCGGTACCTGGAGCGCCTGGCCACCCACGACCTGGCGTTGCGGGCGATGGCGAATGCCAGGGAAAGGTTGTATCGGGTTCTGGCGCAGGGTGATCCGGGATACTCGGTGGGACTCAAGCGGGGTGCGCTGCTTTCGCGCACAGGCGACGACATCGACGAGATCGGCAACGCCCTCATCCGGGGGATCATCCCCATCGGCGTCGGTGCGGTCACCGGTATCGCCGCGGTCGTGGTGATGTCGCTCGTGTCATTCTGGGCGGCGGGGGTTCTGCTGGTTGCTCTGGTGGTGAGCGGTGGGGTGGCGCCGTGGCTGGCCGCCCGTGGTTCGGCCCGGTCGATCGCCGACTCTGCGGCGGCGACGGCGGCATCGGCCGATGCCGCCACCACTCTCCTGTGGCATGCACCCGAACTGGTCGTCGCCGGTCGTCGCGATGTCGTGCTCGCGGCGGCTGCCAGGGCTGACCACGACGCGATGCGGGCCGCTGATCGCGGGTTCGCCCGGCAGGCAGCCGCGGCCGCCGCCACACCGCTGGCGCTCGGAGTGTCGTTGCTGGCCGCCTGTCTGATCGGCATCGACCTCGCGTCCGGCGTGTCGGGGTCGCTGGCCGGGGTCTCGTCGACCTCCGGTGAGCTGACGCCGATGGTCCTGGGTGTGCTGATCCTGTTGCCGCTGTCGGCATTCGAGAGCACCGCACCGCTCACCGAGGCCGGGCTGCAACTCGAACGCAGCAGGCAGAGCGCGGCCCGGGTGATGGCACTGGTCGACGGTGCCGGTGCGGACGAGGGCGCGTCGGATCGGACGACTGATGTGACGGTGTGCCCGGGGCCGATCACGGTGGTATGCGACCGGCTCGACTGGGGCCGGCGCGGCGGTCGGGCGCTGGGGCCGCCCGGTGGTCTGAGCCTCGAATTGTCGCCGCGATCACCGATGGTGATCACGGGACCGAGCGGGTCGGGGAAGTCGACACTGCTGATGACGTTGGCCGGTATTATCCCGCCGCTCGGCGGTACTGTCAGCGCACGTACGGAATCGGGTGATGAGGTCGATCTACGTTCGGCCACCTGTTATTTCGCCGAGGAAGGGCATATCTTCGCGACCAGTGTGCGGGAGAATCTGCTGGTGGCCCGCGGGGACGCCACCACCACGGAGCTGGAGTCGGCGCTGGCTGCCGTGGGCCTGGCCGAGTGGGCCGGCAATCTTCCGGAGGGGCTCGACACCGTGCTGGACGGTGGGAGCGAATCTGTCAGCGGTGGGCAACGGCGGCGGTTGCTGCTCGCCCGTGCGCTGATTCATCCGGCGCCCGTCGTGCTGCTCGATGAACCGGTCGAACATCTCGACGCCCGCGATGCGGACACCATGTTGCGCGCGCTGATCGACCCCGTGGGCATGTTCGGACCGGACCGAAGTGTGGTCGTGGTGACCCACCATCTCCCGGAGGGGATGACCGCCGACCTGACTCTCGGCCCGCTCTGACGTGGCCCGCAGAGCTGAGGCGTACCTGGAGCGCGACGGTGGGTGATGCGGCGCAGGTTGTGGCAATGGTGAACCCGGACAGCGGAATCGGTGTGGATGATGCCGTCTCGGTCACGGCCGGACGACCGCTGCACTTCGTCGGCGAAAACCCGTTGCGTGGGATCGTCGGCCGGGCGTAGGTTGGCGATACACGAGAAAGGAGGTGATCCGAATTGATTGACAATCGGACAAGTGAGGTGGCCATCCGCTGAGGCGGATCCGACCACACCCTGAGGTGTTGGACCCTGGTTCGCCGAGGCGAATCCCAGATGGTCACCCGGCCTCCGTACCCCGACCGTCCGTCGGCTCGGCTTCCCCGTGGGAGCGGTACGGGGGCCGATCTGTATCCCTGCCGATGTGCGGATTCCGGGATGTGCGGATTCCGGCTGTCAGGATTCCGGGTGGGGCGGGATTACGGGTGCCGGGCCGATCAGCCGACGTGACGGCGGAGCTTGGCGGACAGGCGGGGGATGAGGTCGCCGTCGGGGTCGATGCGCTCCTCGACATAGGCCAGATCGCCGTCGGGAACCAGCCCGTAGAGGCGTTTGGCGCCGCCGGTGTGTACCCCCGACTCGGCCTTGATCACCACGTCGGTGCCCAACTCCCACGAGGTCTGGGTGCGGGGTTTGCCGTAGAACAACTCGACAGAGCCCTCCGCGTGGGCCAGGAGCAGTTCGATCGTGTCGTCATCGCCGATGCGCCAATAGCCGGTCTCGCGCAGGTCGGGACCGACGAAGGCGGCGTCGTCATCGATAACCCAGGAGCGGGACTCCCAGTTGAGGAAGTTCTGGCCGTCGTGGCTGACGACGATCTGCTGGGAGAAGTGATAATCGTCACCGGTGATCAGGTCGTGGCCCTCGCCCTCGCCGCGCCACACGCCCACCAGCGGCAGCAGGCCCAAGAGGCCCGGATGCAGATCGGCACCCTCGCGGAGATTGGCGGTGTCGGTGGGCAGCGGCAGATCCTCCCAGGTGGGGACGTTGCGTTCGCGGCTGCCCGATTCCAGTGCCCTCGCCTCGGCATCGGCCACGGCCGCATCACCTGAGCGGCGCGGCATGTCCGAATCACGCGGAACATCCGGACCGCGCCGATCGCCCGAGCTGCCCACTGGCTGATCGGGGAGGCTGCCGTCGTCCGACGGGCCGGTCACGATTCGTCGTTGACCAGGCGGAACAGCACGTAGACGGCGAACCAGGTGATCAGCACGGAGGCGAGCACCAACAGGATTTCGAAGAAGATGACCACGGCCGTGAGTTTACCGCCGGTCCTGCGCATCGACCGAATTAAGGGTGGGCTCACTCATGAGGCGGGCCGTCGGCGACGACGACGAGAAGATCGAATCCGCGTGTCTGCCCGGACCCGGTAGTCGACGCCGTGGTCACTGAGTGTCTTTGCCGGTGCTCAGACCCGCGATCCCGGCACCGATGACGGCGTCGGACGGGGTGGGGGAGGACGGGTGGGGTGGTGGGATCTCGTGCTGCGACTCACCGAATGCCTCCCGGGGGGATGTGACGTGCAACACTGGTGAGAATCTGACAGCTGTCAATGTCAATTGTCATCGGTCACAGTGGGAAGGTGTGTTCGCTGATGAGTGCTCGCAACGCCGTCGTGATCGGGGGCGGATCAGGTATCGGCCGCGCCGTCGCCGCAGGTCTGGTCGAGGACGGCTACCGGGTCACCGTCGCCGACCGCGACGAGGGCAACGCCGCGACCGTCGCCGCCGAGATCGGTGCGGTGTCGGCGCGGGTCGACGTCACCGATGAGTCGGGCGTTGAGGCGCTGTTCGCCGACGCCGCGCGCGGTGGTGAACTGCACGCCGTTGTCAACACCGCCGGTATCAGCAGCTGGGGGCCGATGATCGACCACGACGTGCAACTGTGGCGCGACGTGCTCGAGGTCAACCTCGTCGGTGCGTTCATCGTTCTCAAACACGCCGGACGTGCCGTCGCCGACGGCGGCTCGCTGGTGTCGCTGGCATCGCTCAATGCCCGCCAGCCCGGCGACGGACTGTCGGCCTACTGCGCGTCGAAAGCAGGGCTGGCGATGCTCACCCAGGTCGCCGCGCTGGAACTCGCACCCCGGCGTATCCGCGTCAACGCGATCGCACCGGGACTGGTCATCACCCCGCTCACCGAGGGTCTGCAGGCCATCGACGGTATTGAGGGAGACTATGTCGAGAACACCCCGCTGGGGCGTTCCGGTACGCCCGAGGAGATCGCCGGCGCCGCGCGCTACCTGTGCTCGGACATCGCCGCCTGGATTACCGGGGAAGTCCTCGACATCAACGGTGGAGCCCACCTCATGCGCTACCCGCAACTCGGCAAACACCTCGCGGCGTTCCTGTGAGCCGATATGGGCGGGGCTCGCGGGCCTGATCGCGTATGTTCCCGTCCGGATCGGGGGACACGTCCGTCGCCCGCAGGACGGCATGCGGGGCACGATGGGGACAGTGGACAACATACCGAAGGGACCCGACGATGGGCTCACGCAAACATCCGAACGACACCCCCGAGACACCGATGCTGCTGCCGGGCAAAGTCGAAGATCTGGTCAACGAATACTTCGCGCCATTCGCGAACGCCACCGCCAAGAAGCTGCCGTTCTTCGGCGTCGTCAAACACCTCGGCCGGACCTCGGGGAAGACCTACGAGACACCGGTCAGCACGTTCCGCCGGGGCGACGTGCTGGCCATCGGACTGGTGCACGGCAAGACGAATTGGGCCAAGAACGTGCTGGCCGCGGGGGAGGCCGAGGTGAAACTCGCCGGTGGCGTCCGAACCAGAGGCCAGGTGGTGCGCATCACCAACCCGCGCATCGTGCCGGTCGGCGCCGACGCGCCCGAACTGCCGAAACGGGCTCAGGGACTGCTTCGGCGTTCGGCCGTGTTCGCCGCCGACATCACCGTCTGACCACCCGCATCAGGACGCCGAAAGGCCCGGCCACCGTGAGGTGACCGGGCCTGTTCGGTACAGCCAAGTACTATTTGGCGACCGTGATGTTGTGTTCGTGAACGCCGGGACCATCCGGGCTCACGGTCACGTTGCCGTTGCCGACCGAGCTGAGCGCGCGCAGCGTCCAGGTACCCGGAGCGGCGAAGAACCGGAAGTCGCCCGTCGCGCTGGCCACAACCTCAGCGGTGAACTCGCCGGTCGAGTCGAGCAGCCGGACGAATGCGCCGGCGACGGGAGCGCCCGCGGCGTCGGAAACGGTGCCGAGCAGCACGGTCTCCTTCTCCACGTCAACGCCGGCCGGCAGCTTCTGGCCCTGTTTGGGTGCACCACACATAACTGATTACTTTCCTTCTCCGAGTTCGACCGGCACGCCGACGAGCGAGCCGTATTCGGTCCAGCTGCCGTCGTAGTTCTTCACGTTCTTGTG
>Ga0116175_1001267_pt1 | contig 16390 bp, 12 predicted proteins | sample AD_UKC125_MetaG_FD_89802 | JGI IMG/M metagenome (GOLD analysis project Ga0116175, IMG submission 89802) | Active sludge microbial communities of municipal wastewater-treating anaerobic digesters from USA - AD_UKC125_MetaG | ecosystem: Engineered > Bioreactor > Anaerobic > Digestate | place: USA... | reverse complement strand
CGGGGACTGTCGGTTCTTCAACGGCTAGCGAGTGATACCGCGTCGCCGTGAATGGTGATGGGATGCCCTCGAACACTCCAACTCCATCGTGCGTCACCAACGACGTCTTGCCGTGCAGGAGTTCGGGAGCGCGGCTCACTGTGGCGCCGAACGCTTCCGCGATTGCCTGATGGCCCAGACATACGCCAAAAATGGGAACCTTGCCGCCCGCCAACTTCACGATGTCGATGCAAGCGCCGGCATCGGTAGGTGTTCCGGGTCCGGGAGACAACAAGACACCGTCGTACGCCAGAACCTGGTCGACCGTCACCTCGTCATTACGCAGCACTTCGGTGGTCGCACCCAGTTGCTGCAAATACTGCACCAGGTTGAACACGAAGCTGTCGTAGTTATCCACCACCAGAATTCGGGCCGACAACGAACGTCACATCCTCAAAAAGTCACGTGCTTAAACAGTCACTTGGTCAATCGGTAGATGACTCGTGATCCACGGGAACACCCAGAGGAACAATAGCGCGATCACTACCACCATGATTCCGATGATTTGCCCAGCCTTCGCTGCGGTCCCTCCTGGCAGCTTGCGCCAGATCCACCCGTACATCAGCTGACCTCCGAGGGAGCCGGTCCACTCGCGGGTGTCGCCGCGAGTTGAATGCCCCAATAGGCCCACCGTTGCGTGGATGCCCACCGCGGGTTGCACGTCGTCAGGGTGATGAGTTTGTCGCTCGGCAGCGGCGGCCCGGCTGTGTTGTTGGCGGTGAACGGTTGGGGTTGGATCACCCACACGTCACTTGGCGCCACAATCTTGTCCCGCTTCAATTCGTAGACGACCCAGAACTGCGCGGTGCGCACGATCACCTTGTCGCCATTGCGCAACTGGTCGAAATCAGCGAATGGTTCGCCATTTGTTGCCCGGTGGCCCGCAACGGCGAAGTTGCCGACCTGATCGGGCATTGCGGATTGCGGGTAGTGACCGATACCGGACGCGAGCTGGGGTCGATCCACACCTTGGACAACCGGAGTTCCCCACACCTTGGCCTTGAGTCGGGGGATGTACATCAGCGCGAATGGTTCGCCAACTGGGGGGACACCATTCGGCCAAGCAGCGGGATCGCTTCCGGCAAATAGCGACTGAGCCTGGGAACGAGCCTGATTCGCGGCGGCCGATGCGGATACGTTCGTCCACCACACCTGGTAGACCACGAACAGCGCGAAGATCACGCCGAGCGTGACGAGTACTTCGCCGCAGATCCCGATCGTTCGGGCAAGGGGGCTTCGGGCTGACTTCCGCTGCGCACCCATCGAAGCGTCGTGCGGATCTGCCACAGCCGGTACAGTACGACGTTAGTTGACCTATCGCACGTGTAGTCACAGTGCGCCCACGCAAGAGCAGGAAGGTTTCTCTCCGTGCCTGAATCCAAACCACGCAAGAAGGACACCTACACCCCGCCGCCGAGCAAGAAGCCGGTGAAGATTGGCTCGCCGAGGTGGGTTGCGCCACTGATGCTGACGTTCTTCATCCTGGGGCTGCTTTGGATCGTTGCGTACTACATCGCACCCACGGCACCGGTGATGTCGGACCTGGCGTACTGGAACGTGGTCGGCGGATTCGTCTTGATCGGCTGCGGATTCATCGTCAGCACGAAGTGGAAATAGGTTAACCAGTCGCCGCAGTCGCAGCAGATTGCGCCATCTCACGGTGGCGCAAGTACCGGCTGAGTTGACCCGAGAGAATGAAGATCACCCAGATCACATTCGACAAAGCCGGGTTGTCGAAGACCACAACGAGGATCAGGGCAATCAGAAATGCGCTCACGGCGGTAACGGCTCGGAGCGTGGCGATCATTCGCTGAGTCTCAGTTCCAAGCTCCACGGTCAGGTTCTTCGCTCGCGAACCATATTGACCAAGCACAGCCATCGCTGCGCCGGTGAAGAACATCATGAGCAAGTAGAAAGCCAGCGCAGTAGTTCCTTGGTCTTGCGCGCTAATTGCCGCCGCGGTCGGCAGGAACGACATGAACATCAGGAAGAAGAGGTTCAGCCACAGCACGACCGGGTCGGCGCCTTGCAGATAGGTGAAGATCCTCACGTGACCGCGCCAGAACAGGCTGATCAAGACAAAGGTGACGAAGTACGTCCACGCGGGTACGGCGTACAGATTCTCCAAGATCGTCTCGTCATTAATGGCTTCAGTGGTTGGCGGCGGACGCAGTTGCAACGCCAAGATTGTGACCGCGATGGCGACGACTCCATCGGTCAGGACCTTGATTCGATCGGTATCACTGCCATTGCGTAGCCGAGCCAGAAGTCCTCGGATGCGCTTCGTCTCTTCCTGTTCGGTGTCTTCGAGGCTCTGCCAGTTCTCGGGAAGCGCAGCTACCTTGACTTCGTACGCCTGATCTGGGGCGGGGAAAAATCTTCGGAGGATGATCGGAAGAATGATCAGTAGCGTCCACATCGCGAAGGCGATCCGGTTGGCAGTGGTGGACTTATTGAGCCAGCTGTACGCGGCAGCCCCCGATGCCAATGCCAGCACGATCGGGCTGGCCATTACCTGGGCTCGGACATAGGAAATGTAGGGCTTGGGAAGTCCGGGGATCACGAGGTGGCCGTGGACGGCGAGTTCCCACTGCAGCCACATCAGTAGGCCGATCGCGGTGAGCGGCACAAGGAGCATCAACAGCGCCAAGCCTGAGCCCGGCGCCTCACTCAGTACCGATGCCGGGTACGGCAGCATCGCAACAAGCGCGAGCATCAAAGTGTTGGTCCAGAGGATTCCACCGGAGTTCCGCTTGATGTACCGGAACATCAAGTGATGCCGCCACCAGAGGAATCCGACGACGAGGAACGTACCGAAGTAGACGACGTAGTCCGGGATGTTCTCGTGCAGGAAGTCCACCGTGGTCGGCCCGCCCGGACGCCCGACATCATCGGGAACGGCGCCCAAATCCAACGCCAAGAACGTCATCGCAATGGCGAACACCGCATCAGAAAAACCGAGCAGGCGCTCGGTCTCATCGTTGGTCGTCGAGATGCTCGACAGCATCGTCTTCATCGCCTCGCAACCTATCGCCGTCCGCAGGCCCTATGCGATGCCTGTCAGCACAGATCCAGGCGATTTCTGATTCGAACAGGTGTGTGAAACCACATGCTTGTAACTAATCCCCACCCTGGGATAACCCTGTGGATAACTTGTAAGGACTTCGCTCACGACTGCGGCAATCGGGTGACGGACGTGATCATCACCCACCTGGGCGTGTGACGATCCGAGTTATCGCGCCAAGTTGGCGCTGAATCGTGAAAGGCGCACAGTATGAAGCCCGGACTCACCACCACGGTTGGCGCTGCAAGTGCAGTCGCCTGCACAGCGTCACTTCTCCTCGTTGCAGCGCTTCCGGCGAATGCCCAGTTTGCCGCTGCTGCCCCCGCGGCATCACCAGCTTCCGCGCAAGGCAGCGATACCGCCTCGCCGCGCCTCGTCACGGTCAGCGCAGTTGTGACCAGCCTCAAGGACACCGGGGGAGGAACACTTCGCGCCGCGATTAACGCGGTGAACCGCCAGAGTTCCTCCACGACCACAACCATCACGTTTGCCAAGGCCGGAACGGTGAAGCTCAAGCGTGACCTCCCTGCCATCAAGAACAAGGTCATCATCGACGGCACCAGTGCACCCGGTTACGTCACCGGAGGCGCACCCGTTGTGGGAATCAATGGCAACGGCCACACAACGCTGCGCCTCGACCCGGGGTCGGGTGGATCGCAGATCCTCGGACTTTCGGTGACCAACTCAAGCGGAAACGGAATCACCCTCGCGTCGGGCAGCAACACCGTCAACTACAACTACGTGGGGCTGACCACCGGCGGCAAAGCATCGGGCAACCGCGGCGACGGCATCTTCCTCGCCCGTACCGCCAAGAAGAACAAGATCGGGTTGAACCCCACCAACACTCCGAGCGCTGTTGCCAACGTCGTCTCAGGTAACCGCGGAGCAGGTATTCGACTCATCGGTGCCTCTCTCAACAAGATCCAGTCGAACCGGGTTGGTACCAACGCGGCCGGCACCAAGGCCGTTGCCAACAAGCACGGCGGTGTGGAACTCATCGGCGCCAGCAAGAACGAGATCGGCGGCAACGTCACGGGCACCGGCCCGAGCGGCCCCAACAACCCGACCGGCACCGAAGGAAGTGTTCCCGAGGTCTACGTCGCGCCACCACTGGGCAATGTCATCTCCGGAAACACGAACGACGGCGTGCTTATCAGCGGAGGTTCAAAGAAGAACATCCTGCAGGGCAACTTCATCGGAACCAACGCTGCAGGGCTGGCAGCCGTTCCGAACACGGGCAACGGCGTACGGGTCATCGACTCGGACGGCACGGTATTCCGTGGCTGCACCGTTACCGACAATCCCTTCGTCTACTACAACGTGATGAGCGGTAACAAGAAGAACGGGCTGCGAGTCACGAACTCCGACAACACTGTCGTCCAGGCGAACTTCTTCGGAATCGGCATGGACAACACAACGACGGTCGCCAATGGCGGGAACGGGATGCAGTTCGACGGCAACTCGAAGACGCCACACGTTGGTGGTGTGATTCCGCTCGGAAACGTCGCCGCCGGCAACAAGAAGAACGGCATCGAAGTCAAAGACACCGTCAGTGGCTTCATCACCTTCAACACGTTCGGCGGACTGCTCGCCTTCAAGGGTGCCGCCCCCAACCACGGGAACGGCCTGAAGGTCACCTCTAGCGGCGGGAACAACCTAGCCCGCACGAATGTCTTCTCCGGAAACCTCGGCAACGGTGTTGAACTCAGCGGTAACGCGCAGGGAATGACGCTCGATCCAAACCTCGTCGGACTCAACACCTCCGGTGCCGGACCGCTGCGAAACGGCAAGAACGGCGTCCTTGTAACGGGCAACGCTCGCAAGAACACCATCGGCGGGAACAACGGATCCGTGATTCCCCAGAACACGTTCTCCGGCAACGTCGGTTACGGCTTGGTCTTCACGGGCAACGCTCGCGACAACAAGGTGGTCAACACCTTCATTGGTGTGGCAACGGGCATCACACTGCCGGTGCCCAACCTCAAGGGTGGCGTGCTGATCTCCGGCAAGGCCCGCAACAACTACATCGGGCCGCGCACGAGCTCACAGAAGACGAACGTGATTTCGGGCAATGTCGGATTCGGCGTCACCTTGACCTCAAAGACAACCGGTAACAGCGTGATCAAGAACAACATCGGTCTTGGCCGCGAGGGTGCGCCAGTACCAAACTCGGGTGGCACGGTCTCGAACAAGGGCAAGAAGAACAAGATCCGCAACAACAACACGAACTAGTTGCGGGTAGCTCCACCCACCACAGACAAAGGACCCCCACAGGCGATCAACTCGCTTGCGGGGATCCTTTGTCTGTTGTGAACTAGAGCAATTCGATGATCGTCGCGTTTGCCATTCCGCCGCCCTCGCACATGGTCTGCAGGCCGTAGCGGATGTTGTTGCGCTTCATCTGGTGAATCAGCGTGGTTGCCAAGCGCGCACCGGAGGCACCGAGTGGGTGTCCGATCGCCATGGCGCCACCGTTCGGGTTGGTGATCAGTGGATCGGCGCCGGTTTCAGCCAGCCATGCACCAACGACTGACGCGAAGGCTTCGTTGACCTCGAATGCACCGATGTCATCGATGGTCAGGCCGGCCCGCTTGAGCACCATTTCCGTCGCCGGGATTGGGCCAGTCAGCATCATGATCGGGTCAGATCCTGCGACTGCACCAGTGTGGAAGCGCGCAATCGGCGTCAAGCCAAGTTCGGCCGCCTTCTCGCTCGTAGTGACGAGCAGTGCAGCGGCACCATCGGAAATCTGCGACGCGTTTCCGGCAGACACGACGCCACCCTCTTTGAACGGGGTTGGCAGGGTCGCGAGCTTCTCAACGTTCGAGCCGGGGCGGATTCCCTGGTCAGCATTGAAGTCACCGACGGCAACGATCTCTTCGGTGAAGAGTCCATCAGCTGTTGCGGCGGCGGCGCGCTCGTGCGAGGTGACGGCCATCTCGTCGAGGTACGTGCGGCTCAGGCCCCACTTCTCGGCGATCATTTCAGCGCCAACGCCCTGGTTGAACATCACGTTGTTGTAACGCTCGTTGATCTTGGGGCTGAACGGTCCCTCGCCACCGGCGAGGTTGGAGCCCATTGGAATCCGCGACATGGACTCGACGCCACCGGCAATCACGACATCGGTCTGACCCGACATCACGCTGGCTGCGGCAAAGTGCAGCGTCTGCTGGCTCGACCCACATTGACGGTCAATTGTGGTCGCCGGGACGGACTCCGGGAAGCCAGCAGCCAAAACTGCGTGGCGTCCAACGTTGAAGCCTTGTTCGCCTGTCTGCGTCACGCAGCCCCAGAACACGTCATCAACCACTGCCGGATCGATCCCAGTGCGAGCGATGATCTCCTGCAGCGGGATGGCCGCGAGGTCCACCGCGTGAATACCGGAAAGGGCACCCTTTTCTGGCTTACCAACTCCGATGGGGGTGCGCACTGCGGCGCAAATTACTGCATCGCGCTGACTCATAGATCGATCTCCTCAGGACGTCCCATGTGAACGGGCGTTAATACGGTCAGAAACAAGGGTGCCTGACGTTTCTGCGGTAGCCACCACCGGGGTCTGATCTGGTGCTGTGAACTGGGCACGAATGTCGGCGGTCCGCCAGGCGACGAGGCCCGCGAGAATGGCAACAACCGCCAGGCAGCCGATCGTCTGGACCAACGCCGGATGCGCCCGTGGTGCCAGGACGAAGATCGCGGAAACCAAAGCTCCAACAACTAGGCCGCCGACGTGTGCCCGCCAATCCACCGAACCACCTGGAATGAATCCAATCGCCAGGTTGATCGCAAGCAATACGACTACTTGCGTGACATCCACCCGGAGTCTGCGACCAGCAACAATCAGCGCGCCCATCAGTCCAAAGATGGCACCGCTCGCGCCAACCGACGCCGTCGCCAGTGGCGAGAAGCAATACGACGCAACCGCGCCGCCGAGGCCGGCGAGAATGTAGAGGACCGTAAACCGAAAGTGCCCAAGCACCGTTTCGAGCGTCGGTCCGAGCATGATCAACACCAACATGTTGAAGCCGATATGCAGAATCGACCAGTGCATAAAGACCGAGGTCAAGAGGCGGTACCACTGGCCATCGACGGCGATGTAGACCGGACGCATTCCGTAGCCGCCAACGGCCGATTCGATTCCGGCGCCAAGTGACAGCAGGAATGCCACCGCGCAGATGCCGACGAGTACATACGTGACGTACGGCCGACTGATTGCGGCAACGCGACCGGGGATCGGGCCTGACTTGGGTTGAGTCTCAGCAACTCCCTGCGCCACACATTCGCGGCATTGGAAGCCAACGGGTGCCGCCACCATGCATTCACTGCAGATCGGACGACCGCATCGAGTGCAACTGATCCTGGTCTGCCGATCCGGATGGGCCGGGCAGCTTGCAGCCGGCGGCCCATCCGCAGCAGGTGTTGGCGGTAACTCCTGGCTCACAAGAGTTAGGACTCCGTGCGCTCGATCGAAATCGAGTTGATCACGACGTCTTCCTTCGGGCGATCGCCGCGACCGGTCTCGACTGCATCGATCTTGTCCACGACGTCGCGTGACGGCTGATCGGCAACTTCACCGAAGATCGTGTGCTTGTGGGTCAGCCACGGAGTGGGGACCGTCGTGATGAAGAACTGCGAACCATTCGTTCCGGGTCCCGCGTTCGCCATCGCCAGCAAGTACGGGCGGTCGAACTGAAGTTCGGGGTGGAACTCGTCAGCGAACTTGTATCCGGGTCCACCGGTACCGGTACCCAATGGGTCGCCACCTTGGATCATGAAGCCCTGGATCACGCGGTGGAAGACGACACCGTCATACAGCGGTCCCGTTCCAGCGGAGTTCGTCTTGGGGTCTTTCCACTCCTGTGTGCCATCAGCAAGTCCCACAAAGTTGCGGACCGTCTTCGGCGCATGGTTCGGAAACAGGTTGACTTTGATATCGCCCTGATTGGTGTGCAGGGTCGCAGTAAGTGATTCGGCCATTCGCTGATCCTGGCATGACCGCATTGGCCGCGGCCAATGGCCCTGGTAAATCTCCTCGCCGCTACTAAGAGGCGGTTGGGGTGTAGGGCTTCACCGGCGGGGTGAACCCACAGTTCGAAACAGCTGGCTTTCCGTCGAACCTCGCTTGGATCCAGTCGGTCTCCATCGGCCAAGCCGCCAACAGCGTGTTCTGGTGGGTCGCCGCCGATGCCAACGATCCGGTCGCCAGCTGCCCAAGCCAGTTGGTCTGCAGATTCGAACCTGCCGCGCACCACTTCTGCTGGGTGAGGGAGTTGGTGTTTGCCAAGACGATCCCGTCACCGATTGCCTGGTTCATGAGGACTGGCATTGCCGACGGCAGCGGCTTGGGCGTCTGCTCGCGCATGGCGTTTTGCCAAGCCGGAACGGTCGCCGGGTTCTGACTGAACATGGTGTTTCCGAGCGCTTGTTGGATAGCGCCATCGATGCCGGCATCCGTCAGGCACTTGTACGCGAGTTCCGGGTAGAGCTTCGCGCCTTCCGGTGTGACGATGTCGATGGGAGCAAGATCTGGGTAGACAAGCGGCCAGGAGATCGCGACCTCTGGACCAATCGCCCAACCGATAGTGGTGTTCCATTGCTGATTGAGCAGCGGCTCGAGCTGAGTGGCTGGCGCGCTGACTGTCACACCGACGAGGTTGAGCTCCGGAGCGAGTTGCTTGGAAAGCTCACCGGTCCAAATCGCCGAGTGCCCGCCTTGCGAGTGACCCATGACGGCATAGGTACTTCCGGCCTTACTTCCCGGGAAGTTTCGGGCGGCCCGTACAGAGTTGACGACGTCCGTCGCTTCGCTTTGACCTACCATGTAGTACGGGTCGCCTGGTGTTCCTAAGCCCACGTAGTCAGTGGCCGTGTAGACGTAGCCCAAATCCATGAGCGTCTGAATGAACGGCTGGTTCGCTGGCGTCTGCTCGCTGCGCGAAGGTGCACACGCATCGCCGAGCCCGCTCGTGCCGTGGGCGTAGGCGACAACCTTGCGTTCGCCGACCGACGGCGCATTTGGGACGAAGACCATGCCGCCACTGGCCCGCAGATTCCCAGCGGGATCCTTCGAGATGTAGAGGACGCGGTTAGCCGTTGCCCCAGTGATTGGGTAGTTGGCGATTGGCTCAGTACGAATGATCTCGCCGGGGTTACCCACCAGCGGATTGGGTGGCGTGTAGAAGGGATCAAGTGCTTCCTGGGTCTGGTTGGTCTCGACCTTGCCTTGGATGACTGAGGTCGAGACGATCACAATTCCCGACACGACAACTGCAGCAATGATGATGAGGAAGACCTTGAAGACGCGCACGGCGCAAGACTAGGGAATTGTGAGTCGTGATGCCGGTCAGCATCTGCCGACTCAGGCAGCACGTCGAAAAGTGGAGCCTAGGAGATTCGAACTCCTGACATCTGCCTTGCAAAGGCAGCGCTCTACCAACTGAGCTAAGGCCCCTCGCCGGTCCGCAAAGCCCCTTCGTGTTGGGGTTAAACGGGCCGAATTCGCTCCTGTAACCCCAACAGGAAGGGGCTTTGCAGGAGCGGGTGGTGCTAGCGGAGGTCTGGTTCGCTGGTTGCTTCGTTCCAGAGATCCTTTTCGGCTTGGTTAGCCGATACCTGGCGGTACACAACGTAGGCAGCAGCTGCCAGGGCTCCAATGAGCAATAGTTTCTTCATGTGGGCCTAGGTGGACTTGAACCACCGACCTCTTCCTTATCAGGGAAGCGCTCTAACCGAGCTGAGCTATAGGCCCCTCTTCACCGCAGCGCACAAAGGATGCGCTGCGACCTGCAGAGAATACCCCAGCGCCGTGTTCACTGACTCGGCGTCTACCCCCACCAGGGCCGCGGGTAGTCCCGATGACTAGGTGGTCGGTGGTTTCGGGCTGCGCTTCCAGGGGTTCGGCATTGAAGCGGCCGAGCGCAGCGAGTCCTCGGACAACGTCACCTCAACGCCGCCGGTGAACCCAACAGTCACGTTGTAGATGGCTGCGGTCACCGTTGCCAGTGCTGAAGTCAGCACGATCTCGAAGGCGGCAACAAACAGCGCGAATCCGATCACGCGCCCGAACGAGAAGGCGTCCGAGACGTCGAGGCCAGATGAGCCCGAACCGCCAAGGTCGCTAATCGTCTGGTTGATCGACGAAAAGGTCCCGCTCACGGTCAGGATCAGCCAAATCAGGAAGATCGCCACCACGATCACAATGGCCAGACCAAGCGACAGCACGAAGGCCGTCTTCATGACGGTCCAGGGATCCAGACGACTCAGGAAGAGCCTCGCCTGCCGTGGACCAGCGGCCGGGGTTGCGGCCTGGGGCTGGGTTTGCGTCCCGCTCACGAGTTCTCATCCTCTCCGGAGGATTGCGTTGAACCCTCTACGGCATCGGTTTCTTGAGGGTCATCATGGCCCTCGCCGGCGCTGGCCGCGTCATTGACCTCGACATTGCGTTCCGTGTCGCGCTGCTCGGAACCTTCGGAATCAACTTCAACGTCCTCGTCGACGACCTCATCAACTTCGTCATCGAGTTCCGCGGCTCGAGCAACTGCCACCAGGCTGCGATCGCCGGTGAGCTTCATCATCGACACCCCCATGGTGTCGCGGCCGGTTACCCGAACCTCATCGACCCGAGTCCGGATCACGACGCCATCGTTGGCAACGGCGAAGATCTCGTCGCCTGGGTAACAGACGAGCGCGCCAACCAGAGCGCCTCGCTCCTCCACCAGCCGCATCGCGCGTACTCCGAGGATTCCGCGACCCTTGGTTGCCCACTGGTCGACCGAGGTGCGCTTGGCGAATCCACCGTCAGTGACGGTCACGAGGTCAGCACCTTCGCTGACGACTTCCATCGACAGCAGTGAGTCGTCGCCACGGAATCGCATCCCGATCACGCCGGAAGTAGAACGTCCCATCGGGCGCAGGGTTTCGTCGTTGGCCTTGAAACGGGCCGACATTCCCTTGCGCGAAACGAGCATCAGGTCATCGTCATCGCTGACCAACCGCGCCGAAATGAGTTCGTCGCCGTCCTTGAGGTTGATCGCGATGATGCCGCCGGTCCGGTTGGTGTCGTAGTCGCCTAGCCGGGTCTTCTTCACCATTCCGGAACGAGTTGCCAGCACCAGGTTGGGCGCTTGGTTGTAGTCCTTGAGCACCATCACCTCGGCGATGGACTCGTCCGGCTGGAATGCGAGCAAGTTCGCGACGTGCTGACCTCGCGCATCGCGTGCGAGATCCGGCAACTGGTACGCCTTCGTGCGGTACACGCGTCCCAGGTTCGTGAAGAACAGCATCCAGTCATGGGTCGATGTCACGAAGAGGTGGTCAACGACGTCATCAACCTTCAGCTGTGCGCCCCGAACGCCGCGACCGCCGCGACGCTGCGCGCGGTAGGCCTCCGTCAAGGTGCGCTTCGCGTAACCACCGGCCGTGATCGTCACGACAACATCGCGCACCGGGATCAGGTCTTCATCGCTGCCGAGGTCGTCGGCCTCGATGAGTTTGGAACGCCGTTCGTCACCGAACTTCGCCACGATCTCGGCGAGCTCCTCAGCAACGATCGATCGCTGGCGAAGCGGGTTCGCCAGGATGTCGTTGTAGTCGGCAATCAGGCGCATGAGTTCGTCGTATTCATCGACGATCTTCTGGCGCTCTAGGGCAGCCAGGCGGCGCAGCTGCATGTCGAGGATTGCGGTTGCCTGGATCTCGTCAATCTCGAGCAGACCCATCAACCCAACGCGGGCTTCTTCGACGGTTGGCGAACGGCGGATGAGCGCGATGACTTCATCGAGGGCATCTAGGGCCTTAAGGAGGGCAACGAGGATGTGCGCGCGCTCCTCCGCCTTACGCAGGCGGTAGCGCGTACGCCGCTGAATAACTTCGAGTTGGTGACCAATCCAGTTCGTGATGAACTGATCGATGCTCAGCGTGCGGGGAACGCCATCGACCAGCGCGAGCATGTTCGCACCGAACGTGTCCTGCAGCTGCGTGTGCTTGTAGAGCTGGTTGAGGACCACTCGCGGTTGCGCATCACGCTTGAGGATCACAACGAGGCGCTGGCCGGTTCGGTCGGAGGAGTCATCGCGTAGATCGGCGATGCCGGTGATCTTGCCGTCATTAGCCAGTTCGGCAATCCGCATGGACAGGTTGTCCGGATTGACCTGGTACGGCAGTTCCGTGATCACCAAGCAGGTGCGTCCGCGGTTGTCTTCCTCGATATCGATGACCGCGCGCATCGTGATCGAACCGCGGCCGGTGCGGTACGCATCGTCGATGCCACGGCGGCCGACGATCAACGCACCAGTCGGGAAGTCCGGCCCAGGAATCATCCGGATCAGCTGCTCGAGGAGTTCCTCGCGCGGTGCGTCCGGGTTAGCGAGCGCCCACTGTATTCCCTCGTTGAGTTCACGCAGGTTGTGCGGCGGAATGTTGGTCGCCATGCCGACCGCGATACCGGCCGAACCGTTAGCGAGCAGGTTCGGGAATCGCGATGGCAGCAGCAGCGGTTCTTCGTTGCGGCCGTCGTAGTTCGGCGTGAAGTCGACGGTTTCCTCGTCGATGTCGCGCACCATTTCCATGGCCAACGGCGACAAGCGGCACTCGGTGTACCGGTGAGCGGCCGCGGGATCGTTACCGGGTGACCCGAAGTTCCCCTGACCGTCGACCAACGGGTACCGCATCGACCACGGCTGAACCAACCGAACCAAAGCGTCGTAGACCGAACTGTCGCCGTGCGGGTGGTAGTTACCGAGCACGTCACCGATGACGCGGGTGCACTTGAAGTAGCCGCGATCGGGTCGGTAACCACCGTCGTACATCGCGTAGAGCACGCGGCGGTGGACCGGCTTGAGGCCGTCTGCAACGGCTGGCAGTGCGCGTCCGACGATCACGCTCATGGCGTAGTCGAGATACGACCGTTGCATTTCGGTTTGAATCTCGACGGGCTCGATGCGGCCGTGTGGGCCGTGGTCGATTACCTCGTCAGTCGTCGTGTCGTCAGCCACGATCTCTTGTTTCCCTTCGTTGCGCGCATCTGGCGCGGGCAGTCATCGAGCGCGAATTTCGCCACGCTCACATGCGGATCAGGTCAGTGTCAGATGTCGAGGAAACGCACATCCTTGGCGTTGCGCTGGATGAACTTGCGACGTGACTCCACGTCCTCACCCATGAGCATCGAGAACATTTCGTCGGCCTGGGCCGCATCGTCAAGCGTCACTTGCAACAGGACGCGACGTTGCGGATCCATCGTCGTCTCCCAGAGCTCCGGTGCGTTCATTTCACCGAGACCCTTGTACCGCTGAATCGCTTCCTTCGGCAGCTTCTTGCCTGCTGCCAGGCCGGCCTCAAGGAGGGCGTCGCGCTCGCGGTCCGAGAACGCGTAGTCAGGCTCGTCACGCGACCACTTGATCTTGTAGAGCGGTGGCTGCGCGAGATACACGTGCCCACCCTCAAGCAGTGGCCGCATGAACCGGAACAACAGGGTCAGCAGCAGTGTGCGGATGTGCTGGCCGTCAACATCGGCGTCAGCCATCAGCACCAGCTTGTGGTACCGAAGCTTCTCGATGTCGAACTCTTCCTGGATACCGCTTCCGAGTGCCGAAATCATGGCCTGAACTTCGGTATTCGCGAGCACCTTGTCCAGCCGTGCACGCTCGACGTTGAGGATCTTGCCGCGAATCGGCAGGATCGCCTGCGTCGCCGGGTCGCGTCCGCTTCGGGCAGAGCCGCCGGCGGAGTCACCCTCAACGATGAAGATCTCGCACATCTCTGGCTCGTTGGACGAGCAGTCGATCAACTTGCCAGGAAGACCGCCACTACCCAGCAGGCCCTTGCGGTTACGAGCGAGGTCGCGCGCCTTGCGGGCCGCGACTCGAGCGATCTGCGCGGAGACCGACTTGCGCGCGATTTCCTTGCCCTCGGCAGGGTTCTGTTCGAACCATTCGCCAAGCTTCTCGTTGACGATCTTCTGCACGAAAGTCTTGGCTTCGGTGTTGCCGAGCTTGGTCTTGGTCTGACCTTCAAACTGCGGCTCACGCAGCTTCACGGAGACGATCGCGGTGAGACCTTCGCGGATGTCCTCACCGGAAAGGTTGGTGTCCTTCTCCTTGAGCACGCCCCACTCGCGGGCGAACTTGTTCACCAACGTTGTGAGTGCCGTTCGGAAGCCCTCTTCGTGCGTTCCGCCCTCGGTCGTGCCGATCGTGTTCGCGAATGTGTACACCGACTCGGAGTAGACGTTCGACCACTGCATCGCGACTTCGGCGCTGATGCCACGCTCGGTGTCCTCGGACTCGAACCAGATCACGTGCTGGTGAGCTGGGCCTTTCTTGGAGTTGAGGTACGTCACGAAGTCGGCGATGCCGCCTTCGTACATGTAGCGAACCTCGCGGCGAGCCTCAACAACTTCACCTTCGCCCGCTTCGGCGAGTTCCTCATCGGTGATGACTTTGACTTCACGTTCGTCGGTGAGCGAGAGCGCAAGCCCGCGATTGAGGAATGCCATCTCCTGGAATCGGCGAGACAGGATTTCGAAGTCGAAACGAGTGGTTTCGAAGATTTCATCGTCTGCCCAGAAGGTGACGGTTGTGCCTGTCTTGTCAGTCGTTTCACCCTTGGCAAGCGGAGCCTCGGGAGCTCCTCGGTTGTAACTCTGGCGCCAGATGTGATCTTCGCGGTGAACCTCAACTTCGACGTGCTTTGACAACGCGTTGACGACAGAGACGCCGACTCCGTGCAGACCGCCCGAAACCGCGTATCCCTCGCCACCGAACTTGCCGCCGGCATGCAGCACGGTCAATACGACCTCGACTGCTGGCTTTCCTTCGGTCTCAACGATGTCGACCGGAATGCCGCGTCCGTTGTCCACCACTCGAACGCCGCCGTCGGCGAGGAGGGTGACTTCAATGTGTGTGCAGTAGCCCGCTAACGCCTCATCAACGGCGTTATCCACGACCTCGTAAACAAGGTGATGGAGTCCACGTTCCCCAGTAGATCCGATGTACATTCCGGGGCGCTTACGGACTGCATCCAGGCCCTCGAGGACTGTAATTGCACTAGCGTCATATGACACCTGTGAATACTAGCCGCTGAGCCCGATTTCCACTGCGAAATGGCGGGTTTTTCGGCTCAGATTCGACGCAAATTGAGTGGCTTTAAGCATTCGGTGAAATCGGCTGTCTGAGGCGCCGAATCCACCGAATGTTGGTGTTTTTCGGCGGCAGGCCATGTAACGACCGAATCTCCGCGCGACGGGAGCTGCTGTCACGCGGAGATTCGGTCACTACTGCCAGTTGCGCGCTAGCTCTTGAGGGTTTTGGTCTTGCTGTACGCGGCGTAACTTCCGGTTGCTGGTGCGTTCCAGGTGACCTTCAGCTTCAGCTTTGTACCCATGGTGCTGATGATGAGTGAACCCTTCTTGCAGTACCGCGAACCGTTCCCGTAGCCGGCAGACTTGGTCTTGACGGTCTTATCGCCGACCTTGCAGGCCAAGCTGTAGTACTGCACATCGCCCCGGCTAGCAATCCGCGTCTTGACGGAAGAGATCCGGACTCCTACCCGCTTGCCCGCACTCGTCTTACACCCGGATTTCATCAACTTCTTCGAGCCGCTGACTGGCAACGAGGAACTGCTTGCGAGGACGCAGTTGCCGACCACCGTCTGTGGGGTGCCTGAATCGCCGCCGCCTGAGTCATTGGCCACGCCGGCGAACTTCCATACCTTGTTGCCTTGTGAATCAGCAAGAAGCAAGTTTCCGGACTGGTCTAATCCCAGCGAAGATGGCACGCCTTCAATCGTCCCGACAATTGAATCAACACCAGTCGCAGTGATCTTCGAAACGCTCTTTCCCTCACTATTTGCGGTGTACACGTTGCGTTTTGCATCAACCACAAGCGCTACCGGTCTAGGACCAGTGTTGCCAAAAACCCCGAAAGTACCTTGTTGCGTGAGCGTCGAGACATAGTCCGCGCCCGCGTTCGCGACGTACACAGTGCCCGAGGAATCAAGCGCAATCGCACTTGGGCTGTTGTCGGTCGCACCAAGAACCGATTCCGTACCGTCAGCGGTGATCTTCGTAACGTTCTTAGCAACGGCATTTGCTGTGTATACGCTGCCCGCCGGATCAACCGTAATCGCAACGGGTTGGGTGCCGGTTGTGCCTAGAACCGATTCCGTGCCATCGGGGGTGATCTTCGTAACGTTGTTGTCGGCCATGCTTGTTACATACACGTTGCCCTCAGAATCAACGGTAAGCGCTGACGGGTTGGCTGCGGTATCACCAAGCTTCGTCGCCGTGCCATCGGG
>Ga0116175_1001263_pt1 | contig 16403 bp, 13 predicted proteins | sample AD_UKC125_MetaG_FD_89802 | JGI IMG/M metagenome (GOLD analysis project Ga0116175, IMG submission 89802) | Active sludge microbial communities of municipal wastewater-treating anaerobic digesters from USA - AD_UKC125_MetaG | ecosystem: Engineered > Bioreactor > Anaerobic > Digestate | place: USA... | reverse complement strand
TCGCGCAGGTCCTCGCCACCCGGCCGCGGCTGCTCGTCGTGCTCAGCCAGGTGCGCGACCCCGGGAACGCCGGCACGGTGTTGCGCGGGGCGGACGCCTTCGGCGCCGACGCCGTCATCGTCACGGCGAGCAGCGTCGACATCCACGCCCCCAAGGTGGTGCGCTCGACGGCCGGATCGATCTTCCACGTGCCGGTGGTCACCGGGATGGCCATCGAAGACGTGCTGCGTCACCTGCGCGAGGCGGGAGTGCGCACCCTCGCAGCCGACGGTGCGGGCACGACCACGCTGACCGAGGTCGACCTCGACGCTCCGCATGCCTGGGTCATGGGCAACGAGGCCTGGGGCCTGCCTGAACCGGTGCGGCAGGAGTGCGACGAGGTGGTGCGGGTGCCGATCCACGGACTGGCCGAGTCGCTCAACCTCGCGATGGCCGCCACGGTGTGCCTCTACGAGTCCTCGCGGCTTCGATAAGTCCAGTCACCGGGACGCCGTGAGGGCATCCGGTGGGCGTTGCGCGCCACCCCGTAGACTCGGGCGCCGGATCGTGAATGACCTGGCGTGGCACCACCCCCGCGCCCACCGCCCATCGACCGATATAGGCACCATGTCTGCACCGAACAGCTCCTACGACCCTGTCGAGGTCGCCGCCCTCCAACCCGACGCTCTGGCCGCCGCAGTCGAGGCGGCGACCGTGGCCTTCGCCGCGGCTGCGGACCTCGAGGCACTCAAGGCGGCCCGGCTCGCCCACCTCGACAAGGGGGCGGTCGCCGCCGCCCGCCGCGAGATCGGGGCGCTGCCACCGAGCGCCAAGGCCGAGGCGGGCAAGCGCGTGGGGGCCGCCATGGATGCCGTGCGCACGGCATACGAGGCGCGGGAGGCGCGGCTGCAGGAGCAGGCCGCTGAGCGCATCCTCGTCGAGGAGCGGGTCGACGTCACGGTGCCGACCGGCCGTCGTCCCGTCGGCTCGCGGCACCCGGTGGAGCTCACCCAGGAACGCCTCATGGACATCTTCGTCGCGCAGGGGTGGGAGGTCGCCGAAGGCCCTGAGGTCGAGTCGGAGTGGATGAATTTCGATGCGCTCAATCTCGGCAAGGACCACCCGGCGCGGCAGATGCAGGACACCTTCTTCGTCGACCCGCCGGACGGGGGCCTGGTGTTGCGCACCCAGACCTCGCCGATCCAGATCCGCACCATGCTCACCCGCACCCCGCCGATCTACGTGGTCGCGCCGGGCAAGGTGTTCCGCACCGACGACCTCGACGCCACTCACACACCGGTCTTCCACCAGATCGAGCTGCTCGCGGTCGACAAGGGGTTGACGATGGCCCACCTCCGTGGGTCGATCGACCATTTCGTCCGGGCGATGTTCGGTGACGTGCGCACCCGCGTGCGCGCCTCGTACTTCCCGTTCACCGAGCCGTCCATGGAAACCGACTTCGAGTGTTTCGCCTGCCTGGGTGCCGAGGCCGCGGTCCGTGGGGACTGCCGCACCTGCGGTGGCTCGGGCTGGATCGAGCTCGGTGGCTCGGGCATGGTCAACCGCAAGGTCTTCACGGCGTGCGGCATCGATCCCGACGTCTACACCGGCTTCGCGTTCGGCTTCGGCATCGAGCGCGCGCTGCAGCTGCGCAATGGCGTCGGCGACATGCGAGACATCGTCGAAGGGGATGTCCGCTTCTCGGGTCAGTTCGGAATGGCGGTGTGAGATGAGAGTCCCCCTGTCCTGGCTCGCGGAGCTGGTCGACCTCGCCCCCGGCGCTCGTGGCCCGGCGGTCGCGGCCTCGCTGGTCGGCGTCGGCCTGGAGGAGGAGGCGCTGCACGGCGGCGACCTCACCGGCCCCCTCGTCGTCGGGCGCGTTCTCACCATCGACGAGGCGGTCCAGAAGAGCGGCAAGACCATCCGCTACTGCACCGTCGACGTCGGCGAGCACGGGCAGCGGGTGACCGACGGCATACCGCAGGAAATCGTTTGTGGTGCAACCAATTTCGTCGTCGGTGACCTCGTCGTGGTCGTGCTGCCGGGCGCTGTGCTGCCCGGTGGCTTCGCGATCTCGGCGCGCAAGACCTACGGCCGGGTGTCCAACGGCATGATCTGCGCCGAGGACGAGCTCGGCCTGGGCGAGGATCACTCCGGGATCATCGTCCTCACCGACTACCTCGGGGCCGAGCGGGCCGCGACCCTGCAGCCGGGCGACGATGCGATCGCGCTGCTGGGCCTGGACGACGAGGTCCTCGAGGTCAACGTCACTCCCGACCGGGGCTACTGCTTCTCCATGCGGGGCATCGCTCGCGAGTACTGGCACTCCCAGGGCAGCCCCGCGGGCGGCTTCCGCGACCCCTCTGCGGTCGTCGGCATTCCCCCGGACACCACCACCGGGTATGCCGTGCACCTCACCGACAGCGCGCCGATCGACGGGGTGCCTGGGTGTGACCGCTATGTCGCGCGGATCGTCCGTGGCGTCGACCCGACTGCGGCGTCGCCGAGTTGGATGGCAGCGCGGCTCACCCAGGCAGGGATGCGCCCCATCTCGCTGGCCGTCGACGTCACCAACTACGTCATGCTCCTGGTCGGACAGCCGCTACACGCCTTCGACCTGCACACCCTGTCCGGATCGATCGTCGTGCGCCGAGCCACCGAAGGCGAGCGGCTCACCACCCTCGACGACGTCGAGCGGACCCTGCACGTCGAGGACCTGCTCATCACCGACGGTGGCCGGGAACCGCTGGCCATTGCCGGTGTCATGGGTGGCGCCACGTCCGAGGTCACCGCCTCGACCACCGACATCCTCATCGAGGCAGCGCACTTCGACCCCGTGACGGTGGCTCGCAGCTCGCGACGACACCGCCTGACGACCGAGGCATCCAAGCGGTTCGAGCGCGGCGTCGACCCCCAGATCACCGCGGCAGCTGCGCAACTCGCGGTCGACCTGCTTGTCGAGCATGGTGGGGGACTGGCCGACTCCGGCAGCACGGACGTCGACCTCACCCACGGGCGCACGGCATACGCGCTCGATCCGGCCTTGCCGGCCCGGCTGGTCGGGGTGCCCTACTCGCGGGAGCGGGTGGTCGCGATCCTTCGCGATCTGGGCTGCGCCGTGCACGACGACGGTGACACGGTGTCGGTGACGCCGCCCTCGTGGCGGCCTGATCTCGTCGACGGGCCGGACTACGCCGAGGAGGTCGCGCGCATCGATGGCTACGAGCGCATTCCCTCCGTGCTGCCGACCCCCACCGCCGGGCGTGGCCTCACCCTCAGCCAACTCGTGCGCCGCATTGTGGCCACGATGCTGGTGGGCCGAGGCTGCACCGAGGTGCTGACCTATCCGTTCGTCGCCGCCGATTTCGGCGACACTCTCGGGCTGCCGGCCGACGACCCGCGCCGCAGTGCGATCCGGCTGGCCAACCCGTTGTCCGACCAGGCGCCATTGCTGCGCACCTCGGTCATCGACTCCCTCGTCGATGCGTTGCGGCGCAACGTGTCCCGCGGACAGCGCGACCTTGCGCTGTTCGAGATCGGGTCGGTGACTCGCCCGGTCCCAGGCACGGCTCACACGGCGCCCGTGCCCGGGGTCCACGAGCGCCCGGACGCCGCAACCATCGCCTCCATCGACGCGGCCGTTCCGCCGCAGCCGCGCCACCTCGGGATCGTCCTCGCGGGCGAGAGCGAGCGATCCGGCTGGTGGGGTAAGGGCCGGCCTGCCGACTGGGCCGACGCCGTCGATCTCGTGCGCGCGACGGCTGCGTCGCTCTCGCTGACCGTCACCGCCGAGCCGGCCCAGCAGGCGCCGTGGCATCCGGGTCGGTGCGCCCGGCTCAGCCTCGCCGACGGCACTCTGCTCGGGTATGCCGGTGAACTCCATCCCGCTGTCCTTCAGCGGCTGGGCCTGCCCGCGCGCACCTGCGCTGCCGAGGTGAGCCTCGAGGTGCTCGTTGCGGCCCGGGCGCACCCGGCCAAGCAGGCGCCGTTCTCGACCCGTCCGGTGGCCCTCACCGACGTGGCGCTCACGGTGCCCGAGAGCGTCCCCGCGGGCGAGGTCGAGCGCACTCTGCGCGAGGCTGCCGGTGCGCATCTGGAGTGGGTGACCCTCTTCGACGTCTACCGCGGCGAGCAGGTCGGCACCGACGAGAAGTCGCTGGCCTTCCGGATGGCCTTCCGGGCCCCCGACCGCACCCTGCGCACCGACGAGGTCAGTGGCTACCGCGACCTGGCGGTGGCTGCGGCCGCTGCACGGTTCGGGGCGGTGCAGCGCTGAGTCGCCGGTCCGGGGTCCCACCGGCCGCCCTCGTCGTCCTTGCGACCGGCGTCGGGCTGGCCCTGCACGTGGGCAAATTGCCGCCCGCAGTGCCGGCGCTCACCCAAGAGTGGGGCCTCACGCTCGTGCAGGCCGGTTTCCTGCTCTCGCTCGTGCAGTTCGCTGGGATGGTCGCCGGGCTCGCCATCGGGGTGAGCGCCGACGGCATCGGGCTGCGCCGGTCCATGCTCACCGGGTTGACGATCCTCACGACCGCGAGCGTGTTGGGGGGTTTCGCGACCTCGTATGCCGTGCTACTCGCCCTGCGGGCCCTGGAAGGGGTGGGGTTGCTGATGGCGGCAGTCCCGGCACCGGGGCTGCTGAGACGGGTCGTCCCGGGCCACCAAGTCACCCGGGTGCTCGGCGTCTGGGGCGCCTATATCCCCTTCGGCACGGGGCTGGCCTTCCTCATCGGGCCGTGGGTGATCCAGCACGGCACGTGGGCGCTGTGGTGGTGGCTGCTGGCGGCGCTCACGGCGGCAGCACTCGTCGCCGTCCGGGTGGTCGTGCCGCCCGATCCGCCTCGTCCGGCAGTGGCTGCCGGAGTCGCGGACACCGCCCCCGCAGGCGCAGGTGTCGCAGCGACCGGTGCGTGGGCCCGAGTGCGCCGCACCGTGGGCAGCGTCGGGCCCTGGATGGGAGCCCTCGCCTTCGGCGTCTACGCCGCGCAGTGGATGGCGGTCATCGGCTTCCTGCCGACGCTGTACGTCCAAGCCGGTTGGACTGGGCCACTCGGTGCGGTGCTCACCAGTGTCGTGCCGTGGGTCAATGTCGTCGGCAATGTCGTCGCGGGCATCCTGCTGCACCGCGGGTGGCGGCTGGCGGGTGTGCTCGGGATGGGCTTCGCCGGCCAGGCCCTCGGGGCTTTCCTTGCCTTCGCCACGGTCACCGAGGGGGCTCCGATTGCGAGGTTTGCCGGCGCGGTCATCTTCTCGATGGTCGGCGGTCTGGTACCGGGGGCACTGTTCGCCGCCGCGCCGTTCTTCGCGCCGGACGAGGGCACGATTTCCACGACCATCGGCATGGTCCAACAGCTGTCCTCGACCGGTCAGGTGATCGGCCCGCCGGTGGTCGCCGCGCTGGCCAGTGCGGTCGGGGGCTTCCACCTCACCTGGGTGGCCTGCCTGGGCTGCGCGGCGGCAGGGGCAGCCCTCTCGCTGGTCCTCGATCATCGGACCCGACCGCATACTTAGTCTTGTGCATGTATAGTCATGCATCGTGACCACCGCAGCCGTCGTCGGCGCCAGTGGGTATGCCGGCGGGGAGATCCTCCGGCTCCTGCTCGCCCATCCGCAGATCCAGATCGGTGCCCTTGCGGCGGACTCCTCGGCGGGTAAACGCCTCGGGGACGTCCACAGCCACCTCACCCCGCTGGCCGACCGGGTGATCGCCGCGACCTCGCCGGAAACGCTCGCGGGTCATGACCTGGTCTTCCTCGCGCTGCCGCACGGGGCATCTGCCGCGCTCGTCGCGCAACTGCCGGCCGAGGTGATCGTCCTGGACTGCGGGGCCGACTTCCGGCTCACCGACGCCGCCGCGTGGACCCAGTTCTACGACACGCCGTATGCCGGTCAGTGGCCCTACGGCCTGCCCGAGCTCGTCGGTGCGGGCAGTCGCAAGCAGCGCGACGCCCTGGTCGGGCAGACCCGTATCGCGGTGCCCGGGTGCTACCCGACCGCGGTCTCGCTAGCCCTGGCACCGGGCCTGGCCGCCGGGGTGCTGCAACCGCAGGACATCGTCATCGTCGCGGCATCGGGCACCTCTGGCGCGGGCAAATCGCTCAAGCCGCACTTGTTGGGCGCGGAGGTGATGGGGTCGATGTCGCCCTACGGCGTCGGGGGAGTGCACCGGCATACCCCTGAGATCGAACAGAACCTCGGCGCCGCTGCGGGAGCCGAGGTGACCGTGTCGTTCACCCCCACGCTGGCCCCGATGTCCCGCGGCATCCTCGCCACCGCCACGGCCAAACTGGCCGACGGCGTCGACCCCGCCGCGGTGCGCGCGGCGTGGGAAACGGCCTACGCGGACGAACCGTTCGTGCACCTGCTGCCCCTTGGCAGCTGGCCCCGCACCGCCGACGTGGTCGGGTCCAACAGCGTCCACGTGCAGCTGGCCGTCGATGAGCGCGCCGGCAGAGTCGTCGTGACCAGTGCGATCGACAATCTCACCAAAGGCACCGCGGGCGGCGCGATCCAGTGCGCCAACCTCGCGCTCGGGCTGCCCGAGACCACCGGCCTACCGGTCGTCGGAGTGGCCCCGTGAACACCCCCACCAGCCCCGCCGTCCACCTGCCGCAGGGGTTCCGGGCCTCCGGCGTCACGGCCGGCCTCAAGGCAAGCGGGCGTCCCGACCTCGCGCTCGTGGTCAACGACGGACCGGATCACCACGCGGCGGCGGTCTTCACCAGCAATCGCGTCGAGGCTGCCCCCGTCACGTGGTCGCGCCAGGTGGTCACGGATGGCCGGGTCGATGCCGTGGTGCTCAATTCCGGTGGCGCCAATGCCTGCACGGGATCGCCCGGCTTCCTCGACACCCACCGCACGGCCGAGAAGGTCGCCGAGAGCCTCGGGATCTCCGCCGGGGATGTCGCAGTGTGCTCGACCGGTCTCATCGGAGAGCTCCTTCCGATGGGCCGGCTGCTGCCCGGAGTGGATCTCGCTGTCGCGGCTCTCACCGCCGAGGGCCACGATGCCGCTGCCACGGCGATCATGACGACCGACACCGTCTCCAAGCAGGCCACGGCAGGGGGTCCCGGCTGGTCGGTCAGCGGGATGGCCAAGGGCGCCGGCATGCTCGCCCCGGCGCTGGCGACCATGCTCGTGGTCCTCACCACCGACGCCGTCGCTGCCCCTGATCAGCTCGCGGCGGCGTTGCGGGCCGCCACGTCGCGCACCTTCGACCGGATCGATTCGGACGGTTGTATGTCGACCAACGACACGGTACTGCTCATGGCATCTGGGGCGTCGGGGGTCCAGCCGTCAGCGGACGAGTTGACCACAGCGGTCACCGCCGTCTGCGCCGACCTCGCCCGTGGACTCATCGCCGACGCCGAGGGAGCCCACCACGACGTCGAGATCGAAGTCCGCGCCGCGGCCACCGAGGCCGATGCCCTCGAGGTCGCCCGCGCGATCGCGCGCAACAACCTCTTCAAATGTGCGGTCTTCGGCAACGATCCCAACTGGGGCCGGGTGCTCGCTGCCGTCGGTACGACTCGGGCCGCCTTCGATCCAGCCCGGCTGGGCGTGTGGATGAACGGCATACAGGTATGCCGTGCCGGCGGAGTCGGTGAGGATCGCTCGCTGGTGGATCTCACCCCGCGCCACCTGCACCTGGTCGTCGACCTGGACGCCGGAGCTGCCACCGCGACGGTGTGGACCAACGACCTCACCCACGACTACGTCCACGAGAACTCGGCCTACAGCACCTGAAGCCCGACCGCCGCGGCGGCCCCCACCCGGGCGGTCTGCGGCTGGGCGGCACGAGAGGAACTGCATCATGCGATCCCTGCGCGGCGAACCCGCCGACGCCCTGGCGGCCGCGGCCAGCAAGGCCGGCACGCTCGTCGAAGCGCTGCCCTGGTTGGAGCGCTTCCGCGGCGCCCTCGTCGTGGTGAAGTACGGCGGCAACGCGATGATCGACCAGACCCTCAAGCAGGCCTTCGCCCAGGACATCGCCTTCCTGCGGTATGCCGGTCTGCGTCCAGTCGTCGTTCACGGCGGCGGCCCGCAGATCGGGTCGATGTTGCAGCGGCTGGGGCTGACCAGTGAGTTCAAGGGCGGGCTGCGGGTGACGACGCCGGAGGTCATGGACGTCGTGCGGATGGTGCTCACCGGCCAGGTCGGCCGGGAACTCGTCGGCCTGCTCAACCATCACGGACCACTCGCCGTCGGGCTGTCCGGCGAGGATGCCGAACTCTTCGGCGCCCGGCGCCGCGGCACCGTCGTCGACGGCGAGGACGTCGACCTCGGGCTGGTCGGTGACGTCGAGCGGGTCAATCCGGCGGCCGTGCAGGACATCCTCGACGCCGGCCGCATCCCGGTGGTCTCGACGGTGGCGCCGGACCTGGACACTCCCGGCCAGGTGCTCAACGTCAATGCCGACACGGCAGCCGCGGCGTTGGCGGTCGCTCTCGGAGCGCGCAAACTCGTCGTCCTCACCGATGTCGAAGGCGTCTATGCCGACTGGCCGGACCGCTCCTCGCTGCTGTCGCAGCTGTCGGTCGGCGACGCTCGGGTGCTGCTCGGCAAGGTCGACTCCGGGATGGTGCCGAAGCTGGAGGCGTGTGTCCGGGCCGTCGAAGGCGGGGTGCCGCAAGCCCACGTCGTCGACGGCAGGACCCCGCACTCGATCCTCCTGGAGGTCTTCACCGACGCCGGCATCGGCACCATGGTCCTGCCGGATGCGAGGGGCACGTCGTGAGTGGCCACGTGCCCGAGTGGCTCGGCCGGTATGCCGGGTCGCTGCTGCCGGTCTTCGGCGTTCCGCAGACTGTGCTCTCGCACGGACAGGGGTGCTATGTCGTCGACGTTGACGGCAAGCGCTATCTCGATCTGCTCGGGGGAATCGCGGTCAACACGCTCGGTCACGGCCACCCGGCGCTGGTCGAGGCGGTGACCAAGCAGGCCTCGGCCCTCGTGCACGTCTCGAACTTCTTCACCAGCGAGCCTCAGGTCGAACTTGCCGAGACCATCCTGCGCCTTGCGGAGGCGCCGGCGGGGTCGGCGGTCTTCTTCGCCAACTCCGGCACCGAGGCCATCGAGGCGGCGATCAAGCTGACCCGGCGGACCGGACGGTCGCGGATCATCGCGGCCCAGGGGTCTTTCCACGGCCGGTCGACGGGGGCGCTTGCGCTCACCTGGAAGCCTGCCTATCGAGAGCCCTTCGAGCCGCTCATCCCCGACGTCGTCCACGTGCCTTACGACGACTCGGACGCGCTGCGGGCAGCCGTTGCCGACGCGGGTGACCAGCTGGCGGCGGTCATACTCGAGCCGATCCAGGGCGAGGGTGGAGTCATCCCGGCCAGCCCGGCATACCTGCGACTAGCACGCGAACTCACCACTGCCGCAGGGGCGTTGCTCGTCTTCGACGAGATCCAGTCGGGCATCGGACGGACCGGCGACTGGTTCGCCTTCCAGGACGCGGGCGTCGTGCCGGACGCCTTCACCCTCGCCAAGGGGCTCGCCGGCGGTGTGCCGATCGGTGCCCTGGTCACTGTGGGCTCGGCAGTCACCGATCTGCTCACTCCCGGCCAGCACGGCAGCACCTTCGGGGGCAACCCGCTGGCCTGCGCGGCCGGCCTGGCGACCTTGCGCACCGTGGAATCCGACGGCCTCGTCGCGCATGCCCGGGAGATGGGCCAGCACCTCGCGTCGGCGGTGCTGGCGTTGAATCACCCGCTGGTCGAGCAGGTGCGTGGTCGTGGGTTGCTGCGAGCGATCGTGCTGCGCGAGGAAGTCGCCGCCACCGTCGCCAGTCGGGCGTTGGAAGCCGGCTTCCTGGTCAATGCCGTTGCCCCGCAAGCGATTCGCCTCGCTCCGCCGCTCATCATCGAGGCTCACGAGCTGGACACCTTCGTGGCCGCGTTGCCCGAGTTGCTTGCGGGGCTCGGCCCTGCTGGGCAGAGCGCGCCATGATCCCCACCACACCGACCGCTCGCCGGGCGCGGGTCGCTGCGCTCATCGGGTCGCAGGAGGTGCGCTCCCAGGGGGAGTTGCTCGGGCTCCTGCACGACGAGGGCATCGAGATCACTCAGGCGACCCTCTCCCGCGATCTCGTCGAACTCGGTGCCACCAAGATCCGCCGCGGTCGCGCCCTCGTGTATGCCGTGCCCGGTGCCCCCGCCCCTCGTTCCGGAGCCGACGTGACGGCCCGAGTCCGGCGAGCGCTGGAAGAACTCCTCGTCACCGCCGAGGCATCCGGCAACCTCGTCGTGCTGCGCACCCCACCCGGCGCCGCGAACTTCCTCGCCTCGATGATCGACCAAAGCGAGTTGCCCCACGTGCTGGGCACCATTGCCGGCGACGACACCATCCTCGTGGTCACGCGGTCGGCGAGCGCCGGACCGAGGCTGGCTCGCACGTTGCTCGACCTCGCCGGCACGCCTGACTGATGACGCGACTGACACCCGATTGACACCCCGACCGCCAAACATCCGCACCCCGCCCGCCCAGCCACCCGCCATGCGCCACCCGAACCACGGCGCGCCGAAGGAGTCCGACCGTATGCAGCACGACCAGTCCCCAGATCGGTTGAGCCTGTGGGGTGGACGGTTCGCCGGGGGGCCGGCCGACGCCCTGGCTGAGTTGTCCCGCAGTACGCACTTCGACTGGCGTCTGGCTCCTTATGACATCGCCGGGTCGATCGCCCACGCCCACGTGCTCCATGCGGCGGGGCTGCTCGACGACGACGCCCTGGCCAGCATGGAGGCCGGGCTCCGCGCCTTGCTCGCCGACGTGCAGTCGGGGACTTTCGGCCCGTTGCCGGAGGACGAGGACGTCCACACAGCGCTGGAACGCGGTCTCATCGAGCGAGCCGGACCCGAGGTCGGTGGGCGGCTGCGAGCCGGCCGGAGCCGCAACGATCAAATCGCGACACTGCTGCGGATGTACCTGCGCGACGCCGCCCGAGAGATCGCGGCCCTGGTGCTCGACGTCGTCGAGGCGATCGTCGGTCAGGCCGATGAGCACCTCGGCGTGGCCATGCCCGGACGCACCCACCTGCAGCACGCCCAGCCGGTCCTGCTGTCCCACCACTTGCTCGCTCACGCGTGGGCTTTGCTGCGCGATGTCGACCGCTTGCGCGACTGGGACCGTCGGGCGGATGTGTCGCCCTACGGCTCGGGTGCCCTCGCCGGCAGCTCCCTCGGCCTGGACCCGCAGGCCGTTGCCCGCGAACTGGGCTTCTCGGACTCGGTCGCCAACTCGATCGACGGCACCGCCAGCCGCGATGTCGCAGCCGAGTTCGCGTTCGTCCTCGCGATGACCGGGGTCGACCTGTCCCGGCTGGCCGAAGAGGTCGTCCTGTGGGCGACCAAGGAGTTCTCCTATGTCACCCTGCACGATGCGTACTCGACCGGGTCGAGCATCATGCCGCAGAAGAAGAACCCCGATGTCGCCGAGCTGACGCGGGGCAAAGCCGGACGGGTCATCGGAGACCTCGCCGGGCTGCTCACGACCCTCAAGGCCCTGCCATTGGCCTACAACCGTGACCTGCAGGAGGACAAGGAGCCGGTCTTCGACGCCATCGACACGATGACTGTGCTGCTGCCTGCTTTCGCAGGGATGGTCGCGACGCTCACCTTCCACACCGACCGGTTGGAGGCCCTGGCGCCCCAAGGCTTCGCGCTCGCCACCGATGTGGCCGAGTGGTTGGTCCGCCAGGGGGTGCCGTTCCGGGTCGCCCACGAGGTCGCGGGGGAGTGCGTGCGGGTCTGCGAGTCACGGGGCATCGAGCTGTGGGATCTCACCGACGCCGATCTGTCCGCGATCAACCCGGCCCTGACCCCAGAGGTGCGGGATGTGCTGACGGTGGCGGGGTCACTCGCATCCCGCAACGGCCGCGGAGGCACCGCCCCGGCACGCGTGACCGAGCAGTTGGCGGCGGTGCGGGCAGCGGGGCAGTCGGCGCGTGGCTTCGCAACGTCAATGCCCGCCCGTCCCACTTCCCACGAGGGGTAGCCCGGTGGGCGGCATCGGCCGCTGGCTGGCGGCACTCGGGGTGGGCGCAACGCTCGGGGCGTTGGCCTCATGGGCCGATTGGTATGCCGGACGGCCCCCTTTCGGGGACATCCCACGAGCCGCAGACCTCGTGCTCAACGCGGGGTCGGTGTGGGCGATCACCGCGATTTTCGGAGGGTGGCTGGTCACCCGGATGCGGGGAGCGTGGTTGGCCGGGGTGCTCACGTTGGCGTCCGCCGTCGCGAGCTACTACGCCTACGGCAACTTCGCCGGCGACCGGCTCGGCTATGGGCTCACCACGTTGTCCGGTGTGCTCAGGTTCTGGCTGATGGCCTCGGTCGTGGTCGGCCCGGTCCTCGGCAGCATCGGAGGCCTGGCCCGGCGAGCTGACCGCTGGGGTGTCGCCGCACGTCTGGTGCCGTCGGGAGGGGTCCTTGCGGAAGTGGCTCTCGTCCGGGGTATCGGTCGCGCCGGCGACGCCGCCGGCAACACAGCCATGCTGGTCCTCGCTGCGGCTGCGGTGGCCTGGGCTGCGGTCGTCATCGTTCGGCACACGATGCGCCGCCCCACCGAATCGAGGTGATCGTCACCCGGCGGTGGCCGCATACCTCGACCCCGCAGGTCCGCGGGCGAGTCAGGCGCGAGTGACGCGGAAGGCCGGATCGGCCCGCAGGGCCATGAACTCCAGCGCTCGCTCCTGGGAGGCGACGTCCACGTCGCTCGTGGGAGTCCATGCCGGCACCGGCCGGGGACGTCCGTCCTCGCCCACCGCGACGTAGACGCTCGTGCACTGGGTGGCCAGGGCCAACTCGCCGGTGCGGGGACTGCCCGACAGCACCCGCAGTGCGACGTGCATCGAGGACCGCCCGGTGTGCACGATCCGGGACTGGATCTCGATGAGGTCGCCGATCCGGATCGGCCGGATGAACGACATCCCGCCGGAGAACCGCGAGACCACGTGGGCGCCGCTCCACCCGGATGCGCAGACGTAGCCCGTTTCGTCGATCCACCGCATGAGGATGCCGCCGTGCACCTTGCCGCCCCAGTTGACGTCCGTCGGCGCGGCGAGGAATCGCAAGGTGGCCGTGTGCGCCTCGGTGGGAGCATCCCAGTCCTGCGCAGCGACGAGCGCCTTGACCCGGTCCCGCAGTTCGATCCGTCGCTCCGCCTCGGCCTTGGCCGCCCGCAGCACCGCGCCCTGGGGTTCCCATTGCGGCACCGAGACGGTGCGCCCGTCGTCACCCACCGCGACGAACACCATCCGGCACTCGAAGGCGTGCTCGACCGTGCCCTCGCGCGGGTTGCCCGATGCGACGTCGACGACGATCGTCATGCTGCTGCGTCCGGTCAACACCACCTGCGCCGACACCTCGACGAGGTCGCCGATCTGCACCGGCCGGTGGAAGTCGATATTGCCGACGTATGCCGTCACGCAGTAACGACCCGACCAGCCCGCGGCGCACGCGAACCCCGCCTTGTCGATCCACTCGAGGATCCGCCCACCGCTGACCGTGCCGCCCTGCCCGGCATCCGTGGGGGCAGCCATGAAGCGCAGGGTGATCTGTCCGGTGCTGGCGGTGGACGGCATACCGCCAGCGTAGGACTGCGCGCTTGGGGGACCGCGCCTGGGGGACGGCGAATGAGGGACACTGCCCGGTATGCCGCGCGCTAATGCCGCCTTCTACGAGCGGGACGTCCACGACGTCGCCCGCCGCCTGCTCGGGGCTCGGGTGGCTCACTCCGGCGTCACCGTGCGGCTCACCGAGGTCGAGGCGTATGCCGGGATCGGAGACCCGGGGTCGCACGGCTTTCGCGGTCCGACCCCACGCACCCAGGTGCTCTTCGGTCCGCCCGGCGGCCTGTACGTCTACTTCACCTATGGGATGCACTGGTGCGCCAACCTCGTCACCGGCCCGGAGGGCGGCGGCGGAGCGGTGCTCCTGCGGGCCGGTGAGGTCATCGACGGTGCAGCGGTTGCTGCCGAGCGGCGAGCGGGAGTGAGGCCGCGGGACTGGGCGCGCGGCCCGGCCAGGCTGGCCCGGTGCCTGGCCCTCACCGGTGCCCAGAACGGCATCGACACCCTTGCTGCCGATGCGCCGTTCGTCGTCGAGTTGGCGGACCCGCTCGACTCAGGGCTCATCCGGCAGGGGCCACGGGTCGGGGTGAGCGGGCCGGGAGGCGACGGAACGGCATACCCGTGGCGCTACTGGATCGACGGGGACCCGACCGTCTCCGTCTACCGCCCCGGGAAGGTGGGCAGGGCACCGACTCCGGACTGACCTCGCTCGGCTCGAGCACCGGCGGGTGTGCCACGCGAGGCGGCACACGGCATACCCGTTGGCATTGCAGGTATGCCGTGCGGCAGGCTTGACCCCGGCCCCGCGCGGCGGGGTGATATCGCAGGCGAAAGGGACGCATACCGTGAACGACATCCTCGACGAGCTGCAGTGGCGCGGATCGGTGGCCTTGACCACCGACGAGACCGCGCTGCGGGAGGCACTCGCGAGCGGACCGATCACGGCCTATTGCGGCTTCGACCCGACCGCGCCGTCACTGCACTTCGGCAACCTCGTGCAGCTGATCGTGCTGCGGCGCCTGCAGCGGGCCGGCCACCGGGTCATCTGCCTGGTGGGTGGTTCCACCGGTCTCATCGGCGACCCGAAGCCGACCTCGGAGCGGGTGCTCAAGACCAAGGACGAGGCGGCCGCCAATGTGGCGCGGATCAAGGAGTTGGTGCGCCCGTTCCTCGACTTCGACGGCACCGACCCGGCGTGTGAGCATCCAGCGATCCTCGTCAACAATCTCGACTGGACCGAGCCGATGTCGGCGCTGGACTTCCTGCGCGACATCGGCAAGCACTTCCGGGTCAACCAGATGGTCCGCAAGGAGGCGGTGGCCCGGCGGTTGGACAGCCAGGAGGGGATCTCCTACACCGAGTTCAGCTACCAACTGCTGCAGGCGCTGGACTTCCTCGAGCTTTTCCGGGCCCACGGTTGCACTCTGCAGACCGGCGGCTCCGACCAGTGGGGCAACCTCACCGCCGGGGTCGATCTCATCCATCGCGTCGAGGGCGTCGGGGTGCACGCGCTCGCGACCCCGCTGCTCACCGACGCCTCGGGATCGAAGTTCGGCAAGTCGGAGGGCAATGCCATCTGGCTCTCGGCCGACATGACCAGCCCGTACGCCCTCTACCAGTACTTCCTCAACGTCGAGGATGCCTCGGTGGTCGCGCTCCTGCGGGTGTTCACCGACCTGGACCGCGACGAGATCGCCGAGTTCGAGCGGCAGGTCCAGCAGGAGCCGTTCCGACGCGCCGCCCAGAAGGAGCTGGCGTCCTTCATCACGACCTTGGCGCACGGCGCGACCGCCACGGCGAGTGTGCAGGCAGCCTCCGAGGCGATCTTCGGCAAGGGAGATCTGGGCGCGCTCGATGCCGGCACCTGGCGTGATGCCTCCGCGGAACTGCCGCACGGGGAGGTGCCGGTGGGGGCGAGCGTCGTCGACGCATTGGTCGCTACAGGCTTGGCCGAGTCGCGCAACGGTGCGCGTCGGCTGGTCGCCGACGGCGGTGTATCGGTCAACAACGTCAAGGTCTCCGACCCCGAGACAGTCCTCACAACCGAGGACTTCTTGCACGGGTATGCCGTCCTGCTGCGTCGCGGTCGCAAGGCGCAGGCCGCAGCCCGACTCGCGGGGTGACCCATACCCCTGGGCTGCAAGGCAGTTCGCGTCCTGGCCGGACACACATCGTGGCCGCGGCCAGCGCGAAAAGCACCCGATTTGGAGATCCCGGCGGCCCGGGCTATGGTTCTCATCCGTCAGCCCGACAGGGAGGAACGGACACCCGCGGCAACGCGAGATGGCCGGTCCCGAGGACTGACTCCCACCACCTGCACCGGTCCGCCGGCGCGGTTTGCACGGCCAGAACGGCCGGCAAACGCTCCGAAAAACTCTGGTAGAGTGGTGAACCCCGCAGAGAGCCAAGCGCGCTGACGCCGGTCGCCACATGTCCCACTGGACGCCGCGGCACGGATTTGACGCCCAAGATGGACGCGGATAAGATTGAAGGGTTGCCCCAAAGCCAGGCCGCGAGAGCGGCGCAACTGCGGTGTGCGTCCGAACCTTGAGAACTCAACAGCGTGCCAAAAATCGATGCCAATAACCTCGTCTCGAGGTCGGCTCCATGTGTGACGACGTCCCACATGGCCGATCGCGAACGAAAATCCTTTGGTTGACAATGAATAACACGAGCAGCTTCGGCAGCTCGGCTAGTTGTTCTTGCTCAGTCAGTGAAACAACCCTTCGTGGGTAACAGTTTCCACGGATTGTCCGTGGAGCAAAACATCAACGGAGAGTTTGATCCTGGCTCAGGACGAACGCTGGCGGCGTGCTTAACACATGCAAGTCGAACGGTGACGAGGAGCTTGCTCCTC
>Ga0116175_1001256_pt1 | contig 16453 bp, 16 predicted proteins | sample AD_UKC125_MetaG_FD_89802 | JGI IMG/M metagenome (GOLD analysis project Ga0116175, IMG submission 89802) | Active sludge microbial communities of municipal wastewater-treating anaerobic digesters from USA - AD_UKC125_MetaG | ecosystem: Engineered > Bioreactor > Anaerobic > Digestate | place: USA... | reverse complement strand
CCGACGCGTTTGGCGGGAAGCTCATTGTGGGGCAAATTCTTGCATTGCGACCTTTCGTTCGTATAATCCCTGACTCTGCCGGGTTCTGCAACCAGGCAAGCATTCCGGGAGTAGGGATGAAGGGTATCTTGAGTCTGCTGGCGAAAGCAAAGCTGATTGAGCTTTCGGAAGACGAACAACTGGCCGCCTCTGAGGAGCGCCCGGCGGCGGTGCCGGACGCGCCCGCTGCGCCACCTGCCGAGGTCGCCGAGACCCGCAGGCACGCAGCGGGGACTGCCGCCGCCGCGCCCGACCTGCCGTCGCTGGCCGACGCCTGTGCCGACCTCGACGGCGCGACCTTCAGCGATCTCTTCGCGTCGGCCGGTGTACCCACATCGCCGTATCCGGCCGAGAAGCTGCTGCGCCTGCTGGACGGTCTGCGGGCGATGGACGCCGGCACGCGCAAGTCCGCCGTCCTGGCGATGGATGCCGCCGACGACAACTGGCAGATTGACGATTGCGTACGCGACGCCGATCTCAAGATTGCGGCGCTCGAGGAGCACAAGCGTCGCTTGGCGGCGCAGTTGCAGGAGCGCGAGCGGCAGTCGGGCGAACTCGTGAACCAGATCAAAGTGGTACTTGACGAAGCGAGCGCGGCGATTCGCCAGCAGATTTCCGAACTCGAGCAGTTGCTCGAACGCGAGGTCACGCGTGCGGCTCAGGAAACGACCAGCGTCGAAGCCGGTTTGCGCGCCGCACGCGAGGCTACCGCGCGCGAGGCCCGCCGCATGGATGCCGAGATCGAGCGCCTGCGCGAAATTCCCAACACTTTCAAGGCGCCTGGCGCTGCACACTGAAGTCCCGAGCAAGGAGAAGATCACATGGCTCAACTCACGCCGCTGGCCAAGGGGCTGATTACCGTCATCGTTCTGGGCGTGGCCGGTTCGCTGGCCTGGAATTTCGGGCTCAAGGAGCGCTTTGGCGGTGGCGAACCATCGTTGCCGAAGCCGGCAGCGTCGGCCCCCGAGGCAGCGGCCAAGGGCAAGTCGCCGCCGGCCACACCGTCGAAAACTTCGACCGTGGAAGACAAGAATGCGCCGCTCGGTAGCGCCGCTAATCCGCTGAAGGTCAGTCTGGTCAGCTTTCATGGTTACGCACCGGCGCTGGTGGCCAACGGCAACGATCTGAACACGCAGCCGGGTTCGATTTACGGCAAACAGGGCGTCAATGTGCGCTTCGTCATCCAGGACGACATTCCGACGCTGGCCACCGTCTTCGAGTCCGGTGCCGCCCAGTGCGCCTGGCGGACCTCGGATTTCTGGGCACAGGAGCAGCCCAACCTGCGCAACGCCGGTCTCGACGGCAAGGCGGTGATGATCGTCGACAACACCCAGGGTGGCGACGCGGTGATTGCCCGCGATGCGTCGGTAAAGGCCGTCGAGGATCTGGCCGGTCGCTCGGTCGCGCTGCTCCAGTTCACCCCCTCGCATGGGATGCTGATCGACGCCCTAGACAATTCCTCGCTGACCGCGCGCAAGAAGGACAGCGTCAAGATGGTGTTCATCAACGCCGAGGAGGGGACAGCCGGCGTACGCGCCGCGCTCGAATCCGGTGCCGTCGATGCGGCGGTGCTGTGGGACCCGGATCTCGCGCTGGCCCTGCGCAACGTCAAGGGGGCGCACGTCGTCTACTCGACCAAGACCGCGACCAACCTGATCTTTGACGTGATGGTCTGCGACTCGCGCTTGCTGGCCAGGCCGGAAGGGCAGGCGGTGGTGCAGAAGTTTGTCGCCGGCTGGATGGACGGCGTGCAGGCGGCACGCAGCAACCCGGACAACGCCGTGGAGGCGCTGGTCAGGACGCAGGAATTCTTCAAGTTGCTGGCCGACAAGGAAGGCCGGCCGTTCGTCAAGAGCCTGTTCGCCAACCTGGTGTGGACCGGTGTCGAGGAAAACGCGCGCATTCTCGGTCTGGTCGGCGGTACCAATCACTACGAACGGGTTTACAAGCGCTTCGACGAGATCTATCGCAAGGCCGGGGCGTTGGCGAATCCGAAGTCGCCGGTGATCGCGCCGCAGGACAGCTTCGACTATCGCTTCATCAAGTCCATGCTCGGGGAAAACAAGGCGGCAGCGGACGCCGCCGCCAAGCCGCAGAGCACCTTCACGCAGTCGGCGCTAAAGGAAGCGACACAGCAGGAAGCGATGGTGACCAAGCCGGTCACGGTGGGTTTTGCCTCGGGTAGCGCCGAATTGACCAAGCGCGCGCAGAAGACGGTCGATACCGAGATGGTGCCGTTCATCGAAAACAACGGCAAGGCCTACTTCGAGGTCAGCGGCAATTCCGATTCGACCGGGACTCGCGAGGTGAATCTTCGCCTGTCGGCGGCGCGCGCGCGGGCGGTGGTCGATTATCTGGTGACGCAGTGGGAGTTTCCTCGCGAACGTTTCAAGATCGTCGGCAATGGACCGGATCGACCGCTTTGTGTCGAGGCCAACGCCGCCGGCGAGGGGCTGTCGGCCGAGGACTGCCGGGCGATGAACCGGACCACCCGGGTGGCCGTTTTCGGCGGCCGCTGAACCCGAGCCGCCAGTCTGCCCATCCGATGACCGAATTCTGGAACCCCTACGCGCCGCTGGACAGCCGGCGCCGGCGCCTGCTTGGTGTCGGCGCGGCCCTGACAGTGCTGCTGCTGTGGAGCGTCGTCGCCGCATCGGGACTGGTCAGCTCGACCAAGCTGCCGGCGCCCTGGGAAGTGTTGGCGGCGCTGTCGTACCTGAGCTGGCATGACGGCGGCAGCATGTTGTTCACCGCCACCCTGTGGTCGGTCGGTCGCCTGTTGGTCGCCGGCGTGCTGGTGATCAGCATCGGCATTCCGATCGGCATCGTCATGGGCGCGGCACCGCAGGTGAACGCTGCCCTTTCACCGTTGGTCGATCCCTTCCGTTCCGCTCCGGTGGTGGCGCTGCTGCCGATCCTGGTGATGTGGCTGGGCATCGGCGAGACGATGAAGATCGCCTTCCTGTTCATCGGCGCTGTAGTGTACCTGATCCCGATGGTGCGCGACGCCATCCAGGCGGTGCCGCAGAGTTACTGGATCGGCGCCCGCGACCTCGGCGCCACGCCTTGGGAATGTATCCACCGGGCGGTCATCCCGATGGCCATGCCGCGCATCGCCGATGCCGTCATCGTCGCCTTCTCGGTGATGTGGACCTACATCACCGTCGCCGAATACGTCAATGCGCGCGAAGGGCTCGGGCAGTTGATCCAGAATGCGCGGCGTTTCAGCGCCTGGGATCAGGTCTTTGCCGGCATCATGGTGATCATCGCCCTGGCCCTGGCCACCTATCAACTGATGGTCTGGCTCAAGCGCCGCCTGTATCCCTGGGAGACGCAGCTATGAACCTGGAGGCCGCGAAACCCGTGGCGGCGGCTTCCGCAGCGGCGGCAAAGCCCGTCGCGGTGGTCATCAAGGACATCGTCCAGGAGTACCCGGCGCCTGGCGGGGGCGTCACGCGCGTCATCGACAAGGTTTCGCTGAGCTTCGACCAGCCCGGCATCAACATGTTGCTTGGCCCGTCGGGCTGCGGCAAGAGCACCATCCTGCACATGCTCGGCGGCGTGCGGCCGATGGGCGTCGACACCCCGACGGCGGGCAGCGTGCTGATCGACGGGGTCGAATGCCACGCGCCGCACGACGACGCGGTGATGGTTTTTCAACGCTATGCCAACCGACCGGACCTGTCGGTTTTCGACAACGTCGCGTTTCCGTTTCGCCTCAAGCTCTGGCGTTCGCAGGTGCCGGAAGTGGATTGGCGGCAACGCGTCGCCGACATCCTCAAAGCGGTCGGGCTCTCGGACAAGGTCGGCCTGCGGCCGGCGCAGCTCTCGGGCGGACAGAACCAGCGCGTGGCGTTGGCGCGGGCGCTGGTCCTGCGGCCGCGCATTCTGTTGATGGACGAACCCTTCGGGGCGCTCGACGCGCAGACCCGCGAGGAAATGCAGCAGTTGCTGATCGGCCTGTACCAGGACTGGCCGTGCCTGGTCGTCTTCGTGACGCACGACGTCACCGAAGCACTGATGCTCGGTGACCGCGTCATTGTCCTGTCCACACAGCCGGCGCGCGTCGCCGACGATTTCCTGATCGACGAAGCGCGTCCGCGGTCGGCCGCCTGGCAGCGCTCGCGCGAGGCGCAGGCGCTCGAGGAACGCATCCTCAATCAACTGCACCAGGCCAGTCCCGGCAGGGGCCAGGTCCGGGTTACGGTCTAGGCATGGAAGCGGCCAAGCCCTCCTACGTCAGGGAGGTTCTGACCAGTCAGACCAACCTGTACGCGGGTCTCGGGTCGCTGGCCCTTGGCGTCGTGCTGTCGATTCCGTTTGGCTTCGGCATCGGCGCCCTGCCGCTGATCGCCTTTGCCGCCGGCGACATCCTTGCGGCCTTGCACATCCCGTCGCTGCCGACCTTCCGCGACAAGGTCGACCGTCGCTGGCGGGCGCGCTCCCGGCAGGCCTCGCGCGAGCAGTTGATGCAGGAGATTCAGAAAAGGGCCGGCAAGCGCGCACTTCCCGCGGCGACGCTGCGCACTTATCAGCGCATGTACGAGCGCGTGCAGTCACTGTACCAGCGGGCAGAAACCGGGCATGGCCGTCTCGCCTACCGGGACGTCGAGCAACTGGACGACGTCTCTCTCGAATATCTGGCGCTGTGGCTGGCGCTGCTGGTCATGGACGACCGTGCCGAATCGGTCAATCTGCGCGAGGTCGAGACCCAGGTCGCGGCTCTGGAACGGGAGTTGGCGGCGCCGCGTCCCGGTACCGACCTGCGTCAGTTGCAGAAGGCCCGCGCCGATTACCTGGCCGTCATCGAGCGGCACAACCGCATGCTGAGTCGGCGGCGGGCGCTCGAAGCGGCGATGCTGTCGATGCCGGACCAACTGGACGAGATTTACCAGACGATCATGACCCTGCCGGTGAGCGAGGAGGTCGGGACGCGACTCGAAGAGGCGATCGGCAAGCTGCGGCTGCAGGAAGACATCGAGGCCGACCTGGCCAGCGATCTCGCCGAAGCCGTACCGGGCGTGGCAATGCCGACCGCGGCGGCGGTTGGGCGGCAGCGGCGCCTGGTGGCGGTGGGCAGTTCCGGCCGTGCCGGTTAACCGACCGCGACCAGGGTGGTCGACGATTGACCGATGCGCAGCATCATTGGGTAACTCAGGAACGGCCGGTTGACCGGCTCACGAAAGGAAGAAGGCGATGGCTGACATCAATTTTATGGGGCGCCTGTCCAACCTCTGGTCGGGTTTTGTCTCGCTGTGGATCACCGATGTCGAAAAGCGGCATCCCGAGATCGCTTACCAGAATGCCATCGACTCGATGATCGAGAAGTACGGCAAGTTGAAGAGCGCGACGGCGGCGATCATGCGTCGGCGCGAGGAAATCTCGGCACGTCTGGAAAGCGAACGTGGCGAACTGGCGGCGATCTCCGCCGACCTCAATGCGGCGCTGGCCACCGGTCAGGATGAACTCGGCATCGTTCTGATTCAGAAGAAGAACGCGCTTGAGGCCAGCACCAGGGCGCTGGAGCAGGAAATGGAGCAGGCGCGCGCCGACGCGCAGGAGGCGAAGGATTCGTTGATCCAGGTCAAGGCCGAGATTCAGAAGCTGAAGGACGAGAAGGACCGCATGCTGGCACAGATGCTCAGCGCGCAGGCGCGTCTGAAGATTCAGAACCAGCTCGAAGGCCTGTCGGTCGATGCCGAAGTCAGGGCGCTCGACAACGTTCGCGAGCACATCAAGAACACCGTCGCCGAGGCCAGGATGGGCAGCGAACTGCGCGACTCCGATCTCGACGTCAAGCTCGCCAAGCTGCGGCAGAGCAGCGGCGCGATCACCGCCCGCCAGCAACTTGAGGAAATGAAACGCGCGCGCAACGTGCAGACCGATGCCACCGGCAAGGCGATGTGATGCGTGACGTGTCACGCTGCCGGGCTGGAGGGTGTCGGTGAATTCCGAGAGCGGCGGCCGGCCAGCCCTGCCGGCCTGGGCCGAGAACCTGCGCCAGAAGTACCTGGCCGGCGAGGCGTCGGTATTCGTGCTCTATCGCAACGTTTTCGACCGCTATCAGGTCGGCGAACGCTATTACACGCTGCTGCCCTTCCTTAGCGAGGTACTGCTCAAGGACAACAAGCAGCGCATCTTCGAACTCAGCATCGATCGCGGCGTACGGGTAATCCAGGGTGGCGGCAGCGACGAGAAGGCGGAACTCTACCGCCATCTCGAAGGCAAGGGTCTCGCCGGGATCTTCGAGTCGCTCGAACGTCAGATGCGCGAGCAGCGCTCCAGCGCGCTGCTGATTCCCTATGCGGGGACCATTTTCCCCGCCGCCGAACTGCACTTTCTCTCGCTTGAGGAGCGTGGCGCGTTCACCGCATTGCACCGCTGGTCGCTCGACGAAGAGTTTGCCGACCGTGACAATGTCGTCATCCTGGTCAGCGAATCGCTGGCCGATCTCAGCCCGGCACTGCTGACGCATCCGCGCGTGCTGGCCATCGAGGTGCCGATGCCGGAGCGGGCCGGCCGGCTCGCGGCGATCCGCCACTACGCGCCAGCGATGAAGGCCGCGGAAGCCGAGCAACTTGCCGACCAGACCGCGGGTCTGCGCCTGCTGCAACTGGCGAGCATCGTCGCCAGCGAAGCGCCGCAGGGCATGAGTCAAGCGCAGCGGCGGACATTGATCTCCGGTTTGCTGCAAGGCAGCCCGCAGGCTGCCGAGCGCGCCGAAAAGCTGGCCGCGATCACTGCCGGCATGACCCCTGCCGAGATCCGGCAACTCGTCGATCCGACGCGCGCGCTGCCCGATAACGGCGACCCGGCGAGCGAAATGATGGCGGTCGTGCGGCAGCGCAAGCGCGAGTTGATCGAAAAGGAGTGCGCCGGTCTGATCGAGTTCATCGAACCGCGGCACGGCCTGGACAGCGTCGGCGGTAACGCGCACATCAAGGGTGAGCTACTCGACATCGCGCGCCTGATCGTCAGTGGCGAGCGCGCGCGCGCGCCGATGGGACTGCTCGCGGTGGGGCCGATGGGCGCCGGCAAGACCTTCGTGATCAAGGCCTTCCTCAAGGAGGCGGGGTTGTCCGGCATCGCCCTGAAAAACTTCCGCTCGAAGTGGGTCGGCTCGACCGAGGCCAATCTCGAACGTGTCCTGGCGACCGTCAAGGCCATGGGGCCGATCGCTCTGGTCATCGACGAAGGCGACCGCAGCTTCGGCAGGCAGGGTGACGATTCCGACGGGGGAACGAGTTCGCGCGTTATCGCCCGTCTCAAGGAATTCATGTCTGATCCCGAGAATCGCGGCCAGGTGCTGTTCATCCTGATGACCAACCGCCCCGACAAGCTCGATACCGACATCAAACGCCCCGGTCGCCTCGATCGCAAGATTCCCTTCTTCTACGCCGAGAGCGCCGGCGAACGCGCAGCCGTCGTCAGCGCCGTTTTTCAGCGCTACCGGGTGCCTGTCGATCTTTCGGAAGACGGCCTGCTCGTCGCCTGCGAACCCCTCGAAGGCTATTCGAACGCCGACCTCGAAGCCGTTGCCTTGCTCGCCGCCGAGTTTGCCGAGCGTGCGCTACGGACCGACGAGGCTCCGGGCGGTGCCGACCCGCGGGCGAGGGAGGCGCCATCGCCGGTCGTCAGTCCGGAGATTCTCGCGCGGGCCATCGAGGACTTCATGCCCCCACAGGAAACGACCATGGTGCGCTACATGGAAATGCTCGCGGTGGCCGAGACCTCGCGACGCTCGCTGCTGCCACAACGCTTCCGATCGCTGTCCGCGCGCGCGGTGCAGGAACAACTCGCCGAACTGCGACGCCAGATCCACTCTTGAAGGAGTTCGTATGTTTCCTCTGCTGCAAGATGTATCCCTCAATGCCGACCAGAGCGTTGCCGCCACCCGCCTGCTGTTGCGCATCGCGCATGTCGATGGCGCGAAGACCGCCGAGGAAGTGGCGCTGATCCGTCTGTTTTACGACAGCGGTCGCCATGGGAGCGCCGGCTGGCCGGCTTTCGAGACTCTGGAAGAAGACGGACGGGGCGGTGACTTGACCCGGACCTTTGGTGAAGCCGCCCAGCGCGATCTGGTGCTTGCCACCTGTCTGATGGTGGCCTACGCCGATGGAACCCTGACCGGCGAGGAACTGGCGGCAGTGCGAGCGGTGGCCGACGACATCGGCGCCCCGTCGGCCCGCGTCGATGAGTTGCTCGCCCTGGTCAGGGATTACATGCTCGCGCACCTGGCCAGGTTACCCGATGCCGGCTCGGTGGCTGTGGTGGCGCGCGAACTCGGCTGAAGTGCATCTCCAGGCGAAAGTGCATCACCAGGCGAGCGTGGCGCGGGTTTGTCGATACCTTGGCCGGATCGTTCGGGTTGATCATGGCTGGCCGGGAAGACATTTCCCGGAACGGAAAACAGCTTGCACCCACTGTACCTGAAGGCTGCTGCCGGCGTGTTGGCGGTCGGCACACTTGCCGTCGCGCAGGCGCAGGAGATCGAGCCGCGCGCCTACTCGAACGCGCCGATCGGTGTGAACTTCGTGATTGCGGGCTACGCCTATACGCAAGGCGCGGTGCCCTTCGACGCCTCGCTGCCCGTCAAGAACGCGCAACTCAAGACGTCCAATGCGGTTCTTGCCTATGCGCGGGTGTTCGACGTGTGGGGCCAGTCGGGCAAGTTCGATGCCATCGTGCCATACACCGGGCTCTCGGGAACGGCCGAGGTCGCGGGGCAACCGTTCGAGCGCAATGTTACGGGTTTTGCCGATCCACGCTTCCGGTTGTCGGTCAACCTGTACGGGGCGCCGGCGCTGACATTGCGAGAGTTCCGGAATTTCGAGCAGGACCTGATCATCGGCGCAAGCCTGCAGGTGTCGGTGCCGGCGAGCCAGTACGACTCCAGCCGGGTGGTCAATATCGGCACCCACCGCTGGTCGTTCAGGCCAGAGGTGGGAATTTCCAAAGCCGTGGGTCCGTGGACGCTCGAATTTCAGGCCGCGGCAACGCTGTTTACCGACAACCGGGATTTCTACGGTGGCCATACGCGTTCGCAGGACCCGATCTACTCGCTGCAGGGGCATGTGATCTACGGCTTCCGCTCGGGGGTTTGGGCTTCGTTTGACGCCACCACTTTTGCCGGTGGCCGCACGACGCTCAACGGCGTGCGTGGCGATGACCGCCAGCAGAACTGGCGTGTGGGCGGCACGCTGGCGTTCCCCGTGGACGTTCACCACTCCATCAAGATCTACGCGAGCAGCGGGGTGTCGGCACGCACCGACAACAACTACGACCTCATCGGAATTGCCTGGCAGTACCGCTGGGGCGACGGGTTGTGACGCGGCAGCAAGACTTCCCAGGCAGGCGCTACGCGACAGGATAAGTCATCGACTCGGCGAGTTGGCGCACCAGGGCGCGCGTGCGACAGCCAGGAGGCAATTGCAAGTATGTCTGTACGAGAAAAACCGGGATGCCGGGATCGATCAGTTCACGAAGAAAGTGCTGTGATGGGGGAGCGAGACATTTCAGCAATGGTCAGAAGGGTCATCTCTCAACTTGCTCCCGATGATCCTTTCGAGTACGGCGACGAATAAACCCGTGGACAACCCGCACATCAGGATACCTGTCAAGCCTTCGACGGGTCCGAGCATCCGCCATGGTGTCGGCAACACCAGATCGCCGTAACCCAGCGTCGTATAGGTGACCCCAGAAAAATAGAAGGCCGACTCGGCATCGGGCAGGCACCCCGTCCCCAGATAGAACAATCCCCAGACGGCAATCTCGGTCAAGTGGATCAGGATCAGCGCCACCGCCAAGCGGACAAGCAGCCAGGCAATCGGCCAGAAGTTCGTCAGCAGCAGGGCGTGCGATTTGACCAAGGCTCTGAGCAACGCGGCAAGTCCGCCTGCATGCACCAAGACCGTGACCCCCACCAGAACACACGCGCTGAACAAATTCAGGCGCATGTCAGGGGTTGCCAGCGAGCGGCAAGCGGCTGGCGTGGCAGTTAACCGGATTCATGGTCATCAAACCTCACGGTCGGTTGCGGCGCTCTGCATGCCCAGTTTTCGTCTCGAACTCATTGATGACATCCTCCACCCTGATCCGGCGGCCGAGGTAGCCGACGTTTTCCTCCAATCCTTCGGCGCGCAGGATGTCGCGCACTGCCGCGTGTGCAGCGACCAGCCGTAGGCGAATCCCGGTCTTACACAGGCCGATCGTCAGCGAAGCGAATACCAGCGCCAGCGTTACCCTGGCGATCGCGTCGTTCGCCAGCCAATTGGTCTGGTACGTGGCGAGCCACTGCGCCCGGGAAAGGAGCGCGCTTCCTCGGTATCAGCGTCCCGGTTCATGGATTTTCCTCCACCTGCGCTTCGAGCCGTCCCTCCCTGATCGCCTTGACGAAAGCCCGGTAGTCGCGCTGATTCTGGTCGCTGTACTCGACGGCAAACTCGCAGATGGCATCGTCGAAGGTGGCATTCGAACCCATGTAGCCGGCGATCAGCGCGGCATCCCCCGAGCGCGCGTGCGCCCGTGCCAAAGCCCAGGCGCACAGCCGGCCGTAGGCGGTCAGGAGTTCGACGTCCCACCCCTCGACAATCGCGCTGATCTTGGCGTCGCGAAGCTGGCGGACATACACATCCCTGCCGTTCTTGGTGGTCGTCCAGCCCAGGAAGATGTCGCTCGCTCCCTGCATCAGGCGCTGCCCGGAAACGACCCGCTGGCCGTGATTGGCATGCAGGCTCACGCCCGCGTAGGGTTCGAGCACCGATGCCCGCGCTTCCTTGATCTGCAGGAAGATCGGGTCATTATCGGCGGCCATGAACAGGGCGACGGAGCAGACGGTGCCGACGCTGCCGACGCCGACGACCTTGATGGCCAGATCGCAGAAGCGGAAGCGGTCGAAGAGCACGCGGACGTGCTCGGGAAGGGACTCGCGGTAGCTTGCCAGGGCTTCCCGGTACTGTGTTCGCATCCCCGGCGCCTGTTCCTCGCCGGGGTGGAAGATCAGCGGCGGGCTATCCTTGATCCGGGGCTGCGCCCCTTGGTGTTCGGCGAGTTTCGGGAAGATATATTCGGCGGCGCTTTGCTGGCGGGCCTTCTGGAGCCGCTTGACAATGCGCTTCCTGACCTCCTCGCTGGGACTTTCGGCGAGCACGCGGTCGACGGTGATCGTGTCGTACCAGACGTCGAGCGCACGCATTGACGAATAGTCAGCCATCCGCTCACGGTACGCACGCGCCGTCGCCGTCGCCGCGCGTGCGGCCTCGTTTTCATGCAGGCGCAAATACTGTGCGGCGATGACGATGCTTGCGGTCAGACGCTTGAGGTCCCACTCCCAAGGGGCCGGCAGGGTTTCGTCGAGGTCATTGACATCAAAAACTATTTGCCGCTCGGGCGTGGCAAAGCCCCCGAAGTTCAGCAGATGCGCGTCGCCGCAAGCCTGTACCCGGAGTCCGGAACTTGGCGTCGACGCCAGGTCGGCGGCCATGATCGCCGCCGAGCCGCGATAGAAAGTGAACGGGGACTGGAGCATTCGCCCGAAGCGGATCGGCACGAGTTCCGGCATCCGCCCCTCGTTGGATTCGTTGAGCACTTCAACCGGATCACGCCGCTTCTTCGGCAGCTTCCATCCGCCCTGAGCCTCGCGCGACACCACCTCGCGCAGCGCGCTTCCCTGGGCACGGCGCTCTTGCGGGGACAAAACCGCCGCCTGGCTAGTCACGGTGGCGCTATCCGCTTTGTTATCAGGCTTGCCTTTGGACATCTCAAGAACCTCCCCGCTCATAAAGACACATCACACAAGCAAAGTATAGTCACCGCATATTGGCTATGCCAGTTGCTCCGGCCGTCAGCCGTCCTGCTCACGGCCAATGGCCGTGAGCGCCCGTACGTCACCGAATTCGCAAGCGCCGCGAACCTGGCCGGGGAACAGCGAGAGGACGACATGTGGTTGCGGGTGAAGTTGATAGGGCTTACGATCCCTGCTTGCAGCGACACGCGTGTGGCCAGTTCGGTGTTTGCGCGTCGGCACAGCGTAAACGCTGGTTCGAGACTGAAGATTTGGACGAAACCCTGTCAGGGGCGTGGCAGTGGGACCCCTGGCGCTCGGCCTTCGGAGCCGCCGCAGCGGATCGTGCCCTGGGTAGCGATGAGCTCGCCCCCTGTGGAGATGCCACCCATGAAATCAGACACCCCTGAATCGAGCCACGGTCTGGATCTGCGCAACGATCAGCCCGACTTCTCGCTGGTCCTGGGCGGGCCGCTCTTCCAGCTGCTGCGTCGGGCGCGCCTCGCCGACGATGCGCTGATGATGGTTCGCCAACGGATCGTCGTCATCTCGCTCTTCGCCTGGCTGCCGCTTCTGCTGCTCTCAGCGCTACAGGGGCAGGTTCTCGGCGACGATGAGAGCGTCCCTTTTCTGCTCGACGTGGACGTTCACGTCCGCTTCCTGCTGGCGATGCCGCTGTTGATCGCCGCCGAGCTGGTGGTGCATCGGCGCATCCGTTCAGTGGTCGCTTTGTTCCTGGATCGCCATCTGATTCCCGCAAGCGCCAGGGCACGCTTCGATGCCGCCATCGTTTCGGCGATGCGGCTGCGCAACTCGGTGCTCGCCGAAGTGCTGCTGATTATCCTGGTGTATGGCGTCGGTGTCCTGATCATCTGGCGTCATTACACGGCCCTCGACGCGGCCACCTGGTACGCGACAGCCAGCGCTGACGGTTCGAAGCTCTCGTTCGCCGGGATGTGGTATGGCTACGTGAGCCTGCCGGCCTTCCAGTTCCTGCTGGTCCGCTGGTATTTTCGCCTGTTCGTCTGGGTGCGCTTCCTCTGGCAGGTGTCACGCATTGAGTTGTGTCTGACGCCCCTCCATCCCGATCGCCTCGGCGGCCTGGGATTTCTTTCCAACACGGTTTATGCTTTCGCTCTGCTCGCGACCGCGCACGGCGCACTGCTTGCCGGACAGATCGCCAACCGGATCTTCTTCCTCGGCGCCGCGCTGCCGGAGTTCAAGGCCGAGATTGCCGTCATGCTCTTCTTCATGCTGTGCCTGGTCCTCGGCCCCCTGCTGGTGTTTGCTCCGCAGCTTGCGCAGGCGAAGCGGATCGGCCTGCGCGAATATGGCACACTGGCCGAGCGTTACGTACGCGAATTCGACGCGAAGTGGCTGCGTGGCGGCGCGCCTGCCGACGAACCATTCGTCGGTAGCGGCGACATCCAGTCGCTTGCCGATCTGGGCAACAGCTACGAAGTGGTACGCAGCATGCGCTCGGTACCGTTCACCAAGGAGATCCTCCTCCAGCTCACGGTCGCCACGCTGGCGCCGATCGTGCCACTCGCACTGACCATGATGTCGCTGGAAGAACTGCTGAAAACACTTTTTGGTGTGTTGTTCTAGAAAACTTCTGCGGGCGAAGGCTTAGGCCGCACTCTGGCGCAGTTGAATGATGTTGCCCTCGGGGTCACAGGCATTGCGCACAGCGAAGCCCGGCCCGGCCCAGGCTGGACCGAAGACGAAGCCGCCGAATTGTTGGGCACGTTGCGCGGCCACGTCAAGACAAGCGACGGTGAAGAACGGCTTTATGGCTTGTTCCTCGCGTGGCTCTGGCGGTGACGCAATGATGACCTCTGCAGCAAGGTGCGCCGGCATGGCATGCAAGACCAACTGGATGTCGTTGTTCTCGGCAACGACGTGCTCATTGTCCGAAGCAAGTACCCGTAGGCCCAACAGTTCTTCGTAGAACCGCGAGAGTGTTCCAAGGTTCTTGGCGTAGATGAGTACGCCAGCTTTGGCTGGACCTGGCACTGGAGTTCACCTTTTAAGCGGCCTGAGATAAGTTCTTCGACATTCAGATGACGGAATTCCTCGTGCTGCCGCCGCCGGATTGTCGAAAGACTTTTACAGCAGCGCTTAGGGATGCCGCTTCACACTGCGGTTGTGCGGCCAACGTTTGACGTGAGGGGCGGCCGGAGCCGAAGGCGAAGGGAACCGCAAGCGCAGCTTGCGGACGTCCCTCTCGACGGAATTGTTAAGCGCTCTCGGATAAGTTCTTCGAACTTTCGAGGCCCCCGGTTCAGCAAATACCTTCCTCGAAATACGAAGGACTTTTTGCTGTCCGCTTAGGCATTGCCCGCCTCGCTCTTGAGTTGCCCTCTGAGGAATATACCAGAACCGCCTTTTAGCTCACTGCGATTGAATAGCTTACCTGTGAACTGAAAATCCTCATCAATGCGAACGATGAGCAGTTGTTCGAAGTCGCCTTGACTCTTAACAAGAACATGATCACTGGCCTTCTCTGGGGAGATGGTTTTTACTTCAACTAGTTTGCCTGCAATCGTGCCATCAGAACCTTCCTTGTGTGAACCATGCCGGCAAAGGCCAAACTTAATCTCGGCGTAAATCTCCCCGAGCTCCCCCCAAATCTGTAAATACCTGCCAGTGTTTTCAAAATGGCGCGTCGCGCAATCAATTAAATCGTAAAAAATCTCCGCTTGTTCGAGCGTGCTATACGGAAACCCTTCTCTACTCTTGAATGCTATTTTCTCTTTATCTGCCGCAGGTTCTGCAAAATTGGAATCAACCCACGCTCGATCGATTTCAATGTAGTTGTACTCCCAAGGGTTATACCCACAGGCTGCGGCATCAGCTATTTGCTCCGGGCTATAGCCTTCGTTATGCATATCGTGAAGAAAATCCCAGTCACTCATACTAATTGCCTAACGTGCAAGCTCAGGGGCGCGGAGCCGGCTTGACGGCGGAGCGCCCCACTGGAGCGATTTGTTAGCACTCAACGCTTCGGCCCTCTATTGTGCGTGGTTCGGCGATCCCGCAGGGTGTCCTCGTTGTTTCTTAGGTACTGCCCCTTTCGAGCATTACCCACATAGCGACTTGAGATTTCAGTGCTTCCGGCCTTGAGATTGATAACCTCAAACTGACCTGTGTGGTTGCCTATGGATTTGACAATCACGTCGCCCGTTTTCGTCGTAAAGAGCCGCACTTCGTGTTTGTGCAAAAGCTCCCTTATCTCCGGCTTCGGGTGATCGAATTGATTCCCATAGTTCGAAGTGGCAATAGCCAGCGTCGGCCTCACCGCCTTCAGGAACGCGGAAGTAGTGAAACCATTATCGGCGCCATGATGAGCCATAATCATGACGTCGACCTCTGAGTTAATAGTGCGCGTTCTTCTGAGGTAGGATGAAATTTGTGTTGATTCAACGTCGCCAAAACTGAGGACATTGAAGCTTCCGCTTCGAAATTGCTTCACCGTAGAATTGTCATTGGCATTCTTGGCGTCAATTGTTTTGGGCCAATACATAATGTTCCGATAGCCATAGCTCGACGCGGAATCCAAACTTTCTATGTACTCCGGTGTTACCGATATCACTCGTGCCTTGGAATTATTCGTCTTGTAAGCCTTGATGATTTCCAAGCTTTCCTTACCGCAATCAGTGTGCGGCGCGTAGCCAGGGTACTCAACTTTGCTCGGTTTAAGCTTTTCAAGAATTCGTTTGACTTGAGACGGCGAACAATGGTCTTGGTCCCAGGACGTAATGTGCAAAGTGCTAATTTGCTCAACTCCGCATATCCACAACTCTTGATTAATGCTCGGTTCATTCTCCTCGCAGTAGCGACCTTCAATGAGTACAAACTTGCCGTCACTAAAATACGAATACGAAGAACCGGCCGAGCCGAGCTGGTACGCGCGAAATCTCGTATTGATTGACTGAATGGTCACGAGGAAGCTCCACCGCTATCTTTATGGAATTCGACTCTCGCAACGATGTATTGCGTCTGCTTTCGGTACGCAAACAGAAAGAGCACAAGGAGTAATGCCAGAAGAATGTAGTGCGCATGAGGCTCGATAATCGGAAAAGCAGACAAAGTCGCAGCCCAACCGCCCGTGGCTAGGGTGCAGATTAGAAGTGCAACGACACTCCTGTAGGAGTTGCTTGTTTCTAACAGGACGCCGATCTGCTCATCCTTCGCCAAAGCAGCGACGTACCTTTTGTAATCCGTAAATGTCACAAACTGAGTTTTCTTCAGCAGTGGCTCAAGCACGACTGAGCTAACACGTGAAATAACCATTCCGCAAAAGTAATAGAGAAATGCCGCTACTACTAGATCATTCTGGATCAGGGGAATGCCGAAGAACTTGTCGGCCATAAAGCAGTAGATCACTCCAGGGAACAAGTTCGTGAATATGTTGTAAGCCGATAGTTTGTCGATGACCTTGTCCATACTTTTGCCTGTATGCGTTTCGGTTTTGAGTGCTAACGAATAGCGTTTATCTGCCGCGCTGCAAGCACGCGGGCCAAACGCAGGCGCATCCGCGGCAGATAAACCTTGTTGGACTGAACCGCCGCGAGGGCAGTGCTTATGGGGATTGTAAGGCGGGTCGGCCCAAAGTCAATCGCTTGGCAT
>Ga0116175_1001255_pt1 | contig 16474 bp, 12 predicted proteins | sample AD_UKC125_MetaG_FD_89802 | JGI IMG/M metagenome (GOLD analysis project Ga0116175, IMG submission 89802) | Active sludge microbial communities of municipal wastewater-treating anaerobic digesters from USA - AD_UKC125_MetaG | ecosystem: Engineered > Bioreactor > Anaerobic > Digestate | place: USA... | reverse complement strand
GAGATTTCAGCTGTTGACTATTACTATTTTTTTCTTTATTTGCTACAATGGCTATAGTGATTGTGTTTGAAAAGGGAAAGGAGTTTTTATGAAGATTGTAGTTGCTATTGATTCTTTTAAGGGTTCAGTGAGTTCATATGAGTTAAATACTACTGTGGCAGATGTGGCTCAGGAGCTTTTGCCTGAGGCGGACCTTGAAACTTTTGCCATTTCAGATGGTGGGGAGGGGACCCTTGATGTGCTAAGAGGTGAACTCGGAGGGGAACTGAGGTCAGTTCGGACAGTCGATTTGCTGGGGAGATCGATGGAGGGGACTTACCTGTTGGTCGGCCATCAAGCCTTTATTGAATCAGCTTCTGTGGTGGGGCTGGATAAGATTTTTCCTTCTCCGAAAACTTTTGAGAAAGCCAGTTCCTATGGTTTGGGCACCCTTATTTGCGATGCGGTTAAGCAGGGGTCTGAGGAAATCTATGTGACACTTGGGGGCTCAGGCACTTCTGATGGGGGATTTGGCTTGTTGGAGAGTTTCGGTTTTGATGGAAAAATGCTGCGCTTTTCTTTTCCAGAGAATTGGGAGAAGGTCAAGTTGATTGGGCTCACGGATGTTAAGAACCCTTATGCTGGTGAAAAGGGTTTTGCCAGAGTGTTTGGAAAGCAAAAGGGAGGGAATCCGGAGCAACTGCTGCTGAAAGATCAAGCAGCAAGAGATTTTGTTGCCTTTGTTAAGGAAGAATCTGGTCTTGATTTACAGTCCATTCCAGGGACGGGAGCTGCAGGTGGATTGGGGGCTGCCCTGGTTCTTCTAGGTGGGCATTTAGAGCCTGGCTTTGCCAGGATAGCATCAATCGTTGGCTTGGAAGAGGCTATTGCGGATGCTGACTTAGTGATTACAGGCGAGGGGCGCATGGATAGTCAGAGTAGGGCTGGGAAGGTTCCTTATGGTGTCGCTCAGCTGGCCAAAAAATATGGTGTTCCAGCCATTGCTGTCTGTGGTGCTATTGCTGAGGATGCGGATTGGATATGGGATGACTTTTTATCCGTTTTTTCCATCCAAACTCGGGTCCTTCCTCTTGAAGAGGCCATGGACCCTGAAAAGACCTTGGCCAATTTGGCCTTTGTGACGCGCAATATCTTGCGGACCTATTTTAGACACTCCTAAGACCCTGAAAAGGGTCTTTCATTTTTGGAAAAAACACTTGCCTAGTTAAGTTCTTTGTGATACAATTAACTGGTTAACAAAAAAGGAGGGACAAATGAGAGACTTAGCAGTTCAGATCGATCGGGCCTTGCATGACATTGTCCTCTGCTCAGAAAACCAGTTGGAAATCTTGGTGGGAAGTTGCCAGAGCGAGGTAACGCTCACCAACACTCAAGAACACATTTTAATGTTGATTGAAAACAATTCCTACACCAGTTCTGAAATCGCCAAGCAGCTGAATGTCAGCCAGGCGGCGATCACCAAGGCCATTAAGTCCTTGATCAGCAAGGAGATGTTGGTGGGGGTCCGGGATGGAAAGGATGCCCGTGTGGTCCGCTATAGTTTGACAGACATTGCCAAGCCCATAGCGGCGGAGCATACGCACCATCATGTTCATACCCTGGCGGCTTATGAGGACTTGTTGCGGGCTTATTCAGAGGCGGAGCAGGCTGTCATTGGTCGGTTTTTGACGGATTTAGTGGGGAAAATTAAGGGATAAGATGAGATACATTACAGTAGAGGATTTGGAGTTTCATTATGATAATGAACCCGTCCTGGAAAACATCCACTATCATTTGGATAGTGGTGAGTTTGTGACCTTGACGGGTGAAAATGGGGCAGCCAAGACGACCTTGATCAAGGCTACCCTGGGGATTCTCAAGCCCAAGTATGGTAAGATTACCATTTCGGAAAAGAGTATTCGGGGGAAAAAGTTGCGGATGGCCTATCTACCCCAGCAGATTGCCTCTTTTAATGCGGGTTTTCCCAGTACCGTCTATGAATTTGTCAAATCTGGCCGCTATCCCCGCCAGGGCTGGTTTCGTCGCTTGACCAAGCATGATGAGGAGCATATCAAGGCCAGTCTGGATTCGGTAGGGATGTGGGAACATCGGGACAAGCGCCTGGGCTCCCTAAGCGGGGGGCAAAAGCAACGGGCTGTGATTGCCCGGATGTTTGCCTCTGACCCAGATATTTTTATCCTGGATGAACCGACTACTGGGATGGATAGTGGGACCAAGGAGGACTTTTACAGGCTCATGCATCACTCGGCCAAGAAGCACGGCAAGTCGGTGCTCATGATTACCCACGATCCAGAGGAATTGAAGGATTTTGCGGACCGCAATATTTACCTGGTCCGCAATCAGCACTCGCCATGGCGGTGCTTCAATGTGCATGGACAGGATCAGGAGGTGGCTCATGAATCTCTTTGATTGGAGTTTTTTGAACTATGAGTTCATGCAGCGGGCCTTTTTGGCGGTCATCGCTATGAGTCTTTTTGCGCCGATTTTGGGGGTCTTTCTCATCTTGCGGCGGCAGAGTTTGATGAGTGATACTCTGAGTCACGTTTCCCTGGCTGGTGTCGCCTTTGGTGTGGTTTTGGGGCTCTCTCCGACTCTGTCAACGATTCTGATTGTGCTGGTGGCAGCGGTCTTTTTAGAATACCTGCGGACCATTTACAAGAATTTCATGGAAATCGGAACGGCCATTTTGATGTCGACCGGTTTGGCTGTCTCCCTGATTATCATGAGTCGGGCAGGTGGCCGAAGCGGGGTCAGTTTGGAACAATACCTCTTTGGGTCTATTGTGACCATCAGCCAGGAACAGGTTCTTAGCCTCTTTGTGATTGCGGCAGTGATTTTAATCTTGACCGTCTTGTTCCTGAGGCCCATGTACATCCTAACCTTTGACGAGGATACGGCCTTTGTTGACGGTCTGCCAGTGCGGGCCATGTCCATTGCCTTTAATATGGTGACAGGTGTGGCCATTGCTTTGATGATTCCGGCTGCGGGTGCCCTTTTGGTATCGACCATCATGGTCCTACCGGCCTCGATTGCGCTGCGCATCGGAAAAAGTTTTCGAACGGTTATCCTGATTGGGATGGCCATAGGATTTGTGGGGATGTTGGCTGGTTTGATAGTCTCTTATTATGGGGAAACACCGGCCAGTGCCAGTATAACATTGCTCTTTATCGGCATTTTCCTTTTGGTCAATGCCATCTATAAATTGAAAAAATAGGAGGAAATATGAAAAAGTTAATGAAGTTGGGTCTGGGCTTGTCTGTTTTGGCCCTTGCGGCCTGTACAAATAGTGGGGCGAGTCAACAGGATGACCAGATTGATATCGTCACCACCTTTTATCCTGTCTATGAATTTACCAAGCAGGTGGCTGGTGATGAGGCCAATGTGGAGCTGATGATTCCAGCTGGGACAGAAGTCCATGGTTTTGAACCGTCCGCTAAAAATGTAGCCAGTGTTCAAGAAGCCGATGTCTTCGTTTATGAGAATGAGAACATGGAAATTTGGGTACCAGAATTACTGGAATCGGTGGATACGGACCAGGTGAGTGTGATTAAGGCGACGGAAGGCATGTTGTTGCTGCCTGGCGGCGAGGAGGAAGAAGGCCACGATCATGAGGAGGAAGGCCACAGTCATGCCTTTGACCCGCATGTCTGGCTCTCTCCTGAGCGCTCCATCAAACTGGTTGAGACCATTCGTGATGGTCTGGTAGAAAAATATCCAGATAAAAAAGCTGCCTTCGAGGAAAATGCAGCAGCCTATATTGAAAAGTTGCAGGCCTTGGATAAGGAGTATAAGGATACCCTTTCTGCAGCCCAGCAAAAATACTTTGTGACCCAGCATACAGCATTTGCTTATCTTGCTTTGGATTATGGTTTGAAACAGGTTTCCATTACCGGTGTTTCTGCTGATGAGGATCCAACAGCCGCTCGCTTGGCGGAATTGACCGAATACATTAAGCAGTACGGTATCAAGTATATTTATTTTGAAGAAAATACCTCCAAGTCTCTGGCTGAAACCCTGGCCAAGGAAGCAGGTGTCAGCCTGGAAGTTCTCAATCCGCTGGAAAGTTTGACCGACGAAGCCATGAAAGAGGGGGCAGATTACATCTCTGTCATGCAGGACAACCTCAAGGCTTTGGAGAAGACTACTAGTCAGCCAGGTGTAGAAATTCTACCAGAGGAAGGCGAAGCTGCGAAGACTGTATACCAAGGTTACTTTGAAGACAGCGCGGTAAAAGATAGAAGCCTATCTGACTATGCCGGTGACTGGCAGTCGGTTTACCCCTACTTGCTGGACGGAACTCTGGATCAGGTTTGGGACTACAAGGCCAAGTTGACAGGGGCTATGACAGCAGAAGAATACAAGGCTTACTACGACACGGGCTATCAGACTGATGTTGACCAAATCAAGATTGATGATCAGACCATGGAATTTGTTGTGGATGGTCAATCCCACAAATATACCTACAAGTATGTGGGTTACAAGATTTTGACCTACAAGAAGGGTAATCGAGGGGTTCGCTACTTGTTTGAAGCGACAGATGCGGATGCAGGAAACTACAAGTATGTGCAATTTAGTGACCACAATATCGCACCAGTGAAAACAGGACATTTCCATATTTTCTTCGGTGGGGAAAGCCAGGAAAAACTCCTTGAGGAGATGGAAAACTGGCCAACCTATTACCCAGTAGGTTTGACTGGTATGGAAATTGCGCAAGAAATGTTGGCCCATTAATCATAATAGAGAAGCGTCGAAATATTCGGCGTTTTTTCTTGACAAAAAATGTTTACAAATGTAAACTTTAATCAAGAAAGAAAAGGAGGTCCGCAGATGGAACATCCCATTTCGGGAGCAGAATGGCAGGTTATGCGGGTCTTGTGGGCCCATCCTGGCCCCACTTCTCAGTTTATCATTCAAGCTCTTCAGGATGGCTTTGACTGGCAACCAGCTACGGTAAAGACCCTCCTGGGCCGGCTTCGAAAGAAACACTATTTGAGAATGGAAAAGGTGGGGACCAAGTACCACTACTGGCCCTTGTTGGCTGAGGAGGACCATCTGCGCTTGCAGCTCCAGGCCATTTTGGATAATTCTTGCTCGACAAAGAATGCCGACCTGGTGGTCAGCCTCTTGGAGCAGGGAAGTTTCTCTCAATCAGACTTGCAGATGCTTCAGCAAGCCATTGCTAGTCAGCTGAAAGATGCCCCTGAAAGTCTGAATTGTCACTGTTTGCCAGGTCAATGTACCTGCGGTCACCATCATTAGGAGGAAAAAGATGAAACAAATCGTTGAAGTTGAAAACATGTCTTGTCAAAACTGTGTTAAGCATGTCACTGCTCATTTCTTAGGATTGGAAGGAGTATCTGACGTTGCTATCAACCTGGACACCAAGGAAGCAACGGTGATAACGGATGTCTTGTACAGCCTGGATGATTATCAGGCTAGCTTAGACGATACAGTCTACAAGGCAGTCGCCATAAAAGCATAAAAGATGGGCCAGATGGCTCATCTTTTTAGTTCTTTTAGAAAATCTTCGATGGGTAGGGGAAGCTCCTGGATGTCGATTTGATCCCAAAAGGCATCCCCTTTGAGACGAGGAATCAGATGGATATGAAAATGGGTACCGTCATCCATCAGGTCCTTGTCATTGCTGGCAATGGTGACACCGTCAATGGGTAGGCATTCTTCCAAGAGTCCAACCAGATGGGCCTGGGTTTCAACCAGTTCATGGAGGATTGGGAGCGGCAGTTGGCTGATACTGGTATAGTGATCCTTGCTGATGAGAAGGAGGTGGCCAGTTTGAATCGGGTTGATATCAAAGACCAGCTTGAAATGCTCTGTTTGATAGAGAAGAGCTTGTTCTGAAATATGATGGCAAAAAATACAGGTTTTCATCGTTTTCCCTTTCAACCTATGATAAACTATTATAGACTAAAAAAATATTTTTAGGAATGATTTGCAAATCTGCTTTTTTTCAAAACGATTTGCGAATAAATAGGTGAGAGAAAAAAAGGAGATAAATATGAAAAAAAGAAAAATGGCTAGATTCTTGTTAACGGTAGGCATTGTGGTGATTCTCGGTTTGCTAGTTCTGACAAGTTGTATCATAGGAATGGCAACTGGCAGCAGTAAAGGACAGGCTCAGAGTCCTAGCTCTAGTCAGGAGGTGACAAGTACCGGCAGCTTGATGGAGGCTGTGACCACCCAGACTCAAGTAGCAGCTTCTTCAACAACTCTACCGGTCACTGTGGCAGAAACTCCTACTGAAAAACCAGCAACCACGAGTGGCATGCAGCTGACTCAACTGACAACTGGAGATTTTTCCAGCATAGATGGTGTCTGGGTCAATGGCTATGGGCAAACCTTGACCTTCGGTCCGTCAGGTCTGATTGATGGTAGGGGGACCGTTCAGGATGTGAAGGGAACTAGCTGGGAAACGGTTAGAGGTTACCTCGTGACAGAGAACATTGGTGGGGGTGTCTTGGAATTTTTACCAGTAGGCACTGTTTTCCCTGACCATACCTACCCTGGAGAAAATGGGGAAGAAGTGAGAATAAAAGATGCCTCAGATTCACAGCAGGAGCGGATTTGGCTTGGCCACGACTTTGCTCAGATTGGTGACAATGGGAGCTTTTTCTACCGTAGAAATTAAAATACGAGCCTGGGCTCGTATTTTTTAGTAGGTTAAAACAAAGTATTTTTTCTTACCGCGACGGATAACGGTCAATTCACCATCAATCTTGTCACTGTCGGCTAGGTTATAATCCAGATCCTGCACGCGTTCGCCATTGACATAGATGGCTCCGTTTTGGATATCCTCTCTGGCCTGGCGTTTGGAATTGACAACACCTGAAGTGACCAGCAACTCAACAATATTTTGGTCATCTTCTGCTTGTACGGCGTAGTTTGGTACATTGCTGAGGCCTTGCTTGAGCTCTGTGGCAGAAAGGTTTTTGATGTTTCCGGCAAAGAGTTGCTCGGTGATGTTGAGGGCTTGGTGATAAGCTTCTTCACCGTGAACAAGAGTCACCACCTCCTTGGCCAAGATTTTTTGGGCCAAACGTTCATGACGGGCTGCGTCGAATGCGTTTTCGATTTCGGCAATCTCGTCAAGTGACAAGAAAGTGAAGATTTTCAGGAAACGAACCGCATCCTCATCCATGACATTGAGCCAAAATTGGTACATTTCGTAGGGTGAGGTCTTGTCCGCATCCAACCAAACAGCATTGCCTTCGGATTTGCCAAATTTTTTGCCGGTTGAATCGGTGATGAGGGGAACAGTCATGACATGACCGGTCTTGTCTGCCTTGCGGCGCAGCAATTCCGTACCCGCAGTCATGTTGCCCCATTGGTCTGAACCGCCGATTTGCAAGGTCACATTGTGCTTGTCATTGAGCTCGTAGAAGTCGTAGCCCTGCATGATCTGGTAGGCGAACTCGGTGTAGGAAATTCCGGTTTCAATCCGTTTTTTGACAGATTCCTTGCTCATCATGTAGTTGACGGTGAAGTATTTACCAACATCCCGCAGGAAATCGATAAAGCTGATGCCGGAGAACCAGTCGTAGTTGTTGACCATTTGGGCCTTGTTGTCACCATTTTCAAAGTCTAAGAAACGGGAGAGTTGGCCTTGGATTTTGGTGACCCAGCCGTCCACAGTATCCTTGGTTTGGAGGCTGCGCTCCGCATCCTTAAAGGACGGATCACCAATCAAACCAGTTGCTCCGCCAACCAGAGCGTATGGTTTGTGGCCAGCCAGTTGCAGGTGGCGCATGACGAGGATAGGAACCAAATGTCCCAGGTGAAGACTGTCTGCTGTTGGATCATAGCCTGAATAATAAGAAACCTGTCCTTCTGTCAGTGCTTTTACTAAGGCTTCTTCGTCAGTCGTTTGAAAGACCAAGCCGCGGGCTTTGAGTTCTTCAAAAATGTTCATAAGGCTTTCTCCTTTAATATTAGACCCTCAGCCACCACCTTCAAAGAGCGATAGTAATTGTGTTTCTTCTTGAGAAATATGGGTGGGGTCCATTTAAAAATCACCTCCTATTATACCATGAAATTGTGGAAAAGAAACAATTTTGTTATAATGAGAAGATAAGGAGTTATCTATGACGACTAAACCGGATAAAATGAAGAATATAAAAAACTGGCTTAAGAAGTTTGACCTAACCGTTAGCGATGTGTTTGGGATTATTTTGCGCACTTTGAAGCTAGTAGTTAATTTTTTGGCGCTAATCATCTTTTTCATCGGACTATTTGGTGCGGGGGTTGGATTTGGCTATATTGCAAGCCTGTTTGATACTGTTAAGGTCCCAGAGTCGGCTGCCCTGGTAAGCCGAGTCACCGAATTAAGTCGGATTTCTAAAGTGGTCTATTCGGATAATAGCTTGATTTCAGAAGTGAAGTCCGACTTATTGCGTATCCCTGTGGAGAGCGCAGCCATCTCAGACAATGTGAAGCATGCGGTTATTGCTACAGAGGATGAAACTTTTGAAAGTCATAACGGAGTTGTGCCAAAGGCTGTTCTTCGTGCAGCACTTGGTTCTGTCGGTTTGGGGTCTTCAAGTGGAGGTTCGACGCTGACCCAGCAGCTGGTCAAACAACAGTTGGTGGGAGATGCACCGACCTTTACCCGAAAGGCTAATGAGATTGTATCTGCCTTGGCTCTAGAACGAAATATGAGCAAAGAAGATATCCTGACGACTTACCTGAATGTCTCTCCTTTTGGTCGGAACAATCAGGGACAAAATATTGCAGGAGTAGAGGAAGCGGCCCAAGGAATTTTTGGAAAATCAGCCGCAGACTTGACTGTGCCTCAAGCAGCCTTTATTGCAGGGCTTCCACAAAGTCCGATTGTCTATTCTCCCTACTCATCAGATGGAAACTTTAAGTCAGATGAAAATATGGCTTTTGGTATTGCCCGTCAAAAAGATGTTCTGTACAATATGTACCGTTCGGGCTATCTGAATAAAGAAGAGTATGATACGCACGTAACTTACGATATTAAGAAAGATTTTAAAGCGCCAAACCCTGTTACAGCAGATACTAAGGACTATCTCTATTACGCTGTCATGGAAGAAGCTGAAAAGGTCATGTATGATTATTTGATCAAACGAGACAAAGTTTCTGAGAATGACTTGAAAAATGATAAGACAGTGACAGCCTATAAAGAACTAGCCAAAAAGGAATTGAGCCAAGGGGGCTACACTGTTACCAGTACAGTGGATAAAGGACTCTACTCAGCTATGCAGTCAGTGGTTGCAAATTATGGAGCGGCCTTAGATTATGGCGGTGGTCTGGTAGAAACAGGTTCTGTTGTCCTCGATAACCAAACTGGAGCCATTCTGGGCTTCATCGGTGGTCGTGACTATAAGAGCAACCAGAACAACCATGCCTTGGATACAAAGCGCTCCCCAGGATCGACCATCAAGCCATTCCTGGTGTATGGTGTTGCTATTGATCAAGGATTGATGGGGTCAGCTTCGATCCTTTCCAACTATCCAACTACTTTTTATGATGGAACCCCTATTATGCACGGGGCCAGTCGTGGTACAGGCATGATGAACCTCCAGAGTGCTCTCAATGCTTCAGCCAACATCCCAGCCTTCTGGACCTATAAACTCTTGCAGGAAAGGGGGGTGGATGTCAAATCTTACATGGATAAGATGAACTATGATATCGCGATGTATGATATTGAGAGTCTGCCTTTGGGCGGTGGTGTTGAAACAACGGTTGTCGGCAATACCAATGCTTATCAGACCTTGGCCAATAATGGTGTCTACAACAAGAACTATATTGTAGAAAAAATTACTGCCCATGATGGAACGGTTATTTACCAACATGAAGCCAAACCTGTTCAGGTCTACTCTAAGGAAGCAGCAACCATTGTAAATTATCTACTGCGTGGTGTTTTGGCTTCGGGCGAAACATCTACCTTCAAGAGTCGCTTGGCAGGCCTTAATCCAACTGCGGCCAGCAAGGATTTGATTGGAAAAACAGGAACCAGTAATGACACGGCTGATATTTGGCTGATGGTTTCGTCTCCTCGGATTACAATAGGGACCTGGGCAGGCCATGATGACAACACTGGTATGGACTTTTTAACAGGTTACAATAACAATGCAGCCTATGTATCCTATCTCATCAGTACGCTGTACAATACTAATCCGTCCTTGTTTGACGGGCAATTTGCTCTGGCGGATAGTGTGATTGCTTCCAGCGTTCTAGCATCTACTGGTCAGGCTCCAGGTACTGCTCAATACAATGGTCGCTCTTACAATGTGTCAGGTGGGCTGACTACTAGTTATTGGGCAAAGAATGGAGCACCAGTGACGACCTATAACTTTATGGTTGGAGGAACCAATAGTGACCGAGCTCGAGCTTGGAATACCCTATTCCCTCCAAAAACTAAAACGAAAGCTAGTTCGACAAAACCATCCAGTAGCACCACACAACCTGAATCAGAAGACTAAAACACTTGCAAATAGGCGCCAACTGTGATATAATAACTAAAATTATTTGTCGTGCGCCTTGCTTGAAATATTGTCCAAATAAGGCTTACAGCAGTTAAATCAAACTTTAAAAGGAAGATTTAGCTGCTCTTTTTGTGCCTATTTTTAGGAAAAAGATGATTTGTTACACAAACTTAAAGATTCTAAAAATTCCAGCAGAGCAAGGTTTGCAGCAAATAAAGAATAATGTACTCGGGCCGCGGCCCGCCTATCGAATAAAAAGGAGCTATAACTTGGCAGGACATGACGTTCAATACGGGAAACATCGGACCCGTCGTAGTTTTTCAAGAATCAAAGAAGTTCTTGATTTACCAAACTTGATTGAAATCCAAACGGATTCATTCCAAGAGTTTTTGGATCACGGCCTGAAAGAAGTCTTTGAAGATGTACTTCCGGTCTCAAACTTTACAGAAACGATGGAATTGGAATTTGTGGGCTATGAGCTCAAGGAACCTAAGTACACATTGGAGGAGGCGCGTGCGCATGATGCCAATTATTCAGCACCGATCTTCGTGACCTTCCGTTTGATTAACAAAGAAACAGGGGAAATCAAGACCCAAGAAGTCTTCTTTGGTGAGTTTCCGATTATGACTGAAATGGGAACCTTTATCATCAATGGTGCGGAGCGGATCATCGTTTCTCAGTTGGTACGTTCACCGGGCGTTTACTTCAATGATAAGGTAGATAAGAACGGTAAGGTCGGCTACGGTTCAACGGTTATCCCGAACCGTGGTGCTTGGTTGGAGTTGGAAACAGACTCAAAAGATATTGCCTATACTCGTATCGACCGTACTCGTAAGATTCCATTTACAACTCTGGTACGTGCCCTTGGTTTCTCAGGGGATGATGAAATCTTTGATATTTTTGGGGATAGTGACTTGGTGCGCAATACCATTGAAAAGGATATTCACAAAAATCCAGCCGATTCACGGATTGACGAAGCCCTCAAAGAAATTTATGAGCGCCTGCGTCCAGGAGAGCCAAAGACAGCTGAAAGCTCACGGACTCTTTTGACGGCTCGTTTCTTTGACCCACGCCGCTACGATTTGGCGCCTGTTGGTCGTTACAAAATCAATAAGAAACTCAATTTGCGGACCCGCCTTCTCAACCAAACTTTGGCAGAACATGTCATCAACGGTGAGACTGGTGAGATTGTCTGGGAAGCAGGAACAGTCCTTTCACGTGAAGTCTTGGAAGCAGCAGAAGCTCAATTTGATGAACTCAACTTGGTTGAGTATATTCCAAATGATGCAGCTGTTTTGACGGAGCCGGTTCTCCTTCAAAAATTCAAGATTGTGGCACCAACTGATCCAGATCGGGTTGTGACCGTTATCGGGAATGCCAACCCAGCTGAAAATATCCGTACGGTTACCCCAGCAGATATCTTGGCTGAAATGAGCTACTTCCTCAACCTGGCTGAAGGACTTGGTCGTGTGGATGATATTGACCACTTGGGGAACCGCCGTATCCGTGCCGTTGGTGAATTGCTTGCTAACCAAGTACGTATCGGTTTGACTCGTATGGAGCGGAACTTGCGTGAGCGGATGTCTGTTCAAGACAATGAAGTTTTGACTCCGCAACAAATCATCAATATCCGTCCAGTCACAGCGGCTATCAAAGAATTCTTTGGTTCTTCCCAGCTGTCCCAGTTCATGGACCAACACAATCCGTTGTCTGAGCTTTCTCACAAGCGCCGTTTGTCAGCCTTGGGACCTGGTGGTTTGACTCGTGACCGGGCTGGTTACGAGGTGCGTGACGTACACTACACCCACTATGGCCGCATGTGTCCGATTGAGACGCCTGAAGGACCAAACATCGGTTTGATCAATAACTTGTCATCCTACGGTCACCTCAACAAATATGGCTTCATCCAAACGCCTTACCGCAAGATTGACCGTGAGACGGGGACTGTAACCAATGAAATTGTCTGGTTGACTGCTGATGAAGAAGATGCCTACATCGTTGCCCAATCAACCTCTCCGCTGGATGAAAACAACCGTTTTGTGGACGAAATTGTCATGGGTCGCCACCAAGGTAACAACCAAGAGTTCCCAGCAGCATCTGCGGATTTCATGGATGTTTCTCCTAAACAGGTAGTGGCCGTTGCGACCGCATGTATTCCTTTCTTAGAAAACGATGACTCCAACCGTGCCCTCATGGGTGCCAACATGCAGCGTCAGGCTGTTCCATTGATTGACCCGAAAGCTCCTTATGTTGGTACAGGTATGGAATACCAGGCTGCTCACGATTCAGGGGCGGCGATTATTGCTCAGCATGATGGTAAAGTAACTTATGCGGATGCGGATAAGGTTGAAGTTCGCCGTGAAGATGGTTCTTTGGACGTTTATACGATTTCTAAATTCCGCCGTTCCAACTCAGGTACAGCCTACAACCAACGGACCCTTGTAAAAGTTGGTGATATCGTTGAAAAAGGCGATTTCATCGCAGATGGACCATCCATGGAAAAAGGGGAAATGGCCCTTGGTCAAAACCCAATCGTTGCCTACATGACTTGGGAAGGTTACAACTTCGAGGACGCGGTTATCATGTCTGAGCGTCTGGTGAAAGATGATGTCTACACCTCTGTTCACTTGGAAGAATACGAATCAGAAACCCGCGATACCAAGTTGGGCCCTGAAGAAATTACCCGCGAAATTCCAAACGTTGGTGAAGATGCCCTTCGCCAGTTGGATGAGATGGGTATTATCCGCATCGGTGCCGAAGTAAAAGAAGGCGATATCCTGGTTGGTAAGGTGACACCGAAGGGTGAAAAAGACCTGTCTGCAGAAGAGCGCCTCTTGCACGCCATCTTTGGTGACAAGTCACGTGAAGTCCGTGATACTTCTCTTCGTGTCCCACACGGTGCCGATGGTGTTGTTCGTGATGTGAAGATCTTTACCCGTGCCAACGGTGATGAATTGCAATCTGGCGTTAACATGCTTGTTCGTGTTTATATTGCCCAAAAACGCAAGATCAAGGTCGGTGATAAGATGGCCGGTCGCCACGGTAACAAGGGTGTCGTTTCCCGTATCGTTCCTGTGGAAGACATGCCATACCTGCCTGACGGAACTCCTGTTGACATCATGCTCAACCCACTGGGGGTACCATCTCGTATGAATATCGGTCAGGTTATGGAACTTCACTTGGGTATGGCTGCTCGTAACCTGGGCATTCACATTGCTACCCCAGTATTTGATGGAGCAAGCGCGGATGACCTTTGGGAAACTGTCAAAGAAGCGGGTATGGACTCAGATGCCAAGACTGTTCTTTATGACGGTCGTACCGGTGAACCATTTGACAACCGCGTATCCGTCGGTGTCATGTACATGATCAAACTTCACCACATGGTCGATGACAAACTTCACGCGCGTTCAGTCGGACCATACTCACTGGTTACCCAGCAGCCACTCGGAGGTAAGGCTCAGTTTGGTGGACAGCGTTTCGGTGAGATGGAGGTTTGGGCCCTTGAAGCTTACGGTGCGTCTAACGTTCTTCAAGAAATCTTGACCTACAAGTCAGATGATGTGACAGGCCGTCTCAAGGCCTATGAAGCCATCACCAAAGGCAAGCCAATTCCAAAACCAGGTGTTCCAGAATCCTTCCGCGTTCTTGTCAAAGAATTGCAGTCCCTTGGTTTGGATATGCGGGTCCTTGATGAAGACAATAATGAAGTGGAATTGCGTGACCTTGATGAAGGTGAAGATGATGACATCATCCACGTAGATGACCTTGAAAAAGCACGAGCAAAAGCCGCAGCAGATGCTGCAGCAGCCTTCGCAAAAGAAGAGGACTAAAACAGTCTGGGAGACTGTTTTAGCCCGACTCCTAGAAACAGAAGCGAGTCGGACAGTCTGGGAGACTGTTTTAGCCCGACTCCTAGAAACAGAAGCGAGTCGGACAGTCTGGGAGACTGTTTTAGCCCGACTCCTAGAAATAGAAGCGAGTCGGACAGTCTGGAGAGGAAAATAGTCTAGTGGACTATCCCTGCCCGAGCTTAGAAAAAAGCGAAAGGCTCCCAGCTCCTATTCAAGAACATGAGGTGTGGGAAGCCACCCTCTCACAATAATAAGAAAGGGATTATTAGTGGTTGACGTAAATCGATTTAAAAGTATGCAAATCACGTTAGCTTCGCCCAACAAGGTCCGTTCATGGTCCTATGGTGAGGTTAAAAAACCTGAAACAATCAACTACCGCACACTGAAACCAGAACGCGATGGACTTTTTGACGAAGTCATCTTTGGTCCAACTAAAGACTGGGAATGTTCCTGTGGTAAATACAAACGGATCCGTTACAAGGGAATCGTTTGTGACCGTTGTGGAGTAGAAGTGACTCGGGCTAAGGTTCGCCGTGAGCGGATGGGCCATATTGAGTTGAAAGCTCCAATCTCTCACATCTGGTATTTCAAAGGGATTCCAAGCCGTATGGGCTTGACCTTGGATATGAGCCCACGCGCCCTGGAAGAAGTCATTTACTTCGCTGCCTATGTGGTCATTGATCCAAAGGATACTCCGCTTGAGCACAAGTCTATTATGACAGAGCGTGAATATCGCGAGCGCCTGCGCGAGTATGGACATGGTTCTTTTGTCGCTAAGATGGGGGCAGAAGCTATCCAAGACTTGCTCAAACAAGTGGATCTTCCAACTGAAATCGCAGCCCTCAAGGAAGAGTTGAAGACTGCAACTGGTCAAAAACGGATCAAGGCAGTTCGCCGTCTGGATGTCTTGGATGCTTTCCAAAAATCAGGTAACAAGCCTGAATGGATGATCCTTAACATCCTGCCTGTTATTCCACCGGATTTGCGTCCGATGGTTCAGTTGGATGGTGGTCGTTTTGCCGCTTCTGACTTGAACGAACTCTACCGCCGTGTTATCAACCGGAACAACCGTTTGGCCCGCCTCTTGGAACTCAATGCGCCAGGAATCATCGTGCAAAATGAAAAACGGATGTTGCAAGAAGCGGTGGATGCTTTGATTGATAACGGTCGCCGTGGTCGTCCAATCACAGGACCAGGTAGCCGTCCCCTTAAATCCCTCAGCCACATGCTGAAAGGGAAACAGGGGCGTTTCCGCCAAAACTTGCTCGGTAAGCGTGTTGACTTCTCAGGTCGTTCCGTTATCGCCGTTGGTCCAACTCTCAAGATGTACCAATGTGGTGTGCCGCGTGAAATGGCCATCGAGCTCTTCAAACCATTTGTTATGCGCGAAATCGTTGCCCGCGAAATCGCTGGTAACGTGAAAGCTGCCAAACGCTTGATTGAGCGTGGCGACGACCGTATTTGGGATATCTTGGAAGAAGTCATCAAAGAACACCCAGTGCTCCTCAACCGCGCACCGACCCTCCACCGTTTGGGTATCCAGGCCTTTGAACCAGTCCTGATTGATGGTAAGGCTCTTCGCCTCCACCCACTGGTCTGTGAAGCCTACAACGCCGACTTTGACGGTGACCAGATGGCGATTCACGTCCCATTGTCAGAAGAAGCCCAGGCAGAAGCTCGTATCCTTATGCTGGCTACAGAGCACATCCTCAACCCGAAAGACGGTAAGCCAGTTGTAACCCCATCTCAGGATATGGTCTTGGGGAACTACTACTTGACCATGGAAGATGCTGGCCGTGAAGGCGAAGGTATGGTCTTCAAGGATGCGGATGAGGCTGTCATGGCCTACCGCAATGGCTATGTTCACTTGCACACCCGTGTTGGTATCGCAACAGATAGCCTGGACAAGCCTTGGAAGGACAATCAAAAACACAAGATTATGATGACCACTGTCGGAAAAATCTTGTTCAATGCCATCATGCCAGAAGGTCTTCCATACCTGCAAGAGCCGAACAATGCCAACTTGACAGAAGGGACGCCAGACAAATACTTCTTGGAACCAGGTTCAGACATCAAAGCCGCCATTGCAGCATTGCCACTCAACCCACCGTTCAAGAAGAAAAATCTTGGTAACATCATCGCTGAAATCTTCAAGCG
>Ga0116175_1001240_pt1 | contig 16613 bp, 12 predicted proteins | sample AD_UKC125_MetaG_FD_89802 | JGI IMG/M metagenome (GOLD analysis project Ga0116175, IMG submission 89802) | Active sludge microbial communities of municipal wastewater-treating anaerobic digesters from USA - AD_UKC125_MetaG | ecosystem: Engineered > Bioreactor > Anaerobic > Digestate | place: USA... | reverse complement strand
TGTCTCGGGAAGAAGTATGACTGCTCACGTTTTCAGGAGACGCAGCAGGTTCTTCAGTGCAAATTTGTTTGTAAAATTTGCCCATCGCCTTCGTCCATTTATCAAAAGCAAGAAAGGAAACAGGGGAAAATATCAGAAATTTTAAGAGATTAAAAATTGAAGAAAGGAAAGAAAAAAGAAAGAAGAAAGGCGAAGAAATGAATTTTCAATGATTATTGGGGACGTGGCAAATGGGCTTCTATAATTATTTTTGATTGAGGGCAACGGTATTTCATGCGTTCAGGAGACGGGGCAGGTTCTTCCTTTCATACCCGTTGCATTACAAAACACAAAAGTTCCCTGATTTAGCATCTGTGTGATATAATCTCAACACGCTTGTTAAAAATATTATTATCCATGTTAAAATTATTAACAGGGATAATGGACTAGGCAATATTTGATACAAGTGTTTTTAAAACAGGAGCTGTCTTACCTTCTCCAGATATATCTTCTGAATCCAAAATCAATTAAACAAAAAACTGGAATCAACATCTCATTCCATCTTGATTTTAAATGCTGTCTATCTGCCCCGTCTTATAAATTTTTGACTTTCTACACTTTTAATAAGACCTTAAAGTGTAAGTTCAAAACATATATCTACTGCTTCTATTTATATATGATTTTACTTTTACCTCGTAATAAATAAAACGTTAGAACGCGAACTCTATTGAAGTGTAGACAAGCTACACCTCGTATTTAAAGGGTATACACTTAATAACGTGTTCTTTATTCTTACAATATGATTATATCAATATAAGTACTTCTTTTTATCGTATTAATCCGCAAAATCAAAATAATAATTACTCTTATCAATCTTGGTTTTATTCAGAAAAATTATTTTAGAATCAAAAGGAGACTTTTTAAACTCACAATACTGATTTAGTATTGTGTCTGCCACTTCATCTGCTGTGGCATTTGTTGTATCAATAATTAAGTTGTAGTTTTTCTGATTGTAATAATCGACATTATATAATTCTTTAAATCGACTTCTTTCCATTTTTGATCTTGTAATAATTCCTGTTTCTGCTTCAGTAATGTCTTTATAGAATTCTGCCTTCCTGCTTTTATCATTTAATACTCTTTTTGCAGCTTCTTTTATTTCTACCAGCAAAAAAACTTTAAAGCTATCAGAAACAAAAAACCACCCCATTCGTGAATCAAAAACAGAATCTGTTTTAATGTCTCCCAAAACCTTACTTCGTTCATCCAACATAGTATCGATTGACTTGTCACTTTTTGCAAGTTCGTTTAATTCCACAACAGAAATTTTACGCTCATTTGCAATTTCACGAAATAATTCACCTGATTTTATAATTTCAAAACCAACTTCTTTTTCCAGAATGTTACATATATTTGTTTTTCCACTTCCCAAATTTCCCGTCAACGTAATATTCATAATATCCTCCGTTCAAAATTTTATCATACTCGTTAATCCTTTTACATGTATGTTAAATTTTTCAATGTTTGAAAAATAATCTATCATAATTATATATGTAAGAAGAGATTTTATTCAAGAAATCTTAAAATAATATCATACACCTTAGGAGGAAAAAATGGAAAATATTACAATCTTCGATACCAGTTTTGCAAGATCACTTGGCTTGTTCTTTAATATGTTTGTTGAATGGATTGAAAACGATATGCCAATTAGTTCTGAAAAATTAGCCCAAGTGTGCTTTGAGTCAATTAATTTTTAACGTTTTTTTCCAGGCATACATTTTACCTTATTCATTAAACGACTGAAAAAGATGCCGGCCAAGGTGCCTATTGCACCTTAATCGGCTATATGAATCTTGTGACTGCATCTAAAGACCCTAATTTAGAAGTTACAGATGTAATCAAAACCACGCACTTGCCACTTGCCGGATTTTTTACCAGTTCTCCCGGGGGTAGCTCTTATGTGGACTCGATTTTCAGTAATTATCAAAAACAGACTGCATATTTTTCCCTACTGCTTTTAGCAGTTCTTTAGGCAGTCTTTCTATCTGTTCGCCGATCATTATTCCATGGGGCTCTTTGTAGCCTTCATTCCATATGAAATTAAAGATCTTTTCATTTGTATTGTTGCTTTTTCCCATTTGAAATGCATAGATTTCGACATTCTTAGATAATAATTCTTGTACCGCTTCTTTTGCTGATCCCGGACAACTTGATGCACCGTCTGTAATCTCAAAGATTATCTTTTTTTGTTTTCCTTTTTTGAGTTCACTATCCTGTTTGGATGTAATTCTATCATATATTTCTCTAAGACAACTTGCATCGTCAGTTGCTCCATCTGTTGCATCTAGCTTTACGATTGAGCGAATTATGTCGCTTTTTTCTTTTTCTTTCACATTTTTATCGTTAAATTCTTTAACATTATAATACTTACTGCCGAAAAACCACGTCTCACTTAAAATTTCTACTTTTTGATTCAATTGTTCTGCATTGCTTTTTAAATATTGATTAAAATCATCTATTGACAGCAAAGTCACAGCCAAAGCTTTTCTCGCCACTTCAATTTTTGACGCATTCATCGATCCTGAATTGTCTATCACAAAAGAAATCTCTATTCTTTCAGGCAATCTATCTGTTTGAGGCTCTAGTAAATATCTATTAAAAATCGGGATATTTTTGTAGTTTCCCTTTTTTTCAGCTTCTACAAAATCTGGATAAGAGTTAATAAAGCTACCGACATTAAGTTTTCCCTTTATTTGATCACCTCTTTTTACACTTACTTCCTTCTTTGCATCCCCTATCAACTTTTTCCAAAATTGACGCATTTGTTCTCTTTCCATTTTCATTTTATTTGAATAAAATTGAAACAATTGTTGATCTGTTTCGCTAATCCCATAAGGCACTAAATCCACCTTACCTTGTATTGTATTTTGTACGTTCCAGCTTATTTGTTCCTGTTTATCTAACATTTCTTGTAAAATCTTTTTCTCTTCTTCCTGCGTAGATTCTAGTGAATCTGATATCTCGTCTGCTTTAGATTGTTCAAAAGGATTTTCACTTCCCCCTACTTGCTCTTTTTTCTGTCCTTCTGATTTATAAAACACCATTTCATCAATTTCTTCTTTCCACAATTGCTCAAAGATTGGAAAGATAAAAGAACGAATGAATGGATCTCTTTCTATTATTCCTTGCTCATTATTAATCTGTCTAACTAATTGATAATGAATAAAGTTAAAAAAAGACTGATTGAAAACCTTTCTATTAAAGGGATTTTCATCACATCCTTCGATCGTAGGCACTCTTTTATATAATTCAATTATTAATAAACTGTTTGCAAAAGCTCTATGTCTAGGCATTTGAGAAATAGACTCGATGGTCTTACCTGTCTGTTTCATATATGAAACAATTCCCTCGAAATTTTCTTTATCTCTATATATAGGGCACATCTGCAAAACTCTTAGAAAGGATATCTGCTTATCCAATAGATGTAATAAGTCAAGAATTTCTTTTCTTGCATAATTTGAAATAATTTTGGGTTGATATGCACAGTCTTCTTCCAGTCCTTCTTTTTTAATCCTATCAAGAATATAGCTTGTCATGTGATCAATTTCTTTCTGCCAATCTTTCTTTCTATTCAAATATTTTTTAGTTTGTTTTTTCCAATCAGAGTATAGTGATAGCTCATAGTAGATATGCCACATGATTTGATTGTCATCTAATTTTCCATCCAAAAAGCTTTGAAGCGGCAAGTATAAAACTCCTTTGGAAGGATCTAATAGAAATCTTTCCAATTTTGGATCAGGAATATACATCAAACTAGGATCTCTTGTGAATGTGGCCAATGAGCGTTGTTCTTTTTGCAAAAATACTTCGCAATGTTTTTTAGATTCTTCAATTAGAGCTTGTTCATCCAAGTCAAGCATACTCATCCCTCCTATTGATACCGTGGCAGATCCCACAAGTCTTTTGGTGTATCAATTCGATCAATGTCTAACAGATTTAATTTACCTTCTACATCCATAAGCAAATATTTTGAAATTTCTAATTTTAAGACATTTGTTAAAAAGACTTCCTTAATCGCTGCCTCATCATTTAGGTACCAATTTCCGAAATTCTCTTCAAGTAAGTATATGATTCCATCTTCACTTAAAACTATAGCTGTACCCTTTTTAGATTGAACACTAAACAAATTACCTATTAAATCATTCAATTCTATTTTAATGGTTATTACATTCTCATATAATGAAAATATCTTAAGATGTCCTTTATTTCCTGTTACTATAAATGAATTCTCATTACCATTTTCATGCTCCAGACATCTAATTTGCCTTATTTCATCATTTAGAAAATTTACTTTATCTGTAATAGTAAGTTGTCTGTTCTCATATTTGATAAAATATAACTCCCCCATCTTTGTTCCAACTACAAAATAATCTTCATTTATTTTTTCCAATGCAGTCCAATTTGGAATAGTACAATATATATCTTTATGAAAAACCAAATGATATTCATCTTTTTCTTTTACTATTTCAAACAAATTTAACTTTTCGTCTCCATTTTCCACTACAAATAAACCATCATAAATTGCTATACATCTACCAAATCCACTAAAATCATGATCTGTTTGAATTCTTTTAACTTTAATCTGTCCGTTAACATCAGGCATTTGAGCAAAATTATCGCTTGAAAGTAGGTAGCATCGCCCTCTGACTCCGAAAAGCAAAATTTCTTTATCATTTAATTTATATATAAACGAAATTGACTCCTTTATTTCTTTAATAGGATGACTCCACTCTACTTCAAGTTGATTATGATTAGAAAAATTATCTGGATTATCTATATGAAAAAATTGAACTTTACTATCTATACTGCTTGTAATAAAAAGGGTTTTATTAATCCTCAATGTACTTTGTAAAAAACTATCAAAACTAAAAGCTCCCAATTGTTTTATCGGATTTATTTGCATTGAAGTCTTTGTAATATTATCTACATAAACTCGGTAATACGGAATTAAGTCAGACAATAACTCTTCTTCTATTTGTGAGAGTTTATCTAATTGTTCTTCAAAATCCTCATCTAAAATTCCATTTGTCAGGCATTCATTCAGCTTTGTTCTTAAATCCTTAACTTGGTCCTTGAATTCTTTTCCATCTACTGACAAATTCATATTCACTTTTCTCCTTCATTATCTTCCAAGTATTCAAGTAGTTCCTTTGAATGTTCCAAATGAGATAATTGTTGGTCTAATTTTTGATACTTTTTCACATCAATTCGCGATGAATCAGCAATATTAGCTTCAAAAATTTCTTTTAGTTCTTTTGGCAAAGTCTTTCTTGGGGTTCCTTTCCCAAATATTAGATGAACTACATCTAAATAGCTTAACGTTTCTATCGATGTACGAACATAGTGATATGGGCGGGTACGAATTTCGTCATATATTGTCGTTGCTTCTCCTATGCCTTTTATCTCAATATTCCATCCCTCTCCTGTAGGGAAAAATCCAAAACGCACCGCTTGTGAGAGAATATAATTTTGATCGTCAGGATAAGTGATTGAACTAATAAAACCATCCCACAAGGCTTTACTCAAGTCTTTTTCTTCGCCTAGATTCCAATTATCTAAAACGTGCAAAATATTACGGATTGATAATACAGACTCTCTAAGCTCAGGTTCATCCATTCCAGAATCTTTTAGGATTTCATTATCTTTCCACTTACCCATAAAAACATTCTGAGTAACCCTACACAACTGAGAAAAGCGAAACAATTCTTCTAATGTCCTTTGGGAATCAGGAATATGAATATTTCCATTTTTGTCAGCTAATCGTGCTATTATTATTCTAAAAAGTTCGTTTTTTTCTGGAAACTCTTGATCTTCTAAGGAACCAGTTATCCTTTGGGGTACATAATTGTATTCAATCGTTACGAAACGTGATTTAAAGGCTGGATTTAGCTCATTTGTTCCTTCATAATTGACCATTTGAGTTGATAGATTCCCTGTGCCAATAAATCCAAATCCAGGTTTAACTAAAACAGGACCAACTCCTGTAATGTAAGCTGTGCTTCCTGCGTGACGCTGCAATATATCATTCAAAGCTATTAAGTTTTGCATGGCAATTGTATTTAATTCATCTACGATTACAGTGCGGCCTTCCTTTACTGCAATCAAAATTTCTCTTTCTACTTTTTTTATTACAGTACCAAAGCTACTATTACTTGCTACCAGTAAATCAGAAAAGCTCTTCCATATTTGAATCTTAAGCTGCAGCTGCTCTTCATCAGTCATCTGCTCCAGTCTTTCTTTGTGCTCATCCATCCACTTATAAAAATCTCCTATAATCATATTAAGGTAATCCGTATATGATCCCTGGGAGAAACTATGTGTAAGAGACAAGGTTTTTTCCACGAACATATCTTCATAGGTTAAATTATGTGAACCGGATATAAATAGCGGCTGCAGGGACTCTATTTCCCCTTTACTTCCATTGGTTAATATATTTTTATAATAAAGCTTTCTTTCTTCATTAAGTTCTTTAAATACTTGAATAGCATCTTTTTCTTTCGCATTTGGATTTTTAGAAAACCATTCCTCCATTTTATTTTCTAATTCACTTTGTATTTTATTTTGAATAGTAAAATCCATGGCAGCTTCAGTTGCTAATTGTGTTTTTCCGCTTCCTAAATGTCCTACAATATATACAGGGACACCTAAATTCAACGAATCTATTACTTTTTGCTTTGCATTAACTACATAGGGGACAGCTACCAAACGTTGCTCGTGCTGGGTTTCTATATCGCTTATCAATTGACGTTTATAATAAAATTCCCATGCTTCAGGAGAGCTTTCCAGGATCTTCTTCAATTCCTTTTCCAATCCTCTTATGCAGTCAACGCGATATCTTGTAGCTGAATTACTACCAAAGTGGCTGTAATTATTAGTCTCGCTGCTTATCCTCCTTTCAAAGCGAAGAAAAAACCTTTCATATTCAATTAAATTCTCAATTTCCTGTATCTTTTTACCCTGGTTTGCTGTTTCCTCTTCTACATAAGCTTTATATTTTTCATAATAAACATTATTTTTTTTAGAATCAGGAGTAATTTTGTCATCCTTTTCTTCAAATTTTCGAAAAGCTTTAAAAAACAATCCTTGCTCGTCTATTTTTTTATTATACTCATATTCCGATGATTTTAAGGCTTCCCTGCGCAAATCATCTTCGTACCAGCTTTGTATTTCTTCTATGGTAGGAATATAAGCTTGCTTAATATTTTTGTGTTCTTTCACAGAAGTATCCTCCATTGTATTATGTTCTATTATATTACCAATATATCAATTGGCAATAGGATTAATAAATATGCATAAATTAAAATCCCGATTTTTAAAACTCGGGATTTTAATTAAATCATTTTATTCTATATGCCATTAAAGAATTTCATATTCTTTCAATAACTTTTCAATTTCTGTTCCAGCTATTTGCTTTTGAATTTTACGTCTAACCAGTGGTGGTAAATTTATTTCTGGTTTTTCTCCATCTAATAAATTCATCCCTGCATTTAACAAATAGCGGATATCATATCTGGAAGCAAATACCTCAGGAACTCCTTTTTCAACTCCAGTCAGTACATATACTGCTTCCATAGCTGTACGTCCCGAGTATTCGATAGTAAATACAGTATCACGTCCTGGATCATCCAATGTTTCAGCAAATTGTCCAAGAAAAGCAAAGTTTACTGCATTCTTTGGCACAACATATGGACGATCTCCAAATTCACGAGGCATAAACATAGATGTGATAAATGGCATCATAACAGGGACTGCAGTACATGATTCTGCTAATTCTTCGATCTCATCTACAGGAACACCTATATGGTATAACCATTCCTTTGTGATTTCCTTACCAGTGCAATCTCTCATAGGCTTTTTAATGTAATCGCCAGGAACATCAGAAAATAAACCATATACCCAAACAACAACGTCTTTTTCAGGTTGTCCATAATATTGCTCTTGACGGTTTATTGTCCAACTCATTAACCATGAAGAGTCAACTGCTGTAACTATACCACCTGTTACAGTGCGTCCTCCATATGGTGAACGTTTTGTGATCTTTTCAATGTACTTAGGAACACGTTCATCATGACAAGTTACTGTGCAAGACTCCCAATTTGATTTTTCTGTATCTGTGCAGAATTTATCAGGATTTCCAAATTCATCAGACTGAGCTGCGATATTTCTCCACAGCTTCCAACATCCTCCCAATTCCTTGTTAAATGGAGCTGGAGTATTGTCATCTCCATATCCGGAACCTTCAGTCATAGAACCATTGGTGATAAATATCAGGTCGTTTTCCGTTAAGCTGATAGAAATATCATTTCCATTTCTATCTCTTGCAGCTATCCTCTTTGCAACCTTTTTATCATCTGAAATTGAGAACTCAACGTTATCGACAGTGACTCCATATTCAAATTTAGCGCCATGATCTTCTAAATATTTAACCATGGGTTTTACAAATGAAGTATATTGATCATGTCGTGAAAATTGTAAAGCTGAAAGATCCGGCAGACCCCCAACATGATGTATGAAGCGGTTCAGATACAATTTCATCTCTAAAGCACTATGCCAGTTCTCAAAAGCGAACATTGTTCTCCAGTATGTCCAGAAATCAGAATTTAAAAGTTCCTCAGAAAAAATATCTTCAATAGATTTGTTTTGAAGTTCTTCATCTGTCATCATTGTAAAAGCAGCTATTTCTTTTGCCAAATCTTGACCTAAATTAAATTTTCCATTGTCATAGCGTTCGCCTTGGTTATTTGTAATACGACAATTGCTAAAATTTGGATCGTCATGATTTGTATAATAAAAATGGTCTAACACAGTCATATTAGGATCTTCTGTAGATGGTAAGGAACTAAACAAATCCCATAAAACCTCAAAATGATGTCCCTGTTCACGTCCACCACGCGCCACATAATCAATATTTTGACGAACTTGGCCGTCCAAACTTCCTCCAGCAATATCTAATTGTTCTAAAAAAGTAATCTTACTTCCATCCATGTGAGCATCACGAATCAAAAAGCAGCCGGCAGCTAAAGCACCAATTCCTGTACCAATTAAATAGGCCTTCTTATCATCAATTCCTTTAGGCTTTCTTGCATTCACTAAAGAATGATAGTTCCCATTTGTAAGCGTAAGCCTATCATCATGTGTCTTTAATTTCATTTTATCTCCTTCTTTCTTAATAGTCTTCCAAATCCTACTATTATGTTTAGAGTTCTTTTATGTGCACTCTACTAGCACTCCTCATTTTGAGGGGTAATAAATAACAACACCTCCTTTAACTTTGTGAATACTTGTTATCTGTAGGATTTGTTCATACTTATAATATCGCTTTTTTATGTCTTTTACATTAGGCAAACAAACTGCGGTGTTCGAATTTCGAACACCGCAGTTTGTTTGCCTAATTTTTTGGCATTGAGATTAGAATGCCTTACAAAAAAAGATTTTGTTATTGTTTTTTATTAGAGTCATTTAAACCAGCACTTCGCTTAAGAGATAAAGCAATGTGTCCATCGAATAGCTGCCCAATTCGTCTGACGATAGTATCAGGGTCTTCCTTCATTCCAGATGCAATCCAGCGTAGTACCATTTCAGTAAGGGCACACTGATAAAAGGAAGAAATCAGTTTTTTATCCCCCGAAGAAGCTGAGATACCGTCGCTTAATTTTTCAACATACCGGTTCATGACATGTCCTGATACATTGTATATATAATCCTCTAATTCTTCTCTCTGTATGGAGTTATATACATGATTAATGGCTATTTTGTTTTCTAAAGCAAACTTAGTAGCTACAATAAAACTCTCCTCCCAGGAAAATGTATCATTATATTCATCAGTTACTGTCTGGAGTTCTGTTTGAAAGAGCTCTGACAGAAGTGCATATACATCTGTGTAGTAATAATAAAAAGTATTTCTATTGATCTCACATGCTGAAGCAATATCCTTAACTGTGATTTTATTAAGTGGGCGCTCATTCAGTATCTTTATGAATTCTTCTCGAATCTTTTTTTTCGTATATTGCTGTGCCAAACTGTTACCTCCTTAATGCTTTAGCCTTGAGAGTACAATAATGATTGATTGTTTCTCCCTTGAAATTCTTATTTATATAATGACTGCTCAGCAGGAGCCGTCTAAGCGGCAGCTGCATAAGCATATATTTCGATCCAGAATAGTTTCTGGATTTTGAACCTTGAAAATATCGAAATAACAAATAGGCGCAAAAACATCCTCAGTTTCCTGTTGATGTTCATGACCAGTATGGATAGCACGATGGATCCTCGTGTCGTCTCCTCCAGCTTTGTTCGGATGAGACCAAGTCCATAGCTACCTTTTGCCAAGCTGAATGCTCTTTCAACCTCAACCCTGTCGGCATTGTCACGATATTCGGCTTTCTTATCGATTACAGCATCTTTTCTGGGTCTACCCAATGCTGGTCCAGAAAGTCTGATGTTCCGTTCTTTACAGTATGCCAGATTATTGCGATTTCGATAGATTTTATCTGCCAGTATTCGTTTTGGATAATGCCCAGTACGTTGTTTATATCGTTCAACAACGTCAGCAAGTACTTCGCTCTCGTTATAGGCTTCAAAGGATATCTTTTCAATTCGTCCAAATCCATCAACGATGCTAAGGCCAAGCTTTGCTCCGAACTCTACCTGCGCTTTGGATTTGCCACGTACAATTGGTCGGATGTATGGTTGACTGATACTCACAATGCGGTTTTCGATGGTGTGAACTTTATGATCAAACATGTACTTTTGCTGATCATAAACTTTGTCCAGTACATTTAAAAGCTTGCATTCATTCTCTGTCAGAACAATGCCTTGCATCTCAAACTGACGGAGATAGCCACGATCACGCCGGATATACTGTAGTTGCTGACGAATTGCCTTTCGGATTCTCTTTGCGGTACGTTTTTTACTTCTTGCCAGGTTTAGATAATCGCGTCTATTCCTCAAGATAATTATTTAGTTTTTAGCATTGCTTACGCTACAATCCGTGATAATACTAGTTGCCACAGCCATTTTTTACACTACGTCCCAAGTTAATCCATGATTTGTTAGGCGTTTTGTTGACCGTTTATGGCTGTTTATGATCGTTCGTCCGACCTCGTATTACCTCGTAGAGCTTCGTCCTTAACCATCTAAGAAAGCGATTTCAGTGTCGGGAATAAAAGTACATCTCTGATTGCTGGTTCATCTGTCAGCAGCATGCATAGGCGATCGATTCCATAACCGATGCCGCCTGTAGGAGGCATACCGACTTCTAGGGCATTTAGGAAATCTTCATCTGTATGCTGTGCTTCCTCATCTCCGGCTGATGCGTTAGCATCCTGAGCTGCGAAACGCTCTCTCTGATCTACTGGATCATTGAGCTCTGAATAAGCATTACACATTTCCCATCCATTGATATAGAGCTCGAATCTCTCAACCTTGCTGGGATCCTCCGGCTTTTTCTTGGTAAGGGGAGATATCTCGATAGGATGATCTATGATAAATGTAGGCTGGATCATCTTGTCTTCACAATATTCTTCAAAGAATAGATTGACCACGTCACCCTTATGATGATGCGCCTCTACCTCGATATGATGTTCCTTGGCTATCTTGAATGCTTCCTCATCAGTAGCTACCTGATCGAAATCAATGCCTGTAGCCTCTTTTACAGCATCAAACATAGATATCTTCTTGAAAGGCTTGCTGAGGTCGATCTCGATACCATTGTAGGATATAACGGCCGTACCGCATACCTGCTCTGCTACATAACGGAACATACTTTCTGTGAGCTCCATCATTCCATTATAATCTGTATATGCCTGATATAGTTCCATCAGTGTAAACTCAGGATTATGTCTGGTATCTACACCTTCGTTACGGAATACTCTTCCGATCTCGAATACTCTCTCCAACCCACCAACGATCAATCTCTTTAGGTATAACTCGAGAGATATACGAAGCTTCATATCCTGATCCAACGCATTGAAGTGTGTTGAGAATGGTCTTGCTGCTGCTCCTCCGGCATTATCTACCAGCATTGGAGTCTCTACTTCCATGAAATCCCTTCCTGCCAGGAAGTTTCTGATCTCACGAATGATCTGTGATCTCTTGACAAATGTATCCTTGACCTCTGGATTCATAATTAGGTCTACATATCTCTGTCTGTATCTGGTATCTGTATCTGTGAGTCCGTGGAACTTCTCAGGGAGAATCTGTAGTGACTTAGTGAGAAGTGTCAGCTCTGTTACATGAATAGTAGGCTCGCCTGTCTTGGTTCTGAATACTCTTCCCTTGACTCCGAATATATCACCTACATCTGTCTTCTTAAAGTCCTTATAATTGTCTTCACCCAGGTCATCTCTTGTGACGTATATCTGGATGTCGCCCTTTAGATCTCTGATATTTGCAAAAGAAGCCTTACCCATGACACGTTTGAACATCATTCTTCCGGCTACTGTTACTTCTTTATCGATGAAATTATCAACATCACCTGTAATATCTGTTGAGTGATTGCTAGCGTCAAACTTAGTAATCTTGAACGGATCCTTACCCTCTGCCTGAAGAGTTTCCAATTTTTCAAAGCGATTTCTTCTTAACTGTCCTAGATCTCGCTCCTGATTGTTTTCATTCTGTGCCATATAAACTCCTTTTTTAATGTAAAAAGCAACTTGATCAAGTTACCAGTTGCTTTTTATCATACCTCTATCTCTTAGTTATCTCTTCTAAAATCGAGAATCTCGTACTTGATAACACCAATAGGTGCTTCTACTTCGATGGTGTCTCCCGATGTTTTCTTCATCATTGCTGCTCCCAGAGGAGATTCAATGGAAAGTGTTCCATTCAGGCTGTCAGCTTCTGCAGAACCAACCATACGATATGTCATCTCTTCATTTTCTTCAATGTCGAGGATCTTGACTGTGCATCCGAGTCCGATGGAACTCTTATCCACGTCATCTTCCATTACGACTTCTGCATTCTTCAGGATCTCTTCGATCTCTGCGATTCTTGCAGCGATATCTCTCTGCTCGTCCTTAGCTGCGTCGTACTCTGCATTCTCGGAAAGGTCTCCCTGTTCACGTGCTTCTTTTATCTTCTGTGAATTTTCTTTAAGCTTATTGATCTTGAGGTCATAGAGTTCATCTTCGAGCTTTTTCATGCCCTCGTATGTCATTATGTTCTTTTTTGCTTCCATTTTTCGACCTTTCGTTTTCCCGATTTATTTGTATTTTTATATGTTCATATTAACTATGTAGTAAAATACTTAAAGTACAGCAAATGGTATTATAAATTTTCACTTCGTCAATTGTCAAGCACCTTTAGCATATCTTCGTATGTTTCTATGAAATTTGTCTGTCTTCTAAGGTCTGATGAATGAGGAATGCCCTGTGTATACCATGCAATATGCTTTCTCATTTCCCTTATTGCTATATACTCACCCTTTGCTTCTATTTCCAGCCTGGCATGTTTGATTATCATGTTCCGGATCTCTTCCTTAGATTTTGGCTCCGGTTCCTTGCCATTTTCAAAATATTCTATTATATCCCTAAATATCCATGGGTTGCCTCTGGTTGCTCTGGCTATCAGGTATCCGTCGCATCCAGTTTCCTCATACATTTTTTCTACGTCCTTCGGAGATTCTATGTCTCCGTTTCCGAAAACAGGGATTTTAATTTTTTCTTTTACTTCTCTGATTTTGGACCAGTCCGCTTTGCCGGAATACATTTCTTCTCTTGTTCGTCCGTGAACCGCTACTGCTGAGGCTCCTGACTCTTCCGCTACGTGGGCTACTTCCGTCGCATTATAGTGTTCTGAATCAAAACCAGTTCTTATTTTAACGGTAACTGGTTTTTTTATTGCTTTTACCAGTGCTTCGACTATTTTTCCTACCAGCACTGGATCCTTCATAAGCGCTGATCCCTCGCCGTTATTGACGACCTTTGGAACCGGGCATCCCATATTGACATCCAATATATCAAAGGGTAGCTCCTCTATCCTTCTGGCTGCCTCTGCCATATATTCAGGATCTGATCCGAATAGCTGTAGTGAGACCGGTCTCTCTTCAGCTTTAGTCTCTAGCATCTCAGCTGTTTTCTTGTTGTTATATACAATAGCCTTGGCACTTATCATTTCCATACATACCAGTCCTGCTCCCATTTCCTTACATATGGGTCTATAGGCAATATCTGTAACTCCCGCCATCGGTGCCAGAACCAGATTATTATTTAAATGAACGTTTCCAATATTTATCTCATGAATGATCTTGTTTTTTTCCATATATATCTTGATTTATTCGTCCTCGCCTAACTCTTCATATTCCTTCTTCAGTTCTTCCGGAGTTTTGCCCATATACAGGACCTTGTAATAGATCTCCAGTGAATTAAAGAATTCTTTTCTCTCTCTCTGTAATTTTCTTACCTTAAATGTAGCTCCGATATCATCATAGGAGAAATCATCTTCATTGGCGTCTGTTACTATGTCGAGATTACCTTCCGGATCAAAGTTGAGCTGAATAGTCCCACCTACATCCTCTGTATACATTACGCACATTATGTTAAGCTCTTTCTTGATGCCTTCTGGAAGTGAATCAAATTCCTTATTAAAAAAAAATTTTTTTGTATATCTGCTCGAACCGCAAAGTACGATTTCTTTTATTGGCTTATCCAGGTCGTTTTCCTTTGTTTCTCCGTTTACTTTTTTATTTTCACACATATCCATATACTCCTCTTACTGATACTTCTCCGGCATCCACTGATACGATTCTGTCTCCGGTGTCTACCATAAGTGCTCCGGTGTCATCGATTCCCAGCGCAACTCCGTTATACTCACCTTTTGGGTCTAGTACCCGGACTTCTCTGCCTTTATTGACCAATAGATTATTATAACGGATTTTAACATCATTTAAATCCTCTGTCTTGATAAATTTATCATAATATCCTGAAAAGCTCTTCCATATGGTTTCTGTAAGCTCTTTTCTACTGGAATTGTCTTTTTTGCCTGCCATTTTCAGTTCCATATCTATCGACGTTGCCATATCCTTTATATCCTCTTGAAATGACATGTTATGAACATTTACGCCGATTCCTGGCACTACATACTTCACCTTATTATTTTCAGCTGACATTTCTGTTAGTATGCCGCATACTTTCTTCTCTTTTATAAGCACATCATTGGGCCACTTTATTTTTGTATCCAGGTCATATTTTTCTTTTATTGCATCACAAACTGCCATTGCTGCCAATATTGTGATACGGCTGACATTTTCCGTGTGGACACATGGTCGTAGCAAGATGCTGGTGGCTATTGAATCACTAGACGGAGATTTCCATACATGTCCTCGGCGTCCTCTTCCACAGGTCTGTTCTCCAGCAGAGACTACTATTCCTTCTTTTTCCCCTTCTTCTGCTATTCTTTTGATCTCATTATTGGTTGAATCTATGATTTCATAATATCTATATTCGAGTTGCATTTTACGCCCCTTTAGACATAGAGACAGGACCTGATGTATAACACCAGATCCTGTCGTGATTTTTCATTAAACTATTTTTTTATTTTTAGAAGAATACGTGATTACCAATTACCATACCCTGTCTACCTGATGATACCGGTCTAAACTGAGTTCTTCCGCCTACAACATCCGCACCTGCCAGTGCTTCTGCTGCTGCCTGCATACAAGATTCGCTTGGTCCTCTTGAAATAACCTTTGCAAGCTTGTCCGAACTTGCCGAATAGTACTGTCCTCTTGCAAAAACTACGCTCTGAACAGAATTACCATAATTACCTGCTCTGAGACGATTCAATATTGTAGATCCAACAGCAACCTGTCCTTCATAGATTTCATGACCTGCTTCGCACTGGATAACAGCTGCTATGATTGCCTGGTCGCTTGCAGATATATTTATATTATAGCTTGAATTCTGTGTCTCTGCGGCAGCCAAAACAGTTCCTGTTGTACTTGTCTTGGTTTCGACTGATTTTGCTTTTAATGCTGCTGCCTTAGTAGCGGCATCTTCTGCTGCTTTTTTTGCAGCTGCTATAGCAGCCTGCTCTTCTTCTAATGTAATGGCTGTAGAATAGTTACGAGAAACTGTTATATAATCACTCTTCACATATCCGTCACCCTTATCGGTAGAGATAGCTGTCCATCCCGCTACTACTCCTGCCTCATTTCTGACATTTACTTTTTGTCCCTGATATAGTGATGTAATAATAGAAGCGTTCTCATCTGCTGTTGATCTTACTCTTAGTCCACCGATATTGCTTGTGACTGTAGCCGGACACAGCTTATCAGCCAGTGCCTTGGCATCATTGCCTGTAACTACGTACTGAACATTTACATACCCTGTTACATTACCTGATTTAATCTTATACCAGTCTCCTGTTGTAGCAATAATATCCGCTACATCTCCTGCTCTTAATTTTCCTACCACACCAGAATTGACATCAGCTGTCTCTCTGACGTTCATCTCTGTATCAGATGTTGTCATGAGCTTTGATGTCCATTCGTCACTGGATGTTGCCTTAGATGAGCCTGTTTCTGTCTCAGAAACTGTAACAGCTGTTTTTGATGTTACTGTAGCATTCTTTGGATTAAT